>Ga0207693_10004559_pt1 | contig 11694 bp, 8 predicted proteins | sample LARL81metaG_FD_184347 | JGI IMG/M metagenome (GOLD analysis project Ga0207693, IMG submission 184347) | Corn, switchgrass and miscanthus rhizosphere microbial communities from Kellogg Biological Station, Michigan, USA - LAR L8-1 metaG... | ecosystem: Host-associated > Plants > Roots >...
CTGGGCGGCGCGAAGAACGCGCTCGCGTGCAGCGTCTGAAAGCGCGCGCGGGCGGCGTCGTGTGCCGGTCCGGACACATTCGTCAGGTCCGAATCGCTCATCGTCTGTCGCGCGAAGGGCGCGGGCTTGGCAGGGAAGGGCTGCGTCGGCCATGCCTGCTCGAGGCGCAGGTCGGAAGCCGCGACAGCACGCTCCTCAACCGGGAACAGCGGTTTCCCCGTTGCGCGATCGAAGACGAACACGAAGCCGCTTTTGGTGATCTGGGCGATGGCGTCGACGCGCCTTCCGCCGCTCGTTAGGCTGACGAGGTTCGGCGCCGCCGGCAGGTCACGATCCCACAGGTCGTGATGCACCGTTTGAAAGTGCCAGAGCCGCTTTCCGGTGTTGGCATTCAGGGCGACGAGGGAGTTGGCGAACAGATTGGCGCCAGCGCGAGCGCCACCGTAGAAGTCCGGCGTCGCCGATCCTGTCGGGACGAAGACGATCCCGCGCTTCGCGTCCACGGTCATCCCGGCCCAAGAGTTCGCGCCGCCAACCGATCGCCACGCGTCGGCTGGCCACGTGTCGTAGCCGAATTCCCCAGGGCGAGGGATCGTGTGAAACGTCCAACGAATGGCTCCAGTGCGCACGTCATAGGCGCGTACATCGCCAGGCGCCGACCCGTCACCCTCGCCGACACGCGTGCCCTGAATGAGCAGATCCTTATAGATGACGCCCGGGCTCGTTGCGACGAGGTATTCACCGGCGACGTCGCGACCGAGTCCCGCCGCCAGATCGAGCGATCCGAGATTGCCGAACAGGCGGGCCGGTTGTCCCGTGCGTGCGTCGAGCGAGTAGAGTCGCCGGCCGGCCGTGAAGAAGATGCGCCGATCGGTGCCGTCGGACCAATAGACGACGCCGCGGTTGACGTGCGACTCTCGCGCCGAGTTCGCGAACGGATCGAACCGCCAGATCAGCGTGCCACTGTTGGCGCGCAGCGCGACGACGGCGAGCGCCGGCGTTGTCGTATAGAGGACGCTGTCGACGACGATCGGCGTCGCCTGAATCTCCGAGTGACCACCCGTGGGCATGTCACCAGTGTGGTACGTCCAGGCGACGCGCAGCTGCGCGACGTTGCCGCGGTTGATCTGGTCGAGCGACGAGTAGCGCGAATTCCCCGGGTCGCCCCCGGTCATGCGCCAGTCAACCGAAGTGTCGGTGCGCCTGGCGCAACCGGCCAGGACGCCGAAGGCGAGAGCGAGCCTAACGAAGATCAGGGCCAATAACCCCAATGTAAGAGTGCGGTCTTCCGACGACGACTTGACAGCACAGCCATACCCTGTATCGTCTCACCGGCCTCAACATTGTCAATCCAGTCCGTCGGCGACTCCCCGTTCCGAGGTTCAAAATGAACAACACACTTCGTGTCGCAATCGCTGGTACCGCTGTTCTCCTCTTCGCAGGGTGCGCAAAGAAGGATGAAGCGGTGAAGGATAGCGCAGCAGGAGCGGCGGCGACGCCAGCGCCGGCGGCGGCCCCGGCACCCGCGCCAGCTCCCGCGCTCTCTCTCGCCGATGTTGCTGGCAAATGGCAAGTGCGCTCCGTGCCCGAAACGGGGACCGACACCTCCGCGACAACGTACGTTCTCACGGCCACGGCCGACACGACGGGGTGGATGATCACGTTCCCGTCGGGCCTCAAGGTACCGGTGCACGTCACTCTCTCTGGCGACAGTGTGATCGAAAAGACCGGTACGTTCGCCAGTCAGCGGCGAAAGGGTGTGAAGGTAATGACCGAAGGCTCGTTCAAGCTGCAGAATGGCAAGATGGTCGGAACGACCATCGCGCATTACGCGAAGGCTGGGGCGGATTCGGTGCTCAGGCTGCACACCGAAGGAACCAAGACGCCGTAAAACGAGTCGCCGTCGTCGCTGCTCGGTAGATCTGGGAGTGGCCACCTAACGCCGGCGTTGAAGTGCGGCGCAGGTACGCCGATTCAGCGCAACGTTAGGCCGGCGCTCCCAGGACCTACGACGTGGATGGCGCCGCGTCACGCCGCAGCTCGGCCGCGCACTCTGCGCAGGACCACCAGGCCTGGTATCGCGGAACGGGACTGGTGAAACCTGTGCCGCGCAAGTGTCGTATGGGTTTCCCATATGACAAATCTCATTGCGGAAACTTCTCCGAGCGCACGCGGGCGAGTGCTCGCGGCGCTCTATCTATTCGTCATCATCGCGGGCATTACTGTGAAATGGCGCGCGCCGCATTGAGCACTCGCTCAACCGCACCCAATTCCGGCTCGATCTCGATCGGCCGATTTGCGTAAGGCGGCACCGGCTCCGTATTGCGATGATACTGCAACAGGATCTCCGGATCCTTGAGAATGTGCCCCGTGAGCACAGAGACCACGACATCCCCGCGACCAATCATCCCGCGCGACGCGAGCGCGCGCACCCCCGCGACGCTCGCCGCGCTCGCCGGCTCGCAGCCAACGCCCGACGCGTCGACGACGGCCTTCGCCTCGAGAATCTCCGCGTCCGACACAGCGAGCACGACACCATTCGTCTCCCGAATCACGCGCACCGCCCGCGTATACGACGCCGGGTCACCAATGCGAATCGCGGTCGCCACAGTCTCTGCCTGAACCACGTGGCGCTCGCGGAAATGCTCGCGAAAGCTTGCCGCGAACGGCGCGGCCCCAGACGCCTGCACCGCGGCGATACGCGGCATGCTGTCGATGAGCCCGAGCTCGCGCGCCTCGCGCAGCGCCGCGCCGAACGCCGACGTGTTGCCGAGATTCCCCGCCGGGAGCGCGATCCAGTCCGGTGCCCGCCAGCCGAGCTGCTGCAGCAGCTCGAACACGATCGTCTTTTGCCCCGCGATGCGATACGGATTCACCGAGTTCGCGAGGTACACGCCGCATCGCTCGGCGGCCTCGCGCGCGAGGCGAAGGCAGTCGTCGAAGTCGCCGCGCACCAGCAGCGTGCGCGCCCCGTACGCCAGCGACTGACCGAGCTTACCTAACGACACCTGGCCGCTCGGCACGAGCACGAGCGCCGGCAGCCCGGCCTGCGCCGCGTACGCGGCGAGCGACGCCGACGTGTTGCCGGTCGACGCGCACGCGACCGCCGACGCGCCGACACGTTTCGCCTGCGTGATCGCGACCGTCATGCCGCGGTCCTTGAACGATCCCGTCGGATTCGCGCCCTCGTGCTTCATGAGCAAGGTTGCGACGCCGCACCATTGCTCGACGGACGCGCGCCGCAACGTCGGCGTATTGCCTTCGGGATACGTGATGACCTCGTCGACGTGGGGGAGGACGAGCTCGCGATATCGCCACACGCCCGAGGCGTCGAGCGGTGTGCTACCCGTTAGGCGGGCGGCGAATCGCGCCCGCAGCGCCTCGCCACCCACACTCGGCGCGGCGCATTCGAGTGACAACAAGCCACCGCACCGCGGACAGCTCACGGCAGTGTCGCGCGCGTCGAGCTCGGCGCCGCAGTCGTCGCAGCGCTGGATGGTCGTTAGGCGCCCGCTCAGCGTGACCCCGCGAGCTTCAGCACGTCGTTGAGCACTCCGGCAGCCGTGACCGCCACTCCCGCGCCCGGCCCGGTGATGACGATTGGATTGCTGCGATAGCGCGCAGTCGTGATCGCAAACTGATTGTCGGTGCCCGTGAGTGCGGCGAACGAGCTGCCAAGAGTGACGCCGACGAGACCGACATGCACGTTCGCCGCGCTCGCCGTTGCGCGGTAGCGGAGCACGGTGTTGGCCTCGCGCGCCTTCGTCACGCGATCGGCCCAGAGCGCATCCATCTCCTCGAGACGATCGATGAACTCGGTGACTGGCATGCCTCGAAATGCCTCCGGTACCAGCGACTCAACCTGCACGGCGTCGAGCTCTCCCTGAAAGCCAAGCAAGCGTCCGAGAATCAGCGCTTTTCGGGCGACGTCCATGCCGGAAAGATCTTCGCGCGGGTCGGGTTCTGTGTAACCAGCACTCATCGCCGCGCGCAACGCCGCGGAGAATGAAGCACCGCGTCCCAGTTCGCCAAAAAGATAGCCGAGCGTTCCCGACGGACACCCTTCGATGCTGAGAATCTCATCGCCGGATTCCTGGAGCTTCTTGATCGTGTCGATGATCGGCAGTCCTGCGCCGACGGTCGCCTCGTGTAGCAACCTCCGGCCGCGCTTCGCCGCCGACCGCGCCAAGCCACCTGCCTGCTTCTTGCCCGTCGGAGAAGCAAGTGGTCGCTTGTTGGCGAGAACGATGTCCATGCCGACGCGGAGCGCTGCCTCGAGGATCGCGCTCGTGTCGCCCGCGGTGACATCGACGAGTATCGGCCGCGAGAGCGCGTGTTGCGCGACGTAATCGAGCGCTTCCTGTCCGGTCGCGCGCACGCCCCCGCGCTGATCGGCGAGCGCGATACCCGACTCCTTGCTGCTCCTCAGCGACGCAAGCCGTCGCGGCGAGAGCCCACGTTGATCGAACACGTAACCAGCGCTGTCGATCACCGCGACCACGCGCGCGCCACGTGGTCCACGCGCCTCCTTTGCCGTCGCGATCTGCGCGGCGAGCTCGCGTCCGATGCGGCCGAAGCCGAGAATAACCACGTCGGCCCTGCTCGACATTTCGGCCGAGCCGCCGCCGATCTTGCTCAGTCGAAAGGCGTCGTGAACGGCTCGCTGAACACGAGCCGCATTTCGCTCGTCGACGACGACGGAGATGTTGAGCTCCGAAGCGCCCTGCGCGATCGCGATCACGCTCGTCTTCGTCGCGGCGATGGCCTCGAACAGCCGCGCCGCGACGCCGATCGTGCCAGCCATTCCGAGTCCGACGACAGCGAGAATCGCGGCGTTAGGCCGCACGTCGATCGCCTCCACCTCGCCGAGCGCGAGTTGCTGCGCGAATGAATCACGCAACGCGCGCTCGGCATCGCGCGCTACGTCTCCAGGCACGGCGAGGCAGATCGAATGCTCCGACGACGCCTGTGAGATGAGCGCGACGGAAATACCGACGCTTTGCAGCGCGTCGAACGCGCGCGCGGCGATACCGGGCACGCCGACCATACCGTCGCCGGAGATCGTGACAATTGCCTGTGCACCGATCGTCGTGATCGCGCGCACGGGAAAGCGCTTCTCGGCCGTCCGATCGCGCGTCGCCGAGATCTCGGTGCCCGGCGCGTCAGGATCAGCAAGCGGCTTGATGAAGAGCCGCGTATCGTCGCCCAGTCCCAGAAGAGCGCGCGGGTGGAGAACCTTCGCGCCATAGTACGCGAGCTCCGCTGCTTCGCGAATGTGAACGCGGGGAATGAGCCGGGCGTCGCGAACGACGCGCGGGTCGGCCGTGAGCACTCCCGCAACGTCTTTCCAGAGCGTGACGGTCGACGCGTCGAAGGCGCGACCGAGCAGAGTCGCGGTCAGATCCGATCCGCCGCGTCCGAGGGTGACGATCGCGCCATCCTTTCCCTTCGCGATGAAGCCGGGCACGACGGGGATGACGCCGCGTCGCATCAATGGCGTCAGCGCCTTGCGAATGGCGCTCATGCTCCGCGGGATGACCGGAGTGGCGTTGCCATGGCTTCCGCTCGCATGGATCAGACGCGTCGCGTCGACGAACTCGGCTCGGATGCCACTCGCCGCGAATGCGCCGGTCATGAGATGCGCGGAGAGGCGCTCCCCACGCGCCACGATCCGATCTGACAGCGCGGCGGACGGGCGGCGACTGGCCAACGTCGTGAGCTCGTCGAGCTCGCGGTCGATGATGGCAAGGATGCCATCGAGAAGCTCGGGCTCGAAAATCAGTGCATTCGCCGCGGCGACGTGGCGCTCGCGGAGCGCGGCGACGGCCCGTTTGGCCGCTCCTCGCTTGCCGTCGCTCGCCAGCGCCGTGATGTCGAGGAGCGTATCGGTCACGCCACCCATCGCCGATACGACGACGGCAACGCCGCGCGTTTCGTTGCCCGCGACGATCGCGACGGCGTGGCGAATCGCCTCGGCATTGGCGAGGGCGACACCGCCGAACTTGTGGACGACAGCATTCATTGGAGAAATGGTGGCGCGGCCCCTCATTATTGACCATCGTCAGTTCGAGTCAAGCTACGGAGAACCATGTGACGAGAGCGCTCCTTCTTTTTTCAGCCTCGTTGGCGATAGCGTCATCCGCGGTCGCGCAGCGCGGCGAGATTCGCGGCATGGTGTTCGTCGACGCGAATGGTAATGGCAAACGCGACTCCAACGAGCGTGGCGTAGCCGGCGTCGCGGTCTCGAATCAGGACACGGTCGTCACGACTGACGCGTCAGGCGCCTTTCACATCATGCGCGGATCGGGCATCGTCTCCCTGTCCGTACCAGACGGATACCGCGCGCGTGGCCCGTTCTGGAGGACCATCGCCGACACGACGACGAGTCTGTCATTCCCGTTGTCGTCGACCGGCCGGGTCCGCGAGTTCAGCTTCGTGCATGCCTCCGACACGCACATCGCGCCGGCGAGCGTCGACCGCACGCGTCGGCTCGGCGCACTCGTCGACTCGCTCTCGCCGGCGTTTCTGATCGTCACCGGCGATCTCGTGCGCGACGCGCTACGCGTCTCGGAAGCCGAAGCGACCGGGTATTACGAGATGTTCATGAAGGAGACAGGCACCTTTCACACACCGCTGTGGACGGTGCCAGGAAATCATGAGAACTTTGGTATCGAGCGCGACAAGTCACATGTGAGCGCGACGAATCCGCTTTATGGCCGCGGCATGTATCACAAATACCTGGGCCCCGATTACTACTCTTTCAACTATGGCGGTGTTCATTTCATTGGCCTGAACACAGCGGACATCGAAGATCAGTGGTATTACGGGCACGTCGACAGTCTGCAGCTCGCCTGGCTCGAGCGTGACTTGGCTCTCGTCCCGCCGGCGATGCCCGTCGTGACCTTCGATCACATCCCGTTCGTCTCGACGTTTCTCGGTTTGAACGGCTACGACGACGGGCCACCCGCGCCGTCGCTGATCACCGTGAAGGGGAAGACCGTGTTCCGGCACACGGTGTCGAACGCGGGCGAGGTGCTGGCCGTCCTTCGGAAGCATCGACACGTCCTCGCGCTCGGCGGGCACTTCCACGCGGCGGAGAAGGTGGTCTACGAGATGGATGGCCAGCGCACACGCTTCAACCTCGCCGGCGCCATCGTTGCACCCACCAACTCGGCGGGCTTACGCTTTCCGTCGGGCGTCACGCTGTACACGGTCCGTGACGGCGTGATCGACGAGGGCCGATTCATACCACTCGGCCCCGTCGATCGGGTGACGCCCTGACGACACGAGACCGACTACCGCGCCGCGCGCGGCTCGCCGTAGATGAAGTCGTCCATGGCGACGATGTCGTGCTTGCGGCCACGGCCTTTGACGTTGTCGACGACGTCGGGGTCGACCGGCGTGTCCCCGGAGGTGATGCGAACGTGGGCAACGATTTGTGAATCGAAGATCGCGCCGACGAAGGACAGGCCGTTCGCATCGCTCCGTCGTGGTGCCTTGACGCGCAGCAGACGCTTTCCGGTCGCGTCGAAGTACTCGATCGTTGTCGAGCGGGCGCGCCCGACGTCCGCGAAGACCGACCCGAAGCCAGTCACCGACGCCGGCGTGTTCGACCCCGCGACGAAGAACTGAACGTCGGTGGTCGTGCTGCCGCGCGCCACGAAGAGCTTGGGTGGGCTAAAGACGTTGAACTCTCCCGCGTACGCCGCGTTTACATCGACGTAGCCATTGCTGCTGATCCGGAAGCCGGAGCCGTCGGTCGTGAACACGACGCCGCGCGGCGAGTTGACATTGAAGAAGTTTCCCGGAAACAGATCGTTATTGGTGAAGGTGGCCGGCACGCCGTCCCAGTTGATCTCGCGTCGTCCGCCGGGCTGCTCGCCGGCGAGATTCGGATTGAGCGCGCCGAGCAACGTGCGATACTCGGTGACGGCGGCAGTGATGTCACCGGTCGCGCTCACGATTCGCACGTCGTGCTTCTTGTCGAACCCTTTGTTCAGAGATAGGTCGGATGGATCCTTCAGTGTTGCATCTTCGGCGATGGGAGCGGTGGTGACGCGTCCAGCATCGCTGCATCCCGCAAGGATGACGGCCGCGCCGATGAACGCGGCCCACGTATTTCTAAGCATTTCGAGTCTCCAGTAGAGTTGCGTGCATTCTCCTCACGCAGTCGCGGCGCGGAACCGGACATCGGTTACCGTCCTCTACTGGGAATTGCCTGTTATCGCTCGCAGCGACCGCCCGAGGGGTTGCCGGCGCTCGCAGCCACATCGAGCTGGCGCACGTTCAGCGTCACCGTCACGTCGGTGAGCTGCGCCGGGGCTATCACGAACGGCTGCGTGATCAGGGTCTTGAGAAAATACTCATTAGTGCCACACGGAAATCGTGACAGCACGACCGCGTATTGGCCCGGCGGCAGGCGCAGCTCGCCTCCCCATCCGTCTTGCCCGCTGCCGGTGCTGTAGACCGTTCGCATCGATCCATCGGGGAGCCGGAGGGCCGCGCGGGTCTGGAGGTAGCGCATCGACCCATTGTCCCACACGCGCACGCGTGCTCGGCCGAGCGATGTTGTGTCGATCGCGGGTGCTGCCGCGGAATCGCGCCGCTGCGACGCCAGCGTCGGACCTAACGCGACGCTACCTCCTTCCGGCGGCCGCGTGTACCTCAGATTGTGCCACCACACGGCGCGGCTCAACTCACCGTCGGCAGCGAACTGCAAGGGTACACTGATCGCTATCGCACCCAGTCCGGCAGCGGCGACGGCCTGGTCGCGGTGGCTTACGCGCCCCGCCGCCAGCGCGCGAACGATGGCGACGCCAATCGTCAGGGCGCCGAGATCGGTGAATCCCGCTCCGGTCTGACGCAACACGAGGGCGCGGCGGGCATGAGCAGCCGCCGAGTCGGCCCCGATGGCGGTCGTGTCTCGGCCACGCAAAGCGGACGTGATGTCGCGGGGCAAGAAGAAGTGCAAGTTGGCGACGCGTGATTCGGTTGTGCCGCGCACGACGGCGAGTCCGTCCCACGCGGGCCAGATGCTCAACGCGCACGTGCTGTATGTGCAGGCGGAGTCGACGCCGGCCTGCTGCGCCGCGGCCGCGGTGGTTGCGACGCAAAGAAGGGGAGCCAACAGGCGGAGAGATCGCATCATCGCCTCTATCGTTAGGCCGGCCGAATCGACAGGGCGTGCCGGAATACGTTCCGCGGATCCCAGCGCGCCTTGATCCGCTGCAGTCGCGAATAATTGTCCTTGTAATACAGGGTGTACCACGGAACGCCGGAAGTGTTCAGCGCGGGGTCGGCGAGGTCGGTGTCGGGATGATTGATGAAGGAGCCGTCGTACGCCTCGCCCGGCACCGGCACCCCGCCACTCTCGGCGAACAGATCCCGATAGAATGACCGTGCCCAGGCGAGGTTCTTTGCCTCTTCATGCGGATCGAGCCAGCCGGTGTTGCAGGCCATGTCGAAGATCGCGCTCCGTTGGGCAGACGCTGTCGCGTCTGGCGCGACGGCGTTGATTCGCCCGCCGTAGGTCGCAAAACCGAGCATACCGCCCATGACGTCGTAGTCCGTACTCGTTAGGTACTCATAGGCAACGTCGACCTGCCGATCGGTGAGCCGCTTCCTGAGCAAAGCGTCCTTCACCTTCGAGCTGACACCGCCCGGCGGCATGGCAAAGAGATCGGGAAATGGGTTGAGCGCGAAGTCGAGCCACGACATCCGCGCCAATTCCAAATTCGTTGGCGCTACACCTCCGTCGCCTAACGTCGCGAGGTAGTCGCGCACCTGCTGCTCGGCAGCCGAACCGGCCGTACTCACGCCGCGGACAACGATCTTGCCGAATTGCCGGCGATGGAGCTCGAGGAGCGTCCACAGAGACGCGTGAGCCGAGTCCGGATCGCTATTGCGCTCCGACCAGCTCCCGTGATTGGTGAGGAGTCGTTGAAACGACATCTGGTCGATGGCGCTCCAGCTCACCTCAGCCTTGAAAGTAGTAATCGACTCCGGCGCGCGCGGCGGCGACCGAAACCAATATCGCGTGACGATACCAAAGTTGCCGCCGCCGCCGCCCGTGTGCGCCCACCAGAGGTCGCGATTCGGGTCCGACGACTCGCGCGTGGCGACAACGCTGCTCGCGCGCCCGCTTTCGTTTACGGTGACGACTTCGACGGCGTGGAGATAATCGGCGGCGAGCCCGTGCTGGCGGCAGAGAAAGCCGAAGGCGCCGCCGGCGACGTGTCCGCCCATGCCGATGCCTGGGTACTCGCCAAGCGGAATCATCGTGCCCCAACGCTCGAACAGCACGCGGAAGGTTTCGCCCACGGTAGCGCCAGCCTCCACAGCGACAGCGTCCATCTCCTGATCGTGATAAATGCGCTTCATCGCCGAAACGTCGATGATGAGGCGAACCTCCGGATCGGAAACGAACCCCTCGAGGCAATGCCCGCCGCTCGTCACGACGAGCCGTCGCCTTTCACGCACCGCATCCTCGACCGCCGCGATCACGTCATCGGTCGAAAGCGCGAATTGCACGTAATCCGGACGAGCAGTGAACCGCTTATTGAACTGCTTATCGATCACCTGGCGATATCGCGGATCGTCAGGGCCAATTCTGGCCGATTCGACTCGAGCTTCGGTAGCCGTTTGCGGGGTTGCCATTGTCAGGTAGTGTGATGAAGTCCATCCCACAGGTTACGAGGCGGGAAAGCCAACAGGAAGCATGCAATGCAACAAACCGAGTTTCTCGACGGCGTGCGTATCCTGACAATCGCGCAGAACGTTCCCGGGCCGCTCGCCGTGGCGCGCCTAAGGCAAGCCGGCGCGCACGTAACGAAGATCGAGCCGCCGACTGGCGATCCCCTGCTGACACTCTCGCCGGCATGGCACGCCGAGCTGCATGTGGGGATGGCGATCGAACGGATTGACCTCAAGTCGGACGTGGGCCACGAACGGGCGATGACGCTCCTTCGCAACGTCGACGTATTCATAACGAGTCAACGGCCTTCGCTCCTCGCGCGCCTTCGCCTCGCCTCGGAAACGCTGCGCTCACGCATTCCCACCCTGCGCTACCTTCGCATTCTCGGCAGTATTCAGGATCCCGAACGACCGGGCCACGATCTCACGTACCAGGCGCAGTGTGGGCTGCTCGGAGAGGAGATGCCACGGACCCTTGTCGCCGATGTGATGGCGTCGGAGCGTGCCTTCGCGGGCACGTTGGCATTGCTCAGGCGACCGCCTGGATCGGTGATGGACGTCGGTCTGGTCGAGAGCCTCGAGCCGCTCCTCGCGTCCCTCCGCCACGGACTCACGATGCCTAACGGGCCGCTCGGCGGGGGCGCGCCGCAGTATCGCATCTACACAGCGATGGCGGGACGCATTGCCATCGCCGCGCTCGAGCCGCACTTCGAAACGAGACTGTATCAGGAGCTCGGTCGCCCAACGCGCACGGATCTCTCGTCGTGCTTTCTCGAACGCACCGCGGACCAATGGGAGGCATGGGCGCGCGAGCGCGATCTGCCGATCGTCGCCGTGCGCGACGTCGACCGGGAGAACGGGCCTTCCACTCGTTAGGTAAAACGCGGTCGCGGCTAGGGAATCGCGACTTCCCGATCGGGCTCGAGTGTACCCGCGGGCGTGAAGACTTCGACGGAGAAGGTGAACTTGCGCTGCTCGCCGGGGGGAATCGCTCCCACGCCC
>Ga0207693_10004560_pt1 | contig 11693 bp, 8 predicted proteins | sample LARL81metaG_FD_184347 | JGI IMG/M metagenome (GOLD analysis project Ga0207693, IMG submission 184347) | Corn, switchgrass and miscanthus rhizosphere microbial communities from Kellogg Biological Station, Michigan, USA - LAR L8-1 metaG... | ecosystem: Host-associated > Plants > Roots >...
GTTCGCGGATCGGGCGCGGCGTATTGCTGGGGCTGTCAGTGCTCGTGTGGACGCTGTGCACGCTCGCGCTCGTCGGAGCAATCACTGCGATTGTCGCGCTGACGTGGAGACTTGTCCCGAACCATGCACTAGCGTTGACGGCCATTGCCGTTCTCGTCCCATTGTTTTTGTGGGGCCTCATCCAAGACGAATGAGGCTCGGCGATGCGCTCGGTGTCTAGCATGGCGCGAGAAAGCGGCCCCTCTTGATCGGGGTTGGCTATTGCATTTCCCCTACTGCATCTCCCCTCGTCGGGAGCGCTTCGGCCAAGGAACCGTACTGGGCGAACTTCCATACGCCCGGTACGGCGGCGTACTGTCAGGTCGTACCTGACATCACAGGCGGTGACGGCGGCCCGGGATTCGCCGGGAGTTATGACCCGGCCGACCTAGGAGCTCAGAAGCGAAGCTTCGCGCAGATGCGTCAGCATTCTTGACGCAAACGGTCGATCGGATCGCGCTGGCCCTGGATCGACTCTGAGCGGTCGAGCAGCTCGAGAACGCCGTCACAACTTCCGAGATGGACGCGGGTCGAGGCGAGGTTGTAGTCCGCGTACGCCTCGGTGAGGGAGCCCGTTCCCTGCAACCTTTGCACCGCGCGTTCCAGCAGTGGCAATGCACCCGCGTAGTCGCCGGCCTGCATCTTCCGAAAACCCGCGTCGTTAAGTGCCGCGCCGCTCGCGCCGGACGATGGCGGCGCCGCTGAGGTCGACGCAGCCGCCGTCGTGACCGTGACCTGCTTCTCGACCGTCGTGATCCGACCTTGCGTCGTCACCCGTTGCACATGGGTGACCACTGTCGGAGATGCGCCGTCGCCTCGCGTCAAGAAGTAGGCGAGGACCGCACCGCCGACGGCTCCCAGCAGGAGGAGCGCGGCGAGGAGCGGCCACGCGCTGCGCGAGCGGACCGGTGGGTAACCGACGCTTCGGTCACGGTGCAGCGACCGCGTCGCCTCCATCGGCGGCGGTGCGGGAACGAGGACCGGCTCCGCGCGCGCAGACCCTGTCGCATCGGCGAATGCTCCCCGTAGTGCAGCGACGAACTGGTCGGCCGTGCCGTAGCGCTCGGCAGGATCCTTTGCGAGGGCCCTGGTGAAGACCGGATCGAGCTCGCAAGGAAGACGGCTCTGCTCGCACACGGACGGGATCGGCGCATTGACATGCGCGGCCGCCTCGGCCGTCGGGCTCTCCGACTCGAACGGACGTCTACCGGTCAACAGCTCCCAGGCAACGATTCCCAACGCGTAGCGATCGCTTGCCGGTCCGGCGCGCTCACCCCTCGCCTGCTCGGGAGACAGGTATCCGGCAGTACCGAGCACTGTTCCGGTCATCGTCAGGGAGTGCATCCCGGCGGCGCTCGCAATGCCGAAGTCGGCGACGTGAACGTGCCCTTCCGCGTCGAGCAACAGATTCGCCGGCTTGACGTCTCTGTGCACGACGCCTTCCCGATGTGCGACGTCGAGCGCGCGAGCGGCTTCCTCGAGCCACGTGGAGACTCGTTCGGGCGGACACGCACCTTCCACGCGAAGGATGTCGTCGAGCGATCCGCCACCGAGGTACTCCATGACGATGTAGGGACGACCGTTGTGCTCGCCGACGTCGAAGATAGTGACGGTGTTCGGCTCACCGGAGAGGCGGGCGGCAGCCAACGCCTCCCGTGTGAACCGCTCACGGACCGACTCGTCCTGCGCGTAGCGATCTGCGAGAACCTTGATCGCCACGACGCGGCCGAGCACCGAGTCGGTGGCGGAGTAGATATCGCCCATGCCACCGTGCCCGATCCGTTCGGGCCCTCGGTAGCGCGGCGGCAGGATGTGGATCTGAACGGTCACAGCGCTAGTTCAACGAGTTTTCCCCCGTCATGGTCGCGCAAACGATGAGATGAGCGTTCCGTAAAGAAAAGGGCTGCTCATGAAGCCCTTTGCTAGCCTCGGACGCGTCCTTCCGGGGGTCAGGTCGATGCGTCGAACTCTCCTACTCGTCTCCGTGCTGTTGCTCGTCGCCGGTTCGGCGGCGCATGCGCGTTCGAGCGCACAGCCCGTTCCACAAGGCGCAGCGACGTTCGTCGTCACCGGCCACGGCTGGGGCCACGGAGTCGGGCTGAGTCAGTGGGGTGCCTACGGGTATGCCCAGAAGGGCTTCGACTACGAGAAGATCGTGCTGCACTACTTCCCCGGGACGGAGCTCGGTGCCGCGCCCGTATCGCGCGTGCGAGTGCTGCTCACGAGCGGCGTCAAGACACTCACCGTCAACTCGACCGTGGACTTCAAGGTGCGAGACGGAAGCGGCGTCGTCCATACACTTTCGGCCGGGGCCTACCCGCTGACGGCCGCGCTGAAGCTGCGGGTCGACGGCCAGCCGAAAGCCACCGCACTTCCCGGGCCGCTGCTCTTCCAGCCGGGTAGCGCCGCGCTGGCGCTGAAGCACCGTTATCGCGGCTCGATCCAGGTCGACGTGGATGCGGGCAAGCTGCGCGCGATCAACATGGTCGGCCTCGAGCAGTACCTCTACGGCGTCGTCCCGTCGGAGATGCCCTACACGTGGCACCCCGAAGCACTGAAGGCGCAGGCGATCGCCGCCCGCTCGTATGCGCTCGCGACACGGCGCACCGGCGCGTTCGATCTGTATCCCGACACGCGCAGCCAGGTGTACCTCGGGATCGAGCACGAGAAGCCTTCGACGAACGCCGCGGTCAACGCGACCGCCGGCCAGGTCGTCCTCTACGACGGTGAAGTCGCGAAGACGTACTTCTTCTCGACCTCGGGCGGGCGAACCGCGTCCGCCGAAGACGTCTGGGGTGAGCCTGTTCCGTACCTGGTCTCCGTCCCCGATCCCTACGACTCGATCTCGCCGCATCACGACTGGGGCCCGTTCGTCTTCACCGGGACCAAGCTCGCGAAGATGCTGAAGATGAAGGGCCAGGTCGTCGACCTCCAAACGGAGCTGAACTCCTCCGGTCGGATCAAGGTGCTGAACGTGATCGGAACGAAGGGCACGCTCGCCGTGCCCGGCGCCGTGCTCCGGACGAAGATGGGGCTGCGCTCTACCTGGTTCAGTGTCGGCGTCCTGTCGCTGGCCGGTCCGACACAGACGGTCGTGTTCGGCGGACGCGCCAAGCTCATTGGCGTCGCGCGTGGGCTCACGCAAGCCGTGCTGCAGCAGCGTCAGGCAGGAACGTGGACCGATGTCAGCTCGGTGAAGGCAGACAAGGACGGAGCTGTCAGCGTGCTCGTCAAACCTTCGGTCACGACGCAGTACCGGCTCGCGAGCGGAAAGGTGCTGGCGGCTTCGGTGCGCGTGCCTGTCGCGCCCCTCACCCGCTTCTATCCGGTTAGGACGCAGACGCAGCTCCGCGGTTACGTGCGGCCGGGCTCGCTCGCGGGCACGACGGTCCTGATCCAGAAGCAGCAAGGCGCAGCGTGGCCTACAGTCGCACAGACAACGGTGGCAGCAAACGGTGACTTTGTCGCAGCGCTGCAGCTCACGACCGGCATCTACCGCGCCCGCGTCAACTCGGGACACGGCTTCGTGGTCGGCTTCTCGCCGGTCGTTCAGGTCACCACTCCGTGAAGACAGCGGTATTCGCGGCGCTGGCGCTCCTCCTGGCGCCGACGGCCGCAGCCCTGCCCGTAAGCAGCGGGTTCTTTCCGAGCGACCCACTCGCGCCGAAGCAGTACTACCTCACACAGGACCACGCGTTCGACGCATTCCAGGCCGATCTGCCGGTGCTCAATCCCGTGCGCGTGGCGATCATCGACTCGGGGCTCGACGGCGGCCATCCGGAGTTTCCAAGGTCGCGAATCTGGCCACAGGCCAGGAGCTGGGTCGGTGGGAGCGCGCTCACCGACGAGGAGGGACACGGCACCTTCGTCGCCGGGATGATCGGCGCCGCCCTGAACAACAACGAAGGCATCGCGGGAATCGCGTTTCCGGCGCAACTGGTGATCGCGAAGATCGCGCGCCCCGATCAATCGATCGACGTGCGCGACGAGGCCGCGGCGATCCGCTGGGCGGTCGACGCCGGCGCACGGGTGATCAACCTCTCGATCGGCGGCCTGCGCGATCCGTTTCACCCCCGCCGGGACACGTACTCGAAGGTCGAGGCGAGCGCGATCAACTACGCGGTCAGCCGCGGCGCGGTGCTCGTCGCGGCTGTCGGCAACTCGGACGAGGCGCCGCAGTCTCCCTGGCCCTTCGCGAGCTATCCGGCGGCGCTCCCCCACGTCATCGGCGTGAGCGCGCTCACTCCAACCGGCAACGTGCCGCAATTCTCCGACCGCGACCGCATCTACAACGACATCTCCGCGCCGGGGCAGGAGATCTACTCGACCCTGCCGCGCGCCCTGACGGCGATCCACCCGCTCTGCCAGAACCAGGGCTACTCAGATTGCGGCCCGGACGACTTCCGCCATGCGGCCGGAACGTCCTTCGCAGCGCCCCAGGTCACCGCCGCGGCCGCCATCCTGTTCGCGCTCCGCCCGACTCTCCAACCGGACCAGGTGATCAACATCCTCGAGCGCAGCTCGACGGACGTGAATGCGTCGAACGGCTGCAAGCAATGCCCACTGCTGCGGGACACATTCAGTGGTTGGGGCCGGCTAGACATCGCGAAGGCGATCGCTGCCCTCGACGGCGTTCTGCCGCCGCCGGACCGGCTCGAGCCGAACGACGACGCCGGCGGCAACGCGGCCAGGCTCGGCACCCGCGTCACCTCGGTGAAGGCGACGATCGACTTCTGGGACGACCAGATCGACGTCTACCGGATTGCTCTTCGCAAGGGCCAGAAGGTCAAGCTCGTGCTGAATGGCCCCGACGGATCGACCTCGAACCTCCTGCTCTGGAAGCCCGGGACGAAGCACGTCAACGACTTGCGAGCGCAACACTTCCGCGCAGCACAGGCGATCGGGCCGGGCCCGACCCACGCGATCGGCTACAGGGCGCCTGCAAGCGGGTTCTACTACGCCGAGGTGAAGTTGACTGCTCGCGGCTTCGGGCCGTACGAGCTGACGATCACGCGGCGTTAGAGGAGCTCTTCGGAAGGAACGTCGCGCAGCACCCGCGCAGGGTTTCCCACGACGACGGCCTGTGGCGGGACGTCCTTCACCACTACTGCGCCCGCGCCCACGAACGCCTCGACTCCGATTTCCACGGCTGGACAGATCACGGCGCCGGCGCCGACACGTGCTCCACGCCTGATCGTGGGGCCCTTGCGCAGCGCGTGTCGCTTCTCGGTCCTGCCCATGAAGTTGTCGTTCGTCGTGATCACCCTGGGCGCGATGAAGACGTCCTCCTCGAGGGTCGAGTACGCCGTGACGTAGGCGTCCGCCTGGATCTTCGTGCGAGCGCCGACCGAGCTGTCGTTCTCGACGAGCGCGCCGCGTCCGATCACGACGTCGTCACCCACGTCGCAGCGTTCCCGGACGCACGCCTGATCGCCGATGATCGCGCGAGCACCGATTCGGGTACCCGCGAACACGATCGCTCCCGTGGAAACGACCGTTCCGGCACCCAGTTCGAGCGGCGCCAACTCCTCCTGCATCGCAGTCGAACGTGGGCCGAGCGTCGGCTGCTTGCCGACGACGGCGTAGTCGAGGATCTTGCAGCCGTCCCCGAGAACCGTCCCCGGATAGACGATCGCGGTCTCGGCGACCTCCGAGCTCAAGCTACGACGGTTTCCAGGGACGCCTGCAGCTGATCGAGAGCGCGGACGACGGGAATCGCATCGCGCGCAGCTTTGTGCGGAGCGCCTTCCCCGGCCACCAGGCGCAAGAAGTGCTCGCACTCACGCCGCAGCGGCTCTGTTGCATCGACAGTCGGGCTGTAGATGTCACCCGTGCGGGTGCGCCAATTGTCGTAAACCGTGATCTTCCGTTCGCGCTCCATGTCGTCGAACACTGCCATCCTCTCGTTGCCGACGACGGTGATTCGCCGAATCTTGTGTGGATCCAGCCACGACAGGTGCATGTGCGCCATCTTCCCGGATGGAAAGCGCAGATAGCAGAACACGACATCCTCGACCCCTTTGCTTAGGAAAGCGTTGCCGTGCGCTCGCACTTCGACCGGCTCCTCTTCGATCAGGTAGAGCAAGACAGAGAGGTCGTGCACGCCGAGCGACCAGAGCGCGTTCTCGTTCGTCCTGAAGGTTCCGAGGTTCTGCCGATTGCCATAGACATAGAGCACCTCGCCGAGCTCTCCTGAGTCGACGATCTCCTTCAGCTTCAGAACGCCCGGGTGATACAGCAGCAGGTGTCCCGGCATCAAGACCAAGTCGCGTTCCTCGGCCAACTCACACAGCTCTTCGATCTCCGCTCCGCGCATTGCCGGCGGCTTCTCTACGAACACGTGCTTGCCGGCCTCGAGTGCGCGCCGCGCGAGCTCGTAGTGCGTCGGCACAGGCGTAGCGACGACAACTGCCTCCACCGAGTCATCCGCGAGCACATCGCCGAAGCTCGAGGTCACCTGCGCCGCCGGATACGACTGGGTCGCCTGCGTCCGGCGCTGTTCGTCGACATCGCAAAGCCAAACGAGGTCGGCGAGCTGGTCGAAGTTGCGGGCGAGGTTCTTTCCCCACTGGCCCAGGCCGACCTGACCTATGCGCGTCACAGCTTCCAGACTTTCTCGTGGTTCGACCCGTTCCTGCCGGTGGCGTTGCGGAGATCGACCACGACCTTTGCGCGTTCGACCAGATCCTCGTAGTCGATCGAGCTGTGCGCCGTCACGATTACCACGCAGTCGTAGCTCTCCGGCGCGTAATCGACCGAGCGCATGCCGTCGAACTCGGCGACGTACGGGTCGTGATAGGCGACGTCTGCGCCGGCCTTCTGGAGAAGCCCGACGATCTTTTCCGCCGGAGACTCCCGCACGTCGTCGATGTCCGCCTTGTACGCGACGCCGAGGACGAGAATGCGCGAGCCTTTGAGCGACTTCTGCGCGCCGTGGTTCAGCGCCTGCGAGATGAGCGAGCGGCAGAAGTACGGCATGTTCGCATTGACCTTGCCGGCCAGGTCGATGAACTCGGTGTAGAAGTCGAACTCGCGTGCCTTCCACGTGAGATAGAAGGGGTCGATCGGGATGCAGTGTCCCCCGAGCCCGGGTCCCGGCTTGAAGCTCATGAAGCCGAACGGCTTCGTCTCCGCGGCCTCGATTACCTCCCACACGTCGAGATCCATTCGCTCGCAGAGCTGAGCGAGCTCGTTCACGAGCGCGATGTTGACGGCGCGGAAGATGTTTTCGAGCAACTTCGTCATCTCCGCCGTCTCCGGCGAGGAGAGGGGGACGACGGTGTCGACTGCAGCGCGGTAGAAGTCCGCCGCGCGTGCGGTGCATGCGGGTGTGAGGCCACCGACCACCTTCGGCGTGTTCTTCGTCGTCCAGTCCGCCCGCCCCGGGTCGACGCGCTCGGGCGAAAAGGCGAGATGGAAGTCCTCGCCTGCCTTGAGCCCGCTCCGCTCCAGGATCGGCTGCAGACATTCACGAGTCGTCCCCGGGTAAGTCGTGGACTCGAGAACCACTAGCTGACCCTTGCGTAAACGCGGCGCGATCTCGGCCACCGCACCCTTGACGATGGAAAGGTCCGGCTCGCGCTGGCTCGAGAGCGGCGTCGGCAGTGCGATCAGGATCGCGTCGACCTCCTTCAGCGCGTCGTAGTCCGTCGTGGCCGACACCCGCCCCGAATCGACGAGCGGCTTGAGCGCGTCCGACGAGACGTCGGGAATGTGGCTGGCTCCCCGATTGATGCCGTCGACGACCTCGCGATCCACGTCGACCAGAAGGACGACCTTGCCGGCATCCGCAAAGACACGGGCAAGCGGCATCCCTACGTACCCCGCACCGATGATGGCCACGTCTGCTCCCATGCGCGCCCAAGGCTACTGAGAGCCTCGAAGTCCGGCTCGGCCTTCGGCCTCGCAATGAGTGACTTCGAGGCTAATTCCTACCGGCGAGCGTTGAGGAGTCGCACCGGGCAAAGCCCCCTGCGACGGCGATGGGGACTCTCTTCGCCGGCGCTACACTTGCCCCGCTTCCAGGGCCGTTAGCTCAGCTGGTAGAGCAGGGGACTCTTAATCCCAAGGTCGCAGGTTCGATCCCTGCACGGCCCATTTGGCGATCGAAGTCCGGTTCGGCTGACGCCGAGCCACGATGACTTCGATCGGGTTCTCGTTTCGATTCGAGGCGGCGGGGGCCGACGCCGGCAAAGCCGGTATCGGCGGCGTAAGGGATTTGGGGGTTTCCCCGCGAACAGACCCGAGTAGAGTCAGACAGTTCGCGCAAACCTTGGGGGGTTTCTTGGCGACTCACGTCGAACGCGAATTTCTGGACGAAGCCGAGCGGCAGTTCGCCGAGGATCTCGAGCGGCTGCGGCTGCTGCTCGAAGCGTCCTCGACGCTCCTCGGCTCCCTCGACGTCGACGCCATGCTGCCGCAGGTGCTCGACCTCGCCTCCCGCACGCTCGCGGCTGACGCCTACGCCTTGTGGCAGTACGACCCGGCGACGGAGACGTGGCGCGTCGGCGCCCATGCGGGGCTCTCGGACGGCTACGTCGACACTGCGATGGCGGCGATTCGCGGGAACACGGCCGCCGTGTCGCTCGACGCGCCGATCGTCGCCGAGAACATCGCGACCACCGACTGGCTCACGCTGGAGCACCGCAAGGCCCATGCCGACGAGGGAACCCATTCGATGATGGCGCTGCCGCTCCACTACGGGGAGCAGGTTCTCGGAACGCTCACCTTCTATTACCGGAGCCCACGCACGTTCACCGAAGCGGAGAAGAGCTCGGCGTCGCTGCTCGCGAACCTCGCCGCGGCGGCGATCGGGACCGCCGGGCTTTACCAGGACCAGAGGCAGCGGGCCGAGGACCAGAAATTCGTCGCGGAGGCAAGCGAGCTGCTCGCGTCGTCGCTCGACTACGAAATGACGCTCGGCAATCTCGCCAAGCTGGCCGTCCCCCGCTTCGCCGACTGGTGCACGATCGACGTGGTCGGAGACGAAGGGTCGATCGAACGCCTCACGGTCGCGCATGTCGACCCCGGAAAAGTCCAGTGGGCCCACGAGCTCGCCGAGAAGTACCCGCCGGACCCCCAGGCCCCGTACGGCGTCCCGAACGTGATCCGAACGGGGCAACCCGAGCTGTTCGCGGAGATACCGGCGGAGCTCCTGCGTGAGGCGACCGCGGACACTCCCGAGCTCCAGGAGACGCTCGAGGAGCTGGGTCTCAAGTCCTCGATGTGTGTCCCGCTCGTCGCCCGGCAGCGCACGCTCGGCGCGATCACCTTCATCTCGGCGGAAAGCGGGCGGCGTTACAGCGAGGGCGATCTGGCGACGGCTCAGGACCTTGCCCGTCGCGCTGCGATCTCGATTGACAATGCGCGGCTCTTCCGCGACGCCCAGGCCTCACGACAGCACGCACAGGAATCGCTGGCCGTCGTCGACGCCGTCTTCGCGGCCGCACCGGTCGGGCTCGCTTTCATGGACACGAACTTCCGTTACGTCCGTGTGAACCAGGCCCTCGCGGCCCTGAACGGCCTACCGGTCGACGAACACTTTGGCCGGACGCTCCGGGACGTGGTCGGAGACACGCTGGCCGACGAGATCGAGCCGCTCCATACCCAGGTCCTCGAGACCAGCGAGCCGATTCTCGATCTTCACGTCCAGCGCGCACTGCCGGGTAACCCGACCGAGATTCGTAGCTGGCTCGTCAGCTACTACCCGGTCTTCGACGCCGACGACCACAAGATGGGGGTCGGCGTGGTCATCACGGACGTCTCCGAACGCGAGCAAGCGCGCGCCGCTGCCGAGCGGACTGGGGCGCGACTTTCGGTGCTCGCGGAGGCGAGCCAGACACTTGCCTCGTCGCTCGACTACGAATCGACGCTCGCGAGCCTCGCCTCGCTCCTCGTACCGCGGTTCGCGGATTGGTACGCGGTCGACATCCTCGACGACGACGGGCGCTTCCGCCGTCTTGCAGTCGTCCACAAGGATCCCGCGAAGGCCGTCTGGGCGGACAAGTCGCGCGACCTCTATCCACCGGACCTCGAGGAAGCCGAGGGAACAGGCCGCGCAGCCCGGACCGGCGACGCGGTGCTCTACCGAACGATCTCCGACGAGCTGCTCGCCACGTCGACCAAGGATCCCTCGCACTACGAGATCCTGCACGAGCTCGGGATGGCGTCGGCGATGGTCGTGCCGCTAACCGCCGCGGGTCGCACGTTCGGCGGGCTGATGCTCGTCTCTGCCGACCCGGAACGTCTCTATACCGAAGACGACCTCGAGTTCGCCAAGCACCTCGGCCGCCGCGCGGCGGTGGCCGTCGACAACGCGCGGCTCTACCGGGCCGCCGAGGAGCGGGCACAGGCGGCGATCGTCGTAGAGCACGTGGCCGACGGAGTGCTGCTGGTCGATCTCGCCGGAATCATCCGCCTGTGGAATCCCGCCGCCGAACAGATCACCGGGCTCACGGCTGTCGAGACCGTCGGCAAGAGCGCGACCGAGGTGTTCTCCGACTGGGACAACATCACACGGCTGCTCGACAGCGCGGAGCTGCGGCCGCAGACCCAACCGGTCGAGATCAACGGGCGCGAGCTCTGGCTCTCGATCACGCGCGTCGGGTTCGAAAGCGGAACGGTCTTCGCCTTCCGCGACCTCACCTCCGAACGGGCGGTCGAGACGTTGAAGTCGGACTTCGTCTCGACCGTCTCGCACGAGCTGCGCACGCCGCTGGCTGCGATCTACGGCGCCGCCCTGACACTCAGGCGCAAGGACGTTCCGCTCAGCGAGCCACAGCGGAGCGGGCTGCTCGAGGTGATCGCGAGCGAGTCCGACCGGCTGGCGCGGATCGTGAACGACATCCTCTGGGCGAGCAGGCTCGAATCGGGGACCATGCAGACGACGATCGAGACGTGCGACGGGGTCGAGCTTGCGCGCAGCGTGATCGCCACCGCACAGCACTACATTCCGCCGGGGATCAAGCTCGAGCTCAAAGCGCCGAGGAAGACCCCGCTGGTCGCCGCGGATCCGGACAAGGCGCGCCAGGTCTTGACGAATCTCGTCGACAACGCCGTCAAGTACTCACCGGACGGCGGCAAGGTCCGCATCGAGGTCACGTTGGAAGGCTCGCGCATGCGCTTCGCCGTGCACGACAACGGCCTCGGAGTGCCGCCGGCGGAACACCGCCGGATCTTCGAGAAGTTCTACCGCCTCGACCCCGACCTGACCCGGGGAGTCGGCGGCACCGGCCTCGGCCTCTACATCAGCCGCGAGCTGCTCGCGCGGATGGGCGGCCGCATCTGGGTCGAGTCGAGCGGAAGCGGCGGCTCGACCTTCGTGGCCGAGCTGCCACTCGCGAGCGCCTAGTAATCGCCATGCGCCCGTGCGAGAGTTGGGGCGATGGCAGTCGTCTGGACCAAGGTTCCCGAGGATGACGCGGGAGACGGCGAGGAAACCGAGGCACACGGTGCTGTCGACGAGACCTTCGCGTCACGCAGGCTCCGACGGTGGCTCAAGGGAATGTTCGGCGGAGACCCTGCACCCGAAGAGCCGCCCGCTCGCGAGACCGACGACTAGCGGGCTGATGTGAAATTCGGCCGGGCCGGATGACGCACCAGACACGGCGCCGGATCAGCACGTTCGCCCGCGGCACGTAGCGCCGCTACGCACC
>Ga0207693_10004561_pt1 | contig 11693 bp, 11 predicted proteins | sample LARL81metaG_FD_184347 | JGI IMG/M metagenome (GOLD analysis project Ga0207693, IMG submission 184347) | Corn, switchgrass and miscanthus rhizosphere microbial communities from Kellogg Biological Station, Michigan, USA - LAR L8-1 metaG... | ecosystem: Host-associated > Plants > Roots >...
GAGGGAAATGACTAATGAGATGGGCGATGGCGCGGCTGTCACGGGCGGAATGGGTGGGATCGGCCAGTGCATTGTGGTCGCACTGACCCGGCGAGACTTCGACGTTGTCGTTTGCGACCGAACGATCGATCCTGCGATCGCCGAAAGCATGACTACCAATGCTGCCCCTGGCGCGCGCCTCTCCTTCGTCAAAAATGATCTCGCCGAACGCCCGAAAGATGTCGGGCGCGCCGTCGCGACAATGGCTGCGGGTGAACTTCCCTTCACAACCGGCGCCGCAATTCGGGTCGATGGCGGGATGCACATCCATCAATACTGAAGCAGGAATCTAGAGACAGGACGTACAACGGAACGATCAACAAATCCAAAGAAGCCCGTCGACGGGACTGGTCAAGGTAATTTCGGAGGATTCAGGAATGGCAAGCGCCACATATGACGAGCCTCACGCAAAGAGCCAGTCCAAAAAGGCCGCTGCCAGCGGCTGGATCGGCTCGGCGCTCGAGTACTACGACTTCTTCATCTACGCCACGGCGGCGTCCCTGATTTTTCCGCAGATCTTCTTTCCATCGGGCAATCCCACGATCGCCATCGTCGCGTCACTCGCTACCTACGGCGTTGGCTACGTTGCTCGGCCCATTGGCGCGGTTGTTCTTGGGCACTGGGGCGACACGCATGGCCGAAAGACCGTGCTGATCCTGTGTATGTTCCTCATGGGTTTTTCAACGATGGCCGTCGGGCTCCTGCCAACATATCAGCAGGTCGGCGTACTCGCTCCGGTGCTTCTCGTTATATTGAGACTCATACAAGGCTTCGCTGTCGCCGGTGAAATCTCCGGCGCTAGTTCTATGATTCTCGAGCATGCTCCGTTTGGCCGGCGCGGCTTCTACGCCAGCTTCGCCCTCCAGGGCGTGCAGGCCGGGCAGATCCTCGCCGCAGCGGTTTTCCTGCCGCTCGCTCATTACATGCCGGAGGAAGCATTCAACAGTTGGGGCTGGCGAATTCCCTTCCTGCTGAGCTTCTTCGTCATCATTGCCGGCTACGTCATTCGCCGCAAGGTCGACGAGACTCCGGCATTCGCCGAAGAAAGTGAGCACGGCGAGGTTCCAAAGGCACCGATCATCCAAGCTTTCATGAATAGCTGGAGGGACATGCTGCGGGTGGTCTGCATGGCCCTGATGAATGTCATCCCAGTGGTCGCTTCGATATTCGGTGCGGCCTACGCGGTCCAGGCAGCGTACGGCATCGGCTTCGAAAAAGACATTTACCTTTGGATTCCAGTTCTAGGGAATATCGTGGCGGTGCTCGTCATTCCCTTTGTGGGCAACCTGTCGGACAAGATCGGCCGCAGGCCTCCGATCATCGTCGGGGCGCTCGGTTCGGGGCTGCTCGCGTTCGGCTACCTCTACGCCATCAGCATCCATAGCGTATACTTGGCGATCATCATGTCGCTGCTCATGTGGGGCGTCATCTACCAAGGCTACAACGCCGTTTACCCGAGCTTTTACCCCGAACTCTTTCCGACCCGCACCCGCGTCTCGGCGATGGCCATCTCGCAGAATGTCGGCACAACGATCACGGCCCTGCTCCCGGCGCTTTTCGCAGCCGTGGCGCCGCCCGGCTCGACCAACATCCCTCTCACAATCGGCGCGATTACCTTTGCTATTACGGTCATCGCGGCGGTTGCGGCCTGGAGCGCCCAGGAGACCTATCGAATCCATATCAAGGATCTCGGTCAACCGGGCGCCGTTCCCGTCGACAAAGGCGATTACGACCGCCTGCGAGCGGCAAGCATAGAAGGCGCGCCGCTGGCCCGGGCATGAGATCGCATTGGTCGATGACATGCTGATGATGACTAGTGTCTTATTGAATGGGCCCTGGCCCTGACAAACGGTGTCGCGTTTGATTCAGATCAACAAGGCGGAGCCTCCCGATCATCTCGGCCACGCGCATATAGGTACGACAGCATGACGCCGGAAGCTGAATTTCATCAACGCGACCGCGATCTCCACCCGCCGGCGCATACTCCTGTCTACAAGACGAGCGTGCTGCGCTCGCCGCGCATCCCACTGTGGTCGCTGCAGAACTCGCTGTCTGAAGTGACTGGTCCGACGTTTACGCGTGAGGAGCTTGGTCCGCTCGATAATGATCTGATCCATAACTACGCCAAAACCGGCGAAGCGATTGGCGAACAAACCATCGTCCACGGCTACGTTCTCGATGGCAACGGTCGCCCGGTATCCAACACGCTCGTCGAAGTGTGGCAGGCGAATGCAGGTGGACGCTATCGCCATCGAAACGACACTTACGTCGCGCCGATAGACCCCAATTTCGGCGGCTGCGGGCGGATATTGACAGACGAGCATGGTTATTACTTTTTCCGAACGGTCAAACCGGGCGCTTATCCCTTTCGAAATCACGTCAACAGCTGGCGCCCGGCCCACATCCATTTTTCCGTGTTCGGGACGGGCTTCGCGCAGCGGCTAATTACCCAGATGTATTTCGAAGGCGACCCGCTCATCCCTTTCGATTCAATCATCGCAACCATCCCTGACAAATCGGCTGCGGACCGTTTGACTGCCAGGCTCGACCTCCATGCGTCGCGGCCGCTGGAATGCCTCGCTTACCGCTTCGACATCGTGCTGCGCGGACGCCGCCAAACCTTGTTCGAAAACAAGCTGCAGGGAAATTGACATGACACCGACGCCCTTCATTCCGTCTTATCTACCGGAGACGCCGTCGCAGACAGCCGGTCCCTACGTGCACATCGGTCTCATACCGAAGCAAGCGGGCTTTGAAATCTTCGAGACTAATTTCAGCGGCGATATCGCAGGTCCTGGCGTAGGGGGCGAGCGCATCCTCATCGAGGGGCGCATCTTCGATGGCGCAGGTCATGTGACCAAGGACGTACTGGTTGAGACTTGGCAGGCCAATGCCGCCGGCCGTTACAATCATCCGTCTGACAAGCAGGATAAGCCGCTTGATCAAGGCTTTCGTGGCTGGGCCCGGACTGGGACAGATTTCGTCACGGGGCTTTACACAATCCGCACCATCAAACCGGGAAGCGTGGTCGGTCGCAAGGGCCGCAAAGCAATGGCGCCGCACATCAATTTCTGGCTCGCCTCCCGCGGCATCAACATCGGCCTCGCCACGCGAATGTATTTCGGCGACGAAGAGGCCGCAAATTCCGAAGACCCTGTACTGAACATTATCGAGCAACCCGAACGCCGCAAAACCCTGATCGCTCCCCGATCAGCACGGGACGGCGTCACCATCTACACATTCGACATCCATCTGCAGGGTGATCGCGAGACAGTCTTTTTCGATGTTTAACGTGGTTCTTGCGACGCGGTCACACTTTGGCGGGCATGACCGTTAGCAACAGGAGGCTCACATGGCGACGGACGAGGAAATCCTGGCAACCGTGAAACGGGGTAAGCCGCCCGTCGATTGCGCCGTGATCGGAACGTGGAAGCTCCGATCATATGTTCGAGAGCGCTTGTCTGACGGGCAGCGGCACAATCAATTCGGCGAGGCGCCGGTCGGCTATATTGGCTACGCGCCAGACGGCCGCATGTACGCGATCTTCACACGCGATGACCGCGTCGCGCCGCGCGACGTGGTGCCGACGGATGAAGAAGGCGTCCAACTGCTTGGCACTATGGTGGCCTATGCCGGCACATTCTCGTTGGGCGAGAACGTCGTGGTCCACCACATCGACACCTCGTGGAACCAGGCCTGGACCGGCACCCACCAAATCCGCCACTTTGTGCTGGAGGGAGACGTGTTGACGATCACAACCGCGCCTTACAAGAGCTATCTCGACGGCTCGATGGGTCGGTCGATCCTGGTCTGGAACAAGGTGCGATGATGACCAGCGTATTTGCAAGAGGTGAGCAAATGAGTGATCTGTTTTCGCTCGACGGCAAACACGTTCTTGTCACCGGTGGCTCGAGCGGTCTTGGGCGCTTTTTCGCGGTGTTCCTCGCGGCGCGTGGTGCTCTGGTGACGGTCGCTGCGCGCCGAGCCGAAGCGCTGGCCAAAACCGTCGATGACATCGGAGCCGCGAAAGGTCAGGCCCAGAGTGTCGTGATGGACGTCACCGCAGCGGCGAGCATCGAGAGCGCGCTGGATGCGGCAGAAGCGCGCTTCGGTCCGATCGAAATCGTCGTCAACAATGCCGGCGTGACGGCAACACGCCCGGCATTTGATCAGGACGAGTCAGATTGGGACAGAGTTGTCGACACCAACCTGAAGGGCGTTTGGCTGGTAGCGCAGGCCGCGGGGCGGCGAATGGTTGCGCACAAGCTGAAAGGCTCCATCGTCAATATCGCCTCGATCCTCGGCGTGCGGGTTGCGAGCTCGGTCGCACCCTATGCGATCTCGAAGGCTGGCGTCGTGCAAATGACCAAGGCGCTGGCGCTTGAATGGGCCCGGTTTGGCATTCGTGTTAACGCGCTTGCGCCGGGATATTTCGAGACCGAGCTCAACGATGATTTCTTCCGCGGTGATGCCGGCCAAGCCCTCATCAAGCGCGTCCCGCAAAGGCGGCTCGGCGAACTAAGAGAGCTCGAAGGACCCCTTCTCCTGTTAGCTTCGGAGGCAGGCTCTTACATGACCGGTAGCGTGATTGTCGTCGATGGCGGCCACCTGGTGTCAAGCTTATGAGCATCGACTGTATGATTCCGAAAGTAAGAGACCTAGCCGCAGAGAAGCGGCGGGCGGCGCAGAGTATAATTGAGGAGCTCCGATGACGTTGAAAGATGTGCACGCATTCGAGACAGGTCTCGACCCTCATCCGGCCAACTTCGTGCCGCTGTCCCCCGTAAGCTTTCTTAACCGCGCCGCGAGCGCGTTTGCGGATAAAGTCGCGGTCATCGATGGCCCGCGCAGCTTCACCTATGCCCAACTGCTTGATCGCTGCGTGCGTCTCGCTTCCGCGTTGACGACCCTCGGGGTCGGCCGGCTTGATACCGTGGCAATCATCGCATCAAACATTCCTGAAATGATCGAAGCCCATTTTGCGGTCCCGATGCTCGGTGCTGTACTCAATCCGCTCAATACGCGGCTGGATGCGTCAAATATCGCCTTCTCGCTCACGCATGGAGGCGCCAAGGTTCTGATCGTCGATGGTGACTATGCACCGCTGGTGCAACAAGCCCTACAGCAGGTCGATCAGGAGATCACTGTCATCGATATCGATTCTCCGGACTCATCGGCAGCGTCGATCGGCAAGCACAACTATGAAGCGCTCATCGCTGCCGCCGACCCTGCGTTCTCCTGGCCAGGAATTGCGGACGAGTGGCAGTCGCTTTGCCTGCTCTATACTTCCGGCACTACCGGCGATCCGAAAGGCGTCGTCTACAGCCATCGTGGCGCCTACCTCTCGGCGCTTGGCAACGGTTTCAGCTTCGGACTGGGATTCGACAGCATCTATCTCTGGACGCTGCCGATGTTCCATTGTTCCGGCTGGTCCTATCCATGGGCCGTCGTCGCCGCCGGCGGGACGCAGGTATGCCTTCGCAAGGTAGAGCCGGCAGTAATCTTCCGGCTGATCGCCGATCATCGGGTCACGCATCTCTGCGGCGCGCCGATCGTACTCAATATGCTGGCTCATGCGCCCGCCGACCAGCGTGTGCCGTTCGATCACACCGTCACTGTTGCGACCGGCGGCGCGGCACCTCCGTCCGCCGTTTTCAGGTCCATGGAGACCCTCGGCTTTCGGGTCACGCATCTTTACGGGGCGACGGAAACCTACGGACCCGCGACCGCCAGCGTCTTCCTTCCAGAATGGAACGCACTGCCGGCCGACGAACGCTTTGCCAAGATGGCACGCCAAGGCGTCGCCTACCCCATGGTCGAAGCGGTCACGGTCGCCGACCCCAAGACAATGGTTCCCGTGCCGCGCGATGGCACATCTGTCGGCGAGATTATGGTCCGCAGCAATACGGTCATGAAAGGTTATCTCAAGAACGAGGCCGCAACGGCGAAAACGCTCGTCGGAAACTGGTGTCTCTCAGGCGACCTTGCCGTTTGGCATCCGGATGGGGCAATCGAGATCAAGGATCGCTCCAAGGACATCATTATCTCAGGCGGCGAGAATATTTCGAGCCTTGAAGTGGAAGAGGTCCTCACACAGCATCCGGCTGTCATGCTGGCGGCCGTCGTCGCTCGTCCCGACCCAACATGGGGCGAGACGCCCTGCGCGTTCCTCGAACTCAAGCCCGGCGCCGCGCAGCCCGACGACAAAGAGGTCATCGCCTTTTGCCGGGCACGCTTGGCGCGCTTTAAGGTCCCAAAAACCCTTGTCTACGGCTCGCTGCCCAAGACATCGACCGGGAAGATCCAGAAGTTTGTCCTCCGCGAACAGGCAGGCGCACTATGAAAGGGAGGCATAATGCTGATAGCACTGAAAAGTTGCAGGTAAAGATGTCCACAGGCTGGTCGAGCGATGACGAAGCGCCACGCCGAGGTTAACGGCATCAAGATCGCTTTCGATATCCGTGGCTCCGGGCCACCCCTGGTACTCATCATGGGCTATCGTCTCAACTCGCGCGCATGGCCGCTCGACTTCATTGAGGCGTTGGCGGAGCGGTTCACCGTGGTGCTTTTCGATAATCGCGGTACAGGTCTCAGCGACAAACCCACATTCGGCTATGAACTCTCCAACATGGCCAAGGATGTTTGCGGCCTTTTGGATCATTTGGAGATCGCGCGCGCCAATGTTCTTGGCTATTCGATGGGCGGGGCGATCGCGCAGGAGTTGGTATGCCGTTATCCCGAGCGGGTGATTTCCCTTGTGCTCTGTGCGACACTCTGCGGCGGTCGGCGGGCCGTCTATGCGCGACCGACCGTCATCAGCATCATGCACGATCTCGATGGGCTCGATCCCGCAGGCGCGGCGCGGCGCATCTGGACCGTAACTTACGATCCAAAGTATCTTGCCGCAAACGTCGACAAGGTTGAGCGGCAAATGCAGCGGGAGCTCGAAACTCCAACTCCTCTTCATGCAGCAGATCTGCAATTCCAGGCCTTCGTCGATTTTGACACGTCTGAGGCGCTTTCTTCCGTGCGCTCACCGACCTTGATCATGACTGGAGACGGTGATGTATTGATTCCGCCGCGCAATTCTGAAGTCATGGCGGAGTTGATTCCGGATGCGCAGCTCGTGATCCTCCGTGGCTTTGCCCATCGAGTGATCTGGGAATCAACCGCACAATGCGCGACATTGATCGGCAACTTCCTTGAACAAACACAGGAGACGGCTAATGCGTCACGCAGCTATGCCGGATGATCCTGGTTGCCCGAGGAAGGGTGTTCCGGGCGTCACATCCGTGTCGACGATATTAGAGCCCGCGGCTGGCTTTATTGATGAGACACTCCGGACATTTGGCCTCCCCCTGTTCTGGCCGTACGACTCGTTGGAAGCTGCCGCTGAGGTCTTCCTCAATTCCTCCGACGCAGTCTATCGCGGCCAGAATGTTCGGTACGGCGATGGCAAGCCGGTAGTGCTCGTGCCGGGACATCTTGGCGGTGACGTGACGCTGGCGCCTCTCTCGATGTGGCTGCACGCCATCGGCTATCGTCCGGCGAAGTCCAACATTTTGATAACCATCAATGACCACTTATTGGACAAGCCGCTCACCGTGGCCTCGCGCGGCGCGGCTCTCCGCGTCGGGCGAAAGACCGTCATGATTGCCTTTGACACCGGGTTGCGGTCTGCTCTGCGGGTCGCCGAGGTTGAACGTGACTATGTGTCGGATGTGATCGCGGTGGGTCTTTCTGATCCCATGCCCGCGGTACCGGCCGGCGTGCGCCTACACATCATCGAGGGCGCACGGCGAGCGTCGGTTGTACCAGATCATGAAGTAAACCCCGTGCAGGGATCCCGCGCTTTGCTATACGTTAATCCAGCGGCGTGGAGGATTCTTGCGGGAATTTTTGCGGGAAATACCGATCACGCTGCTCGATCGATCTTAGTCCACCTATGTCGTAGGATTCGGATATGAAAAGACTTGTTTACGTCATCAACGGACCGAATCTCAATTTGCTCGGCAAACGACAACCCGCCATCTACGGGCAAGAAACGCTCGCGGATGTGGAGATTGCATGTAGGGGTGTCGCTACGGAATGTAACTTGGAATTAGAGTTCCGCCAGAGCAATCGGGAATATGAAATCATCGATTGGATACACGAGGCGCGCGAGACCGCCGCCGGTATTGTGATCAATCCCGCAGCTTTTACACATACGTCGGTCGCCATCCTCGACGCGCTGAACGCGTTCGACGGCCCGGTGTTCGAAATTCACATTTCGAACGTCCACAAGCGGGAGGCCTTCCGGCATCATTCTTATGTTTCGAGCCGCGCCGACGGCGTCATCGCGGGATTCGGCACGCAAGGCTATACGTTGGCCTTGCAGCGACTTGCGCGCCTGATCGACGAAACCGCCGCCAAAAGCGGCTAGCGCGGATAGGGCATTAGAGCGGGGTTCTGACCATGATAAGCGGCAAAACGAAACTCATCGCCCACCTCGGTTATCCGACCGAATCCTTCAAGGCGCCGATGATCTACAATCCCTACTTTGAAAAATACGGCATCGATTCCGTTGTCGTACCGATGGGTTGCAAGCCCGAAGAATATCCCGCATTTCTCAAGCTGGTGTTCAAGCTTTCCAACATCCACGGCGCGCTTGTCACCATGCCTCACAAGGTTGCGACGATCGCGCTCCTGGATGAGGTGTCGATCTCCGCAAAGGTCGCGGGTGCGTGCAACGCGGTCCGCCTCGGAGCTGGCGGTACGCTCGTTGGCGACATGTTCGACGGCGAAGGCTTCGTGCGCGGCGTCCTGCGCAAGGGGCGCGTATTGACCGGTGCCCGCGTGCTCGTGGCGGGCAACGGTGGTGTGGGCTCCGCTATTTCAGCGTCGTTCGCCAAGGCTGGCGTAGCGGAGCTTGCATTGTTCGATGCATATGCGCCGATGATGAACGGTCTCGCCGACCGTTTGCGCGCCAACTATCCGAATCTGAAAGTTACGGTCGGCTCGATCGACCCCGCCGGTTACGATGTCGTCGTCAACGCTACGCCACTTGGTATGAAAGCCGGTGACCCGCTGCCGATGGACGTCACACGCATTGCATCGTCAACATTCGTCGGCGAAGTGGTGATGAAAGACGAGATTACGCCCTTTCTTGCCGCAGTACGCGCGCGCGGCTGCGAATTCCAGATCGGTACCGACATGCTGTTCGAACAGATTCCCGCCTATCTGGAGTTTTTTGGGTTTCCAACCACGACGCCAGATGAGCTGCGGGCCGTGGCGCAAATCAGTTACTGAGCTGACCGATGGCCGATCTAGGCGAGAGCGGATAAGCTGAACTGCAATGTGGGACGTGTCCGATCATGAAACACTCGATAGCAACCGTGTCCGTCAGCGGCGCTCTGGATAGCAAGCTGCAGGCGATCGCAGCAGCCGGCTTCGACGCAGTCGAGATCTTCGAAAGCGATTTTATATCTTTTGACGGCAGCGCAAGCGATGTTGCAAAAATCTGTCGCGATCTCGGTTTAAGCATTTGCGCGTTGCAGCCCTTTCGGGATTTCGAGGGCATGCCGGAACCGCAACGCACCCAGAATTTCAGGAGAGCCGAGCGGAAATTCGACCTCATGCAGAAGCTCGGTACCGATTTGCTGCTCATTTGCAGCAACGTCTCGCCTGCTTCGCTTGGCGGTATTGATCGTGCCGCGGACGATCTACGTGAACTCGGCGAACGCGCTAGCGCCCAAGGACTACGCGTCGGGTTCGAAGCCCTGGCGTGGGGGCGCCACGTCAACGACTATCGCGACGCGTGGGAAATCGTACGTCGGGCCAATCACAAATCTATCGGAATCATTCTCGATAGCTTTCATACTCTTGCGCCGTCTCTCGCAGTCTCAGCAATCAACTCTATTCCTGGAGATCGCATATTCCTCGTTCAGCTAGCCGACGCTCCCCAACTCGACCTGGACGTGCTGTCCTGGAGCAGACATTTTCGTTGTTTCCCCGGTCAAGGAAACCTCAATATCAACGACTTTATGCAATCGGTTTTTGCGACTGGATACTCCGGCCCATTGTCGCTCGAGATTTTCAATGATCAATTTCGATCCAGATCAGCCAGGGAAGTAGCCATTGATGGGATGCGTTCCCTGGTTTTGTTGGAAGATCAAGCCAATATCGAAACAAGCAAAAAAACAAAGGCACTTAGCCCGAGATCGGAAATTAGAGACGTAGCTTTTGTCGAATTCGCGGTCGACAAGAATCATGCAGGTGATCTTGCAAACATCTTTCGTCAACTTGGCTTTCGCCTAAGCGGTCGGCACCGCAGCAAGCCAGTGGAGCGGTGGTCGCAAGGAGCCATCAACCTCTTGATCAATTGTTCGGAAGAGGGTTTCGCTAGGTCCCACTATGTGACGCACGGTTCCGGCGTTTGCGCCATCGCCTTAAGGGTCGATGATGTCCACCGCACCATGACGAGGGCGAAGGCGCTTGATACAGCGGCGTTTCACCAGCCGGTCGGCGCTGACGAAATGAAAATTCCGGCGATCCGAGGTGTTGGCGGAAGTCTATTATATTTTCTTGATCCTGACGCGTCGAATTGGGATCAGGATTTTGTGCCGATCGTCGATGATGCCGGTTCAAATCATCTCAACACGATCGATCATATTTCGCAGTCGATGCCATACGAACAGATGCTGTCCTGGCAACAATTCTACACCGGCATTTTTCACCTTCAAAGATCACCGCAGCTTGAAATCGCGGACCCCCTCGGGCTCGTTCAGAGCCAGGCAATTCTGAGCCCTGACAAAACATTCCGTATCGTTCTTAATGGATCGTCAGCGACGCGGACCATGTCTGCGCGCTTCCTGACAGAGTTTTTTGGCGCGGGAGTTCAACACATCGCTTTCGAATGCGACGACATTTTCGAGACGGTTGCAGGAATGCGTTCCGCGGGGGCGTCTTTTCTGAAAATCCCTGACAATTATTATGACGACGTTGAAAGCAGGTATGCGCTCGATCCTACCATCGCAGCACTTATGAGAGAAAACCAAATTCTGTATGATCGCGATGATACGGGAGAATTCTTTCAGGTCTACACGCACGCGTTCGATGAACGTTTTTTCTTCGAAATCGTGGAGCGGCGTGGATATAAGGGCTTCGGCGCACCAAACGCAGGTATACGTCTCGCAGCGCAGACACGAGAGGCGCGACCCCGTACAATGCCCCGGATCGGATGAAAGGAAGTCCTGACGCAACCCGCTGGACCGCGCACCAGCCGCGCATCATCGGCGCTGCCACAGGTCCGCGCTTCCAGCCGCTGAAAGTGCAGCAACGATCGAATACATGCGCGAGGTTGGGCCCGAGGGCATCGAAATGGTGATGTGGCTGATCATGCGCGGCGCGCTCGACGACAAGGTCGAGGATCCGATAAGATAGATACGCGCTCAGTACCTTCATGTTGCAAGACAGCATGGAGCGAATCGAGCCATTCCCGCGTTTCGAGAGTATCGATAACGATCGACTTGGTCATGAATGAATCAGATCTTTTCGATCACGAGCGGTCCTGCTGCCAACCAGTTCAGTCCGTCTATTTCCAGCGCCACTGTCAGCACAACCAACGAACCGGCCATCGGAACGGCATCAGCTGAGGGCGACGCGATCATTTGCAA
>Ga0207693_10004563_pt1 | contig 11690 bp, 9 predicted proteins | sample LARL81metaG_FD_184347 | JGI IMG/M metagenome (GOLD analysis project Ga0207693, IMG submission 184347) | Corn, switchgrass and miscanthus rhizosphere microbial communities from Kellogg Biological Station, Michigan, USA - LAR L8-1 metaG... | ecosystem: Host-associated > Plants > Roots >...
CGAAGAGTTTATTTCTGGGGCTGGCCCTGCTGCTGGCCACCAGCGCGTTCGCAGCGAACAAGGGATCTCTTACTGTGCAAGAGCCTGTGATGGTCAACGGCACCAAGCTGCCCGCAGGCGATTACAAGGTGCAGTGGGAGGGAACGGGCCCCAGCGTCGAACTCAGCATCACACAAGGCAAGAAAGTGATCGCGAAAGTTCCAGCTCAGATCGTGAACCTCGAGGCGCCATCTTCCAGTGACGCGGCCGTTGTAAAGAAGAACGGAGACGGCTCCAAGTCGCTTAGCGAAGTGCGCCTGAGCGGAAAGAAATTCGCGATTGCTGTGGGAGAGGAAGCGGCGAAAGCGGAAGCAACGCGGTAGGTCTGCAAGCGCTGACAATCAAGGGGAGCCTTCCGGCTCCCCGCTTCTTTTACTCATCCCATCAGTTGGCGGCCAGGACATCAGCCATATAGTTGATCAGGAGCCTCCGAGGTTTCTCTTTTAATCCTTTAAGCGGCACCTTCTGTTCGACCGTGCTGTTGCCCCCTATCCGGACTCGGCCGAGCCTCATCACGCGGTTGTCCGCGAACTCCAGGTACAACGGCACGATCATGCGGAAGCGGTCGTCCACATTGGATTGCGTAAGCTTCAGGTTCATCACCACGTCGCCTTGAGCATCCGTGTCGAAGGAAGAGTCCACCTTGTAACTCGGTAAAGCAGTGCCATAGACGTACTCATCGAAGAACCAGCCCATCGTGCCATCACCCGTCTGCTTCATGTCCGGCGTCATGTGCTTCTCGACCATGGCTTTGAAATCTTCCGTGGTCGCTGGCTGCCCGGAGTATGTCTTCACGAAGTCGCGCATCATCTCCTTGAAGTTCTGATCCCCCGTACGGTTGTCGGCCATCATCATGCGCAACATATGAAGGATGTAAGCCCCCTTGGGATAAATCAGTCGTCGCGCCAGGTCCCCGGTGCGCGTATTGTTCATGCGGTATCCCATGGTCACAGGTCCGGCGTCGACGCCCCGGAATCCATACTCATCGCGGTCCGTTAGTAGCTCGTGTTCATCTTTCCAGAAACTCAAAAACTTCCCCTGATTGTGTTCGACCGCCTGCAGGTAAATGGAGGCTGACATCTCCGCAAAGCCCTCGCTCATCCATTGATCGCGGTACGAGCTGAAGCCGACGGTGTGTCCCCACCACTGGTGTGCAACTTCGTGCGGCGTGACAATCTTCCAATAGCCACGGTCACCGAAATCCATCCCTAACTGATGGCGCACGGTGGTGTCGAAGAAGTAGCACATCGGGATCCACACCAGCTGGGGCCATGACTGTCCGTAGTTGCAACTAGTCTGCTGCGTGATGGCTACGCCTTTGAAAGAAGAAGGTCCGAAGAAATCGCTGTACACTTCAACAGCCAGCTGTCCTTCCGCCAGCGCTTTCTTGATTAGGCCCGTCGTGCCCATCGTGCCCAGCGCAAAGCCCGTCATATGCGATCCCTGCGATGGCATATCATCATTGGCCACATGTTGCAGGCTCTGCACCCAGTCAGGCGGCTCTTCGTTTGCCAGAGACTGCACCAGATATTCCGGCTTCGTGAGCTTCGCCTCCTGCACTCGGAAGCGTCCGAAGTTGAATCCGGCCACAGTTTGCGGACCTTCACTCTTCCACACGCTCACGTTCTCGCCGCCTTCGTTGCTCTCTCGAACCAAGTTGCCGGTGGCTGCCATCTTCAATCCCTTGGGGATATGAAACGTCATGTCGTAACTTGTGTACTCACCCAGGCCGCCCGTCGAGTTATTCGGATACCAGTTGTCGCGGGCGATTGGATAGTAGTTATCGCCGCCCGTGCGAATCACCGCTTCTTTTCCGCCATACTTCGTAACAACGGTGAACTTCTCGCCCAGCGCCAGCGGCTTCGGCAGGATCGCCGAAAACTGATAGTCCTCGTTCTTGTCTTCCTGAATGAAGGAGAGCGGAGAACCATCCGCGGCCGTCACGCTTTGCACTCTCAGTTTCTGGAACAAGTCGAACGGAATCACGCGCAACCCATCGACATTTGAAATCAGCGAGGTAGTTGCCTTTCCATTCAGGAATCCCCCCTTCTCGATGGTGGCATCCAGTTCCTGATGCTGAATCTGATAAAAGCCGTTCCTCTGTGACCCAGTTGCCAAGCCCGACTTGTATTCGGGGGTCAAATGAAATGCGGACCAGTAGCCGTGTTTGTTGTCCTCGTACGTCATCAATTCGACTTCTTCAGGCGCCAGGGACAGCGCATAAGCAAATTCCCGATAGATTTCCTCGGCAAACGGAGGCGCTCCGTGCGGATCGACGGCGAAGACCATTTTGTCGCTGTAGTGCTTCCCGTGAACAAAGGCCACGAACAGGCCGGCCTCCGGAGGACTGAGCACATCCTGCAGAATGCGGGCGTTCAGGTTGTACCGCAGCCGCTTCCGTACCGTTTGCAGGTTGTCCTGCAATAGACCCCCATCGCAAGAACGAGTCGAGGGGCCGGAGTTCTTTTTGATCTCATCATAGGTGCCGTCGGTGAAGCGCACGACCATCTGCTGGAAGTTCTCCACAAACTCCGAGTCCTTGCTGAGAAGTTTCAGGCTGGCACGCTCGGTCGCGAGCGGTGGTTCGATGGTGAATCTTCCATCCCCGACGAACACCGCACCCGTAATTTTCCCGGCCACCGGGGCCAGAAAACAAACCGTTCCCGAGAGCAGATGAAACGACCCGGCGTCACGCTTCAAGGTGACATCCTTGACCTCAACTGCCTCACTCAGAGTTATGTTCCTCAACTGTTGATAAGTCGCGTCAGAGTTCGGCGCCGAAGTCTGCTGCGCATTGGCGGACGGGGTAAGTAAACATGTGCAAAGAAGGCAGAAACCCAACAAGCGGGCTAACTTAGACATAAGACACTCCGAAGTAGCGCGTGGCGTGGCGATACGTCAATGAAGCGGCATTATGCCTAGAATCCAAAGAAATTCAAGTGCCTTGGTCACTGCTCGAGGGTTATTCCCAGCCGGAGTTCCCGGCAACAACAAATCAGGGAAGCGAAAGTCGCTTCCCCGAGATAAATCGAATTGTCAGAACCGGCGGGCGGCCTGCTTCAGTACTTCGGCATCTTCGGATCCACCCGGTCGGCCCAAGCCAGGATCCCACCCGCCAGGTTGTGCACTTTCTTGAATCCAGCCTGCTGCAGGAAGCCCACCGCCTTGGCACTGCGCACGCCTGAGCGGCAGTGCGCCACAATCTCGCGGCTCGAATCGAGCTCGTTCACACGCTTCGGCAGGTCACCCAGCGGAATCAGATGTCCGCCGATATTGCAGATCTGGTATTCGTGCGGCTCGCGCACGTCCAGCACAAAAAGATCATCGCCTGCGTCCAGCCGGCGTTTCAGCTCTTCGACTTGCATCTCGGGAATTCCCGTCTCCACTGGCTTTTCCTCTCCGCGGATTCCGCAGAATTCATTGTAGTCGATCAGCTTGGTGATCGTGGGATGCTTGCCGCACGCCGGGCAATCGGGATTCTTCCGCAGCTTGAGTTCGCGGAACTTCATCCCCAACGCATCGATCAGCAGCAACCGGCCGATCAGAGGCTCGCCCGCGCCGAGGATCAGCTTGATAACTTCCGTCGCCTGCATCACGCCCACGAGCCCGGGCAAAATGCCGAGCACTCCGCCCTCCGCGCAAGACGGAACCAAACCCGGAGGCGGCGGCTCAGGATATAGGCAGCGGTAGCACGGCCCCTCTTCCGTCGCGAATACGCTAGCCTGTCCTTCGAAGCGAAAAATCGATCCGTAAACGTTCGGCTTACCCGTCAACACGCAGGCGTCGTTCACGAGGTAGCGTGTCGGGAAGTTGTCGGTACCGTCGGCAACGATATCGAACTCGCGGAACAACTCCAACGCATTCGCGCTCGACAGCCGCGTCTCAAACTTCTTCACATTGACGAACGGATTGATAGCTTTCAATTTCTCCGCCGCCGAGTCGAGTTTCTTCCGCCCCACATCCGCAGTCGAATGGATAATCTGCCGCTGCAAGTTCGTGAAGTCCACCACGTCGAAATCGACAATGCCCAGCGTTCCGACACCGGCGGCCGCCAGATAGAGCGCTAAGGGCGACCCTAACCCGCCCGCCCCAATACACAACACGCGTGCCGCCTTCAGCTTCTGTTGCCCTTCCATCCCGACCTCCGGCATGATCAGGTGGCGCGAATAGCGCAGGATCTCTTCATTGTTGAGCGTTGCGGTCTCGGGTTTGACTTCAAATGTGGTAGCCATCACAACCTCTTTGTGGAAATTTCGATGCTTGGAAACGGCTGAACAGTCGGCTAGCGACAACAACAGAGCAGACAACAACAGCAGCAGGCGCTGCGGCGGGGCATTCGAGTTGTCGGCTCAAAAAACATCGTCTACCGGCCCCCGGCGATCGAAGGCACTATCGAAATGGTATCACCGTCTTTGACCGCGGTCGCTTCTTTCTGCAGGTAGCGAACGTCCTCATCGTTCAGGTAGACGTTCACGAAGGCGCGCAGCTTGCCGTCGTCGGTGTAAAGGTGCCGGCGCAAGTCGGGATGCTGCGTGATGAGGCCCGAAAGCGCGTCGCCGATCGACCCCGCTTTGACCTCCACCGCTGCCTGCTTCCCGGCATATTGCCGTAAAGGGGTTGGAATGTGGATCTTAGCCATGGATACATGATGCCACAGCCAAGGAAGAAGATTCACTCGAGGGCAAAGATGGCACTGGGTCAACCATCCTGCCAGACTCTGCGCACGGAAATGTGGATCCTTCTTCAGCCGGGGTGCCCCACTCCTAACGTCGCGCCTTTTGCAACCTCAGGGTGGGGATTTTCCAGCGTCCCGTTGTCGAGTTACCTGCGCCTTGTAGCACGATTACTCGCCATTACTAACGTGCTCCTCAGCCCCTGCGCTCGCGTGCACGGAACCGCAAGTTTCCTCCCAGCCGGCGTTCTCCCAACAGACGCGATCTACGCGTCGCAGCGGAAACGAGGAAACGCAACGTGAAAACACTTTTGCTCACCCTGGCGCTTTGTTTCGCAGCAACCGCACAGGAGAAATCGATTACGCCGGAATCTCGACCGGCCCTCACCATCTACAACCAGAACTTTTTCGTCGCGCGCGAGCACTTGCCGCTCGACCTGAAATCCGGCGCCAACCACATCGAATACTCCGGCATCGCCGCGCACGTCGAGCCCGACTCCGTCATCCTGCGCGACCCCGCCGGACGCACGCTGCAGATTCTCGAACAGAACTATCGCAACGATCCTGTCTCGCAGGAACTGTTGCTCTCGTTCTACGAGGGCAAGACCATCGAATTTCAGGTTCAGCCCGGCCAAGTCATCAAGGGCAAGGTCATTCGCAGCGGCTACGTGCCCAGCTATAGCTACTCCAACGGATACCAGCAGCAGCCGGCGTATAGTCAGCCGATCGTGGAAGTCGACGGCGTGTTGCGCTTCGGCCTTCCTGGACAGCCATTGTTCCCGGCGCTGAGCGGCGACTCCATCCTCAAACCCACGTTGAACTGGCTGCTCGAAACCGACAAGCCCGGCGCTTTCGATGCCGAACTCTCCTACGTGAGCGGCGGCATGAACTGGCACGCGGACTACAACCTGGTCGTCGCCGACGGCGCAAGTCAGAGCAACCTCGTCGATCTGGTCGGCTGGATCACCATGCAGAACCAGAGTGGCAAGACTTTCGAAAACGCACAGATCAAGCTGATGGCTGGCGACATCAACAAACTGCTTCCTGCGGCCGCGCCTATGGTGAGCGCAATGGCGGGCGCATTGCGTATGGAGGAGGATCGCGCACAGAAGGTTGTGCAGGAGAAATCTTTCGACGAATTCCACCTCTACACACTGCAGCGCGCCACGACCATACACGATCAGGAGACCAAGCAGGTCGAATTCGTCAGCGCAACCGGCATCCATTCGCAACGCCTTTATGTCTACGATGGCGCGCAGGTCGCGCAGTACACCTACTACAACCCCGAGCAGATCCGACAGGATCCGAGCTACGGCACGCAATCCAACCCGAAAGTCTTCGTCATGCAGGAATTCAAAAACTCCGAAGCGAATCACCTCGGCATCGCCCTGCCCAAGGGCCGCCTGCGCTTCTACCGCCGCGATACCGACGGCCATCTCGAATTCATCGGCGAAAACTCGATCGACCACACGCCCAAAGACGAAACGTTGCGCCTCTATACTGGCAACGCCTTCGACATCGTGGGCGAGCGCAAGCGCACCAATTACCACGTGGAAAACAGCCAGCACTGGATGGACGAGTCCTTCGAGATTCGCGTCCGCAACCACAAAAAAGAAGCAGCGAACATCCGCGTAGTCGAGCACCTCTATCGCTGCAACAACTGGAAGCTGGCCGAACAGTCGACGGCGTCCCGCAAAATCGACGCGCAGACCATCGAGTTCCCCGTAACCGTCAAGCCTGACGGAGAAACAGTAGTCACATACACAGTTCACTATTCCTGGTAAGAAGTATCGCGCCGAAGCAAAAGTAGCGCCGGCATCCTGCGGCAGTCGCGAGCGCATCTTGCGCTCGCCCTAAACAAAGCCACCGCGGCCTAAAAAGCCACGGCGCCATTTCAACTCCAAAAACTTTCTCTGCGATCTCTGCGTTTAAAAGCTTTTGCCTTCAGCCGGTCGCCGAACCGCTGCCCAGCCAGCAACCCGATGCCGCCGAACAAACGCGGCCCCCACCACCGCAATCACCAAAAAGCAAACCACGCTGGCCTCCGGCCCAACACTCCCACCGGTCAGCCAATCATTCCCGTGAAACACCGGACGCATCAGGTGCCCCGGTTCCACCGTCCCACTGTCGGGCACGGAATAAAGAAATGTCTGGCCCCAATCCCAGAAGGCATGGAATCCCACCGCGAACCACAAGCTTCCCGTGCGGTACAGTGTCAGGCAAAAAAACATTCCGATCGCGACCACCCCCACTAACCCCACCCACGTTTCGCCCGGATTTCGGAAGTGGATCGCTCCAAACACCAGCGACAACACCACCGCCGCCGGCCAGAATCCCCAGGCACGCGCCAGCGTGAACAACGCATACCCGCGCACCACCGCCTCCTCAAAAATTCCAACCAGCACGAAAAACACCGCCCAGAACGCTGCAAACCGCAGGACGCGAATTCCGTGCAACACAACTTGCCCAAAATAAAATGCGTGCGAAATCCGCAGCGCCACCAGCAACAAAGTGATCGCCGCCAGCCCCCACAGTGCGCCCTCCCAGAACAATTTTCCGAAGGCCTGTCTCACCGGCAGTCCGTAATCGCCGAGGCTGCGCCCTTCAAACCGTCCCATCACGATTGCCGGCAGCACCGCGCCCATGGCCATCGCGAATTCCTGGTACATCTCGCGCCATAACAGCGCCGGTCCATGCACCGGCTCGCGAAAAAGTGACACCCCCAACCACATCAGCCAGTACACGGTGACCGTGACAAACGCGAAGTACCCGAGAACCTTCCACACCGCTCGCGCGTTCTCGTTGACAAACAGATTAGGCGCCCAGCCAATTCCCTCGCGCGGTGGGGGCCCCAGAATTTGTTGTGCCGTATTCGCCGCCGGCTCGCCAAGCGGCTTTTCGGGTGGGATCGAGGCTGGTCTCTGCGGCTCGCTCATTACGAAGTACTGCGGAATCGGGCTCCGCCATGGTAAAACACTCACTCCTCATTCTTCGCTCGATTTTTTATGCTGGGACCTGTTGGCAAGCCACAATGGATCGCCGGAACTCTGCTCCTGATTTTTCTCGCGCAGTGCACGTGGCTGATCAGCCACAACCTGCGCACCGGCGATATGGATCTCCGCGAGTGGTATCGCCTCGACACTGGCTTGCGCATGTGGCAGCGCTCCCCGACCGCCGCAGCGGCTGATCCACACTCCGCACTCGGTCCTGGCCCGCCGCCTCGCATTCGCGACAATGACGGCTTCGATCCCGATCATTCCGCGCTTTGGTATCTGATTTCATCCGCGCCCCTGCTCGTCTGGCCGGGACGCTTCCAGTCCAACTCGCTATTTTACTGGGGATGGCTCGCCCGCATGCCTCATCTTGCCTTCGGGCTCTTGCTCGGTGCGTCTCTCTGGTACGTCGCTCGCCGTCTTTACGGCAATGAAGGCGGATTTGTCGCACTGACTCTCTACTGCTTCTCTCCAGGCATGATTCGCGCCGCATCGGTCTGGTTTGCGGAACCGGAAACGGGCGCGGCCTGGGGCGCTTTCGGAACCATCTTCACGGCCGTCGCAGTGGCCCACACGCTATACGCACCCCGTGAAGTCGTTTTGTGGAACTGGCGTCGCACACTGTTGCTCGGCGTGTCCTTGGCGCTCGCGATTGGTTCGCAATTCTCTCTGCTCGTGATGGCGCCCCTCGCCCTGCTGCTCATGCTCTATCTCGCCCCCACCCGGTGCGGAGCTGCCCTCACCATCTGGGCCGCGGCCTGCGCCATTGCGCTCGCTCTCCTCTTCGCAGCCTATTTCTTCCGCCCAGCAGCCTTCTTTGATGGCCTGCGCCATGCCACTTTGCTGGGTTTCACGCCACAGGTCTTTTCCATGTCTGCCGCCTACCGCGAGGTGTTCGCGGTCATGGGACAGAACAGTCCCGCCCTCGTCTTCGCCCTGCCCATCGCTCTGGCGACGTACATCCTCTGGCCGCGCGCCCGTTACTTCGGCAACACTGCCCCATTGCTGGTCGCGATTTTCTGCCTCATCCTCGGCCTCGCCACCCCACACTACCAAGGCCTGGGATTTCAATTGATCGCCATCCCCTTCTTGTTCGTCTTCGTCGCCGGCATCTGCGCCGACCTGCTGGAAACGAAACAGCGCACCCTGGTCATGGCCTGTACTTTCGGACTCCTTCTCGCATACGCCTTCTGGAGCGTGGTCGAGTTGGCCCGGGCCGCGTACGCCCACTAAGCGATACTCCCAAAGCAGCCGCGGCCAACCGGGTCCACTTCCACTCCGAGTTGTCATCCTGAGCGAAGCGAAGGATCTATGCACTCCGATCTAACATCAAAAAACTGATGGGGTTATGCGGATGGGCTCACGATGCAAGGCCGAGAGATTACCCCCGATTACCCTTTCCCACTCGCCAGAGAGAACGAATTCCCTCCCGCCGCATCTAATTAAAGAGGAGAGTGCCATGACGCTCCACCTGGAGTATCATCCCCAAATGCGGTACGGGACGCTGGTTCTCGCGGTTTTGTTCGTCGCTTTCTTTTCCCTCTCGGCCTCAGCGCAGGCAAATGGCGTGCCCCCCTCCGTCACCTCATACGGTTTTGGCGGACAGCCCGGCTTCCACGGAACTCCACCCAGCGTGACCTCCCTGGGTCCGCACGGCGCGACTCCTCAGCACCCGGTGCACCCGCATCCAATCCAGCCGCAGGCTGGCGGACAACCGGGCCACCATCATCATCACGACGGCAATAACCAGAATTCTTATCCTTATTACGTGCCCTACTACATCCCGTACTATCCGGCGATGGACTATGAAGGCCCAACGGCTGAAGATTCCGCCGCTGCACAGGACCCGCCGGACATCTACGACGGTGGTCCGACGATCTTCGATCGACGCGGCTCGGGAGCTCGCGCCTCCAACGACTACGTAGCCGAAAGGCCGAAAGCCGCCGTTCCGCGGCCGCCAGCTCCGGTAGCAGCCGCATCCGACGATCCACCCCCAGCAGCGCAAGTCAATCTACCCGCAGCACAACAGCCGTTGATCGCCTTGCAGCCAACCATCCTGATTTTTAAGGACGGCCACAAGCAGCAGATCAGCAACTACGCGATCGTCGGCTCGAACCTTTACGACCTGACGCCCGGACGCCGCCAGAAAGTTGCGCTCGCCGACCTCGATCTCGTCGCGACGCAAAAAGCAAACGACGACGAAGGCAACGACTTCCGTCTGCCGCAACTGCCCGACGGGAACTGAGCTCATGTGGAAGCAAGCGATTGGCGTATCACTCACAATGTGGATATGCGCGGGAAGCTCGCTTTCACAGACGGCACCCGCCGGCATCCGTTTCACAAGCGGACCCTCTTCCGGAAATTTTACGCACCACCGCGTCGCGCGCACGCTCAACGCAGGATTTCCGTTCTGGCCTGATTACTTGCCGTCGAACGAAACGGCACCCTCGGTGATCGTTGTCCAAGCACCGGCACCGCCGGTCGAGCGACCCGCCACAAAGCCCGACGAGCCAAAATCCGCAGCACCCCTACTGATCGAGTGGCAAGGCGATCGCTACGTACGCCGAACATCAGCGGACGCGAACTCGCGCGCCAGCCAACCCGATTACATCGCCGATGCAAAACCCGCAGCCCCAGCCAGGGCTCTAGTCACCAATCATCCCGCGAAAAAATCGGACACGCCGCCGACCATTTTCATCTTCAGCGACGGCCACCACGAACAGTCCAGCGACTACTCGATCATCTCGGGGATCATCTACACGCGCCTCGACTACTGGACCGCTGGCCAATGGTCCAGGCAAATCCACCTCACCGACCTGGACGTTCCCGCCACCATCAAAGCGAATCAAGATCAAGGCATACCATTCCGTGTTCCGAGGGCTCCCAACGAAGTAATCACCCGCCCGTAGCTCCAGCAACGCCGCTGGTACGCCAGCATTGGTAGTGCTGTGTTTGCTACCGCCGGCATCCTCGCTGAGAAAAAAAGGCGGGTGGCAACACAACCCGCCGGTCACGATGCGTAAGCCTACCCCAAATTGCATTTGCCTTGCTGGTGCGGCGCCAGTTCCGGGGCAGCCCGTGGACTCCAGTTCGGCGTTCTTATGGGCCTGTTGGTTGCATGCATCCACCCGATTTCCAATCTTGTTACGATGAACATGGATGTGAAACTCGGCTTGGAAATCGCAGCGAGTAATGCTATCGGGTGGGTCCTGGCGGGCTTTGTGATCGGTCTGGTTTACAAGCCGCTAGTGGTTTAGCGCTGCCTGTCCTCGAGCGAAAGTTACGCCAGAACGGCTACAATTTTGCGTGTCCCCTGCTGGGGTCCGCGAGCGCGAAGCTGGGCGTAAATCGAAGATGGCTACTCGGCGCATTAACGTTTTTTTCTATGGGTTGTTCATGGATGCCGAACTGTTCCGTAGCAAAGGAGTGTCTCCCCAAAACATCCGGGCGCGGGCGTTCCCGGCTTCGGATTGCGAATTGGTGAACGCGCGACGTTGTTGCGAGACCCGGATGCGTGTGCATACGGCCTCTTGATGGAACTTACCCACGAAGAAATCGAGCAGCTATACTCCGAGTCTTCCGTCTGTGGCTACCGGCCCGAAGCCATCCTGGCGGAGCTGGACGATGGGTCTAGGCTTCCTGCGTTGTGCTTCAATCTCGTCGAACCTCCGCATCCAGACGAACACAATTCAGAGTATGCAGCCAAGCTCCGGGAACTGGCACGCCGGCTGGAATTACCCACCGAATACCTGGAAGCTATCCAGTAGCACGGCTGTGGGTGCCCATTCAGTCGCGTTTTGTGCGATTGAGTGGGGTAGCGATGCATCCTGTGACTCCCAAGACCTAACACCCAACACCTGCTCTCACGGCTTCTCCTGATTCACCTGCGGCTGCGCATCAAATCTCCACCCCAAACTCATGTACCACTGCTTGTAACTCAACTGATCCCCGTGAACATACGTGTATCCGCTCTGGAAGAACGACTT
>Ga0207693_10004565_pt1 | contig 11690 bp, 11 predicted proteins | sample LARL81metaG_FD_184347 | JGI IMG/M metagenome (GOLD analysis project Ga0207693, IMG submission 184347) | Corn, switchgrass and miscanthus rhizosphere microbial communities from Kellogg Biological Station, Michigan, USA - LAR L8-1 metaG... | ecosystem: Host-associated > Plants > Roots >...
AGCGATATCATGAACGGTCTTACGCCTGGCCTGACCCGGATTACTTTGCGTGATCTTGCCACCATGATGGTCGCTGTAAGCGACAACAGTGCTACCAACGTGCTGATTGATCGCGTCGGAATGGCGAATGTGAATTCACTGATGGATTCGCTGGGGCTACCTCACACCCGTCTGCGCCGCAAGATGATGGACGTTAAAGCCGCGGGGGAGGGCAGAGAGAACATATCGACCCCCGCTGAGATGACGGCGCTGCTCGAAGATCTCTACCGCGGCAAAATTCTCAATCCGGAAATGACTTCCGATTTCTTCAAAATGCTCAGCACCCATAAGGGGAGTTTTATCCCTCGTGATTTGCCCGAGGGCTTGAAGATTGCCAACAAGCCGGGAGAGCTCGAAGGCGTGCGCAACGATTCCGGCATCGTATTCGTGGAGAACCGCCCCTACGTGATTTGTGTGATGACAACCTATTTGCGACACGAACGCGACGGTGAGGAGGCGATCACGAAGATTTCGGCGACTGCCTATCGCATGTTCGACCGGTTGGCGCGGGCCAGCGAGTATGGCCGTGTGGTTTCGACAGCAAATGGTAAGTAAGGGCGGTCGTCGGGTTTGGTCGTTCGTCTTTGGCCGGAGCCCTCCAATTTGACGGCATCCGACTACGCTGGCGTCGTCCGTGAGACCGAAAGTCAAGACCAACGACCAAAGATCAAAGATCAAAGCCATGACCCTTCGCCGCATGAAGACATACACCGGTGGACAGGGCTACGTATATCAATATTACTTTGTCGGAAGGCGCGCTGCACTGGAGGATGCCCCCGATGCTCCCGGGAGCGAATATATTTTTGACGTCACTTCCGACCGAAAGATTACCTTCGCCGTAAGCGTCTTTCTCTCGGATGAGGCGTTGCGCGGCTGGGCAGGGAAACACGGACGCAATCTGAATGAAGCTGAACAGTACGGTGTCGCCAAGATCCGTCTTTTTGATGCATTCGACGAAATCGAAGACATGATGAGTGGCGGTCGCAGGCTATCGCTATCTGGCGATTTGTTAGAGGACGCGACGAAGCGATTGAGCCTTGAATAAGCTTGCGGTCTTCTCGAACCACTGGGTAACCTGGCCGTCTCTGTACTTCTTTCGATTTCTGCCCCACTCGCGGTGCAGACTATAATCGATTAGAACGGATCGTGTAAACGCGGGTCCGGGAGTATTTACTTTCTATGCCTATTTTGTGGCTCCGAGTGGCACTTTGCTGCTACGGCGTCGGACTGCTTTACGCACTTCGGGCCCTAACGCGGACCAGTTCGCTTCTGAACCGCGTGGCGCTACCAGCCATGAGCCTTGGCATGGTGCTCCAGTTTGTGTCGCTTACCGAAGCGGTGCTCCTTTCCGGACAGTTAACGCTAGCCTCGGTGCACAACTCCGAATCCCTTCTGGCCCTGCTGATCATGATTGCCTTCATGATCGTGTATCTGGTCTACCGCACAACCTCACCTGGGATTGTGGTATTTCCGCTCGTTTTCGTTTTGACATTCGTCGCCGCGACGACGCAACAGCCTTTCTTGCTAACGTCGCCGGCCATGCGTCGGGGCTGGTTGTTTGCCCACATTGCCCTGATCTTTGCCGGATATGCGGCTCTATTTCTCAGCTTCGCCGCCAGCCTGCTCTACCTCGCACAAGAGCGGCGCCTGAAGTCCAAGAAGCCTTCTGGAATCATGCTGCGTCTACCGGCGCTGGAGGTCATCGACGAAATTGGCTACCGATCGCTGCTCCTCGGTTTTCCCTTCATGACTCTCGGACTGGTGGCTGGCACGATCGTAGCTCAGGCTACTTATGGCCGCGTGGACCTGCTGGATCCAAAGATTTTTCTGTCGCTGTTGATGTGGGTGGTTTACATGGTGATGGTTTTCACGCGCTGGAATGCGGGATGGCGCGGGCGACGGGCGGCTTATCTCGCTACCGGGGCGTTAGTCGCCGCTGTGATTGCCTGGTCGGCGAATTACTACAGTACGATTCACGGGTTCGTTCAGTCATGAAGTTTCAGCTCATCGGGGTAAACCACATCACGGCGCCGGTAGAAGTGCGTGAGCGTCTCGCTATCCCCGAGTCGAGGCTGCCGGATGCACTCAAGCGGCTCGCCGGTCATCCCGGAGTGGATGAGGGCCTGATTCTTTCGACTTGCAATCGCGTGGAAGTTCTGGCGCAAACCAGGAATGGCATGGTCGATCTGCGCGGATTTCTGCGCGAGTACTTTCAAGTAGATCCGGCGGAGTACGAAACCCATCTATATGAGTATCGTGAGAGCGATGCGGTTCGGCATTTGTTCCGCGTTACTTCAAGTCTCGACTCCATGGTGGTCGGCGAGCCGCAGATTTTAGGGCAGGTGAAAGAGGCCTACGCCACGGCGCGTGCTGTAGGCGTGGTTCACTCGCAACTCGACTTGTTGCTGACACGCGCGTTCGCGGTGGCCAAACGTGTGCGCACTGAAACCGCCATAGGGTCGTCGGCGGTCTCTGTGGCTTCCGTTGCGGTCGAGCTGGCCAAGAAGATTTTTGGATCGCTGCAAGGCAAGAATGTCTACCTGGTCGGAGCCGGCAAGATGAGTGAACTTGCAGCTCGTCATCTGTTAGCTCACGGTGCGGAAACGATTTTTGTAGCCAATCGAACTCATGAGCGCGCCCAGCAACTGGCCGCCAAGTTTGATGGGCAAGCGATTCTTTTTGAGCAGCTCTATGAGACCTGCGACCGCGCTGACATCGTAATCACATCGACCGGCGCGCCCCACGCCATCTTCCGGCGAGAACATGGCGAGCTCTTTCTAGGGCGCCGGAAAAATCGGCCCATGTTCTTTATTGATATTGCTGTCCCGCGAGATGTTGACCCAGAGATGAACAAGCTGGACGGGATCTTTGTCTACGATATTGACGACTTACAGCAGGCGGTTTCCTCTCATGTGAATGATCGCCGGAAAGAAGCTGAGCGGGCTGAGTTGATTGTCGCGGCGGAGGTGAATCGCTTCCAGATTCGATTGCAGACGCTCGATGTGGTCCCAACCATCGTGTCGTTGCAAGATCATCTGGAAACGATCCGTCAGGCTGAGATCGACCGGGTGCGCGGCCGATTGGGAACTCTGTCGCCCGAACAAGAGATGGCAGTTGATGCTCTCACTCGCGGGATCGTGAGCAAAATCATGCACACTCCGATCAGCACCCTGAAGACGGCTGTGCGCGAGCCGGAAGCCACCACGGTGATTGATCTTGTCCGGCGCCTGTTCAATCTGCGAGAGAACCTGCAAGAAAAAGAGCGGCAGGAAAAACAAGCTTCAGCGGAAGACCAGAAGGCTGTGAAATCCGGCGCTGGGGATAGCGGAGTAAAACGTTAGTGGCGCTGCTGCGTATTGGTTCTCGTGGATCGCAGCTCGCGCTGTGGCAAGCACACCACGTCAAGGCCTTGCTGGAAGCGCGAGGGCACAAAGTCGAAATCGAAATTTTCAAAACCACGGGCGACAAAATTATCAACGTCGCCCTCGCGCAGGTGGGCACCAAGGGAATGTTCACCAAAGAGATTGAGGAGGCGTTGGCGGAAAACCACATCGATGTCGCGGTTCACAGCCTGAAGGATTTACCCACCGAGCTTGCTCCAGAGTTTGAGATTGCAGCTATTCCTACGCGGGAAGACGCACGGGACGCCTTTTGTTCCCAGCGATATCAGAGTATTGAAACCTTACCAGATCAGGCGCGCGTTGGAACCAGTAGTCTGAGACGGCAAGCCCAGGTGAGGGCATTGCGGCCTGATGTTAAGGTTCATGCTTTGCGAGGAAATGTCGACACACGCCTGGGTAAACTGGAAGCTGGTGAGTACGATGCCATAATCCTCGCCGCCGCCGGCCTGAACCGCTTGGGGAAGAAAGAATCCGTACGGCAGTTGATGCCGCCGGGTCTCATGTGCCCAGCCGCCGGACAGGGCGCGCTGGCGGTTGAAATTCGAAGGGGCGATCAGACCGTTCGGCACCACATCGCATTCTTGGATGATCGCGATGCCCGGAATGCGGTTACCTGCGAGCGGGCTCTGCTGAATAAGATGGGCGGAGGGTGTCAAGTTCCAATCGGAGCATTTGCGACGACAATCGAAGGAAGGTTGCATATCGAGGCGGTGGTTGCCCGTCCTGATGGCACAAAGATACTTCGAGACTCGGGTGATGGAGACGATCCCGTGAAATTGGGGGAGACGGTCGGCGGAACACTATTGCTACGCGGCGGTGACGCCATTCTTCAGGAAGTGTACGCCGAGAAGGTAGTAGCGCCTGAACAGCCGTAGTCAGGGAGTGTTAAATCGTAAGTTAGCGTGGAGCGGGCGCTCGCGCGCGCTACCCTTTCGGCTCTCATTGAAAAACTTGGTTAAACGGCGGAAAACAGTTCGAAAAGCCGAATCCTCATCAAGGCAATCCCCGGGACGCGTCCTGTCGGGCCTCGCCGTTGTGGTAGGCAGGGCGCGGCATCAGGCCAGCGCATTGACCCACCAGTTGCGTGACCTCGGTGCCGAGGTTCTCGAGATCCCATTCATTGAAATACGCGAACCGCGTTCCTATCAAGGCATGGACGCGACTTTACGAAATATCTCTGAATATGACTGGCTCATTCTGACCAGCGTCAACGGAGTCGAAGCATTGTGGGCGCGAGCAAGCAAGTTGCGTATTAACCAAAAACATTTTAACCATCTAAAGATTGTTGCCATTGGTCCGGCCACCAGAAAGGCTCTGGAAAAGCGAGGTCTGAAAGTGGACGTGGTGCCGAGGCAATATGTTGCCGAATCGGTAGTGGCCAGTCTGCGGCGCAAAGTAAAAGGCAAGCGCGTTCTCCTGGCCCGCGCCAAGATCGCCCGCGATGTGATCCCACGGGAGTTGCGAAAACTTGGGGCACAGGTCGACGTCGTTGAGGCTTACGAGACGATTGTTCCAATGTCTTCACGCAGACGACTGCGGGAGGCACTCTTGAGAGCTAAAAATCGTCCCGACGTCATTACCTTCACGAGTTCCTCCACTGTGAAGAACTTTGTGGCGCTCCTGGGAAAAGGCCGCGGGCGGGGACGCCAGCGCCACGCAACCCAATTAAGTGATGTCAGCCTTGCTTCCATCGGGCCGGTTACTTCGTCTACTCTTCGAGACTTTGGCTTATCCGTGGCGATCGAGGCCAGGGAATACACCATGCCGGGGCTGGTTAAGGCAATCGTTGCTCATCAGAAAAAGCGGCTCTGGGTGTAGCTATCAGCCCAGTTCGTGGCAATCCTTGCGGTTACAAGGCAATTATTCTGTCCCTTGGAGGTCGTTTTTGGCGCATGCGCGTATGCTCGGTCTTCTTTGTCTGCTCCTGCTGGCATGTTTCTCGCCGACCCAGACCGTTTCTTCTGATTTTCCTCCGCAGGAATTCCTTCAGCAAATTCGCCCCGAGGCGCTTCGCGCGCACGTCGAGTTCCTCGCCGACGATCTTTTGGAAGGGCGCGGGACCGGAACTCGCGGATTCCTGCTGGCCGCCAACTATGTACGGGCACAATTCGAGGGGATGGGCCTGAAGCCAGCCGGTGTGAACGAAACTTATTTCCAGAACATTCGATTTCGAAAGAGCGAGCTTGTGCGAGACCAATGCTCTCTGAGCGTTAAGGGTAACGGCTCCGAAAAACAACTCCTAATGGGCAAGGATTACGTGATGTCGGGCGATCCTCTTCGGCAAGATACCAGTGTTGAGGCTCCAATGGTATTCGCTGGATTCGGCGTTACCGCGCCGAAGTTCAATTACGACGATTACGCCGGAGCGGACGTTCACGGCAAAATTGTTGTTGCGCTCTACGGTGCGCCGCCCAGCTTTCCTTCTGCGCCAGGCGCGCTTTATTCCGACTCCGTGTTCAAGCTGCACAACGCCGCCGCCCACGGAGCGATCGGCATGATCACTGTTTGGGCCGGGAGGGTTGAAGAGCGCACGCCTTTTTCCGAATTCGTCCGCTTCACACATCTGCCTACCATGCGCTGGCTCGACCGTAAAAATATTCCGAATGATGTGGAGCCGACCATTCGCGCCCGGGCCACTATTAGTGGAGCTGCGGCAAGCCATCTGTTGGAAGGTTCGAGGAAATCCTGGAAGGAAGTTTTAGCCAACGCCCTAGATAGCAAGCCGCAGTCGATTCCGCTTCAAACAACGGCCGCGATTCACGTGGTAAGCCGACATTCGGAGGTGGAGAGCCCGAATATCGCCGCGATGCTTGTGGGTTCCGATCCTCAGTTGAAGAATGAGTTTGTCGTCTTTACGGCGCACGCCGACCACCTTGGAATCAGCGATCCCGTCAACGGAGATAATATTTATAACGGGGCAGCCGACAACGCCTCAGGTACGGCCTCGCTGATTGAAATTGCCCGCGCTTTTACCCGCCTGCCACAGCCGCCTCGTCGTTCGCTTCTTTTCGTCGCGGTGACGGCTGAAGAAGAGGGCCTGCTCGGTTCTGACTACTATGCCCACAATCCCACCGTTCCGATATCGCAGATTGTCGCCGACGTCAACATGGACGAAGTCTCTTTCCTCTACGATTTCAAAGACATCGTGCCGCTCGGTGCGGAGCATTCGAGCCTGGGCGTTGTCGCCGACGATGTAGCGCGCCACATGGGCCTGGAAGTAAGCCCTGATCCCGCACCGGAAGAAGTGTTTTTCGTTCGCAGTGACCAGTATTCTTTCGTCGAACAGGGTGTTCCATCGATCTATATCGGGGAAGGATACAAAGCCGTTGATCCAAAACTCGACGGCCAGAAGATGCAGGAGAATTGGGAGAGCACACACTATCACCTGCCGAACGATGACATAGCGCAACCGCTCGATTTCAACGCCATGGCAAAATGCACTCGGGTGGACTTGGCTACCGGCTACGAGATAGCGCAGCAAACCGGGAAACCGCATTGGAACCAGGGAGACTTCTTCGAGCAGTTTGTGAAAGGCAGTGATCGGTAGTCAGTGATCAGTGGCCGGTAGGGCCGGCTGAAACCTAAATTAACCGTTAATCGCCCCACTGCCCACTGCTCTACTCATTCAGCGAGCATCCGCAGTTCGCCGGAGGCACGCGGGCTTTGAGGAAATCGGATACCCGCCGGTAGGCATCAATCTGATTTTCTACGCGCGCAAAGCCGTGGCCTTCGTTTTCATAAACTTTGTACTCGGCTACGCCCCCACGCTCTTTTACCGCTTCTACAACCTGTTGGGCTTCTTCTTTGGGGCATCGCGGATCGTTGCCGCCTGCCAGTAAAAGAAGAGGCGCCTTTATTTGGTCAACGAAAAAAATGGGGGAGCGGTCATGGAACAGATCTTTGTTCTTTTCCGGATCGCCCATCGTGGCAAGGTCCATCTCGCGTAATACCGGATCCTCGTTGGCAATCTCGGTGAAGTAGTTGACGAAGGGCACGATCGGAACCCCGGCGGCCCACAGATCCGGCGCTTTGGTTACGCCCATCATAGTCATATAGCCGCCGTAACTGCCGCCCATCAGCGCAATCTTCTTCGGGTCGAGATAGCCCGTCCGCTTGATCCACTCTGCCGCGGCGATAACGTCCTGCAAATCGCCTCCCCCCATGTCGAAGAGGTTGGCCTGTTGGAATTCCTTACCGTAACCGGTCGATCCCCGATAGTTGGGCGCGATCACCATGTAACCCTGATTCACCATGTGTTGAATGATGCGGTTGAACGAGTTCACGGTCTGGGAGGTCGGTCCCCCGTGTACATAGACGACGGCGGCGTTTTGTCCGCTGCGCGCCATGTTGTATGGCACGTAGAGGAAGGCTGAGATGGTCCACTTGCCATCCCGACTCGGGTAGTGCACCAGAAACGGCTCAACCATATCCTCCGGGCGAACTCCCCCGACCAGCGAGTTGGTTATCTGCTGCGATTTACCTTCGGCGAGTGAAAATACCCAGACATCATTCGGAGAGGTTGCGCCGTTGTGGTAGTACAGTAGGCGCGACCCGTCGCGGGTGAACGCAGATTCAGATCCACCGAGCCCGTTCATGCCCTTAGGAAGAGGCAGGGAAGTGGACTTACCGGAAGCGAGATCGCCCAGGTAAATGTCGGTGTTGCCATCGACGTTGGCGATCCAGGTAGCAGATTTTCCGTCCGGCGAGAAATTGCCTCCGCCAATTTCCCATTTGTCCTGGGTCAGCCAATCGATTTTCTTCGAAGCCACCTCAAGCAGACCCACATTCTGGTAGCCGTTGGCGGCATTGGAAGTGATGAGTAAGTGCTTTCCATCGGGTGAAAAATCGTCCGCTGAATAAATATGCTCGTCCTCATGGGGAGTGAGTAGCGTGCTCTTGCCGGTATGGACATCAGCAACAAAAATATTGGAGTCTGTACCTTTAGCCTGTTCTTGTGTGTATGCGATCCACTTTCCGTCACCCGACCATACGGGATCGACATTCATCCTGTCTTTCGGCGTGCCTGTGGTGAGATGTTTGGTGTCCCGCATCAGAGTGTCGAAAATATCGATTTCAAATACTGACGATGTCTTCGCTTTCACTGTGTAGGCGAGATAGCGTCCGTCCGGCGACCATCTGGGATGTTCCTCTGAGATCTCGCGTGTGTTCGTGATATTTACGACCTGTCCTGTTGTCGGCGAGACGAAGAAAATATCCCACTGCTCATCGCCGTCGTAGTCGGACATATACGCGATCCATTTGCCGTCTGGCGACCAGGCAAGGGAAGTCTGGCGCTGATCGCTGACGGTGAGCTGGGTTGGCCATCCACCACCGGCTGGAACCAGCCAGATATTGTTGCGTCCGGTGACATTGGAGACGAAGGCAATGGTCTTGCCATCCGGCGACCAAGCCGTGGCTCCGACGGAACGCGTCATGTAGAGTCGCTCAATCGACAGGCTCTGCTGATTCTGTTCCACCTGGGCGTTCGGTTTGCTGGTGATCTGTTTGGGATCGGTGATCGCTTGAGGCGCGGACAGCGTCTGCGCCGAGGTGAGGGGGCTCATAGAGACTAGGACCGCGAGGAAAATTAATTTGAGGGTGCGCATGTGATGGTGAACGAAAAGTTTAGCAGAGCGTCAAATTTCAGATGTCATCCCATTAGCTCCGCTTAAACCTTACTTGGCTCCCTTATGAATCTCTACCGTGCTCCAGGTCTTGTCCGCGGCGTGGCAGATATTTTCCAGCAGGCAATCGGCGCATTTCGGACGCCGGGCAATGCAAAGCTTGCGCCCGTGCCAGATTATTTGGTGGGAGAACAGAGTCCACTTTTCGCGCGGAATGATCTTGATTAGATCTTGTTCGATTTTTTTCGGATCGTCGTTGCGGGTCAATTCAAGCCTGCGGCTGATGCGGTGAACGTGAGTGTCCACAACCACACCTTCGTTCTGATGAAACCAGGTTCCCAGAACCACGTTGGCGGTTTTGCGGGCCACACCCGGGAGGGTGAGAATTTTCTCCATATCACTCGGTATTTCGCCGCCGAATTCGGCCACCAGCATTTTCGCCGCGCCTACCACAGATTTTGATTTGTTGCGGAAGAAGCCCGTGGATCGGATGTCCGGTTCGAGCTGTTCGGGCGTCAGTGCTGCAAAATCCTGTACCGTTGGATATTTCCGAAACAGCTCAGGTGTCACCAGGTTCACGCGGACGTCCGTGGATTGAGCGGAGAGTATCGTCGCAACCAGTAGCTCCCACGCCGTTTTGTGATGCAGCGCGCAAGTAACATCCGGATACAACGTATCAAGCCGCTTCAGTATTTCCTGAACCCGCACAGCATTGGTGGGATTCAAGGTCTTCTTGCCGCGAGACTCTGCGGGAGCGCCGCCCGCGATGGGCCGGGCACTGTTGCTCGTTTTGCTGCTTCTGAGGACTGCAGTCACCTTTTGAGGGGAGGGCTTACGTGCGCCTTCTTGACGTCCGGAACGAGCAGATTGGCGGGGAGCGGTGCCGCGTGGCATGAATTCTCCTCAGAATCGAAGGTCAATCTTAGCAAACGCCTGGCATTTAGGAACGAGAGGTTCAGCGCCACGCTGGCTCCAGCCGTCTGCGTATTTCGAAAAGCCTTTGGTAATGCGCGGTACCCTGGGCGCAATTGACGGGCTTCGCACCTGCGGGTACTCTGAAAGTGCAATTTATCAAATTTAGGGAGTGTTACGTGGCAGTGAAGTCCATCCAACTCGGACAGGTATGGCGCAATGATACCGACGGCCAGGATTATCTTGTCACCAAGATGTATAGCGAGGTTTTCACCCAATATGCCCTGTTACGGCCGGCCGGACTTTCGGCGCCAGATGTGCCCACCGTGAAGGTGAAAGTGGCCAAGGGCGCTGATGGGGCCTCCCTGCCTGGTTATACCTTTACCCAGGAAGGCGCATTCTGAGTTTGGCGGTCCCGGTGGGTAGCTAATGACTCGGAACCCTGATCCGGCACAGTTTGTACCTTCGTCGAATCTGTTTCTTGCATGACCGAAAAAATTCTAGGAATTCTGTTTGTGTTCATAAAATCCGTTGTGGCCATGACGGGCTACGGCGGTATCGCCCTTCTAATGGCGATTGAGTCGGCGTGTATTCCCCTGCCCTCAGAGCTGATCATGCCCTTCGCCGGATACCTGGTTTATGAAGGATCGATGAAGCTTTTGTGGGTCGCCACCGCAGGCGCTATCGGGTGCAATCTGGGCTCGCTCGTAGCGTATGAAATTGGCTTTTACGGTGGACGACCTCTGGTGGAAAAGTACGGCCGCTGGATTCTTATGGGCCGTCGCGAGCTGGATTGGGCAGACCGCTTTTTCTTGCGTTGGGGATACCTCGCAGTCCTGATTGCGCGTCTGTTGCCAGTAATCCGCACCTTTATCGCATTGCCGGCCGGAATCGCGCGCATGCCTCGTGGACGCTTTCACCTCTACACATTCCTCGGATCCTGGCCGTGGTGCTTCGGCCTGGCGTTGCTAGGGATGAAGCTGGGCGAAAACTGGCGTGAACTGGGGAAATACTTCCATCAATTCGATCTCGTAATCGGAGTGGCTTTGGCCGCCGGAGTCATCTGGTTTGTGAGTTCGCATTGGCAGAATAGAATGCGAACGGAATAAGGTTGCGGCTCGCGGAGAATGCTGATCGAAGATTTTCCGGCCGTTATTCAGCCTGTATTTCAAATCTTCGGTTTACAATCCAAAGTCCAAAATCTTGCGTAGGAGAGCTAACGATGAAACCGATTCTGGTTGTGCTGGTCGCGCTGCTGATGCATGCCGTTGCCGTCGGCCAGGGTCCATCCACTGGCTCGGAAAAGCCGTTCGTGGTCGAATACTATTACAAGGCCAAGTGGGGTCACGCCGACGAATTTCTCAAATTGTTCAAGAAAAATCATTATCCGCTTCTGAAGAAAGAAGTGGAGATGGGACGAATGCTTAAAGTGTGGGTTGACCAGACGCGTTATCATGCAACCGAAGACGGGCGTTGGGACTACCGCGTCACCATCGTATTTCGCAATGCCGCCGTAGCTAATGAGCCCTTTGACGAGGAAGGGTTGAAGAAGCAATTGTTTCCCGACCAGCAGGCTTACGAACGAGAAGAACAGCGCAGGTTCGAAATCCTGGACGCCCACTGGGACGTCCCCGTAAGAACGCTTGACATCGAGGGCAAATAAGAGCGTTCAGCTACACGGTGCATCAGGGTTGGGGAGAAATAAGCGTCGTAT
>Ga0207693_10004566_pt1 | contig 11688 bp, 9 predicted proteins | sample LARL81metaG_FD_184347 | JGI IMG/M metagenome (GOLD analysis project Ga0207693, IMG submission 184347) | Corn, switchgrass and miscanthus rhizosphere microbial communities from Kellogg Biological Station, Michigan, USA - LAR L8-1 metaG... | ecosystem: Host-associated > Plants > Roots >...
CCGCACTCGCGTGGCTGGACTCCACCCAGTCATGCTCGCTTTCGCTGCGCGACGGATAGCCCGACAGGCCGCCCTTCTTGCGCAGTGTGTCGAAGTCGTGGCTCCGGCCCGTCACCATCTTGTGCACGTAGGCCTGGTGGCCCGTGTCGAAGATGATCGGGTCGTGCGGCGAGTCGAACACGCGATGCAGCGCAAGCGTGAGCTCCACCACACCGAGATTGGGGCCGAGATGCCCGCCGGTTGCAGCGACCTTATGGATCAGAAATTCACGGATTTCCTGTGCCAGATCGCTCAGCTGCGACTGAGAGAGGTGCTGCAGATCGGCGGGACCGCGGATCTGTTCAAGCATCAGGTCAGTGTACGCACGGGCCTGCGCCTCAGTCCCGTCGAGACTCGTAGATGTCGGGCACACCGTCGTGGTCCGCGTCCGCAGTTTCGAACAGATGAATTCGCCGATAGGCCGCGTTGCGGCTCAACAACACGAACGAAGCCAGTACACCTGCGATAACGGACCCGATGAGCACACCGATCTTGACGTCGTCGCCCGCCGGGGTGCCGTATCCGAACGCAAGTTCACCAATCAATAACGACACGGTAAAGCCGATGCCGGCCAGTAGTGACACGCCAAGGACATCCCACCAGGCAAGGTCGTCATCGAGGGCGGCGTGGGTGAACCTGGCCAAGAGGAACGCGGTGATGAACACGCCGAGGGGCTTGCCAATCACCAGGCCCGCTATGACGCCATCGGTGACGGGGCGCAGCAGCGAGTCGCCGAGGCCGGACCAGCCGCCGACCGTCACCCCGGCGGCGAAGAACGCGAACACGGGCACCGCGAAGCCCGCGGACACCGGCCGCAGCTTGTGTTCGAACAGTTCGGCGGTGGGGTGGCCATACCTGCCAAGCACGGGGACGGTGAAGCCCAAGACCACCCCCGCGACCGTCGCGTGCACCCCGCTGGCGTGCACCAGGGCCCAGGCCGACGCTGCCAGCGGCACCAGCACCCACCAGTGATGCATCCCCCGCTGCACCGCCAGCCCGAACAGTCCGATCGGGATCAGGGCCAGCGCGAGGGGACCCAGGGCCAAATGATCCGTGTAAAAGACGGCGATGACGGTGATGGCGAGGAGATCGTCGACCACCGCGAGAGTCAGTAGAAACGTGCGCAGCGCGGTAGGCAGGTGGGTGGACAGCACCGCGAGCACCGCAAGCGCGAACGCGATGTCGGTGGCGATCGGAACCGCCCACCCGTCGAGATTCTCGGGGCGGCCGGCCGCCAGATTGATGGCGATGAAGATCGCGGCCGGCACGACCATTCCGCCGACGGCGGCCGCGATCGGCAGGGCGGCTCGGCGCGGATCGCGAAGATCCCCCGCGACGAACTCGCGCTTGAGCTCCAATCCGACGACGAAGAAGAAGATGGCCAGCAGCCCGTCGGCCGCCCACCCCGAGACGGGCAGGCGCAGATGGAGCGATTCCGGCCCCACCGCGAATTCCGACATCGCGCGGTACGCGTGCATCCATGGCGAGTTCGCCCACACCAACGCGGCGCCCGCAGCGACCAGCAGCAGGATTCCGCCGACCGTCTCCTTGCGGAGGATCTCGGAAAAGCGTTGTGTCTCTGACCACGAGCCACGTGTCAGCAGTCGACTAGGCGTTGCCATCGCCGAAAGTCTAGTGATCCTGGGCGATATTCGAATTAGGTTGCCGGGACGGCCTCTTTACGGCATCTTTACGTGTGGAGCGCCGGGAAGTCTGGTCGGCAGTCGCACCGCCGGTGACGACTTCAGAACGGCCGCAGGAGTTGCCACGTGGCGCTGCAATCGGGGTTCGGTGCAGTTCGGCGCCGCCAAGGAACCGTATTGGTTTGTGCCTATAGCCCTTGGGCCGTCGTAGCGTTGGTGTGTGCGGGCCGAAAAGATCGCCGAGGAGTTTCCCGTCGTCACGTTGAACTCCAACGCGCTCGATGCGGTCCGATTGCTGGCCACCCGCCGGTTGCCCGGACTGGTCGTGACGGACACCGCCGGAATTCCGGTGACGATATTGCCTGCTTCGCAGGTCGTCCGCCTGCTCGTACCTCCATACGTCCAGGAGGATCCGTCGCTCGCAGGAGTGCTGAGCGAGTCGATGGCCGATCGCGTCGCGGACAAGCTCGGCGGCAAGACGGTCGGAGAAGTGCTGCCCAAGCCGCCGCCGGACATGGCGACGGTGAAATCGGACGACACCATCGTCGAGGTGGCCGCGATCATGGCGCGCAGTCGCTCGCCGTTGGTTGCGGTGATGAGCGGCGAGGGGCTCGTGGGTGTCATCACGGCCGCGCGGATACTCGAGGTGGCTCTCGCGCACTGAGCGATAGCCCGGGGGTGTTCCGGTGGCGATCGTCGCGCTAGGCGTTTTCATCGTCGCCTACACGTTGATCGCGACCGAACGCATCCACAAGGTCAAGGTCGCGCTCGGCGGCGCGGCGGTGGTACTGGCGCTGGGGATCGTCGACTCCCAGGACGTGTTCTACTCACACGAGACCGGAATCGACTGGAACGTAATCTTTCTGCTGCTGGGCACGATGGTCATCGTCGGGGTGCTTCGCCAGACTGGTGGCTTCGAATATGCAGCGATCTGGGCGGCCAAACGGGCCGGCGGTTCCCCGTTGCGAGTGATGATTCTCCTCGCCCTCATCACCGCGGTGGCATCGGCGATCCTGCCCAACGTGACCATCGTGCTGCTCATGGCTCCGGTGACGTTGTTGGTGTGCGATCGCCTTGATATCAATCCGATTCCGTTTCTGATCGCCGAAGTGTTCGCATCGAACATCGGCGGTGTGTCGACACTGATCGGTGATCCGCCGAACATCATCATCGGAAGCCGAGCGAAGTTGTCGTTCAACGACTTTCTGATCCATCTGGCGCCTGTCGCGATCATTGCGCTGATCGCCCTCGTGGCGGCGCTGCCGCTGCTGTTCCGCGGAGCATTCGGTGTACATGCCGATCGGGTCGCCGAAGTGATGTCCCTCAACGAGCGGGAAGCCATCAGCGATGTGCGGCTACTGGCCAAGTCGGGCGTGGTGCTGGTCGGAGTGATCGCCGCGTTGGTCGCAAGTTCGGCCATCCACGTCGAGCCATCCATCGTGGCGCTCATCGGCGCCGGCGTGTTGGTGACCATTTCTGGTGTCGAAAGTGTCCACTACCTGGCCAGCGTCGAATGGGAGACGTTGCTGTTCTTCGCCGGGCTGTTCATCCTGGTCGGATCGCTCGTGAAGACGGGCGTGATCGCGGATCTGGCCCGGTTGGCAGGCGACGTCACCGGTGGAGACCCGCTGTTCGCGACGATGTTGATACTCGTCGTTTCGGCAGTGCTCTCGGGCCTGATCGACAACATCCCGTACGTCGCCACCATGACCCCCGTGGTCACCGATCTCGCCACGACCATTGCCAATCCCGGCCATGTGCAGGCGATGTGGTGGGCGCTGGCCATCGGGGCCGGCTTCGGCGGAAACATGACCGCGGTCGGCGCAAGCGCAAATGTGGTGATGGTCGGCATCGCTGGGCGCGAGGGGTATCCGATTGGATTCTGGCATTTCACGCGCAAGGGGGCCGTGGTGTCGGCATTGACCGTCGCGGTGTCCGCCCCGTATCTGTGGTTGCGCTACTTCGTTTTCGGTTGAGGGAGGTGCCATGTCGGTTGTGCTGTCAATCCTATTGATCGCGTTTTGCATCCAAGGACTCGTGAAGTTCGCGGTCGGATTCATGGTGCCGTGCCCAATCCGAAGTAGACGCGTCGCGTCCTACTATCAGCGCGGCGGTCGCATCATCAGCATCTACGACACGGCCACCCTGATCACCGTCGTCGCGCTCATCGTGCTCCTGGCCGGCCAGTGCCTCGTCAAGCAAAGTAGGGAACAGGGATATGGAAGGTCTTCCGTTTGACGCGCAAGAGCGCCTTGAACTGTGCGATCTGCTCGAAGAACTCGGGGCTCACGTACCCACGCTGCTCGACGGCTGGACTGCCAAAGACCTCGCCGCCCACATCGTGCTGCGTGAGCGCGATCTCATCGCTGGCCCCTGCCTCGTCCTCCCTGGCCCGTTCCAGCAGTTCGCGGAGCGACGCAGGGCGAGGCTCGCGAAGCAGAGAGAGTTCGAGTGGCTCGTCGCGCGGATCCGGTCGGGCCCCCCTCCCGGATTCTTCCGCATCGGCTGGGTTCGATCCTTTCCGAACCTGAACGAGTTCTTCGTCCATCATGAGGACGTGCGCAGGGCCAACGGCCTGGGCCCACGCGACTCCCTAACGCCCGCAATGGAGTCAGCCCTGTGGCTAAACGTCCGCCAAGGGAGCCGCTACCTGAGTCGCAGGCTGCGCGAGGTCGGGCTTGAGATCAGATGGGCGGGAACCGACGAGCGGGTGACGGTTCGGGAGGCCGAGCCCGCAGCACGACTCAGCGGTCCGCCAGGCGAACTCCTGCTATACATCTTCGGCCGCCAGGCTGCGGCGCAGGTTGAGCTGACTGGACCCACCAAGGCTGTCGACACGGTTCGCCGCACGCGTTTCGGCATGTAAGGCTGCACCGCGCGACTTTCCCAACCTCCTGTTCGACGAGATTCCAGCGCTGCTCGACCGACTCGTAGCCCAATGTCGCTCGGTCTTGTCGGGATACCTTAAACCGTGATGATCATCGAACGACAGAGCGTCGTCGAAGCGCCGGCCGGTCAGGTGTGGGCGCGCGTGGTCACGCCTGAAGGCATCAACGACGAAGTGCGGCCGTCGATGACCATGTCGATGCTGCGTGGCGCGGAATCGCTGACTGTCGACAACGCGAACTGGATCGGGGACGCGGTTTCGACGAGCGATCCACGATGATGAGCATGCGGCGATGGCGTCACCAATGCACCGTGACGCCCGATGGCGACTCCAAAGCCATTGTCCGTGACCGCATCACATTTCAGCTCCGCGCGCCGCTGCGTCCCGTCACACCGATCGTCGCAGCGGGATTGCGTGTACTATTCGGCCCCCGGCACCGACGGCTGCAGAGGCATTTTGATGGTTCCCAGCAACACGAGCAAATCCAATAGCCACCCACCGGTTTGTCGCCGCAACCCTTGTTTACCTCAAAATCCCTAAGCGGCAATAGAATTGCTGAATCCCCCCAGTGGTCGTCGAATGTGCGGCGTTCGCGATCAGAGGCAGGCCAGACGTACGGCAGGTTGTCCGGCACGTCGGGAAAAGCGGTGGGTAGTGCGCCGGATCCTTGCGCAACAACGCCGACCGATGGCTGCCGGTGGATACCCGGCGAGCGCCAACTCACCACTGGCTACTTCAGCAGGCCCATCTCGCGTGCCCGCCGCACGGCGTCTCGACGCTTGGTGACGTCCAACTTGGTCAGGATCGCCGAGACATGATGGTCGACCGTCTTGACCGACAGATACAGCCGCTCAGCGAGTTCCGCGTTGGTCAGGCCGTCGTCGAGTAGGCACAGCACCTCTGTCTGGCGCGTCGTCAATCCGGCGGGGTTGGCCAACGTCGCCGAGCGCCGACGCGCGGGCACCGCCGAGACGCCCTGCGACCGCAGATCGCGGCGAACCTTGGCGGCCACCGCATCGGCACCGAGCCGATCCAGGATGTCCAGTGCCCGTGCGGCAAGCGCTGGGTCACCGGAGTCGACAAGGGCGAGCGCGGCGTCGAACGGCATCGAAAGGCGGTGGAACTCCTCGGCCGCAGCCTCGTGCGCACCATTGAGCAGAAGCCGATACGGCTCAGCGACGTCGACAGCGTTTACATCGAGGCCCAGCCTGCGAAGCCAGACGGCCAGCTCGCCTCGCGACCATTCCATGCCGGTGATAGGAGCGTTGGCCAGCAGCGCACCGCACTCCCCGATGCGGCCGTCGGCGCTCCCCGTTGTCCACACGAACTCGGCGATCGCAGCGGCAACGGGCAACATGCGGATCGGTTCCCCGAATCGGCACGCGAGTTGCCATGCGTCGTTGAGAGAGTCGGCGCCCGCACCGTGCCGGCGCAGCGCAACCAACGCACGAATAAGCGAGGGCCACGTCCTGGCCAGTGGCGCGCTCGGCCCCTCCAAAAGACGGTCCGCATCGGCCGCCGCGTCGTCCCACTCACCCACCATCAGCTGGAGTCTCGCGCGCGAGCCCATTTGCCACACACGACAGATCGGTAGATCGTGCTCATACATCAGCGGGATGCTGACATCGAGCAGCTCGGCCGCGACATCCAATCGGCGCTGCTCGACATCGAAGTACGTGATGTTGCTCCACCCGCCCGAGTACAACTCGTCGATGTGTTTCGGCCCAGCGTTGAGTATCGCGAGGATCTCGTCACGCCCTGAGGAATCGCCGTTAAGCACGACGCCGTAGTTCTCGATGAGCCGAACGCGGATCATCAAGTCGGAATCGCGGGTCCTCTCGGCGAACTCGCGGGCGGGGGCGATCAACGCCTTGGCACGATCGAGATCGCTCGCTTGCACGGCAAGATAGGCCTGCATGGCGAACGCGTGACCGAGTTGCACGAGTTGCCCAGCATCCTCGGAATCGGCGTCGAGGACGGACATCGCCTCGGCGGCGTGACCTTCCGCTAGTTCGCGGTTCGCGTTGTACCACTGGTAGACGGCCAGCGAATGATGGTTTGCGCTGACTGCCGCCGACTCGCCCAACTCCTCTCGAATCCGCATTGCGCGCTGGCACGCGGTGATCGCATCATCCAGCCGATCGATGAGGTAGAACTCCCACGCGAGCAGTTCGAGGAGCTCGGCCTCCTTCTCTTGATCCAACGGGCGACCCTGCTCGAGAGCGATGGTGAAGAACTCGGTGGCCTGGGTATGCGCGCCGGAGCGGGCCGCGGCGATGCCCGCATCGCTTGCGCAACGCCGAATCCGGTCAACGTCGGTGGCGCCCAATGCATGGTGGGTCAGCACCGCCGAGTCGACGTGTGACGTCGACTCGTATGCGTCGATCAACCGTCGATGCAGACGCGGCTCTGCGCCGGGCGGGATGACGCTTCGGATCGCGAGCCTGCACAGGTCGTGCCGGAACGCGACGCCGCGCGAGCTTCTGCGGATGAGTCCCGCGTCGGCCAGAGCCCGCGACGCCGGCAGCGTCACCCCGAGGTCGGCCAGCAGATGATCGGGGATCGCCCCGGGCGAGCACGTCAACAGGTTCAGCAGGTCCCATGCCGCGGGGTCGAGGCCTGAGGTGCGGGCCAGCACCGCGTCACGCACCGTCGTCGGCAGGTCGTCGCCGTGATGGTCCAGCATCTCGCAGACGAAAAACGCGTTGCCACCGGTCACCCGGTGCAGCCACGCCGGATCGACCTGGCTCTGATCGACGAGATCCTGGACCGCTTGCACGCTGAGCGGCGGCATCGTCAACGAGTCGGCTCGTGGTGATCGCGCGATGTCGCCGAGCAGCTCCCGCATGGGATGGGTCACGCCGATTTCGTCGTCGCGGACGATCCCGATGATCAGCGACCTCGTCTGCGAGATGCGCCTCAGCACGAACCGCAGAAGGTCGATCGTGCCCTGGTCGGCCCAGTGGAGGTCGTCGAGCACGAGAACCGATGGCGCAGTGCGCAAGTCGTCGTAGACGGCAGCGAAGATGTCGTACGGCTGACCGCTCTGCTCCAGCACCGCTCTGGTGGCGGGCGCCAAACGATGCGCGAGGTCATGAATGGGCCCGAGGGGCCGCGGTGTGGGCAGTGGGTCGCAGGCGCCCCAGAGCACGCGTTCGTCGCGCACCCAGCGTTCGACGAACGCCTCTACGAAGGAGGTCTTCCCTGCACCCGACTCACCGCACACCAGCACCATGCGTCCGCGACCAACGCGCGCGTCGTCGGCCCGGGCCCGGAGCTCGCCGAGCTCGTGATCGCGCTCAGTGAGCCTCACAGCAGCCGATAGTAGTAAACAGGGCAGTCTCTGAGCAGCGAAGATAGGCGAATAGGCCAAAGATAGGGAACTTCTCCCCATGTCCTGCCGGTCTGCGTAGCGGACGGTAGTGCTTGACCGCGGAACGGACCGCGGAGCCAATAACCAGACAGGAGAGATCAATGACGCGTTTTCTGATCGAGCGGGAGATCCCCGGGGCGAGCGAGCTGACCGAAGAGCAGTTGGCCCAGATCGCCGCCAAGTCCAACAACGTCGTGGCGTCCCTGGGCGTGCCGTACCGGTGGATCACCAGTTACGTCGCCGGCGACAAGATCTACTGCGTCCACGAAGCCGAGGACGAGGAGACCATCCGCGAGCACGCCCGCCGCGGCGGATTTCCCGCCAACAGTGTCAGCGTTGTCGCCAACGAGTTCGGCCCCCATACGGCCGCGAGCTGACGGTACCGTCGCCGAGATCGACGAAATGGCGCAAGTTACTCGAACTTTTGCGCCCAATCGTTGGTTTCGGCGACGTCAGCGCGCCAACACCGCGACGCATTCGACGTGGTGTGTCAGCGGAAACGAGTCGAACACTTGCAGATCGTCGACGGCGTACCCGTGCCCGAGGTACAGCCCGACATCGCGCGCGAACGACGCTGCCTCGCAACCGATGTGAATCACCCGCGGCACTTCGGCGGCGGCCAGCAGGTCGATTACCTCGCGGCCGGCCCCGGACCGCGGCGGGTCCAGCACGGCCACGTCGGCCCGCTCGGTCTGCGCAGCCAGTGCCCGCCGCACCGAGTCGGTCATCACGGACACCCAGCCCAGGCCGGCCAGCGCCGCGCGCGCCGAGCGCGACGCCCCGCGGGACGTGTCGACGGTGACAACCCTGCCGGCCTCCCCGACCCCTTCGGCCAGCACCGCAGCGAAAACGCCCGCTCCGCCGTACAGATCCCACGCCGTCATGCCGGGATGGAGCTGCGCCCAGCCCGACACAAGGTCGCTGTAGACCCGGGCCGCATCGCGGTGCGCCTGCCAGAACGCGGTCACCGGCACCCGCCAGATCCGCTCCCCGACCCGCTGCACCGCCTCGTAGCGGCCCTCGACCACCAATGTCGACGTCTTGCGTCCGGTCCGCGGCCCCGACTGCACGACGTGCCGGTCACCGTCGTCGTCGATGGCCACGTGCAACTGCGCGCCAGGCGGCCAGGTCCAGTCGTTCAGCCCGTCGAGCATGCCTGCGGGAAGCTGCGCACAGTTCAGCTCGGTGACCAGCTCGGAGCTGTGATAGCGGTGAAAACCCGCCCGGCCCTCCCCCGACGTGTCGAGCCGCACCCGGGTCCGCCAGCCGGTGGCGCCACCGTCTCCGACCGGCTCCGCGACGGCGGAGTCCTCGTCCCGCCACCGGTAGCCGCCAAGCCGGGACAATTGATTGGCGACGACCGCACCCTTCAGACGGCGGCCGGCGTCGGGTTCGGCGAACGCCATATCGCAGCAACCGGCGCCATCCACGCCCGCGATCGGGCATAGCGAGTCGATGCGGTCGGTCGACGGTTCGATCACCTCGACAACGTCCGCATGCCAATAGGATCCGTGGTCGCCGACCACCCGGACCCTGACCATCTCTCCTGGCAACGCGTATCGCACGAAGACCACGCGGCCCTCGTGGCGAGCAACGCAACTGCCCCCGTTGGCCGGTGGCCCGGTGGTCAGCGTCAGTTCCGTCGGCCACGGCGGCGGCTCGGCGACGTCTTCGCTCAATCCAGGAAGCCCCTGCGTATGTCACCGGGTGCCGCGTGCGGCTGCAGCGTCTTGAGTCGCTCGGACGAACTCAATTGCCACGGAACCGATGTCACCATCACGTTCGGCATGAACAGCAGCCTGCCCTTCAGCCGCAGCGCGCTCTGGTTGTGCAGCACCTGTTCCCACCAGTGCCCGACGACGTACTCCGGGATGAACACGGTGACCACGGTGCGCGGCGACTCCTTGCTTACCCGCCTGACGTACTCGAGCACCGGGCGGGTGATCTCGCGGTATGGCGAGGCAATCACCTTGAGCGGCACGGTGATATCGCTGTCCTCCCACTTGTGCACCAACTCGCGGGTCTCACCGTCATCGACGCTCACCGTGATCGCCTCCAGCACGTCGGGCCGGGTGGCTCTCGCATACGCCAACGCCCGCAGCGTCGGCAGATGCATCTTGGACACCAGCACGATGGCGTGGTTGCGGCTGGGCAACACGATGTCGCGGTCCTCGGCGGCTTGTTCCTCAAGTTCCCGAGCAACGGTGTCGTAGTGCTTGTGGATCATCTTCATGATCGCGAACAGCCCGCCCATCGCGAGGATGGCGATCCAGGCTCCTGCAACGAACTTGGTGATCACCACAATGATCAAAACCGTTCCCGTGCAAATGAAGCCGACGGTGTTGATCACCCGGGAACGCATCATCTTGCGCCGCACGGCCGAGTCGGTTTCGGTGCGCAGAAGCCGGGTCCAGTGCCGGACCATGCCGATCTGGCTGAGCGTGAACGACACGAACACGCCGACGATGTACAGCTGAATCAGCGCGGTGACCTGGGCACGGAACGCGACGACGAAGGCAATCGCGGCGAATGCGAGGAACAGGATGCCGTTCGAGAACGCCAGCCGGTCACCGCGGGTGTGGAGCTGGCGTGGCAGGAAACGGTCCTGGGCCAGAATGGATGCCAGCACCGGGAAGCCGTTGAACGCGGTGTTGGCGGCGAGCACCAGGATCAGCGCAGTGACCCCGGCGATCAGGAAGAGCGCGACGGGAAAGTCGTGGAATACTGCATCGGCCAGCTGCGCGATCAGGGTCTTCTGGTGGTAATTGGCCGGCGCCCCGACCAGCTGCTCGTTCGGCCGCTCGGCGATCTGCACGCCCGTGGCCCGCGCCAGCATGATGATGCCCATGAACAGCGTCACCGAGATCACGCCCAGTAACAACAGGGTCGTTGCGGCGTTCCGCGACTTAGGTTTCCGGAACGCCGGCACCCCGTTGCTGATCGCCTCGACCCCCGTCAGCGCGGCACTGCCGGATGAGAACGCCCGTGCGACGAGGAAAACCAGCGCAAACCCGACCACATCGCCATGTTCGGAATGCATCTGGAAGCCGGCCGACTCGGCTCGGAGTGGCGTGTCGAGGACATAGATCTGAAATAGCCCCCAGGCCAGCATGATGTACATCCCGATCATGAACGCGTAAGTCGGGATCGCGAACGCTGTGCCGGACTCTCGGATACCCCGCAGATTCATCGACGCCAGCAACAGGATCGCCACCACCGCGAACACAACCTTGTGCTGATTGATGAACGGAATCGCCGAGCCGATGTTCGACATCGCCGAGGACATCGACACCGCGACGGTCAGTACGTAGTCGACCAATAGCGCGCTGGCCACGGTCAGCCCCGCGGTCGCGCCGAGGTTGGTGGTGACGACTTCATAGTCGCCGCCGCCGGAGGGGTACGCGTGCACGTTCTGCCGATAGCTGGCGATGACGATCAGCATGACCGCGGCGACCGCCAGGCCGATCCACGGCGCCATCGAATAGGCGGTCAGCCCGGCGACCGACAGCACCAGGAAGATTTCCTCCGGCGCGTACGCCACCGACGACAACGCATCGGACGCGAAGACCGGCAGCGCGATCCGCTTGGGTAACAGCGTGTGGGCGAGCTTGTCGCTGCGGAACGGTCTTCCGAGAACCAACCGGCGAGCAGCGGTCGAAAGCTTGGACACGAGAGCCAAGAGTAAGCCCGACGGCCGTTGGCCGTCGGAAAGCGGTAGCGTTCCGAGTGCGCGGGTTCGCCACAGA
>Ga0207693_10004568_pt1 | contig 11684 bp, 11 predicted proteins | sample LARL81metaG_FD_184347 | JGI IMG/M metagenome (GOLD analysis project Ga0207693, IMG submission 184347) | Corn, switchgrass and miscanthus rhizosphere microbial communities from Kellogg Biological Station, Michigan, USA - LAR L8-1 metaG... | ecosystem: Host-associated > Plants > Roots >...
TCGCGGGGGTCGACCCAGAGCTCGTCCTCGACGGTCACCACGCCCTGCACGGAGCGCGCGATCTGCACGGCCGCCCGACGCTGACGGAAGCTTCCAACGCTGCCTCGCAGCGTTACCGTGCCATGTCGCTCTGAGACGGCCACTTCCGCCGAGTGGGGGATGCGGTGATCGTGCTCGAGCATGGCGAGGATCTCTTCGCTGATGCCTTTGGGGTTGGACATACGCGCTCGTTCTGTCGGTGGAACTCATTCGGAGCCCGAGGATGCGCGGACCAGTAATGACGGGTCATCACGCGATTTGCGTGATTGAGGTTCCCGCCCTCGGTCATGCGAGCCAGCCAACTTCGGCGTCGCAATCACTCGAAATGCGTGACGACGGCTCACCGCACTTGCAAGCAGGCTGTCGATCACCAAATCGCATGCCGATGAGGCACGACGCACAGACGTAGTCCACGCAACAAGCCAACAGAAGGGAAGGGCAATGTCCTACACACACGACAAGTTGTCACGCTCGCAGCGCGACAGGGCGCGGGACCGGTATCAACACGCGAAGGAGCTGGGTCAGTCCGATCCAACACTGGGAGGGCCGCCAAGCGGTCCTACGCCGGGCTACCCCATCTTCCCGCTTGCGTCGATCACTCAGCGCGTCGCCTCCTACTGGTGGGTGGAACTGCTGCTCGGAGTGTTCTGGGTCCTGATCTCCACCGTGGTGCTGAAGTTCGATCAGGCATCTGTCACCACGGTCGGGGTTCTCACCGGACTCATGTTCCTGGTGTTTGCCGCCCAGGAGTCGATCCTCGCAGCGATCGATCGGCGCGGGCGATGGCTCTGGGTGCTTTTCTCCGTGCTCCTCGCAGTCTCCGGAATCGTCGCGCTGATCCACCCCGCCAGCACCTTCGCTGGATTTGCCGACATCCTCGGTTTTGTGTTCCTGCTCATCGGCGTGATGTGGATGGTGCAGGCCTTCTCCGAGCGCCCGGTCAACAGTCTCTGGTGGCTGACGCTGATCAGCGGCATCCTGATGGTGGTGCTGGCGTTCTGGGTCAGCGGGCAGTTCTTCGTCGTGCGCGCGTACACGCTGCTGATCTTCGCCGGAATCTGGGCAATGACCGCCGGCATCATCGACATCGTGCGTGCCTTCCAGATTCGCGAAGTCGGTCGACAGCTGGGCCGTCATCCCGGTTCGTGAACGGGTTGCAGAGGCCGGGAACTCAGCACGCCTGGGATCCCGGCCTTTTGCTACTGGCAGCGCCGTCACGAGTACGGCGCTCCAGAACTCCCGACGACGGGTGACATACCGGCACCTCACCTCAGCCAAGGCAACCTGATGCTTGCTCACGTACACGTTATGACCCCCAAGCCCGCGCCCGACTCGGGCGCGGCGGGGGCCGCGGCGACCGACCGCGGCCGCCCGAATCACGCAAAGTGCATGACGACGGCTCACCCGCTCGTCTCCGAGACTCGGCACCCAACCAACGGTGATGAGGACTTTTGAACATGGAGATGAGGATGACTTTCGACAACGCCGACGAGCCGGCATTCGACGTCGCGATCGTCGGCTATGGGCCCGTCGGGCAAACGCTCGCAGCGCTGCTCGGCCGAGCCGGGCACCGGGTGGTCGTGTTTGAGCGCTTCAAGGAGATCTACCGCCTCCCGCGGGCGGTTCACATCGATCACGAGATCATGCGGCTGCTGCAGTCGCTCGGGCTCTCCGAGGTGCTGGCTGACGAGATGATTCCAGTTGACGCCTACCGCTGGTTCGGCGCCGATGGTGAGCCGCTTTTGCGCTTTGAGCCGCGCAGTCCGGCGCCGTCCGGGTGGGAGGGCGACTACATGTTCTTCCAGCCGGAGCTCGAGCGGGCGATCGACGGCCATGCGTGTCTGCCGGCGGGCGTGACGGTCGAGCGCGGATGGGCCGCCGAGACGCTTACGCAGTCCGACGAGGGGGTCGAGCTCAGGCTCCGGCGGGTTTCCGAAGACGAGCCGGGAAGGATCGCTCTGACCGGCGAGATGCGCACCGTGAGTGCGCGATGGGTGGTGGGCGCCGACGGCGCCAATTCGTTCGTGCGCGAGGCGAGCGGGATCACGCGACGGGATCTCGGCTTTCAGGAGCGCTGGCTCGTCGTCGACGCTGAGCCGCACGACATGGGTGCGCTCGCACACCTGCCGATCGCCAGCCAGCGGTGCGATCCATCGCGTCCTACGACCGTCGTTCAGAGCGGACCGCGACACCGACGGTGGGAGTTCATGTTGCTGCCCCACGAGCAGTCGTCCGATTACGAGGATCCGCGGCGGGTGTGGTCGCTGCTCGAGCCGTGGTATCGCCCGAACGACGGGCCGTTGACCCGAAGCGCCGTCTATGAGTTTCGCTCGATGCTGGCCGACCGCATGCGCAGTGGCCGCGTGCTGCTGGTCGGCGATGCGGCCCACCTGACGCCGCCGTTTCTGGGTCAGGGGCTGTGCTCGGGCTTGCGCGACGCTGTCAACCTAGCGTGGAAGCTCGACCTGGTCCTGCGCGGCCTGGCGGCGGCGCAGGTGCTCGACACAGTCGACCGCGAACGCCAGCCCCAAAACGAGGCGATCATCCGCCTGGCGATCGAACTTGGGAAGGTGCTGTGCCAGCTGGATCCGCAAGCCGCCGCCGAGCGCGACGCCATGCTCCGCCAGGTCCAGGCGCCGCCACCACTCGAGCTGCCGCCCTTGACCGGAGGCGCGCTGCACCAGCCGCTTGACGGCAGCTCGGACGGACTCGCCGGCGCCCTGAGCGTTCAGGGCGTGGTGCGCCGAGCGGGGCGGGAGGGGCGGTTCGACGACGTCGTTGGGCGCGGCTTTCAGCTCATCGTCGTCGGTGGCGACCCGGTTGCCCCGCTGTCGAGCGAGCAGCGTGCGCTGGTCGACATGCTCGACATCAGCGTCGCATCGCTTGACCCGGCCGCGCCGGGAGGCGTCCGCGACGTGGACGGCAGGCTCTCAGCCTGGCTGACCGAGCACGAAGCCCACGCCGTGCTCGTACGCCCCGACTTCTACGTGTTCGGCAGCTGCCCCTCGGCTCGAGCGCTGCCAGACCTTCTCGAGAACCTTCGAGCCGAGCTACAGCTGACTTACACACCCGCCACCGCAGGAGCCCTCACATGACCGACACCGCCGTTCTGATCCATCCCAAGTTCCACCACGTGAACCTCAAGACGACGCGGCTGCAGGAGATGATCGACTTCTACCGCACGCTGGTCGGCGCCGAGGTAATTCACCAGTTCGAGGGCGGCGCATGGCTGTCGAACGATCCGGCCAACCACCGGATCGCGCTGCTCGCGTTCCCGAACTTCGTGGACGACCCAGACAAGGAAACACGCACCGGCATGCACCACTCCGCGTTCGAGTACGCGAGCTTCGAGGAGCTGAACTCCAGCTACCTACGGCTCAAGGAGCAGGAGATTACGCCGGCGCTGTGCCTGGACCACGGGATGACACTGTCTTACTACTACGCCGATCCTGATGGCAATCACGTCGAGCTCCAGGTCGACTGCTTCGGGGACTGGACCAGGTCCAAGGACTGGATGCGCAGCTCGCCGGAGTTCGAGGCTAATCCGATCGGACTGTTCGTCGACCCCGAACAAATCGCGGTCGACCATCTGGCCGGGCTGAGCTTTGCCGAGATCCATGCCAAGGCGATGGCCGGCGGCTATGCCCCCGCGCAGACCCCAGTCGAGATCCCGGAGGTGTCGTGATGAGGCTGTGTCGGTTTGACGCCGGTGCCGGACCGCGCCCCGGAGTCGTGTATGACGATTACGTCCTCGATCGTGAGAACACCGGCGAGCGCTATCCGCTGGACGAGATCCGGCTCCTAGCGCCAGCCCGGCCACGGAAGTTCCTGGCGATCGGGCTCAACTACGCCGACCACATCGCGGAGGCCGGCATGGAGTCACCGCAGTTCCCGGTGTTCTTCAACAAACAGATCACCTGCGTCGTCGGTCCGGACGACGACGTCCACATGCCGCGCGTGTCGAACTTGCTCGACTACGAAGGTGAGCTCGCGATCGTGATCGGCAGGCGCTGTCGGCACGTTCCGGTCGAGCACGCCCACGAGGTCATCGCCGGCTACACGATCGCCAACGATGTGTCGGTGCGCGACTGGCAGGTGCGGACCCCGACGATGACGATGGGCAAGTCGTTCGATACCCACGGGCCGCTCGGGCCATGGCTTGTCACGCCCGACGAGCTGGGGGACCCGCACGCCCTTCCAATCCGGACCTACGTGAACGACGAGCTGCGCCAAGACGGCAACACGGGCGAGATGATCTACGACTGCTTCCAGCAGATCGCGCACCTGTCCGCGGCGTTCACGCTCGAGCCCGGCGACGTCATCGCCACCGGGACGCCAGCCGGGATCGGCGCCGTACGACAGCCGTTCCCCGATGGGCTGCTCAAGCTCGGCGACGTTGTGCGCGTTCAGATCGACGGGATCGGCGAGCTCTGCAACACCATCGTTGAGGAGCCCGAGGACTACCTCGCCGCCGACACAGAAATGGAGGCAGCATGGGCGCGTTGACGATCGAGAACAAGCTGTTGTGGCCTTACCTTCACGGGCCGGGTGACCTGGCGGCGGTCGAGCGTGTCCCGCTCAGCGAACGCGGCCTGCCCGCGAGCACGTACGAGCTCGTGAGGAGGGCGGCGAGTCTGTGGCCGCAGCGCCCCGCCGTGTCCGTGATCCCCGATGCCGAACACTTCCATACGCCCCTCGTCCGGACGTTCGAGGAGCTTGCTCGCGACGTGCATGGAGCCGCGGCAGTCCTGGCCGAGCTCGGAGTCAGCCGTGGGGAGGCCGTGGCGGTGATCTCGGTCAACAGCGCGGAGATGCTGCCGTTGCTGCTGGCCGCCGAGGCCGAGGGAATCTACGCCCCGGTCAACCCGGGCCTGACATCCGAGCACGCCACCGAGCTCGTGCGACTCTCCGGCGCCGGGGTCATCGTCGCCTCCGGGCCCGAACTCGAGCCGCGCGTCTGGGCCCATGCGCGTGCGATCGCCACGAAGGCCGGCGCGCGAGCACTGCTCGCGCTACGCCCGACGGCGGCGCGCGAGGAACCGCCCGCACTCGAGCCGCTCGACGGGATCGAGGTTGCATACCTGCAAGAACTGATGGCCACAGCCGACGCTGCCGGCCTGTCATCAGCACCTCCGACGCCAGGTGACATCGCCAGTTACCTGCACACCGGCGGTACGACCAGTACACCGAAGCTCGCGGCGCGCACACATGCAAACGAGGTCACTAACGCTTGGATGATCGACGCAAGCGACATCCTCGACTGCGACAGCGTCATATTCGCGGCGCTGCCGCTGTTCCACACCAATGCGCTGCTGGTGACGGTGCTGGCGCCGCTGCTTGCAGGGCAGCACGTCGTGTGGGGCGGTCCACTTGGCTACCGCGACCTCCCCCTGTACCAGAGCTTCTGGAAGATCGTCGAGCACTACCGGATCTCTGCGATGTCCGGTGTGCCGACGGTGTACGGCGCGCTCGCGCAAGTGCCGGTCGATGCCGACATCTCCAGTCTGAAGATGCCGATCGTCGGTGCGGCGCCGCTCCCGCCCGCCGTGGCGGCGGCCTTCGAGGCCCGCACGGGCATCGCGCTGTGCGAGGGGTACGGACTCACCGAGGGCACGTGCGCCAGCGCACGCAGCTGGCCCGACGCCCGGCGTGCCGGGACCGTCGGGCAGCGGTTGCCGTACCAGCAAGCGCGCGCCGTGGCGATCGACGACACGACGGGCGAGTGGACGTTCCTGCCCGCAAACGAGGTCGGCACGCTCGTCCTGCGCGGACCCAACATATTCCCGGGCTACCTCGTCCGGGACGATGCCGGGCCTGCATTGCGCACCGACGAGAAGATCAAGGATGGCTGGCTTGACACAGGCGACCGGGCCTCGGTCGACGCAGGCGGGTTCATCCGGCTCGCCGGCCGCGCCAAGGACCTGATCATCCGCGGCGGCCACAACATCGATCCGGCCACCATCGAGGACGCGCTCATGGAGCACCCGGAGGTCACCGCTGCGGCGGCCGTCGGCCGTCCCGATCCGCACTCGGGCGAGGTGCCGATGGCGTTCGTCACGTTGACTGCCGGTTGCCGACTGACGCCCGACGAGCTCGAGGCGTGGGCCGGCGATCGTGTGCCCGAGCGAGCCGCTGCTCCCAAGCATGTCGAGATCATCGAAGAGATCCCGCACACAGCGGTGGGCAAGCCGTACAAGCCGGAGCTGCGCCGGCGGGCGGCAGAGCAGGTGGCCCGAGCCGCTGTCGCGGAGACCGGCCTGAGCGATCAGGTTCGGGCCGTGCTGATCGATGGGTCGCTTGAGATCCACGTCGCGCGCTCGGACCGTGACGACGCAGTCCGTGACGCGCTCTCGCAATACGCGTGGACATGGAAACTGACGGATTGAAAGGACAACGATGAGCATCTACACCCCCCAGCCAACGGACATCCGAAGCACCGACAAGACTCGTTGGCGGATCGATCCTGCGCGTTCACAGGTCGAATTCCGCACCCCCACGCTCTGGGGACTGATGACGGTCAAGGGTCGGTTTGAGCGGTACGACGGCAGACTCGATCTGCGGGACCAACCGATGATCGAGCTGACGATCGATGCTGCCAGCCTCGACACGAACAACAGCCGGCGAGACAGGCACTTGCGGTCACGCGATTTCTTCGACGTCGAGAATCATCCAGAGGTCCGTTTCGTGTCCGAAAGCGCGGCGCTGAGCGGCGATCGGCTGGCCGTCGCAGGTCGTCTGTACGCAGCCGGAACCAGCATGCCGCTCCAGTTCGACGCCAAGCTGCGACGAGTCGACGATGAGCTCGAGGTCGACGCTCGCACGTATGCCGATCACCTCGAGCTCGGCATGAGCCACGGCATCCTCGGCATGATCCGCGGCCCGAGCGAGCTGATCGTCCGCGGCCGGCTGGTCCAAGACACCGAGTAGCCGACCAGGAGCGTGAGCAGTCCGCGATCGCCGGTGCGTTCGCCGGGCTTGTCGCCAACACCGATCCCGTCTGTCGCCACGATCACGCAAATCGCGTGACGACTGCTCACCCAGCCAGGGCCCAAGATCTCGGCCATGCCAATCTCGGACGGAATACGCGCCAAGCAATTCCCGTGGGTGAACGTTGCGCTCATCGTGGCGAACTTCGCGGTCTGGATCTTCTATGAGCTGCCCCACCTCGGATGGTCGGTGTCTCACGCCTCGTTCTATCCATGCAGCGTCGCCGGGTCCTGCCATGCACCCGAGCGATGGGAGATCAGCTGGTTGACGGCCATGTTCCTTCATGCAAGCTGGAGCCACATCCTCGGGAACATGCTGTTTCTGGCCATCTTCGGGAAGAACGTCGAAGACGCATTCGGCCACATGCGCTACCTGGTGCTGTACGTGACCGGAGGTCTCGTGGCGGCCGCGAGCCAGACGGCTGCCACGCTGATTGCCGGCACCAGCGCCGATGCCTTCGTGCCGGTGCTGGGCGCCAGCGGCGCGATCGCCGCTGTGCTCGGTGCGTACTTGGTGCTGTATCCCCAGTCGCGGATTCTGACCATCATTGGTGTGTTCCCGGTTCGGCTCAGGGCATGGGTGTTCTTAGGCTTTTGGTTCGTCTACCAGCTCGTCGAGGCGCACTTCGGCTTGTACTCGGCAGGCGCTGGTCATGGCGGAACCGCATTCTTCGCCCACATCGGCGGCTTTCTGTTCGGTGCCGCGGTCGCGACGTCGCTCGTCGCGGGCCGGCATAAAGCGCACACGCTCCGAGCGCCTGAATCCCAGGTCGCCCAATGAACGCGATGGCGCACATCAAGGCGACCGCCCGAATCGGTGGGAACATCTAATGGCCTCCCTGGAGCGAATGACCCCCGTGGAGCGTCACCCGGTGTCGAGCGACACCAGTCGCCGCGAGGTCGAGATCTCGATATCGATCCGGACGATCCTGCTCGTGGCCGGTGTCGTCGCTCTCGCGTGGGGGCTGGCGTCGATCGCGAACGTCCTTCTCGTCATCCTCGTCTCCATCTTCAGCGTGGCTGTTCTGTTGCCCGTGGTGAACGTGATAGAGCGCCGGTTCGGTTGGAGCCGCGGCCTGGCCTCGATGGTGCTGGTGCTGGGCATCTTCATGGTCATAGCTGTCGTATTGCTCGTGCTGGTGCAGGCGGTCAGCGGTGCAGTCCGCGACTTCAGCCACGACCTGCCGCACATCGTGGACAAGGTCAGGCACAGCGACGTGGGTGGCTTCATCAATGGCGGGAGCGACCCGCTTGGGACGTTGAGGAACCACGCGAGCGATATCACCAAGGGCGTGGGCAAGGCGTCGGGTGGGATCGCGCATGTCGGAGCCTCGGCTTTCGGGGCAGTTACGCTCACCCTCTCCGTCATCTTCCTGACGCTCTTCGGACTGGTCGAGGAGCCGCGCGCGCGGGAGCGGATCGGGAGCCTGATGTATCGGGACAAGCGGGAGCGCTACCTGCGGGTCACCGACCGGATCATTCACACCACGTCGCGCTACATGCTCGGCAATCTGGCGATCTCCGTCGTCTGCGGGACGGTCTACGGCATAACGGCGGTGATTCTGGGCCTTCCCTATCCGCTCGCCCTGGCGGTGATCGCGGGGGTTCTCGACCTTGTTCCCAACATCGGTGCCACGACGGCGGGCATCATCATCGGAATCGTCGCGCTGTCAGTCAGCGTCCAAGCCCTGATCGTCTTCCTGATCGTCATCGTGGTCTACCAGCAGATCGAGAACTACATCCTTCAGCCGACGATTATTGGAAAGGCGGCCCAGGTCTCCGGCTTCACGGTACTCGTCAGCGTCCTCGCCTTTGGCGCGCTGGTTGGCCTGATCGGGGCGATCATCGCTGTGCCGATCGCGGCCGGGATCCAGATTGTCATTGAGGAACTCACCGCCGACAGAAGGGTCCGCATCGCATCCGCCGACGCGACGGAGCAGGAGCAGGCCTAGGGCGCTCCGGGTGATCTTGGCGACTCGCCTGGGCCTCTGGGGCGGTCGTAGCTACGCTTCCGAGGCATGGGCGCCTCACTTGGGCAAGGTGCCGTTTGGGTGATGCCTGCGGTGCCGTCGGTCGTCAGTCAGCTGCGGCACCATGCCGCCGCGTTCGCCGCCGACGCGGGCGCTTCGCAGGAGGTGACAGACGCGATCGCCCTCGCTGTGTCTGAGACCGTCACCAACGTGATCGTTCACGCCTACGATGGCGAGGAAGGCGAGGTCCGCGTTAGCTGCGACGTTGACGGCGAGCGCGTCATCGTCGAGGTGGTCGATTACGGCAGCGGCATCGCGGCCCGTCAGGACTCTCCGGGGATCGGTCATGGTCTCGCCACGGTGGGAGCCGTGGCCCAGTCGCTCGACATCGCTGTTGGCCCCAATGGGCGCGGCACCGTCGTGACGATGGCGTTCGGTCGCGTCCAGCCGCTTGACGCGCCGCCCGGGTTAGAGGGGCTGTGTGCGCTGGCGCTCGATACTGTCGCCGACGTCTCGAGTGTGCACCTCGTGCGCGAAGGCGTGCTGCGCCGCGTGGCCGCGGAGGTTGCGGGCGAACCCGCGCTGAGCGCGTGGCTGCGCGATGCGTTGCCTCCGGCGAAGCCGGGGACTGCGACGTGGGCGGCGTTGCGCGAGGGCGCGGCGCGACTGGTCGTCCACGACGCGTCCGTACCGCGATCGCCGGGCGGCCCCGGAGAGCGCCTCGGCCTGACGTGGTGGGTCGCGATCCCACTCGAAAACCTCGACGGAACGCCGGCTGCGCTGTGGGGCCTGGGCGGTCGCCTGGGAGGACGGCCGGTTCCGTCCGAGAAGGTGATTCACATCCTCGCCGACGCCGCGCGCGGCGACCTGGTGCAGCCCGCCGGGCGCGCACTGCTCCGCGCTCGGCTGGCGACTACAGGCGGTTAGAGATGACCGTCGCGCTGAGCGACGTGCCCGAATCGGTCTGCGAAGGGCGACAATCAGGCTCGCCGGACATGGCCGTTGTCACCGGCGGCGCTCGCGGGGTCCCGACGACACTGTCCTGTCCGACTTCAAAGTTCGCGACGGTCAAAGCTCGCCACCGCAGCGAACAGGACGATCACAAACCAGCAGGCCACCCACAGCAGGTACGCCGGAGAAGGTGCTCCTTGGGCGAAGAACGGGTCTTCCCTTCCTCCTTCGGCGAGGTGCTGGGCAATGAGTGAGGGCGGCTGCAGGTAGTAGATGGCGGCGTGCCACAGTCCGTCGGTGGGCACCACCAATCGTCCGATCTGCCCGACAGTTCGAAGTGCAGCGACGTTGAGCGCGCTGCCGAGCGTGCCCACCACGCCGGCCAGCCATCCGGCGCCGAAGACGGCCACGCCGACGACGCCGGCGGCTATCACTGGCACCCTTGTGCTCAAGAGCAGCGCCAGGGTCAGCAGGAGCGCCCCTTCGGCGAACAGGTACACGGCGACGAGCACAGGGTTTGGCGGAACGAACCCGCTTGCCCAATCGACCACGCCGAACTCGAGCGCACAGACTGCGCCGGCGTATAGGGCGAGCAGAGCGGCGAGGCCGAGCCACTTGCCGATCAGCACCTCGGTGCGCCGGATCGGGCGGGTCACGATCGTGATCAGCACACCGGACTCGATCTCAGAGGAGATCGATGGAGAGGCGATCGCCGACGCGCTCAGGGCGATCACGAAGCTGAACATGAACATGAACAGGATCAGCGCCTGAGGAACCGCGATATTGGTCTCGCCGGAGGTGAGGCTGTGCGTATGGCTCAGACGGTCGAATCCCCACGCGCTCAGGCCGACGATGACGGTAGTAATCGCGATGAAGGCCAGCAGCAGGCGCCGTCGCGCCGCCTCTTTCATGGTGAGCACGGCGATTGCCAAGGTCGCGTTCATCTTCGTCCCAGCAGTTCGAGAAAGCGTGCTTCCAGAGTCTCGTGCTCGGGGATCACGGCCTCGATCTGGCCGCCGCGCGCGACGAGCTCGCTGACGAGGGCTGCGATGCGCGACGGGTCGATGCCATCGACGACGAGCCACTCATCCTGCCGATGCCACTGACCGAACCGGCCGAGCGCGGTCCACCAGTTCTCCCCGAGGCCCCCCACCTTGAGTCGCACCCTGCTATGGCGTCCCAGCAGCTCGTCGAGACTGCCGGTAGCGATGGTCGTTCCCTGATCGATGACCGCCACGCGATCGCATACTTGCTCGGCCTCTTCGAGCAGGTGCGTGTTCAGGAACACCGTGGACCCGCGCTCGCGCAGCCCGCGAATGATCTCCCGCACATCGTGCCGTCCGACGGGGTCAAGCGCGCTTGTGGGCTCGTCGAGCACAACCAGCGCGGGGGTCCCGAGGAGGGCCACGCCGAGCCCGAGGCGCTGCTGCATTCCCTTTGAGAAGGTCCCGACACGATCATCGCCGCGGTCGAGCAGGCCGACCGTCTGCAAGGCCGCGCGGACTTCCTGTGCCCACGCCGGCTTGGGCACCCCAAGGAGGCGGCAATGAAGGCCGAGCACCTCGCGAGCGGTCAGCAGGGCCTGGAAGCGAAACAGCTCCGGCAGATATCCGATCTCCCGTCGCGTCTCTCGGTCACCCACGGGCGCGCCCAGGACAAGCGCCTCGCCTCCGGTGGGACGCGCGAGTCCGAGGAGGAGTTTGACCACAGTGGTCTTGCCTGCACCGTTGGGGCCGAG
>Ga0207693_10004569_pt1 | contig 11683 bp, 12 predicted proteins | sample LARL81metaG_FD_184347 | JGI IMG/M metagenome (GOLD analysis project Ga0207693, IMG submission 184347) | Corn, switchgrass and miscanthus rhizosphere microbial communities from Kellogg Biological Station, Michigan, USA - LAR L8-1 metaG... | ecosystem: Host-associated > Plants > Roots >...
GCTTCGGTAAGCACAATGCCGTCGTCGTCGCCTTGGTCATTCATGGCGGCCCCGATGTTCACGTTGCCAAACGGACTATCAGCCCGCCCCATCCGCGCTCAACCAACAGCACCGCGAAAAGCAGAAACAGGTACAGAATCGAAAAGGCGAAAAGTTTGCGGCTGGCACGTTCCACCGGCCGCCGTTCGCGCAACACTTGCCATCCCAGCCCCAGCATAATGATGCCGGTTGCGACGGCGGTTGCGCCATAGAGAGCTCCGCTATAGCCGAACATCCAGGGCGCAACGCCGAGCGGGACGAGCACGATCGTATAGAACAGAATCTGTCGGCGCGTCGTCGCATCACCGGAGACGACGGGCAGCATCGGAACGCCCGCGCGCGCGTAGTCATCAGCGCGATAAAGCGCGAGCGCCCAGAAGTGCGGCGGAGTCCAGAAAAAGATGATCAGGAACAAAAGAATGGGCTCGAACGATAACGAGCCGGTCACGGCAGCCCAGCCGATCATTGGCGGGAAAGCGCCGGCCGCGCCGCCGATCACGATGTTCTGCGGCGTCAACCGCTTCAGCCAGACCGTGTAGATGACAACATAGAAGAAGATGGTGAACGCAAGCAGCGCAGCGGCGAGCCAGTTCACCAGAAGGCCGAGTGTTACGATCGCAAAGCCCGCCAGCGTAAGGCCGAAGGCGAGCGCCTCGCCCGGCCGAACCCGTCCCATCGGCACCGGCCGGCGAGAGGTTCGTGCCATCACTGCATCGATGTCGGCGTCGTACCACATATTGAGCGCACCGGCCGCGCCGGCGCCGACCGCAATGCAAAGCAGCGCGGTAAATGCTGTCAACGGATGCAGAGAGCCGGGAGCAACGGCGAGGCCGACCAGAGCGGTGAAAACCACGAGCGACATCACCCGTGGCTTCATGAGCGCGATGTAATCGCCAACCGTCGCCAGACTCGGCTCCGCAAAGCCGCTTGCGGTGAGCGGCCCGCGGAAATCTGCGCCTTCGCTGACGAGCGACATGAGCGACGTCGAGGTCCTATTTGATCCGCGGTAACGTTTCGAACTGGTGGAACGGCGGCGGCGACGACAGCGTCCATTCCAGTGTGGTCGCGCCGGCACCCCACGGATTGTTGCCGGCCACGCGCTTCTTCACGAAGGCCTCGATCAGACCAAAGAAGAAGATGATCACCCCGAAGCCCGAAATATACGAACCGTAGGATGAGACCATGTTCCAGCCGTGGAACGCATCCGGATAATCCACATAGCGGCGCGGCATCCCGGCGAGGCCAAGGAAGTGCTGCGGAAAGAACACCAGATTCACCCCAACGAAGGTGACCCAAAAGTGCAGCTTTCCGATGGTCTCGTTGTACATGTAGCCGCTCATCTTCGGGAACCAGTAGTACCAGCCGCCGAAGATGGCGAAGACCGCGCCGAGCGAAAGCACGTAGTGGAAGTGCGCCACAACGTAATAGGTATCCTGCAGGACGCGATCGACTCCGGCGTTGGCCAGCACGACGCCCGTGACTCCTCCCAATGTGAACAGGAAGATGAAGCCGAGCGCCCATAGCATGGGCGTACGAAACTCGATGGATCCGCCCCACATGGTGGCAATCCAGGAGAAGATCTTCACGCCGGTCGGCACCGCGATCACCATGGTGGCCGCGATGAAATAGGCCTGAGCGCCCGTCGACATTCCGACCGTGTACATGTGATGCGCCCAGACCACGAAGCCGATGCCACCGATGGCAACCATGGCGTAGGCCATGCCGAGATAGCCGAACACCGGCTTGCGGCTGAACGTAGCGACGATCTGGCTGACCATGCCGAAGCCGGGCAGGATCAGGATGTAGACCTCCGGATGTCCAAAAAACCAGAACAGATGCTGGTAAAGAATTGGATCGCCGCCGCCTTCGCCCGAGAAGAAGGTCGTGCCGAAATTGCGGTCGGTCAGCAGCATGGTGATGGCACCCGCAAGTACCGGAAGTGCCAGCAAAAGCAGGAACACCGTCACCAGAATCGACCATACGAACAGGGGCATTTTGTGCAGGGTCATGCCCGGCGCGCGCATGTTGAAGATGGTCGTGATGAAGTTGATGGCCCCGAGGATCGATGACGCACCGGCAAGATGCAGCGACAAAATACCGAAATCGACCGCTGGGCCGGGATGGCCGCTGGTCGACAGCGGCGCATAAAGAGTCCATCCGGCGCCGATGCCATTGGAGCCCGGCTCGCCTTCGACAAACACCGACGTAATCAGCAAGGCGAACGATGCCGGCAGCAGCCAGAACGAAATGTTGTTCATGCGCGGGAACGCCATGTCCGGCGCGCCGATCATCAGCGGAACGAACCAGTTGCCGAACCCTCCGATCATCGCCGGCATCACCATGAAGAAGATCATGATCAGGCCGTGTGCAGTGACGAACACATTGAATTCGTGCGGCGTCGGGAAAATCTGGATTCCGGGATTCTGCAATTCGAGCCGGATACCGATCGACAACAAGCCACCGATCACACCCGCGACCAGCGCGAACACCAGGTACATCGTGCCGATGTCCTTGTGGTTGGTCGAATACACAAAGCGCCGCCATCCGGTCGGATGATGCTCGTGGGCCTCGTGTGCAATGTGCACGTCGTGTGCGCTGCGCGCAGTAGGCGTATTGCTAGCCATCGCTATTGTCCTTCGACTTCGTCGTTGTCGCCCGCGTATTCGTCAGTCCGCAACGCCGGCCGCGGCCACCGCGGTCGGACGACTGCCATCGGTTGCGAATTTCTTCTTCGCCTGCTCGATCCAGGCGGTGTAGTCCTTGTCGTTCACCACGCGCACCATGATCGGCATGAAGGCGTGATCCTTGCCGCAAAGTTCGGAACACTGACCGTAATAGATGCCTTCACGCTCAGCCTTGAACCATGTCTCGTTGATACGGCCCGGAATCGCATCGATCTTGATGCCGAACGCCGGAACCGCGAATGCATGAATGACGTCAGCGCCCGTGGTCAGCACGTGCACCACCTTGTTCACCGGCACCACCATCTCGTTGTCGACTGCGAGCAGGCGCGGCTGGCCCGGCTTCAAGTCCTTCTCCTGCACCATGAGCGAGTCGAACTCTAATTTGTTGTCCGGATAGCTGTAACTCCAGAACCATTGCTTGCCGGTGGCCTTCACAGTCACGTCGGCCTTGGGCGCGTTGAGCTGAAAGAACAGCAGGCGGAACGACGGCACCGCGATCGTCACCAGGATAAGAACGGGGACGACCGTCCAGATCACCTCGATGAAAGTGTTGTGCGTCGTGCGCGAGGGTACCGGATTGCTCCGGGCATTGAACTTCACCACGACGATGACAAGCAGAGTGAGGACGAAAAGCGTAATCGCCGTGATCACCCAAAGCAGGAAATCGTGGAACCAGATGATGTCGTCCATCACCGGGGTAGCGCCTTTCTGCATGCCAAGCTGCCACGGTTGCGGCTGACCGCTTGTCGCGGCCACTGCCGCGCCGACGCCAAGTACCGTCACGCTCGTAACTATGAATGCGACCAACCGCTTGAGCACCAGCATTGTTCAATGCGCTCCTTCGACGAGAAATCGGCCTTGCTCAGGCCCCTTTTGCCGCCCACCACGGGCATGATGTTCGGCGCGGCCCGCTGAGCACGGCATTTGCCACGGGCGTGGCAGCTTGGGCGGTGCGGCGGGACGGGGGGAAATCCCGGCCTCTCAAACCACAATTCCAGCCCTCCCGCAATGCGCCTCATGACCTCGTCCATGCGACAATCGGCGTATCCAAAATGAGCTCCTGGACCGCCTTTACAGGCACCGCACCGGCGCTATGAAGCTCCCGGCCCCCGGGGCCCCTTGCTTGACAGGATCAGCCGGGCATGAACCTACGAGAGTGAATAAAATGCCGTCCGGACCGCGATTCGCACTTGCTTCTTGCGCCCGGAGCGGGCGCAACCGGATGCCAAGGGATAGGACGATGGGAATTTTAGAGGATGGCTGGCAGGCCTTGGCCGGCAGACAACTGTGGTTTGCGGTGACATTGCTGGTTGTGCTGCCGGCGCTCGTACCCTCCGGGAGCGCGCTCGCTCAGGGCGCGGTCAAGTCCGTTCACAAGGACTGGCAGATTCGCTGCGATACGCCGCCGGGGGCCAAGGCCGAACAATGCGCGCTGATCCAGAGCGTAACGGCCGAAGATCGTGCCAATGTCGGCTTGACCGTGATCGTGCTCAAGACCGCCGACCAGAAAAGCCGGCTGATGCGCGTGGTGGCGCCGCTTGGCGTGCTGCTGCCTTCCGGCCTCGGGCTCAAGATCGACCAGGCCGATATCGGGCGGGCCGGGTTCGTGCGCTGCCTGCCGAACGGATGCATAGCCGAAGTCGTCATGGATGATGAACTGCTCAAGAAACTGCGCACCGGCAAGACGGCGACTTTCATCATCTTCCAGACGCCGGAAGAAGGTATTGGCTTTCCGATGAGCCTCGCCGGTTTCGGTGAGGGCTACGACAAGCTGCCCTAATTTCCCCGTCGGGCCATTCGGAAGCCGGGCGGGTGCCCACAATTGAGGCGCCCCGCGCCACCTGCCCAACCTTGAATTGCTCATCTGCACCTGCGCACTATTGGCCTCGCCAATATTGATGGCCGCACAGACCCGCGAACAAGCGGGCAATGAGCAATTCCAAGGCCAGGGAGGACACCATGATTCGACGTGGGTCACTGCGGGCCTTTGCCACGTCGTCACTGCTCCTGATTTCGTCAGCGGCAACACCGACCTACGCTGCTGATGCTCTTCGTATTGGACTCAGTCTCAGCCTGACCGGGCCGACCGCGCCAGCGGGCAAGCAAGTGCTGGCCGGCCTCGAAATCTGGCGCGACGATATCAACGAGAAAGGTGGTCTGCTCGGCCGCCCGGTGGAGCTCGTTTATTACGACGATCAAGGCAGCCCGGCGAATGCGCCGGGAATATATGAAAAACTGATGGGCATCGACAAAGTCGACCTCTTGATTGGCCCCTACAGCACCAACGTCATTGCCGCCGCCATGCCGGCAATCATTCAGCGCAAGCGCACTACAATCGGAATTTTCGGACTGGGCGCAAACAAGGCATTCCACTATCCAAACTACTTCTCGATGAATTCGCAGGGGCCTTCCCCGGCCAACTATTCGAAATGCGTGTTTGATCTCGCTGCCGAGCAGACGCCGAAACCCGTCCGCGTGGCCTTGATCGGCGCGGAAGTGGAGTATTCACACAATGCGCTGGTCGGCGCGCGCGAGAATGCAAAGTCGCTTGGCTTCGAGGTTGTGATCGAACGGACCTATCCACTTTCCACGACGGACTTCACGCCGATCGTGCGCGCGATACAGGCTGCAAATCCGGATGTCGTGTTCGCGGCTACGTTGCCGGTCGATACGGCCAGCATCATCCAGGCTGCCCGGGAAATTCAGTTCAAGCCGAAGCTGATCGGCGGCGCCATGCTTGGCCTGCTGGTAACGGGCATCAAACAAAAGCTTGGCCCCGCCATCAACGGATATATCAGCAATGAGTTCTACATACCGGCGCCCAGTCTGCAATTCGCCGGCACCGCACGGATGATGCAGGAATATCAGAAACGCGCGCAGGCCCTTGGCACTGATCCGCTCGGCTATACCTATCCGCCGTACTCATATGCTGCTGGGCAAATCCTTGCCGCCGCCGTGTCTGCAACCAAATCACTCAACGACGAAACAATTGCCGCATATCTTCGGAAAACCACATTCGACACCGTGATCGGACCGATCGCATTCGGCCAGGATGGCGAATGGACCACCCCGCGCATCATCTGTATCCAGTTCCAGGGAATCAGCGGTAACGGCCTTGATCAATTCAAGGATTGGGCACGCCAAGTCGTGGTCTATCCGCGCGAATACAAGGCAGGAAATCTGATCTACCCGTTCGAAAAAGCTGCACAGTAGTTCCAAAACAAAGAAAACTTGTCATGAACCTTGGATTTGTCGGCCTCGGCGCCATGGGGCAGCTGATTGTACCGCGCCTGATGGCGGCGGGTCATGACGTTACAGGCTGGAACAGATCGAAGGCCAGGGCCGAAGCACTGATCAAGTCGGGCATGCGTTGGGCCGATACGCCGCGCGCCGCGGCTGAGCAATCCGAGCTTGTGTTCTCGATCGTGACCGATTCCAAGGCCGTGCGCGCAGTCGCCTTGGGTAAGGACGGCATTGTCGCCGGCCTGCGCAAGGGCGGCATTTACATCGATATGAGCACGATCGAACCGGACGAAAGCCGCGCGGTCGCGGCTGAATTCGTCAAGGCCGGTTCGATCATGCTGGACGGACCGATTTCCGGTTCACCGGTTACGGTCACGCAGGGCAACGCCTCAATAATGATCGGCGGCGACGAGAAGGCTTTTGCGTTCGTCAAGCCAGTGCTGCTCGCGATCGGCCCGAAGGTGATACGCATTGGCGATAACGGGCTCGCCTGTCAGATGAAAATTGCGATAAATCTTTTGCTGATGGTTGAGGTCATCGCCTTCGGCGAAGCAGTTGCGCTGGCCGAAAAAGGCGGTGTCGCGCGCGATGTTGCGCTTGATGCCGTTCTCAAGAGCGTAGCGGCATCACCGGTGCTTGGTTATCGCGGGCCGTTCATTCTTGAGGGAAAAATGCCCGCGGTGCCGCTTGCCGACGTGACCTTGCAGCAAAAGGACATGATGTTGGCGCTCAATCTTGGTCGCACCATGGGAAGCCCGGTGCCACTGGCGGCTGCGGCCAACGAAATGATGAACGCTTGCCGCGGGATGGGATTGGATAGCAACGATTTCGTCGTTGCACATCACGTATACCGCCGCTTGGGAGGACAAGCATGACGTCGCAAGGCGAGAGAATCGGAGCTGCACTCGCGAAAGCCGTCAAAGGCGCGGCGGCGAAATTGAAGGCTGGAGACGCGGCGCCAGTGATGTACCGCACCAATCTCCGTGACGTGCCGAAGGTCCAGGGCCTGAAACGAGACGATGGCTGGGTCGACATGCAAGTGCAGTTCCTGATCGACAAGAAGTCCGCAGGAGCGGACCACGTAGTCGGCTGGACTGTGCTAAAACCGGGTGCGCGTCATGAAAATCACCGCCATCAGAACTGCGATGAATTTTTCATCGTGCTCAAGGGTCATGGGATGATCTACACCGACCACGGAGACAAACCGTCAGTCGAAGGCGACGTTGTGTATTCGCCGCGCGGCTGCTGGCACGGCTTCAACAATACTTCGAATGAAGACGTCGTTCTTGTCTGGGGCTGGATGGGTGCGGGCTCCATCGAAGCGTCGGGATACGAGGTCCATCCCGAGAGTCACAAGTGAATCCCTGGGACGCTCCCCACATCAAGAAAGGCATGGTCGCGCAGCTCGCAAAACGGCGCGCACGCATTGCCGCGGGTGAAAAGCCAATTGGCTGGAAAGTCGGGCTGGGTGCGCCTGCAACCATGCTGAAAATGGGACTTTCAGCGCCGATTGTCGGCTTCCTGATGCAGCGCGCCCAGCTGGTGTCGGGCGACACGGCGTCGCTCAAAGGCTACAGCAGGCCGGTGGCCGAACCGGAAATCTGCGTGCGCATGGCGCGCGACCTGCAGCCCGGCGCTTCGGCCGATCAGGCCGCGGCTGCGGTCAAAGAGATACTTCCTGCGATTGAACTGGCAGATCTCGATCCGGTGCCGTCCCCTGACAATCTCGATGCCGTGCTGGCCGGTGACATTTTCCAGCGTCACGTCATTCTGTGCAGTAAAACTCGCCCAGGCATTGACACATCGGGATTGACTTCGCGCGTTTTCCGGCGTGGCGCCGAAGCAAGCGTCACTCGTGATCCGGAGGCTCTCACCGGCAAGCTGCCCGACATCGTCGCGCATGTCGCGAGCACGCTTGCGGCCTTTGGCGAAAAGCTTGCGGCGGGCGACGTCATCATTACCGGTTCGATCACACCGCCTGTTATGATCGAAGCGGACGAAACCGAACTAACCCACTTGCTGGAGCCGATCGGCGAGGTTTCGGTACGATTCAGCCGCAATTAACCACGCATTTGGGGTACTCCCAGAATCGCCACGGTCGCCTTATCTACCTAGGCTGAGAACACCCTACCGGAGCAACGAATGGACCCCGCTATCTCCTCCCTCATCGACCGCGCCGGCCTCGACCGCAGCAAGGTGCGTCAGATCATGGGGCGCGGGCTCGAGGGCGCCGACGACGGCGAGTTGTTCCTTGAATATCGCCAGGCCGAAGCCCTGACTTTCGATAACGGCCGGCTCAAGCAGGCAAGCTACGATACGGTCCAGGGCTTCGGCTTGCGAGCGGTGAAGGACGAAGCCGTCGGCTATGCCCACGCCTCGGACGTGTCTGAGGCAGCGATCGCCCGCGCCGCCGAAGCGGTGCGCGCCGTCAAGGGCGGCCATAGCGGAACGTATGCGGAAGCGCCAGCCCGGACCAACCGCAAGCTGTATAGCGACGAAAACCCGCTCGGCTCGCCCGCATTCGATGCCAAGGTCAAGTTGCTTGAATCGATCGATGCCTACGCGCGTGAGAAGGATCCGCGCGTGCGACAGGTAACCGCCAGCGTCGCTGCCAGTTGGCAGGTGGTCGAGATCTTGCGTGCAGATAGCGAGACTTATCGCGACATTCGCCCGATGGTTCGCTTCAACGTTTCTGTGGTCGCCGGGGACGGTGACCGGCAGGAATCGGGCAGCTACGGGTTTGGCGGGCGCGAAAGTTTTCAGCGGTCGATCGACCCAGCGGCCTGGCAAGGCGCGGTCGACGAAGCGATACGGCAAGCGCTGGTCAATCTTCAGGCTGTCCCTGCTCCAGCCGGTGAAATGGATGTCGTGCTCGGCCCGGGCTGGCCCGGCGTGATGTTGCATGAAGCGGTCGGACACGGTCTTGAAGGCGACTTCAATCGCAAAAAGACCTCGGCTTTCGCCGGGCTCATGGGTCAACAGGTCGCGGCCAAGGGAGTCACTGTTGTCGATGATGGCACCATCCAGGCGCGCCGCGGTTCTTTGTCGATCGATGACGAAGGCACGCCCACGAACCGGACAGTACTGATCGAGGACGGCATTCTGGTCGGCTATATGCAGGACCGGCAAAATGCACGACTGATGGCCATGAGGCCCACTGGCAATGGCAGGCGTGAATCGCACGCACACGTCCCGATGCCCCGCATGACGAATACTTACATGCTCGCCGGCAACCACGACCCCAAGGAAATCATCGCTTCGGTCAAGAATGGCCTCTATGCGGTGAACTTCGGCGGCGGCCAGGTTGACATCACGTCGGGCAAGTACGTGTTTCAGTGCACCGAGGCCTACAGGATCGAAAACGGCAAGGTCGGCGCACCGGTCAAAGGCGCAATGCTTATCGGCAACGGCCCGACCGATCTCCATCGCATCTCAATGGTTGGCAACGATTTCGCACTGGATCCCGGCATCGGCACCTGCGGCAAGAACGGCCAGGGCGTGCCGGTCGGCGTTGGTCAACCAAGCCTGCGCATGGACAAGATCACGGTGGGCGGCACCGCGTAATTGGATGGAGTCAGAACGAATGGCGAAAAGCATCGGTTCCTGGATCAAGAATATTGCCGATATCGCCGTGGTCGTGCTGATCGTGCTGGCGGCCAAGACCGCCATCGCCGAACCGTTCTATGTGCCGTCCGGCTCAATGGAGCCGACACTCCTGATTGGCGACGAATTGCTGGCGACAAAGTATCCGTACGGCTACAGCGCTGCCTCTCTGCCTTCTTTCCTGGTGTTTCCGAATACGCCGCGCGTTCTCTCCGCGTTGCCGAAGCGAGGTGACGTGGTGGTGTTCCGCTGGCCCGGTGACCGGTCGCAGGTCTGGGTGAAGCGTGTGATTGGCCTGCCCGGAGACCACGTAGGCCTGCGCAACGGACAAGTCTGGATCAATGGCGCGCCAGTCGGCATTCGTCCGGCCGGCATTGGCGAATCGGAAGTCGAAGATGGCCGCGCGGTGTCAGCCGCGCGCTACATAGAGACGCTGCCGGGTGGCTACGAACATCCAATCTACAAGATGATCGCCCGCGCCGAATACGATGACATGCCCGACATGGCGGTGCCACCTGACCATCTGTTTGTCATGGGAGATAATCGCGACAACTCGGCCGACAGCCGCGTGCCCGTACGTGCGGGCGGCGTCGGACTGCTGCCAGTCGAAGATCTGGTTGGACGCGTGGACGCGGTGGTCGGCTCGTGGGATCTCGCCATGAAGGACCGACCGATAAAGGATTGGCCGTCCGGTTTGCGGCTATCGCGGTTTTTCACCGCGGTGCGCTGACCGCTACCGTACTACGCCTGAAATGCAGCACGGCTTGGAACGTGGCCGCGTGATATTGTCCTTGAGATAGCAGCGAGCAGCAGGCCCGATGTAGCCGGGCCGCACATAGGTCCAGGCGCGGCACTTGTTGTCGGCTTCACATGCCGCCTTGCAAGCCGCACCATCTGACTCGGCCGGGATGTCCAAATTGCGGTAGTCGCCACCAAACCGGTCAATGGAAAATTCGATTGGCCCTTTGCGCGGCTCAACCACAGCGGCCCCGCGGACGCCCGAAACGCAGCATTTGTCCTCCGTTCGCGAAGGCACGCGATTCTTCAACCAGCAGACCGAATTTGAGTTTTCGGTACGTGGATACGAGAAGGACCAGGCATGGCAGCGCCCATCCCGCTCGCAGCGAGCGGCGCAGACCGAGGGATCGCCGCTGCGGATCTCGAACCTCAGATAATCACCGCCGCGTCGATCGAACCCGCTTTGCGCATGCGCCGGGCCAGCTAAGGCCAACACCGCCATTGCGAGCGCGGTCCACAGCCTGAACGGAATTTGCATGCGCGCCCGATCGAATCCGAGAGCCGGTTGGCTTGCCCCGCATGTATGTTAACGCACTCGCCTGCGGTTGTGCAGGTACGGACCGGCAATGGCTGCCGCACAAAATTTTGTTGGAATAATTAAGCGCCCGCCGGAGGGGCCGGCGGGCGCGGATCCGGCCGCGAGAGGGGATGATCGCGGGTGTCGGATCGAGCGGCCGATGAGAGGGATCGGCCGTTTGCTTTGTTCGTCACGAAGCCTTACCGCCCGGGCCGATCAGACAGAGACCGGCGGCTGCCGATATCGAATTCGGCGCGGCGCACCACGTGGTTGAGCCGGCGCTCAAGTGCGCGCTCGCGCAGGAGCGCAGTCGGATCGTCCCAGAAGGGCTCAGAAAAGGCGTCACGCACGTCCGCACGGGTAATGCCGATATCCGCGAGCATGCGACGGTCGAGCCCGACCAGTACGTTGGCCTCGCGGCGGTGCCGGCGCGCCTCCAGCAATTCCTTCAGCCAGCGGGTCACAAAGGCCAGCACCGATGCGAATACCCGCGCCAGCGCGCCGCCGGCGATGGGCAAAACGGGGTATTTGGCGCTCATATCAGTCTCCATTTCAGTTCGCGGGTTACAGCGCCAAAATCGCGTTTGACGCCGCCCAGAACCACCCGAAATCCCCACCCGATTTCTCTGATTCCTCTGGAAGTGGGAATATATTGCACTGCGGGGATTGATTAGTGAAACGAATGTTTTTAATCTAATCAATCAGGAATAGTGATATACGCCTTGTAGCCCTCAAAACCCGGCCTTTCAGGACCACGCCCAGGACCACGCCCAGGATCACAGGCCAGGATCACAGCCCA
>Ga0207693_10004570_pt1 | contig 11683 bp, 10 predicted proteins | sample LARL81metaG_FD_184347 | JGI IMG/M metagenome (GOLD analysis project Ga0207693, IMG submission 184347) | Corn, switchgrass and miscanthus rhizosphere microbial communities from Kellogg Biological Station, Michigan, USA - LAR L8-1 metaG... | ecosystem: Host-associated > Plants > Roots >...
GGCCTTCAACGCGCTGGAGCAAAAGCGCTCGGTCTGGCGCATAGGGAAGGTGCTCTGGTTCAACTTCCGCGACCCGGGAGGCGGCAACCCGAACATCTGCGCCTACTGCACCTCGGCCGGCCTCCTGACCAACACTTTTCAGACCAAGCCGGCCTGGTCGGCATTCCTCAGCTTCACCGGCTAGTTCCGGTGCAGGAGCTCGCCGGGCGCTTCAGGCACGCCCGAGTCCTCCTGACCAGGGAAGTCGGCGGCTCTGGTCATTGCAGGGTGATGCGGTATCGGTGAGGTCAGATGAACCTGAGCGCCGCGATCGCGATCAGGAAACTCCCAACCAGCGCGAGCGAGCAAGCGATCGCGCTGAGCGCCAGCACGAGTCGGTCGTCACCGGATGCGGCAGCTTGCGAGGGTAGCGCCGCGGTGGCTGCGGCCTGACCCTCCCAGTGCTCGGTCCACTGCGACCCGTCCCACCATCGCAGGCCGGTGCCTTGCGGATCCTCGTACCAGCCGGGTGGAGGGAGCTCGGTCCACTGCGACCCGTCCCACCATCGCAGGCCGGTGCCTTGCGGGACCTCGTACCAGCCAGGTGGGGGAAGCTCGGCCACCGCGCCGGGGGCCCCTGCCTCGGCAACGCCCGAGGGGTTCAGAAACCGGGCGCTGTCGGACAGGGACGTCAGAGACGTAGACATTTCCGCAAACTGCGGCCTTGTTCAAGGGGATTTGGCGCAATTCACCGATCTGGGTTACTGCGTTTTGGCCGTCCCGGAACACCGCACTCCGGGCGGTCTAGTGGACCGTCAGGGTCCCCTGCATGCCGGCCTGCTGGTGCGAATCCACGCTGCAGAAGAAGGTGTAGCTGCCGGCCTTCAGGTTCTTCAGGTCCAGCGAGGCCTTTGCGCCGGTGACCTGCTTCGAGCACCCCAGGCTCTGGCCGCTGGTGGTCTGGACGCAGACGTCGTGCGGGATCGCCTGGTTGGGGTTGTTGAAGTCGATCGTCACGTTCCCCGCGTTCGCCTGCAGCGAGTTGGTCGTGTAGGCGATCGCGCTCGGGTCTGCCGAGAGCTGCACCGGGCCGCCGGAGGGCGCGGGGCTCGTCGTGGTGGTCGTTTCTGCAGCGGCCTCGGCCTCCTGCGCGTGCTGCTCGTCGCGGGCGTTCAGGACGGCGAAGACCGCCGTGGCGCCGACCAGGGCGGCGAAGTACATGATCACGCCAAGCAGGGCTCCCCTGTTCGAGGGGAAGTTCTCGAATTTGAGCCCGATGAGGGCGACCCCGACGGCCGAGACGACCAGGGCGATTCCGAAGACGAAGAAGAGGGTCTTGTCCATGCGGCGGGGAATCCTAAGCGCTCAACCCTCCGTGTGCGTCCGGCTCAACTCGCATACGCCGTCGCACGGCTCTCCCGGATCACGGTGATCTTCACCTGGCCGGGGTATTCCAGCTCCCGCTCGACGGCCGCCGCGATGTCGTGCGAGATCAGCGCGGCATGCTCGTCGTCCACCTTGCCGGGATCCACGATGACCCGGATCTCACGCCCGGCGCGCATCGCGTAGACCCGCTCCACACCGTCCTGGCGCATCGCGATCTCCTCGAGCTCGCGCAACCGCTCCACGTAGTCCTCGAGCGAGTCTCCACGGGCCCCGGGCCGCGCCCCCGAGAGCGAATCGGCGGTCTGCACGATCACGGCCTCCACCGTTCGCGGCTCGACCTCGTTGTGGTGGGCCTCCATCGCGTGGGTGACCGCCTCCGGCTCGCCATGGCGCTGCGCGATGCGGGCCCCGACCTGGGCGTGCGGACCCTCGATCTCGTGGCTCACGGCCTTGCCGATGTCGTGGAGCAGGGCGGCGCGGCGAGCCGTCTCGACCGAGGCGCCAAGCTCAGCCGCGATGAGACCGGCGAGCTCCGAGCACTCGATCAGGTGGTCGAGGACGTTCTGGCCGTAGCTCGTGCGGAACTTGAGCTTGCCCAGGAGCTTCACCAGCTCCGGATCCAGGCCGTGCACCCGCGCCTCCAGCATCGCCCGCTCTCCCTCCTCGACGATTCGCTCGTCGAGCTGCGCCTTCGCCTGCTCGTAGGTCTCCTCGATCAGCGCCGGATGGATACGACCGTCCGCTATCAGGCGCTCGAGCGTGATGCGGGCGATCTCGCGCCTGACGCCGTCGAAGCTCGAGAGCACCACGGCCGAGGGCGTCTCGTCGATGATCACGTCGACTCCCGTGAGCTTCTCGAGCGCACGGATGTTGCGCCCGTCGCGGCCGATGATCCGGCCCTTCATCTCGTCACTTGGCAGCTCAACCAGCCGTGTCGTGTTGTCCCCGGCATGCGGTGCGGCCAGCCGCTGCATCGCGACCGAGAGGATGTTCCGCGCGCGCCGCTCGGCCTCGTGCCGCGTCTCGCGCTCGATCTCCTGCAGCCGCAGCGCGGCCTGGTGGCGCGCCTCCTGCTCGATGTCCGCGACGAGGATCTGCTTGGCCTGCGCGGCGCTCAGTCCCGAGATCCGCTCCAGTTCGCGCCTCTGGACGCGCTTCGCGCGCTTGAGCTCCTCGGACTGCTGCTCGATGTTGCGCTCGCGGTCCTCGAGGGCCTGAAGCCGCCGGTCGACGTCGGCTCGCTGCACCCCGAGGGACTCGGCCTCGCGCAGGGCGCGCTCCTCCATCCGCGCGATCTCCGCGCGGCGAGCCTGAAGCTCGTCGCCGGCGCCCCTCGCCGCGGTGGGCTCGCCGCCATCGTCGCCTTCGGGCGCATGCCGCCGCCAGGGCTGTAACAGCGCGCGTATCTCCATCGCCACCTTCCCTCGGCCGTTCCTACGGCCGACCTGGTTGCCTATCGGTCGGACGCGCAGAGGGCGCATCCTCGACCGGCGGCGCGCGAGAAGCGCATGCCCGCTATCGCCCAAAGGCGGACGCTCTAGGTGCGAAGCCTCCCGGTGTTGGGTTCCGGCTGAAGTGTCATTCGCTCAGTAGTCGTCAAAAGCCCGAAATAGCTGGTCATTCGCGTCATCACGCGACCATCGGTCGCTTCAGGCATCGTAGTCCGGCGAAGCGGATCTGGCAAGCCTGGGCATCGCCCCAACAACGACCGCACCCAAGAACCGACGATGGATGCATAACGGCGATAGAGGCGCCGTTTTCCATCCATGGTTACTTGCCCGGGCAGGCCTGAGGCACTACGAGGCTCGGCTCGAGGCGCTTCGCACGGCCTGATAGGCGATCTCGTAGTCGTAGCCGCGGCGCGCCAGGTACTCGAGCTCGCGCTGCCGGTCCGCGTCGTCGTCGAGCGGCCGCGCGCGGCGGATGAGGATCTCGCGGGCGCGGTCGAGCTGATCGCCGTGGGAGTCGAGCGCGAGGACGCCTTCGATCGTGTCGATCGGGACGCCGCGGTCCAGGAGGGCCTCGCGGATCCGCTCGGGTCCCCATCCCGAGAGGTCGCGCTTGTCCTCGGCGTAGCGCCGGGCGAACCGCTCGTCGTCGAGGGCCTCGATCTCGAACAGGCGCCTCAGCGCCGCCTCGATCTCGTCCATCGCGAACCCGCGGCCCTTGAGCCACAGGGCCAGCTCATGCGCGGTCCTCTCCTTGCGGTCGAGCGCGCCGAGCGCCGCCTCGAAAGCGTCTGCCTCCGCCATCGCCCCCGCCGCGGCTACGCGGCCTTCCGCTCCTCCTCGGCCTCGGGCTCAGCCGCCGCATCCTCGATCGGGGCTGGCGTCTCGGCCGGCGCCGCGCTGGGGGTGGCGGGCCGCTCGATCTCGAGGATCTCGAACAGCTTGCCCTCGATCTCGCGAGCGGTCTCGGGGTTCTCGGCCAGGAACTGCTTGGTGTTGTTGCGCCCCTGGCCGAGCCGCAGCTCGCCGTAGGAGAAGAACGAGCCTGACTTCTGGACCAGGTCGTGCTCCAGCGCCAGGTCGAGCAGGCAGCCCTCGTTGGAGATCCCCACTCCGTACTCGATGTCGAACTCGGCCTGCTTGAAGGGCGCCGCGACCTTGTTCTTGACGACCTTCACGCGGACCCGGTTACCGACCGCCTCGGTGCCCTCCTTGAGGGTTTCGATGCGGCGGATATCCAGGCGCTGCGAGGAATAGAACTTCAGCGCGCGCCCGCCGGGCTGGGTCTCCGGCGAGCCGAAGCTGACGCCGATCTTCTCGCGGATCTGGTTGGTGAACACGCAGATCGTGTTCGCCCGGCTCAGGTTCCCGGTCAGCTTGCGGAGCGCCTGCGACATCAGGCGTGCCTGCAGACCTACCTGAGTCTCCCCCATCTGGCCCTCGAGCTCGACGCGCGGCGTGAGGGCCGCCACCGAGTCGATTGCCACGAGGTCCACGGCGCCGGAGCGGACCAGCACGTCCACGATCTCGAGCGCCTGCTCGCCGTAGTCGGGCTGGGAGACCAGCAGCTCGTCGACGTCAACGCCGATGCGCTTGGCGTAGATCGGGTCGATCGCGTGCTCGGTGTCCACGAACGCACAGATCCCGCCGAGCGCCTGCGCCTCGGCGATGATGTGGTAGACGAGCGTCGTCTTCCCTGACGACTCGGGGCCGAAGATCTCGACGACCCGGCCGCGCGGCACCCCGCCGACCCCCAGTGCGAGGTCCAGGGACAGCGCCCCGGTGGAGATCGCCTCGATCTCGATCGCGTCCTGGTCGCCCAGGCGCATCAGCGAGCCCTGGCCGAACTGGCGCTCGATCTGGGTCTTGGCCGCCTGGAGCGCCGCGTCCTTTGCCTTGGCCTCCTTGTCAGCGGCCTTGTCCGCTGCCTTCAAATTCGCCTTCTTCTCCTGTGCCATCTCTTTCATCACCTTTCTTCTGCGAGCGTCAGATTCAACTCGGCGAGTCGGACGTATTCGGCGCCCGAAGGCCGCAAATACGAGCGATAAAGCGCCAAACGAGGGGCTTCGAAGGGCTGCGTGAGCTCGGCAGGGAGCGCCTCCGGCGGAGACTCCACCCGCATGGGCTTCCCGCGACCGCCGCGACCCCGAGACCCCCTCTCCGAACGCACTCGGGCGACCGTCACATGGGTCCAGAACTCGCGCTTCTCGGGCTTGTAGAAGCGCGCCGCGACGAGCCGCTCCTCCAGCTCCGCCTGAAGCACCGAGGCCGCCCGGCTCTGCCCCTCCGCCGCGAACAGCCGCGGGCGCTTCGCCGGCACCGGGGCCGGATCGGCCTCGAACCGGATCTCGACGGACCGGGACCCAATCGCGGTGACCTCCGACGCGACGCTCTCGATCGCCCGCTCTGGGTGGTAGCCAAGGAAGCACAGCGTCACGTGAAGAGCCGCGGGGTCCACCGGCCGCAGCGCGGGGTCGGTCAGCGCCCGCGCCTGCCAGGCCTCGAGCCCCATGCGAACGCGATCCGGAAGATCGAGCGCGACGAACAGGCGCGCCCGCGGGCTCTTCAGCCGCTCCTTCGCCATTCCCCGAACCTATGCCGCCTTCGCGCGCGCGATGCCCTCCATTCGTGAATAGATTGCCTCGAATGGCCGACGACATTCCCGCAGTCGAGGGCGTCGAGCACCGCTTCGTCGATGCGAACGGGATCCGCATCCACGTCGCCGAGGCGGGACCCGCGGACGCTCCGGCGGTGCTACTCCTCCACGGCTGGCCCGAGCACTGGTACATGTGGCGCCGGGTGATGGCCGCCCTGGCCGGTGAGTACCGCCTCCTGGCGCCCGACCTGCGCGGGTTCGGCTGGACCGAGGCGCCGGGCCATGGCTACGACGGCGAGACGTACGCAGCCGACCAGGTGGCGCTGCTGGACGCGCTCGAGCTCGAGCGAGCACACGTCGTGGGACACGACTGGGGCGGCTGGACGGCGATGCTGCTCGGGATCCTGCACGCGGATCGGGTCGATCGCATGGTGGTCTGCAACGCTCCGCACCCGTGGCCGAGGCTCTCGGCCCGCGTGGCGATCGAGTCATGGCGCGCCTGGTACACGTGGGTGATCGCCACTCCCGGACTCGGCCACCTCGTCCTCGAACGGCCGTGGATCGCGCGCCGCATTCTCGGCGGCGGCAACGTGGGAACCCCGTTCACCGAGGAAGAGCTCCACCTCTACGTCGACAGCTTTCGGGAGCCGCCTCGGGCGGACGCGATCGTGAAGCTCTATCGCTACTACCAGCGGGTGGTGCGAGAGGGCGTGCGCGGCCGCTGGCGCCATGAGCGGCTCACCGTGCCCACCCTCCTTCTGTTCGGCGCTCGCGACCGCTACGTCAGCACGAACCTGCTCCCCGGCTACGAGCCGTTCGCCGACGACATGCGGGTGGAGCTCGTGGCCGACTCGGGCCACTTCATCGTCGACGAGAAGCCGGACCTGGTGATCGAACGCACACGCGCCTGGCTCACAGACGGCGCGGGCTAGCGCCGAGGCCGCCTACAGCGGGAAGTCCTCGCCCAGCAGCAGTCGGCGGAGCAGGTGCATGGCCAGGGTCGTCGAGCGGTCGCGGATCTCGGCGCGGTCGCCCGGCATGACCAGGTCGCGGGCGAGCGTCGCGCCGTCGGAGCCCTTGACGCAGATGCACACGTAGCCCACTGGCTTCTCCTCCGTCCCCCCGCCCGGGCCGGCGATCCCCGTGATCCCGATCCCGAGCTCCGCATCGAAGCGCGACAGGGCCCCGTCGGCCATCGCCTCGGCGACCTCAGGCGACACAGCGCCCTCGGACTCGATCAGCTCTGCCGGGACGCCCAGGAGGTTCACCTTGGCCTCGTTCGAGTAAGCGACCACGCCGCCCGAGACGTACGCCGACGAGCCGGGGATCTCGGTCAGGCGCGCGGCGAGCAACCCCGCCGTGCACGACTCGGCGAGTCCGATCCGCCTGCCTGCGAGCAGCTGCGCGATCTGCTGGTCGATCGATGACCCGTCCCTGCTGAAGACGTATCGGGAATGCCTCTCGGCGAGCTCGTCCATGAGCCGCTGCGCCACCGGCTCGGCGCCCTCGCGGTAGCGCACATCGATCTCGAGCTCCGCGCGCCGCAGGCACGTCGTGATCTCCAGCGGCGCGAGGTCGACGTCCTCCTCGATCTCCCGCAGGCTCTTCGCCAGCTCCGACTCGGGGATGCCGAAGATCCGCATCGTCGTGGTTCGGTACGGCGTCGCCCGGGAGACCACCTCGCGGACGTCGCCGGTTTCGAGCGCCGCGGGCCACATCGACTGGAGCTCGCGCGGCGGCCCGGGAAGCACGACGATCACCGGTCCATCGGTCGGGACCACGAGCCCGGGAGCGGTTCCCGCGGGGTCGAGCGGAATGGCTCCCTCGGGAACCATCGCCTGCTTCCGGTTCGCCTCGCGCAGGGCCTCCGGGTCGAAACGGAGCCGGCGCGCGAAGCCGGCCAGGATCTCCGCGATTCTCTCCTCCATCTCCTCGTCGAGAACGAGTTTCCGCCCGGCGAAGTCCGCCACCGCCTCGGCGGTGAGGTCGTCGGCCGTGGGACCGAGCCCGCCGCTGGTGACAACCAGGCCCACGCCCAGATCGGCCAGGAACCGGAGCGCGGCCTCCAGGTCGGGCTTGCGGTCGCCCACGCAGACGATGTGGGAGACCTCCACTCCGAGCTCCCCCAACCGCTCGGCGATCCAGGGGCCGTTGCGGTCGGTGATCCGGCCCGTGAGCACCTCCGTGCCCGTGACGACCACGCCGCCTCGAACCGTGCCGTCGCCTATGGGCATTTCTTCCCCCGGTACGGAACCGACGTAATCCCGCCCGCGTCGATCGCGAAGCTCGCCGGCTTCTTGGAGTGCACCCGCTGAGGCTTGCCGGCGAGCACCACGGTCGCCGCGCCGCCCGAGATCAGATCGAGGCGGTAGTTCTCGGCCGGCGGCGAGAACGGGCCCTGCTTCGAGCCGGCGATCAGGGTCTGGGCGTCGATCAGTGGACGCCCATGGCCGGGACGAAGGCAGACGACCATCTCGTCGTGGGGGATGAGCGCAACCGACACCGGCTTGCCCGAGGACGAGCCCCCGCCTCCATGGCCGTGCCCGGAGCCGTGAGACCCGTGTTGGCGATGCTGGTGCTTGCCCTTCTGATGATGAGCGCCCGCACCGCCGTTCCCGAACCAGTTCAGGGGATCCGTGCGGACCAATGCGAAGACGGCTACCACGGCGAGCAGGAGGATGCCGACAATGGCCAGCGCTTGCCCCCACGCTCGGCGCTGCGGTGGTGCCGGCCTGCGGCGGCGCTCCAGCAGCGGCTCGGAGAAGAGATATGGCTGCTCCGCGGCCGGGGAGCGCTCGATGCTCCGGCGATACTCGTCGACGAGGGCATCCGTGTCGAGACCCAGGTACTTCCCATAGGTGCGGAGGTATCCCTTGACGTAAGTGGATTCCGGGAGGGTGCTCCACTCCTCGTTCTCGAGGGCACGGAGATACTTGGCCCTGATCTTGGTCTCGCGCTCGGCGGTGCCGATGTCGATCTTCAGCCGGTTGCGGCTGCGCTTCAACACCTCGCCGATCGGCAGGCCCTCACCTTCGTGCCTCGTCACCATGGCGGCGCATATTCTCGCCGCCGGGGGGCCGATGCGTTCTCGGCAGCCGGCGAGATCAGTCGAGCGGTGAGCTCACGGATTCGCGCTCGTCCGTCTCGGGCGCGTCCGCGGGTGGCTCCTCGGCGTCCTCGGCGCCGCCATCGTGACGAGACAGGACGCGGGAGAGCTCACCCTCGGTAACCAGCACCTGGCGCGGCTTCGAGCCCTCGTAGCCGGAGATGATGCCCCGGCGCTCCAGCATGTCCACCAGGCGACCAGCACGCGTGTAGCCCACCCGCAGCCGACGCTGGAGCATCGACACGGAGGCCGTCTGGCTCTGAACGACGATGCTCGCGGCCTGCTCGAGCAGGTCGTCGTTGTCGGGCGAGAGATCGCCCTCGCGCTCGTCCTCCGGCTCCTCGCGCGCTTCCATGAGCGCGGGGTCGAACTCGGGCTCGCCCTGCCGCGCCCAGTGGGCGCTGATCTTTGCGATCTCGTCCTCGGTCACGAAGGCGCCCTGGAGTCGCTCCAGGCGCGACGTGCCGACCGGCCGGAAGAGCATGTCACCCTGCCCGAGCAGCGTCTCGGCGCCGCCCTGGTCGAGGATCACCCTGGAGTCGATCTGCGAGGCGACCGCAAAGGCGATCCGGGCCGGGATGTTCACCTTGATCGTCCCGGTGATCACGTCGGTCGACGGCCGCTGCGTCGCCAGCACCAGATGGATGCCCACGGCGCGGGACTTCTGAGCCAATCGGATGATCGAGTCCTCCACCTCGGCCGGGGCGACCATCATCAGGTCAGCAAGCTCGTCGATTACGCACAGGATGTGCGGCAGCGGCGCCTCACCGGCCTTGACGCGGACCCGGTTGAGCTCGGCCAGGTTGCGCGTGCGCGCCTCGCCCATCACCGAGTAGCGGCTCTCCATCTCCCCGATCAGGTTCGCAAGGACGGTGGCGGCCATTCGCGGGTTGGTCACCACGGGGGTGAGCAGGTGCGGCAGCTTCTCGTAGTGGTTCAGCTCGACCCGCTTCGGATCTACCAGGACGAGGCGTGCTTCGTTGGGCGACGCGTGGAGAAGCACCGAGCAGAGCATCGCGTTGATGCACCCGGACTTTCCGGAGCCCGTGGTGCCCGCCACGAGCGCATGCGGCATGAGCGCGAGATCGGTCCAAACCGCCTCGCCCGAGACGTCCTTGCCGAGCCACACGGCGAGCGGCGAGGAGCCCTTCGGGCGGCCGTCGTAGATGTCGCCCAGGCGGACCAGCCTGCGGCGCTGATTCGGCACCTCGACCCCGACGGCCTTCTTGCCCGGGATGGGCGCCAGGATCCGGATGTCGGTTGAGGCGAGCGCGTATGCCAGGTCGTCGCGGAGCTGCGCCACCTTGGACACCTTCGTACCGGGCGCGAGCTGCAGCTCGTAGCGGCTCACGTGGGGGCCGCTGACGACTCCGAGGAGTCGCGCCTCGACGCCGAAGTGCTGGAGGGACTCCAGGAGCGCCTTTGCGGTCGCCTCGCGGTCCCGCATGTCGGGGCCTGGGTCGACCTTGCCGCGCTCGAGCATCTTGGGGCCGGGAAGCTTGTAGTCGATCTCGTCCGACTCCGTGACGGCGGAGCGCTTGTTGCCCATCGGAGTCAGGGCGGCAGCGGGTACGTCCGCGTCGGCCTCCACCCCCTCGTCCGGCTCCTCGGGGACGCCCGGCGCGGTGTCCTCGTACGCGAACTGTCCCGGTCCCGGCGCCTCGGGCTCTTCGGCATCCCAGTCCGTCCCGTCCGCGAAGCGTGCGGTCTCGGCCTCGTCCATCTCGGGGTCGGAGAGGGCCTCCGTCGCCAGCGGCTCAGTCTGCCCCGCGCGGGTGACCGCGATATCGCGCCCGTCGGGCTCAAAGCCTCCAAACCCGCCCTGGCCCGTGTTCATACGGACCGTCTTGGCCAGGTCGCGCGTGCCCGTGCCGGCTGTGCGCGCCACCTTCCCCGCCCCCTTCAACAGGCTCGACATGGTGGTTTGCGTGATCAGGAGCACGCCGCTCACGAACATGAGGACCGCGAGGATCTGGGCCCCGAGCCGATGGAAAAGCGAGGTGGCAGCCCAGTACAGGCCCTCGCCCAGCACGCCGCCGTGGACCGAGTAGAAGGGCTGGTGGAAGTAGCCGTGCCTCACCGGGTGCGACGGCCCCAGCCCCGCGGTCTCGGCGGCGAATGCCAGCAGGAGAGAGCCGACGATCAGGACCGCGCCGGCGTTGAACGCGCCGGGCGCCTTGATCATCGGGCGCATCATCAGGCCGGCGCCCCAGACGGCCACGGCGATCGGGACGAGGTACGCGACCCGGCCGGTCGCGTCGGTGAGCGCCCGCTTGAGGGAATCGCCAACCGGCCCACCGTCCCAACCGACGTAGAGCACGCAACCGAGATAGACCGCGACCGCGATCAGCCCGAGCCCGATCAGGTCCAGGTGGCGCTGCTCGAGCCCGGCGACCACCTCGCGAGGGCTCTTACGGGGCTTGGGAGCCGGCGCGCGCGAACGCGTGCGCGGCCGAGCCCTCTGGCTCCCGCGCGCCTTCGAGGGGCGCTTGCGCGTCAGCAGCATGTGTGGGCAGGTTCGACGCCTGCCGTGCGTCCCCTCTCGGCGAGCGGCAAGCGCCTGATGGGCTACGCGAGGGCATACCCGGGATTGGCGATGAGAGACTTCGACCATGCCCGAGGCGACCCGGCCCGCCGGGTGGTATCCGGACCCCAACTCGGATCGTCACTGGCGCTGGTGGGACGGCGCGTCCTGGACCAGTAACACCGCACCGCGCTGGGCCCCGATCGAGGTCGATAAATCGCACATCCGACCGCGCGCCTGGGCTTTCGCGCTCGCAGCGATCCCGGCATTGCTCGGCATCGCCGCGGCGATCGTCCTCGTCATCGGGGCCATAGACGCAGGGACGCGCACGATCGACCGTTTCACCGCGCCACTCACCCACTTCACTGCGCCCGGGTCGGCGGCGGTGAGCCTGCACGCGGGCGAGGGGCAGACGATCTACACGACCGGTGAAAGCTCCCGCGGCGCGGGGGCGCCGAACAGCGGCGATCTCCGCTGCGCGGTCCACGGTCCCGGCGGTGGCGTCGCCCTCAGCGCAAACCAGAACGTGACCCTGCGCCAGAACGGCACGCGCTACCGCTCGCTATACGACTTCACCGCCCCGGTCGCGGGTACCACGCGTGTCCGCTGCCGTCCAGCCCTCCGGGCGCATGGGCCGTTTGAGG
>Ga0207693_10004571_pt1 | contig 11681 bp, 9 predicted proteins | sample LARL81metaG_FD_184347 | JGI IMG/M metagenome (GOLD analysis project Ga0207693, IMG submission 184347) | Corn, switchgrass and miscanthus rhizosphere microbial communities from Kellogg Biological Station, Michigan, USA - LAR L8-1 metaG... | ecosystem: Host-associated > Plants > Roots >...
GGAGCGTATCTCCCGCGATTTCGTGCCTTGGCGCTTTTCGGACGCCGGCCGCCGGAGCGTGGGGTTAGGTCGTCGTTCCCGGCGTCCAAAACCTGCACATGAAGGGACACGCCCGATCAGTGCTGGCGCGCCGCACCATTCTTGAAGTTCCGCCGTTAGCTGATAGCGTCGTGGGCTTGAGTTGGGGAGGATAGCATGGGCATTCATCTAGGCCGGGTCGGGCATATCGGCATTCATGTCAGCGATGTCGATCGCTCCATCGACTTTTATCGCAAGGTGCTGGGTCTCAAGGTAACGGGGCGTTGGGGTCCGCCCGACTTCGGGCGCCCCATTTGCTTCATGCGCATCAACGAGAAGCACCACGATGTCGTGTTGTTCGAGCTTTCCGAGGACGTGAGGAAGGCAGGCATCACATCGACCGACTCCCGTATCCGCAGAGCGCCTGGTCTCGATCACATCGCCTTCGAGGTCGACTCGCGGGAGCACTGGCTCCTGGCGCTCGACCATGTGCGCTCCTGCGGCGTCGAGATCGTCAGTGGTCCGTACGTACACGCCCCCGAGGGAGGCGATAAATTCGTCGGCGGGAGCGGGAGCCACGCCTTTTACTTCCTCGACCCGGACGGGAACAGGATCGAGGTCTACTGTTGGATGATGACCGTGACCGGGCCGAGCATGGCCGCCCCGCACCCCGACCTGTAGGATGGCGCTGGATGATAGGATTGAGGTGGTGCAATGGGGATTGATCGATTGACGGGCGCACGTTCACATATTGTCGCTGGCGCCGCCGCGACCGCGCTCGCTCTGGTGCTCTCGGCCTGCGGGCAGGAGAACCGCTATGTGGCGCCGCCACCACCGAAGGTTACTGTCGCAGTGCCGGTAAAGCAGAAAGTCACCCGCTATCTCGAGGCCACCGGCTATTCCTCGGCGATAAACACCACCAATCTGGTCGCGCGGGTACAGGGATTCTTGCAGAAAATCAATTATAAGGACGGCGACCAGGTGAAGGAGGGGGCGATCCTCTTCATCATCGAGCCCGAGCCGTACAAGCTCAGGCTCGAGCAGGCGCAGGCCGCCGAGGCCGCCGCACAAGCGACATTGAAGCAGGCGGAAGCGGAATACGAACGGCAGCGAGCTTGCGAGCCGCCAAGTCGCGTCGAAGCAGGCGCTCGACAATGCAACTGCCAATCGCGACTCCGCACGGGCGCGGCTCAAGCAAGCAGAGGTCGATACCGCGCAGGCCGCGCTCAACCTCGGTTACACGGAGGTGAAGGCTCCCTTCGACGGGATTGTCACAGCGCGCCTGGTGTCGCTGGGCGAGCTGGTGGGGGCCAATGGCCCCACCCAGCTCGCCACCATCGTCCAGACTGCTCCGATTTACGTGAACTTCAACATCAACGAGCAGGAGACGCTGAACATTCGCGCGGACATGCGGCGCCTCGGCATCACCCCGGAGGAGCTCAAACAGTATCCGATCGAAGTCGGACTGCAGACCGACCAAGGATATCCCTATCGGGGCACGCTGAATTACGTTTCCCCCTCCATCGACCGGGCGACCGGGACGCTTGCCGTGCGCGCCATCTTGCCGAATCCGGATCAAGTGCTGGTGCCTGGCAATTTCGTGCGCGTGCGGGTTGGCGCCCCTGACGAGCAGGAGTCCCTGCTGGTGCCGGATGCCGCGCTCGGCAGCGATCAGGGCGGACGCTACCTGCTCGTGCTCGACCAGAATAATACGGTCGAGCAGCGCAAGGTCACGATCGGCCCCAGGATCGGCGACCTGCGCGTGATCGAGAGCGGACTCAAACCCGACGATCGTATCGTGGTTGCCGGCATCCTGCGGGCCATCCCAGGGCAGAAGGTCGATCCGCAGATCGAGACCGCCGCCGCGACGCCAATCCCCGGCGCGGCCGCCAAATAGCAGCGGCGCCATGATCTCCGATTTTTTCATCGCGCGGCCCGTTCTTGCGAACGTGCTTGCCATCTTGATGGTGGTGATCGGCGGCGTCGCCATCTTTGCGCTCCCGGTGGCGCAGTATCCCGACGTGGTGCCGCCGACGGTGCAAGTCACCACGCGCTATCCCGGGGCAAGCGCCCGCACCCTCGTCGATACCGTCGCTTTGCCCATCGAGCAGCAGGTGAACGGCGTCGAGGGCATGATCTACATGCAGTCCTTTAGCGGCGCCGATGGCAGCTATTCGCTGACGGTGACGTTCAAGATCGGGGCCGACCTCGACATTGCGCAGGTGCTGGTCCAGAACCGGGTATCGGCCGCGCTGTCCTCGTTGCCGCAGGCGGTGCAGGCGCAGGGCGTGGTCGTGCAGAAGAATTCGACGGCGATCCTGCAGATCGTCACGTTGACGTCACCCGACGCGCGCTACGACAGCCTTTACCTCGCCAATTACGCGACCATCAAGCTCAAGGACGAGGTCGCCCGGCTGCCCGGCGTGGGCAACGTCGTCGTGTTCGGCGCCGGCCAGTATTCGATGCGCGTTTGGCTCGATCCGAACAAGATGCAGGCCCGCGGGCTGATGCCGCAGGACGTGATTGAGGCGCTGCGGCAGCAGAGCACGCAGGTCACCGCAGGTCAGATCGGCGCGCCGCCCGCGCCGCGCGGCCAATCGTTCCAATACACGCTCAACGTCACTGGCAGGCTCAGCGACCCGACCGAATTCGCGCGGGTGATCGTCAAGACCGGCCGCGCCGGCGAGATTACGCGGCTCAGCGACGTGGGCCGGGTCGAGCTCGGATCGCAAAGCTACGGGCAGGTCTTCACCCTCGACGGCCAGCCGGCGGCGGGACTGGCGATCTACCAGGCACCGGGCGCGAACGCGCTCAACGTGGCGAGCGAGGTGCGTGACAAAATGGCCGCGCTCAAGCGCGAGTTCCCGCAGGGGCTGATCTTCGACATCCCCTTCGACACCACCAAGTTCGTCGAGCAGTCGATCCACGAGGTGTACAAGACGCTGTACGAGGCCGCCGTCCTCGTGCTCATCGTCATCCTGGTGTTCCTGCAGGACTGGCGCGCGATGCTGATCCCGGCGACGACGGTGCCGGTCACCATCATCGGCGCCTTCGCGGCCATGGCGGCGCTCGGATTCACGGTCAATTTCTCCACCCTGTTCGCGATCGTGCTGGCGATCGGCATCGTGGTGGACGATGCGATCGTGGTGGTCGAGGGCGCCGTCCACAACATCGAGAAGGGCATGTCGGGCCGCGAGGCCGCGAGCGCCGCCATGCGCCAGCTGTTCGGCCCTATCATCGGCATCACGCTGGTGCTGATGTCGGTGTTCCTGCCGGCCGCATTCCTGCCCGGCTTGACCGGTCGCATGTATGCGCAGTTCGCGCTGGTGATCGCGGCCACCGCGCTGCTGAGCGCCATCAACGCCGCGACCTTGAAGCCGACGCAGAGCGCGATGTGGCTGCGCCCGGCGGTCCCGCCGGAGCGGCGGAACGTCTTCTACCGCGCCTTCAATCGCGTCTATGACCGGATCGAGCGCTGGTACGCGGGCTTGATCGCCGGCATGGTCGCTCGCAGCGTCTTGATGGCGGCGGCGGCGCTCGCGCTCATCGCCGCCACCGGCTACTGGTTCTCGCGGGTGCCGACCGGCTTTCTGCCGATCGAGGACCAGGGCTACATGATCGCGATCGTGCAATTGCCCGATGGCGCCTCGCTCGAGCGCACGCAGCAGACCTTGGATAAGGTGTTCGAAATCGCGCGCAAAACGCCGGGTGTCGCGCGCGTGGTCAACATCGCCGGGGTGTCGCCGCTCGACAACAGCGCGACGCTGTCGAGTGCCGGCGTGGCCTATATCATACTCAAGGACTGGAGCGAGCGCGGCAAAGGCGAAGACCTGATGTCGCTGTTCAACAACCTCAACGCCGCGCTCGGCGCCATCCCGGAGGCGGATATCCTGGTGATGCCGCCGCCGCCGATCCAGGGCGTCGGCAACGACGCCGGCTTCACCATGCAGGTCGAGCTGCGCGACGGCAGCTTCGACATGGCCAAGCTGCAGAGCGTCACCAGCGCGATCGTTTCCAATGCCAAGACGCAGTCGGCGCTGCAGCTGGTGCTGGCGTCGTTCCGCTCGAGCGTTCCGCAATACCGGCTGGAGGTCGACCGGGTGAAGACCGAAGCGCTCCAGGTTCCCCTCGACCAGGTGTTCGCCGCGCTCGGGGGCTATCTCGGTTCGACCTACGTCAACCAGTTCAACCAATTCGGCCGGGTGTTCCAGGTCTACGTACAGGCCGACTCGCAGTCGCGCCTGCGGCTCGAGGACGTCGAGAACATGTTCGTGCGCAACAAGGACGGGCATATGATCCCGCTTGGAACGCTGGTGAAGATCACCCCGACGGTCGGCCCTTCACTCATCAGCCTGTTCAATCTTTATCCGACGGCGACGATCATCGGCCTGCCGGCGCAGGGGGTCTCCTCCGGCCAGGCGCTGACGCTGATGGAAGAGATCGCCCGGCGCACGCTCCCCGCGGGCACCGGCTTCGAATGGAGCGCGATGTCCTATCAGGAGAAGCTCGTCGGCAATCAGATGTACATCGTGTTCGCACTTGCGCTGCTGCTCGTCTATCTGGTGCTGGCCGGCCAATACGAGAGCTGGTACGCCCCGATCTCGGTCATTCTCGCGGTTCCGCTCTCGTTCATCGGGCCGGTCCTGGCGTTCTCGGCGCTAAAGGAGACCGGGCTCAACAACAATCTCTACGTTCAGATCGGGCTCGTTCTCCTGATGGCGCTCTCGGCAAAGAACGCGATTCTGATCGTCGAGTTTGCGCGAGAGTTGCGCGGCGCAGGCAGGCCGATCCTGGATGCGGCGACCGACGCCGCGCGGGCGCGCTTCCGCCCGATCGTGATGACGTCGCTCGCCTTCATCCTCGGCGTCGTGCCGCTCGTACTCGCGAGCGGCGCCGGCGCCAGCGCACGCGTGTCGATCGGCATTACGGTGTTCACCGGGATGATCGCATCGACCTGCCTGGCGGTGCTGTTCGTGCCGCCCTTCTTCGCAGTGGCGCAGCATGTCGAGGAATGGTCCAAGGCACGCAAGAGCCCCTCGCCGGCGCGCACGCCGGCCGAGTAGTTACATCCAACCCCGGCGTCCGTGCGATTAGCGTCATGCCGCGGCCCAAATTGTGGGGTGCAAACGATGAATTCGAGATGGAGGGCCATGCCATGTCGCTCATTCGAACCGGATACCCAGTGTCGATTTGTCGGAGCTTTCTGGTTGCATTGTTCCCGGCGCTTTTCGGTCTTGCTCTGTTTGATCCCGGCATGGCCACTGCGCAAGACGTGAAGCAGATCAAGCTCACCGAGAAGCATATTCAGGGATTCATGGCCGCCGACGAGGAGATGGCAAAGATCTATGGGGCGAATGTGGACAACTCGGATCCGAAGGTGAAGGCGCAGGCCGAGGCTGTTGCGAAGAAGAACGGCTTTGCAAGCCTCGCCGAGCATGACGACGTGTCGATGAACATCGCGATAATCATGTCCGGCATCGACCAGCAGACCCGGACGTTCACCGAGCCACCTGAACGGGTCAGGGAGGAGATCGCGGCGCTCAAGGCGGACAAATCCGTCTCGGATGAGGCAAAGAAAGAGGACCTGGCGCAGCTCGAGGCGGTGCTCAAGGGCGCAAAGCCCATTCAGTTCAAGGAAAACATCGCATTAGTGCAAAAGCACTTCGATAAGCTCCTGCCGTTCATGCAGGTGCTGGGACCCGCGGATTAGAATCCGCTCACTAACAATGAGCCTTGACCGGGCGGCGCCTCAGGCCGATGTCGCAAGTTCGGTTATTCGCGCCAGAGCCGGACCGCGGCCCTGGCTGGCTGGGTCTGGAGCTCTCCAACACCGAGCATAACCCAAGCATCAGTCGCCGACGCGATGTGCCACAAGCAGACGAAACTCTGCATCGATGGAAAGCATCAACCCGCTGCAACGAGGCCGCCGAATTGGGTCGGCCTCGCTTGACGCAATTGGCGTCGGCTCTGGGGACGGAGCGATTGCCTCAGCCCGGGCTCCAGGGGGCAGACTACTTTTCCACTTCGACGACGTACCGCCGTAGCGTCTTCTGAGCCTTCTCACGCTGCGGCGCCAAGTCGGTCCATGCCTTGGACTTGTAGAAGGCCACTGCGTCGTCCACGCTGTCCCACTCGATGAGGGCCACATTCTTCGGAGCCGGCGCCCCCTCTATGGAAACAACCCGCCCGTTCAAGGTGCGCAGTGCACGACCATGGGCCGCCTCGATCGCCTTGCGGACGGTAGGGAGGTAGTCGGACGGGAGTGTACCGGTCACTTCGACCTCGCCGACGCTGTAGGCGTTCAGCTTGGCTTGCGCGTGCAGCCCTGTATGGCAGCTGCACCAAGTGCGGCTCCGGCAACGGCAGCGATCACGATCTTGGACTTTGTATTCATGAAAGTTTCCTCGGTGTGGGTTGAAACAAGATGTCAGACCGCCTCGCCGAAGCGCGCGCGATCCTGCGAGTAGCCAATGCTGGTAATGCGAGACCGAAAAAAGAAGTCGGCCTTGAGAGCGTGCGCCCGCCGATAGCATAGCGGCTGCCTATTCGCCCGAACGGAAAACTCGGCACATCCCGTTTCCAAGGCAGCTAACACACTTATACAACGCTGGCCTCTAGGGATAAAGGTCGCATGGCTTGTGCAGTCGGGCACGCAAGCCGGCTTCGGGTCATTCGTGCCAGAGCCGCACCGCGGCCCTGGCTGGCTGGGTTCGGAGTCCTCCAAAATCGGCGTAACTCGACGATCTAGTGCTCGGTTGGCGACAACAGGTCCTTTCCATTACTGCCCTTAGGGAGGAAAGGCTTGGCCGACGCGACCATCACGTTCGCGGGCACGGGAGCTGGCGTGCCTGCACGCAGCGTCGCGAGCAACATCTGGTCGTCACCGCCCTCGATCGGTGCGCGACCGACAAATTCGACGCGCACGCGGGCGGTCCCCTTCCTGTAGAAATCGAGCGCCTTGGCGGTTCCAATCGAGAGATCAACGATGCGGTTGTGTACAAAAGGCCCGCGGTTATTGACCCGCACGATTATCGAGCGACCATTGTCCAGATTGGTGACACGCGCATAGCTCGGCAGCGGCATCGTGCGATGCGCCGCCGAGATGCCGTGCATATCATAGCGCTCGCCGTTCGCAGTTCGCCGGCCATTGAAGTCGGGCCCATACCAGGAGGCAGTCCCTTCGGCGCGATAAGCGGGATTGCCGGTCGGAACATGCGTCCGAACATTTAGCCTGCCCTTCGCGGCCCGCTCCCCCGTCGTGTCGATATTTTGCGGTGCACCCGGATTGAAGAAGCGGACCGTTTGTACCAGGCGCGGATAGTTCGATGGAACAGCCTCCTCGTCACCCTCCTGGTCGTCGGAAGCTTCCGCTTCCTCGGTCTGGCTATAGGTTTGCTCTTGCTGTCGAGACACAATCGTTTCGTTGTCAACGCTCTCGATCGCGGCAGTCTCTTGCTTCTTTACCTGATAGGTCATGATGGCGAGCGTCGCCGCAACCCAGGCGAAGGTGCCGGCCGCAAGCTTGAAAGGGCTGATGGCGTTACGATTTCGGATAGCGCCGAGAGTGATCGCCGGCCAGCGAAATGAAAGTGCCGATTTAATAGCAGCTCGTGGCGCTGGATAAGACGCGCGCGGGCGCCGCATTACTCCTGCTGTTTGCGCAATCATGTAAAGGTCACCCCGGCACATCACTCTCGCGAAGATGCCCCGCTCGATCCGACGAGCGTAGCCCGTCATAGGCGCCACATCGCGCCCGTGTTCAGATCAAATGAGAGAGTGTGTGGCCCCCGATCCCGAGATGAAGATCCCCGATGGATCAAAGTTGATCCGACAAATGAGGAGAATTATTGACGCGGCCGTACCAATTCCATCTTTTTCCGCGTCCACAACCCTCTTCTATTACCGGCTGTTAACGCATTGTTAAGCTTGCGCCGTGAAGCAGGTCGCCCACGAAGCGATCGAACGGATAGGCGCTTTGGCGCCACCCGGCCTCTTATGGTCATAACCCGAAGTTATCGCCGCGCAACATGCGGGCAGCTTCTCTGCGAACAGCGCAGATGTTTCTCTGAGGGCTCAGCCGCTGCAGTTGCTGTCAGCAACAGAGCTATTCGGCGACGAGCTTTACCCGGTCGCCGGGTTTCACCCGGTCGCCGGGGGCGAGCCCATTGAGGATGCGGAAGCGCTCGAGATTGCGGTCAGGCGTGGCCATCCTGCCTGCCAGGCGTTCGACCGTGTCATCCGGCGCGACGGTGACGACCCGCAGGTGCAGGGGCTTCGCGGCCTGGATCTCGGCAATGGTCATGCGGCGAAAGCTGGCGACCGCCTCGCGAAACACGTGATCGACCTCCGCGCTCATGCGCTTTCCCGCGAAGATGAATCGATAGACGTCGCTGCCGAAACGTACGGCGTAGAGCCGAAACACCCATTGATCTCCCTTGGCTGTGGCGGTCGCCGCAGGAAGCCCGTTGATGGTGGTCTCTTCCACGCTCTTCTGGTCGATGTTCTCGATCCAGCCGGAGTTGAGATAAGCAACGAGCGTCTGCTCCGCGGGCACGCGGACGACATCCATGCGCAAGGCTTGCCCGCCTCCGTCGCGTACCCCGAGGACGGCCTGCGCGGTATTGTCCAGCGAAAAGCCTTCCGGCGCGAGAAAAGTGAAGCCAAGCTTCGGGTGCAGAAATCGGCGGCCGCGGATGAAGCCCTCGCTCGGGTCTTCGCCGTAGGCCATCCCGTCGATGCCGCCCAGATAAGCCTCCTTGTCTTTCTCGGTGTCCGTACTTTCCGTGAATTGCCGCGCATTCGCCTGCGCATTCCTGATGCGCTCGGGCGTTGCCGGGTGCGAGGAGAGAAAGTCCGGCGCGCGCGGATCGATATGCGACTGTCCCGGCGTCGACTTGAAGTCGGAATTTCGGCCCATGGAAGTGAGAAAGCGCACGGCGCCATGCGGGTCATATCCTGCCCGCGCGGCGATCCCGATGCCGATCCCGTCGGCTTCCAGCTCCTGGGAGCGCGAAAAGCTTGCAAGCTTTATCTTCGACTTGGCCAGCGCCAGCGCGCTCGTTTCCGGATCGCTGCCGAGATCGGTGAACACGCGCGTCACCAGCGCCACCTGGCGCGCCTCGTTCTCGCGCATCTCGGCGTGCCGCGCGATCACGTGCGACGTCTCGTGCGACAGCACCGAAGCGAGCTCGGACGTGTCATTGGCGAGCGCGATCAAACCGCGCGTCACATACAGATTTCCGCTCGGCAGGGCGAAAGCGTTGACCGAGGCGGAATTGAGAATGGTGATGCGATACTGCAGATCGGGCCGCTCGGAGGCGGCGATGAGCTTGGCGACGGTCTGATGCAGGAGCGCTTCGAGCTTGGGATCGTCGTAGGCGCCGTTATACGCCGCGAGAATGCGCTCGTGCTCGCGCTGCGAGCGCCGTGCGGGCGCCGTCTCGAGCGCGGCTTGGCTTGGCGATTGCGGGAGCGCCGCGGGCGGTCCGCCTGCCGTGAGGAGTGCCGAGCTGCAGCCGCCAAGGGCGAGCGCAAACGCGGCCGCGAGCGCGAGGCTCGTGCGATGCGCAAAGCGAAATGTCCGCCGCAGCGCTCGCGCCGCACCGATTGCCCTGCGTGCGCCAAAAACCTCCGGCGTTGCGTTCGCGGCGGTCACATCAGCGCTCAGCGATCTCGATCTGCTCCGGCCGGATGGCCTCGACGCGCGGTCCGTTGCGATCCTCCATCCACCCACGCACGCGCACGCGCAGGTTCGCGAGGCTTCTCGGCTGCACGCCGGCGGCCGCGAAGACGCGCTCGTTGCGTTCCGCGATCGTGACCGTGAGGCTTTCCGACCAGCGCCGTCCGAAGTTGACGTAGATCATGCCTCCGCTTTCGCGGACTGTCACCACCTTGCCCTCTGCGACTGTGAATTGGCCTCGTTGGGCGACAAGCCCAGCGTGATTCTCTGCGCCCACAATGGAATAATACGCCTCGCCCCACAGGCCAACTTTTCTTTGGCGCGCCTCGCGTTCGCGGCCCAGCAGCTCGGCCGCGCATCGTATATCCCCGACATGCGCCGAAACCCGGGCGAACCCGGCGGCAATCATCTCAAGGGCTACCGAGCTCTCTTTTCCGTCGGCGACGAAATAAGCATGCGCCAGGATGCGGCCGTAGCGATCGGTTGCCGCGAGCTCGTGCCGGAGCTCGACCGATTGGCCAGCGACCATAACCTCGAGCGCAGCCCGGGCCGCGGCGCCGGCCTGGGCGCGCGCGCCGGTCTCGCCTGGGAGCGGCGGCAGCGGGACTTCGATGCCGGGAAGACGAATTTCGCGCCCGTCCTCCAGCACGAAGCTGCGCCCGTCAACAACGGCCTGCACGCGTCCAGTGCCGAGCACCTCAAGATGGCAGGTGGGCGTCGCGGAAGGCGCGCGCGATTGGCCCCAGGCGGGCGCAATCCCTGCGAGCATCGCGGCCATGCCGAACATTCCAGCCAGCCTCGCGAGCGCGCGCACCCCATGCATCGGGCAACGAAACGGGTGGAATGGGGCGGCACTGCGGCGCGCGCGCGTAGCGCGCGGCCCTACAACCCGGCGACGGCGTGCTCCACCATGGCGACCAGCGCGTGGGCCCCATAGGGCTTGGGCAGCCACCCGAATCCGAGCCCCGGGTTGATCGTGTCCTTGATCTTGCCCTTCCAGAACTTGCCGTCGAAATCGTAGGGCGGATCGCTCGACCACGCGCGCTCGATCATCTGGATCGCTTCCACCAGCATCTGCGCGCGCACCTTGGTGTCGGTGGATACGTCCATCAGCTCGATGTCGGTCGGCGTCGATCCGGTGCCGATGCCGAGGATGAAGCGGCCCTTGCTCATGTGGTCGAACTGCGCCGCTTCGGCTGCGATCAGCGCCGGGTGCCGCAACGGCGCGTTGATCACGCCGGTCGCGAAAATCAGCCGCTCGGTGCGCGGCAGCAGGCTCGCCGCGAACATCAGCGGCGATGGGTAAGGCTCGGTCGCCGCCGAAAAATGCTCGCCGATGAAGAGCTCATCGAAGCCCAGCTTCTCCATCAGCAATGCTTTTTCGGTGTCCTCGGCCAGATAGGCATGCAATGGGCGGCCCGCCGGATGCAGCGGCATCATGAATTGACCAAGACGCAAAATGTCCTCCCGATATCCGAGCGCTTGCGGGGCAATACCATGGAGGATTTCAGAAACCCGCGCTAGCCGCCCGCTCTTGGGACTGGGATGCGCTCCCGGAAGGGGCGCGGGCTTTGACGGGCTCGAACCGGCCCGGTAGGACGTTAGCATGCGCTACCGATCCTGCCTCTGTTTGGGGCGCGGCGGTGCTGACAGGAGAGGACGTGCCGGTTCAATGAGTGACGCAACAGAGTCGTGGGAAACGATTGCCGGCTGCAAGATCAACGTGCTGCGCGGCGGCAGGGGAGCGCCGCTCCTGTTCCTGCATGGCGCGCGCGGCGCCGGCGTATGGCTGCCGTCCTTCAAGGCGCTGTCGGAGCACTTCGAGGTGATCGTACCGGAGCACCCTGGCTTCGGGCGTTCCGATATCCCGGAGTGGCTCGACAACGTCGGCGACCTCGCCAATTTCTATCTCGAGTTCATGCAGAAGCTCGGCTTGCGCGAGATCAATCTGGTCGGGACCTCGCTCGGCGGCTGGATCGCGGCC
>Ga0207693_10004572_pt1 | contig 11680 bp, 11 predicted proteins | sample LARL81metaG_FD_184347 | JGI IMG/M metagenome (GOLD analysis project Ga0207693, IMG submission 184347) | Corn, switchgrass and miscanthus rhizosphere microbial communities from Kellogg Biological Station, Michigan, USA - LAR L8-1 metaG... | ecosystem: Host-associated > Plants > Roots >...
CGCCGAGTTGCTCGCGGCCGCCGGCGTCGGCGACACGGCCACCGTCGTGCTCTACGGCGGCAACAACAACTGGTTCGCCGCCTACGCGTACTGGCTCCTCAAGCTGCGCGGGTTCGAGCAGGTGCAGCTGCTGAACGGCGGCCGCAAGAAGTGGGAGCTCGAGAGCCGCGAGCTCGTGAGCGAGGTTCCGAGCTACGAGCGGTCCGAGCACGTGTTCCTCGGCGAGGAGCGCCCCGAGATCCGCGCGATGCGCGACGAGGTCATCGCCAAGATCGGGTCCGTCGGGTTCGTCGATGTGCGCTCGCCCGAGGAGTTCCGCGGCGAGAAGCTGGCGCCCGACCACCTCCCACAGGAGCAGGCCCAGGTGCCGGGCCACATCGCCGGCGCGGCCAACGTCCCGTGGGTGAAGGCCGCCAACGACGACGGCACCTTCAAGTCGGCCGACGAGCTCAAGGCGCTCTACGACGCCGAGGGCATCACCGGCGACCGCGAGGTCATCGCCTACTGTCGGATCGGCGAGCGCTCCTCGCACACGTGGTTCGCCCTGCAGGAGCTCCTCGGCTACGACAACGTCAAGAACTACGACGGTTCGTGGACCGAGTACGGCTCGCTGGTGGGTGCGCCCGTCGAGATGGGTTGAGCCACGAACCATCCGGTGTCACCGGATCGCCCCCCGGACGCGGTCCGGCGGCGAATCCGACCCTTCCGATAGACTTTGAGGCGTACCTACCCACCCCGCGACCGCGGCGTGAAGGGGGAGTTCGCAGTGGTCATCAGCCAGGAAGAGCATCTCAAGGAGCTAGATAAGGGCTACCGGTTCGACTGGAAGGACGCCTCCCATTCGGTCTTCGAACCGAAGCGAGGGCTGTCGCCCGCGGTGGTCGAGGAGATCTCTCACCTCAAGTCGGAGCCGGACTGGATGCGCAAGCGTCGCTTGAAGGCGTTGGAGCATTTCGAGGCCCGTCCGATGCCGTGGTGGGGCGCCGATCTGTCCGACATCGACTTCGAGAACATCTTCTACTTCATCCGGTCCACGGAGAAGCAGGCGGGCAACTGGGACGAGCTGCCCGACGACATCAAGGGCACCTGGGACAAGCTCGGGATCCCCGAGGCGGAGAAGAAGTACCTCGGCGGGGTCAGCGCGCAGTACGAGTCCGAGGTCGTGTATCACAAGATCAAGAAGGAGCTCGACGACATCGGGGTGCTGTTCACCGACATGGACAGCGCGCTTCGCGACTACCCGGATCTGGTGAAGGAGCACTTCGGCACGCTGATCCCGTCCAACGACAACAAGTTCGCGGCGCTGAACACCGCGGTGTGGTCGGGAGGGTCGTTCATCTACGTCCCCCCGGGCGTGCAGGTGGACATCCCGCTGCAGGCCTACTTCCGGATCAACGCCGAGAATATGGGCCAGTTCGAGCGAACCCTGATCATCGCCGACGAGGGCAGCTACGTGCACTACGTCGAGGGCTGCTCGGCGCCCATCTACTCGAGCGATTCGCTGCATTCCGCCGTTGTCGAGATCAAGGCGATGAAGGGCGCGCGCGTCCGCTACACGACGATCCAGAACTGGTCGACGAACGTCTACAACCTCGTCACCAAGCGCGCTGCTGCTTACGAGGACGCCGTGATGGAGTGGGTCGACGGCAACATCGGCTCGAAGGTCACGATGAAGTACCCCTCGATCTACCTGCTCGGCGAGGGTGCCCGCGGCGAGGTGCTCTCCGTGGCCTACGCGGGCAAAGGCATGCACACAGACGCCGGCGGCAAGGCGATCCACGCGGCGCCGCACACGACCAGCGTGATCACGTCGAAGTCGGTGTCGAAGGACGGCGGGCGAACCGGCTACCGCGGCCTGGTCCGCGTGGAGCCCGACGCGCACCACGCGAAGTCCAACGTTCGCTGCGACGCGCTGATCCTGGACGACGAGTCGCGCTCCGATACCTACCCCTATATCGAGGTTGAGGACGAGACGGCGTCCCTCGGCCACGAGGCGACCGTGTCGAAGGTCGGCGAGGACCAGCTCTTCTATCTGATGAGCCGGGGTCTGTCCGAGGTCGAGGCGACCGCGATGATCGTGAACGGGTTCATCGAGCCGATCACCCGTGAGCTCCCGATGGAGTACGCGGTCGAGTTGAACCGGCTGGTGGAGCTGCAGATGGAGGGCTCCGTCGGATGACGACGTTCGATCGTGCTGCGCTCGAGGCGCTGCCGATCGCACCTGGGTCCACCGGCGCGATCCGCGAGCGCGCCTTCGCCCAGTTCCAGGTGTTGCCGGTCCCCTCGCAGGAAACCGAGGAGTGGCGGTACACGGATCTGTCCGACTTCGCGTTGGACTTCGTGCCGCACGCGCCCGGCCACGGTGAGGGAGCCCCGGCACCCGCAGGCGCCGGGCTCGCAGCGTCGATCCTGCAGCACAACTCGAGCGTCGTGATGACCACCTCCGGCCAGGACCTGGATGCGCGCGGGGTCATCTTCTGCGACCTCGACGTCGCCGCCGAGAAGTATCCGGAGCTCGTCGACGAGCATCTGCATTCCCTGGTGCCGACCGACCGCACGATGTTCACCGCGCTGCACGGCGCCTTCCGGACCGGCGGCACCTTCTTGTACGTACCGGCCGACGTCGCGGTCGAGATGCCGCTGCAGACCGTGACGTACCTCGACGCCGACGGCGCGGCGGTGTTCCCGCACACGCTCCTGATCGCCGAGCGTGGCGCGGAGGTGACATTCATCGACCGGTATGTCTCGCCGGATCTCGAGCGCGGACTGTCCGACGCGGTCACCGAGATCGTCGTCGGCGACGGCGCGCACGTGCGCTACGCGTCGATCCAGGAGTGGGGAAACGGCGTCACGCATCTGTCGGTCCAACGGACGCGACTTGGCCGCGATGCCGACTTCCGCTCGCTCGCCGTGGGCTTCGGTGCCTCGCTCGCGCGCGCGGAGGTCGAGGCGGTGTTGGCGGAGCCCGGGGGGTTCAGCGAACTCCTCGGCGTGTTCTTCGCCGACGAGGATCAGCACTTCGACCATCGGTCCGTCCAGGACCACGCGGCGCCGAACTGCACGAGCGACCTGTTGTACAAGGGGGCGCTGCTCGACCGCAGCCGAGCGGTTTACAGCGGATGGGTCCACGTGCGGCCCGACGCGCAGAAGACCATCGCGATGCAGACCTCGCGCAACATGGTGCTGTCCGAGCACGCGAAGGCCGACGCGATCCCGAACCTCGAGATCGAGGCGAACGATGTGCGCTGTGGTCACGCCGCGAGCGTCGGTCCCGTCGAGGAGGAGACTCTGTTCTACCTGCAGAGCCGCGGCATCTCCCGCAAGGAAGCCGAGCGCCTGGTTGTGACCGGGTTCTTCCAGGAGGTCCTCGACCGGGTCACCCTCGAGGAGGTGCGCCACGGCGCCGAGCTCGCGATCCAAGAAGAGCTCCGGAAGGCGATCTGATGGCGGACCAGCGCGTGTGCGCCGTCGTGGACGTGCCGGCCGGCGAGGCCCGCCGCTTCCCGGTCGACGGCCGAGAGGTTGCCGTGATCAACCTCGGCGACGACGGGTTCCGGGCGCTCGACGCGGTGTGCTCCCACGAGCACTTCTTCCTCGACGAGGGGGAGGTGGACCCGGACGAGGGCACGATCGAGTGTCCGAAACACGGGTCGCTGTTCGACGTGAACTCCGGCAGGCCCCTCGGGCTGCCGGCGATCAAGCCGGTCGCCAGCTACCCGGTAACCGTGAACGACAACGACGTGTGGATCGAGGTGTGAGGACGAGATGACGAACGCGACCCCGGCGACCCTCGAGGTGCGCGGGCTGCATGCGACCGTGGAGGGCAAGGAGATCCTGCGCGGGATCGACCTGACGGTGCGTCAGGGTGAGATCCACGCGCTGATGGGACCCAACGGCTCGGGCAAGTCGACGCTGTCGAACGTGATCATGGGCCGCCCCGGCTACGTGGTGACCGAGGGCACGGTGCTTTTGAACGGCGAGGACATCACCGCGCTGACCGCCGACGAGCGGGCCAAACGGGGGCTGTTCCTGGCCATGCAATACCCGACCGAGATCCCCGGCGTGTCGGTCGTGAACTTCCTGCGCACGGCCTACAACTCGATCAAGGGTGGGCAGGTGAGCGCGCTCGAGTTCCGCAAGCACATGAAGACCCAGATGGAGCGACTCGGCGTCGAGGATTCGATGGTCCAGCGCTACGTGAACCAGGGGTTCTCGGGCGGGGAGAAGAAGCGGAACGAGGTGCTGCAGCTCGCGGTGCTGGAGCCGGCGATCGCGCTGCTCGACGAGACGGACTCGGGGCTCGACATCGACTCGCTGAAGCTCGTCGCCGAGTCGGTGAACGATCTCGCCGGTCCGGACCTCGGTGTATTGATCATCACCCACTACCAGCGGATGCTGAACTACATCACGCCCGCGTTCGTGCACGTGATGATGCAGGGCAAGATCGTCCGATCGGGCGGTCCCGAGCTCGCGCACCAGCTGGAGGACAAGGGCTACGAGGGCATCCGGCAGGAACTCGGGCTCGATGAGAGCGCGGTCTCGGAGGAAGCGCAGGTCTGATATGAGCTTCGACGTCGACGCGATCCGACGCGACTTCCCGATCCTTTCGCGTGAGATCGATGGGCGCCGCCTCGTCTATCTCGACTCGGCAGCGACCTCGCAGAAGCCGCAAGCGGTGATCGACGCAGAGCTCGACTTCTACCGGCTGCACAACGCCAACGCGCACCGCGGGATCTACACGCTCGCGGAGGAGGCAACCGAACTGTTCGAGGGCGCGCGGGCGACGATCGCGAGGTTCCTCGGCGCGCCGTCCCCCGAGACGATCGTCTACACGCGAGGCACGACCGAGTCGATCAACCTCGTCGCACACGGTTGGGGTCGGAAGTTCCTGCGGCCCGGCGACGAAGTGCTCCTCACCGATATGGAGCACCACTCCAACATCGTGCCCTGGCAGTTCACTGCGCAGGCGACCGGCGCGACGCTTCGGTATATCCCGCTGACCGACGACGGGCTGCTCGACCTGTCCGACCTCGGGTCGCTCCTGACCGGGCGAACGAAGATCCTCTCGGTCACGGGGATGTCGAACGCGCTCGGCACGTTCCCGCCGCTCCGCGAGCTGATCGACGCGGCGCACGCCGTCGGCGCGCTCGTGCTGGTCGACGGGGCACAGTTCGTTCCGCACCACGCGGTCGACGTCCAGGATCTGGGGTGCGACTTCCTTACGTTCTCGGGGCACAAGATGCTCGGGCCGACCGCGTCGGGCGGCCTGTACGGACGCGCGGACCTGTTGGACGCGATGGATCCGTTCCTCGGCGGCGGCGAGATGATCTTCGAGGTCTTCCAGGACCGCTCCACGTTCAAGGAGCCGCCGTACAAGTTCGAGGCCGGCACGATGAATCTGGCTCAACAGGTTGGGCTCGGTGCCGCCGTGCGCTACCTAGAGGGCGTTGGGATGGAGGCGATCCGCCGCCATGAAGAGGAGCTCACGGCCTACGCGATCGACGGGCTGCTCGAAGCCGGCGCGCGCATCATCGGACCCAAGGACACGTCGGTCCGCGGTGGAGAGATCTCGTTCTGGTACCGCGATGTGCACCCGCACGACGTCGCGACGATCCTGTCCGAGGAAGGCGTCGCCGTCCGGGCGGGTCACCACTGCGCGCAGCTGGTGATGCGGCGGTTCGAGGTGCCGGCGACCACCCGCGCCTCGCTGTACCTGTACAACACCAAGCAGGACGTGGATGCCTTGCTCGACGGGCTCGAGAAGGCGGGGGCGATCTTCGCCCTCTAGGCTGACGGCACACGAGGGAAGGGCACTGCGGTGGCGCTGGACGACATCTACAAGGAAGTGATCCTCGATCACTACAAGAGCCCGCGGAACAAGCGCGAGCTCCCCGGCGCGACGGCGACGTGCCACCGGAACAACCCGCTCTGCGGCGATGAGATCGAGGTCGCGGTGACCGTCGACGACGGCATGGTGACCGCGGCGACGTTCCAGGGCGCCGGCTGCTCGATCTCGCAGAGCTCGGCCTCGATGATGACCGAGGCTGTCACCGGGAGGAAGGTCGACGACGCCCTCGGGCTCGCCGCGTCCTTCCGCGGGATGATGGCCGGCGAGGTCGAGCCCGACGAGGACACGTTCGGCGATCTGGTCGCGCTGAAGGGCGTCGTGAAGTACCCGATCCGCATCAAATGCGCGGTGCTCGCCTGGGATGTCCTGCAGGACGCCTTGCAAGGCGACGGCGCCGCCTCAGGCGCGCACGAGCACTGACCTCCTGGCTCCCGGCCGCTCCTCGAGCGTCGCATAGGCTTCGGACGTGCGCCGCGTCGTTGCCTCCGTCGTCCTCGCATTGGCCGTCGTGTCCATCGGCGCGCTGGCGACCGCCGCCCCGGCACGCGCGAGTGCGTTCGAGACGATCCGCAGCTACGACGTCGATATCACAGTGCAACCGGACGGCGATCTCGCCGTCGTCGAGACGATCGACTACGACTTCGGTTCGACCCAGCATCACGGGATCTTCCGCGACATCCCGACGCGGCTGCACTACAACGACACGTACGACCGCCTGACGCCGCTGCGTGTCGACAGCGTCACCGACGGGTCGGGCACACCGCTGCAGTACACGATCGGGGACGCGGGCGACGGCAAGACCGAGATCAAGATCGGGAACCCCGATCAGCTGGTCACCGGCGTGCACGAGTATCAGATCACGTACACCGTGCAGGGGGCGTTGAACGGCTTCCTGAATCGCGACGAGCTCTATTGGAACGCGATCGGCGACGAGTGGGACGTGACGATCCAGCGCGCGACCGTCCGCGTGTCGACGCCGGGCGCGATCACCGGCGTTGCGTGCTTCCAGGGCCAGCAGGGGTCGAGCGATCGCTGTTCGGTGTCCGGGTTCCAAGGCGATACCGCGCGGTTCGGCGAGACGCAGATCTTCCCGAACCAAGGCCTCACGGTCGTCGTCGGGATCGAGAAGGGCGCGGTGACGGTGCAGCCGCCGATCCTGCAGGAGCGCTGGAACGCGGCGCGCGCGTTCGCGATCACCCCCGTGACCGGATCGGCAGCCGGCGTGATCGCCGTCGTCGGGATCGCGGGCTTCGGGTTCTTCGCGTGGACCCGCGGGCGCGACCGGCGCTACCAGGGCTCCCAGGTCGACCAGGTGATGGGCAACGCGGGTGGCGCCTCGGAGCCCGTGCCGCTCGGCGACGCCGACGCCGAGGGGCCGGTGGAGTTCGCGCCGCCCGACGGGATCCGGCCCGGCCAGATCGGCACGCTGATCGACGAGCACGCCAACACCGTCGATGTGAGCGCGACCATCGTCGACCTGGCCGTCCGTGGGTTCTTGCAGATCCATGAGATCCCGAGGGAGGGCTTCTTCGGGAAGCCGGACTGGAGCCTTGTACGTTCCGATGCTGATGACGCCGCGTTGCTGCCGTACGAACGGATGGTGCTCGAAGGCCTCTTCCGCGACGGGAACGACACGACGCTCTCGGCCCTTCGGACGACGTTCGCGGAGCGCCTGGCGAAGGTGGAGGACAGCCTGTACGCCGACGCCCGTGACCAGGGGTGGTTCACGATGCGTCCCGACCGGGCCCGCATCCGTTGGCGACTGCTCGGCTTCGGACTCACGGTCCTGGGGATCGCGATCACGGTGGTGCTTGCCGCGACGACGCATCTTGGGTTGATCGGGCTCGCCGCGCTCGTCGTCGGACTGGTGTTCCTGTTCGGGGCCGGCCGGATGCCGTCGCGGACGGCCAAGGGGACCGCGATGCTGCGGCGCGTCCGCGGCTACCGGCGCGTGATCGACACGGCAGATCGGTACATGGCGCGGTGGGCCGAGCAGGAGAACGAGTTCCCGAAGATGTTGCCGTACGCGATCGTGTTCGGGCTGACCGACAAGTGGGCGCACACGTTCCAGGCGTTGGCGGCACAGGCGCCGGGTGGGATCGCCCCGATCGTGCCGTGGTACGTGGCGTCCGGTGCGTTCTCGCCCGACGGGTTCGCCCACGCGATCGACGGATTCACGGTCGCGACGAGCGGCACGATGACCGCGACGCCGGCGGGCTCGGGGACGAGCGGGTTCGGTGGTGGCGGGTTCTCGGGCGGCGGCTTCGGCGGCGGTGGCGGCGGGTCGTGGTGACCCTGCCCGGTCCGTAGCATGTGGGCGCCATGCGGATCGTCTTCTCCGAGGATGCCCAGGATTTCCAGCGCCGCAATTGGTCCGGGCTCGTCCACCAGGACCCGGCGGGGACGTTCTTCCATCAGCCGTCGTTCCTGAAGCTGTATTGGGAAGAGTTCGGCGAGGCGTCGGATGGTCTGCTGCTCGCGTTCGGCGAGGACGATGCCGGCGAGCAGGTCGCGGCGGTCGGCTTCGAACGAAGCGGCGCCGAGCTCCGGTTCCTCGGGGGGATCGAGATCACCGACTACCTGGGGCCGGTTGCACGGCCGGACGTGAAGGACGCGTTCGTTGGCGATCTATGGGACGCGCTGCTCGCCCGCGAGGACTGGGCGACGGCGGACCTGTGGGGGATCGCCGAGGACACCGGTTGGTATCGGCTGCTCGGTGAGGCGGCCACGGCGCGAGGCTTGTCGGTCGAGGAGGCGCCCGACCACGACGGCATCGCGCCCTATCTCGGGCTGCCGCCCACCTGGGATGGCTACCTCGAGGGCTTGCCGGCCAAGCTCCGTCATGAGATCCGGCGCAAGGCGAAGAAGTTGGAAGTCGAGGCGGGGCCGGTGTCGATCGTGACGGCCGGCACGCAGGACCTGACGGCGCTCCTCGATCGATTCGTCGAGCTGCACCATCTGAGCGAGGGGCCGAAGGGCGTGTTCATGGTGCCCGGGATGGAGATCTTCTTCCGGCGGCTCGGCGAGGCGTTCCTGTCATCCGGCGCCTTCCGGCTGAACTTCATCGAGGTCGGCGGGTCGCTCGCCGCGGGCACGATCGGGTTCCGGTGGGGCGACCGCTCCTATCTGTACAACTCCGCGTTCGACCGATCGTGGGGCGCGCTCGCGCCGGGGATGGTGCTCGTTGGGGAGGACATCCGGCTCGCGATCGAAGACGGGGCGAGCGGCTTCGACCTATTGAAGGGCGACTATGCGTACAAGTATCGGTTCGGGGCGGTCGCGCGACGGGTGCTGCGGATGGTGGTGCGTCGATAGGCGCTAGACGTAGGCGCGCATCGTGTGCAGCACCAGGTCCGCGATCGCAGTGTCGCCACCCAGCACCAGGATCCCCGACTCGAGCAGCGCCTCGGGATCGATGCGCTTGCCGGCGACGAGCGCGAGCTGGGGTGCGCGCCCGACGATCGTCGCATCCGGATGGGCGGTCGGCCCAGGCACCTCGCCGGCGCCGAGCCCCCAATGCCACTCGCCCTCGCCCGCGCCGGTGACCTCGATACGGACGGACCGGCCCGAGAGGTCGTGGCCGGCTTCAGCCAAGGTCCACGGCAGCATCCGCACGCCGAGGTCGATCGTCAGATGCACGGGCCAGTGTTGCCAGCCGAACTGCCACCCCGGCGCGACGCCGTTGGTCGCGCGCATGTCCTCGCCGTGTAGGAACCACTCGACCACGCGCGACTGCACCAGGTAGGTGATCGCGATGTCGCCGGCGAGCCACGTGAAGCGCTCGTCGCGCCACTCGTCGTCGCTCAGACGCGCGGCATGCTCCAGGAGCGATTCGGCAGCGGCGCCCCACGTGTCGAGGATCGCCCGGGTGTCGATCTCGGAGCGCCGGTTCACGCTCCATGCGTTCCAGGCGTCGGTGGAGAAGCCCTGGCCGTTCAACTGTGCCCGGAACTGGTCGAGCTCCTCGGCGGACTGGCCGGCCACGAGTTGGGCCGCCGCCGTGTCCGACGCGGCGAGGTGCGCCATCACGTCGCGGTTCCACCAGCCCGGGGCCGCGCTCGGCGCGTCCCACGTATCGGGCTCGGCGAACTGGATCATCCGGCCGAGGCGCTGGCGCTCGGCATGCGCGATGCCTACCAGGTCTTCTCGGCTGATCGTCACGTGCTGCGTGCGCCTTCCCGCTCGGTTCGGGGCGGATTGTACAGTCGCCGCCATGCGCGTCCTGGTGGCTCCCGACAAGTTCCGCGGCACCCTCACGGCTCGCGAAGCCGGAGATGCGATCGCACGCGGATGGCATCGCGCGCGGCCGCAGGACGAGGTCGAGGTGGTCCCGCTCGCCGATGGTGGCGAGGGCACGCTGGACGCGCTCGCACCGCCGGATGACCCCGCTGCGACCCGGTCGACCCGACGGGTCACCGGACCGCTCGGGCAGGCGGTCGACGCCGACGTCGGCCTCCGCGGCGAGACGGCTGTGGTTGAGATGGCCCGCGCGTCCGGACTCGAGCTCGTGCCGGCCGAGCGCCGCGACCCGTTGCGCACGACGACGCGCGGGACCGGGGAGCTCATGGCGTCGGCGCTCGAAGCGGGCGCCCGCCGGCTGCTCGTGTGTCTCGGCGGCTCGGCCACGAACGACGGGGGCGTGGGGATGGCGGCGGCGCTGGGTGGACGGTTCCTCGACGCCGACGGGGCGCCGATCGCCGACGGCGGTGGGGGGCTGATGGCGCTCGCGCGCCTCGACGCGAGCCCCGTCCTGGAGCGCCTGCGATCCGTCGAGGTCGTCGGGGTGACCGATGTCGACAACCCGCTGTGCGGACCCGCGGGGGCGAGCGCGGTGTTCGGTCCGCAGAAGGGGGCTTCGCCCGAAGAGGTCGTGCTGCTCGACCGCGCGCTCGCGCACCTCGCAGCCGTCGCCGCGCGGGACCTTGGTGCCGACCGATCGCATGAGCCCGGCGCGGGCGCCGCGGGCGGTCTCGGCTTCGGCTTGCTCGCGTTCACGGGCGCCCGGCTCCGGCGGGGCGTCGAGGTCGTGATGGAGGCGGTGGGGTTCCGCGAGCGGCTTGCCACGGCCTCGCTGGTGATCACGGGGGAGGGGTCCTTCGATGCCAGCTCGCTTCGCGGGAAGGTGCCGGCGGGCGTGCTCGAGGCATCCGCGCTCGCCGGCGTGCCTGCGGCGGTCCTGTGCGGGGTGGCGAGCGCCGACGTGCCCGGCGCGGTGGTTCGGTCGCTCGTCGACCTGGTTGGTCCGGAAGCGGCGTTCACCGATGCGAGAGGGTCGCTGGCGCAGCTGGCGGAGGCGCTCGCCACCGATCCGGAGATCCTCGTGCACGAGTGACGATGATTCCGCCGCAAATCGTCTCGCGTCGCCGTGGAACTCGACCGTGCGGGTAGGGTTCGCCGCTGTCGCCGGTTACAATCTGATGCGTAGGAACCCCGACGGAGGATGGATGCTGACACTGACCCCGATCGCTGCGACCAAGGTGAAGGAGCTTCTCGAAGAGGAAGGCCGCGACGACATCGCGCTGCGGGTCGCCGTCTCACCCGGCGGCTGTGCAGGCCTCCGCTACGCGATGTACCTCGATGACCAGACCTCGGAGAAGGACACGGTCGGTGAGCAGCACGGCGTCCGTGTCGTGATCGACAAGATGTCCGTCCCGTACCTCTCGCAGGCGACGGTCGATTTCGTCGACTCGCTCGAGCAGACAGGGTTCACGATCGACAACCCGGCCGCGCAGGGCGGCTGCGCCTGCGGGCACTCGTTCCACTGAGCTAACAGCTCGTCGCGTCGGTCCCTACGAGACGGATCTCGGTTCCCGTTGGAACCTCGGCGTGCCG
>Ga0207693_10004573_pt1 | contig 11677 bp, 10 predicted proteins | sample LARL81metaG_FD_184347 | JGI IMG/M metagenome (GOLD analysis project Ga0207693, IMG submission 184347) | Corn, switchgrass and miscanthus rhizosphere microbial communities from Kellogg Biological Station, Michigan, USA - LAR L8-1 metaG... | ecosystem: Host-associated > Plants > Roots >...
GTATCTGATGATTTTTAAGGTCGGAGACACCGTTGTCTATCCACACCACGGTGCTGCGTTGATCGAGGCGATCGAAACCCGGACCATCAAAGGCGAACAAAAGGAATACCTCGTCTTGAAGGTCGCCCAGGGGGACCTCACCGTTCGAGTACCCGCCGAGAATGCCGAGTATGTCGGGGTGCGCGACGTCGTAGGCCAGGAGGGCCTCGACAAGGTTTTCCAGGTGCTTCGGGCCCCGCACACCGAAGAGCCGACCAACTGGTCGCGCCGGTACAAAGCCAACCTCGAGAAGCTGGCCTCCGGAGATGTCAACAAGGTCGCCGAGGTCGTCCGCGACCTGTGGCGCCGGGATCAGGAGCGTGGCCTGTCCGCAGGCGAGAAGCGGATGCTGGCCAAGGCGCGGCAGATCCTGGTCGGTGAGCTCGCGCTTGCCGAGAACACGGACGACGCCAAGGCGGCAACCATCCTCGACGAGGTGCTGGCCGCCGCGTCCTGAAGGCGATGATGTCGATCCCGCGGGTTGGGCTCGGCACTGACGTACACCCCATCCAGGCCGGTCGGCCGTGTTGGCTGCTGTGCCTGCTGTTCGCCGACGCCGAGGGCTGCGCCGGTCATTCCGATGGTGACGTGGCCGCTCATGCGCTGTGCGATGCCCTGCTCTCCGCCGCCGGGCTTGGCGATATCGGCGATGTCTTCGGCACCGACCGCCCGGAGTGGCAGGGCGCCAGCGGTGCGGACATGCTCCGGCACGTCAAGGGACTCTTGGCGGGCGAGGGTTACCGCATCGGCAACGCCGCCGTGCAGGTGATCGGCAATCGGCCCAAGGTGGGCCCGCGACGCGCCGAGGCGCAAAAGGTTCTTTCCGAACTGCTGGACGCCCCCGTATCGGTGTCTGCCACGACCACCGACGGCCTCGGCCTGACGGGCCGCGGCGAGGGACTGGCCGCGATCGCCACCGCCCTGGTGGTCGGTAGTGGTTAGTACGGGCCGAAAAGGCCGGTAAGCTGGCGCGTCGTGACCGACGGCGACTTGCGGCTGTACGACACCATGACGGGTGCCGTACGCGATTTCGTGCCGCTGCGGCCCGGCCACGCGTCGATTTATCTGTGTGGCGCCACCGTGCAGGGCCTGCCGCACATCGGCCATGTTCGGAGCGGTGTTGCGTTCGACGTGTTGCGTCGTTGGCTGATGGCCAAGGGCTACGACGTCGCGTTCATCCGCAACGTCACCGACATCGACGACAAGATCCTCAACAAGGCCGCCGACGCGGGCCGGCCGTGGTGGGAGTGGGCCGCCACCTACGAGCGGGCGTTTTCGGCCGCCTACGACGCCCTGGGCGTGCTGGCGCCGTCGGCTGAGCCGCGCGCCACCGGGCACATCACCCAGATGGTCGAGCTGATCGAGCAGCTGATCGAACGAGGGCACGCCTACGCCGGAAACGGCGACGTCTACTTCGACGTTCTCAGCCTGCCCGACTACGGCAAGCTGTCGGGCCACAAGATCGACGACGTGCACCAGGGTGAGGGTGTCGCAAAGGGCAAGCGCGACGAGCGCGACTTCACGCTGTGGAAGGGGGCGAAGCCCGGTGAGCCGTCGTGGCCGACGCCGTGGGGCCCTGGCCGCCCCGGCTGGCACACCGAATGCGTCGCGATGTGCGAGGCGTACCTCGGACCAGAATTCGATATCCACGCCGGCGGCATGGATCTGGTGTTCCCGCACCACGAGAACGAGATCGCGCAGGCCGAGGCCGCCGGCGACTCGTTCGCCCGGTTCTGGCTGCACAACGGCTGGGTCACCATGGGCGGTGAGAAGATGAGCAAGTCGCTGGGCAACGTGCTCGCGATTCCCGCTGTGCTGCAACGGGTCCGGCCCGCCGAGTTGCGCTACTACCTGGGCAGCGCGCATTACCGGTCGATGCTCGAATTCTCCGAGACCGCGCTGCAGGATGCGGCCAAGGCCTACACCGGCATCGAGGACTTCCTGCATAGGGTGCGCAACCGGGTCGGCGCGGTGGTGCCGGGCGAGTGGACACCGAAGTTCGTCGAGGCCCTCGACGACGACCTTGCGGTGCCGATCGCACTGGCCGAGGTGCACGCCGCCCGCGCGGAGGGTAACCGGGCGCTGGATGCCGGCGACCACGAAACGGCTCTGGCGCATGCGATGTCGATCCGGGCGATGATGGGCATCCTCGGCGCCGACCCGCTCGACGAGCGTTGGGAGTCGCACGACGAGACGTCCGCCGCGCTGGCTGCGGTCGACGTCCTGGTGCAGGCCGAGGTGCAGCGGCGCGAGGATGCCAGGGCGCGGCGGGACTGGGCGGAGGCCGACGCGATTCGCGACCGGCTCAAGGAGGCCGGCATCGAGGTCACCGATACCGCCGACGGACCGCAGTGGGCGCTTCTCGACGGGTACACGAAATAGATGGCTGGGAACTCGCGGCGCCGGGGCGCGGTTCGCAAACCCGGCACCAAGAAGGGGCCGACGGTCGGGTCCGGCGGTGTGCGCCGCCGCGGGCTAGAGGGCCGTGGCGCCACGCCGCCCGCGCACATGCGGCCCAACCACCCGGCCGCCAAACGCGCAGCCAAGGCCCAGCAGCAGCAGCGGCGGCCAGCCCGCAAGACCGACGACACCGAGATAGTGCTGGGCCGTAACCCGGTGCTCGAGTGCCTGCGGACCGGGGTGCCCGCCACCGCGCTGTACGTCGCACTCGGCGCCGAGGCCGATGAGCGGCTCACCGAATCCGTAAGACTGGCAGCCGATTCCGGCATCTCGATCCTCGAGGTGGCACGGCACGACTTGGACCGGATCGCGGTGAACGGGCTTCATCAGGGCATCGCACTGCGGGTGCCGCCTTACGCGTATACGCACCCCGAGGACCTGCTGGCCGACGCGACGAAAGACAGCGTCCCCGCGTTGATGGTGGCGCTGGACAACATCTCCGATCCACGCAATCTCGGTGCGATCGTCCGGTCCGTGGCAGCGTTCGGTGGCCACGGCGTGGTGATCCCGCAGCGGCGGTCGGCATCCGTTACCGCTGTGGCCTGGCGCACCAGCGCGGGCGCGGCCGCGCGGGTACCGGTCGCGCGGGCGACGAATCTCAATCGGACGCTGAAGCATTGGGCCGATGCGGGCCTGCAGGTAGTTGGGCTCGACGCGGACGGGGACACCACCATCGACGAATTGGACGGTGCGGGGCCGATGGTCGTCGTGGTGGGCTCCGAGGGCAAGGGGCTGTCGCGGCTGGTGCGGGAGAACTGCGACGCCGTGGTGTCTATCCCGATGGCCGGGCCGACGGAGTCGTTGAACGCTTCGGTGGCCGCCGGCGTGGTGCTCGCCGAAATCGCCCGCCAGCGACGGGGTTAACTGTTAGCGCGAGGAGACGCAAAAGTCCCCAAAACCATGGCGTGTCGGGGCCTTTTGCGTTCCCCAGCTTGCGCGTGGGCCCAACTCGTGCAGGTTAAATCAGCCGCGCCTTGGCCGGGTCAAGGTGAACTTGTCGACCGGTATCACTTCCCCGAACCGCCCGTTGACCGCGTAGTACGTGGCGGCCATCGACGTGTTGCCGTTGGGCTGCCCCGGGTCGACGTCGAATGCGACGAAGCCGCAGGGATTGTCGCGGTCGCGAAACACCGACCACGGTGCGGTTTCCTGGGTGTACCGCGGCGTCTTGTGACCGGTGGCGGGGTCGATATCTCCTACGGCCATGAGGACCTGGCATCGCGGCTCGGGAAAGAACATCTTGTTTGACGGGATCGACGTGCCTCCGCCGCCGATCACCAGGTGAACAGTGCCCTTACTGGTGTCGATGTGATCCGGTTGCATGTCGACCGGGTTCGGCGTCAGGGTGTCGGTCGGCAGGGTTCCCCGAATCGCATGGGTGCGTTCGTAGTGATGCTCATGTCCGCATACCACGAGGTCGACGCCGAAGCGGTCGAAGAGCGGCAGCCAGTTCTCCCGAATCCCGAGGTCTGCGCCGTTGGTACGTTCGCCCGTCGAGACCGCGGTCTGATGCATGCAGACGACGATCCAGTCCAAGTCTGGATCACGCCGTGAGCGGTCTAATTCGCCTTCGAGCCAACGCTTTTGGGCATCACCGGAGTAGCCGCGCACGTACGAGTTGCCGCCGTCCTGATAGCACACATCGTCATTGGCCAGGCTGACCACCCGCACCGATCCTGCGGTGAACGCGTACCACAACCCACGCAAGTTCGGATCCGAACCGGACTCCGGCAACGCGAAGTAGGCCTGGTAGGCGCTGTAGCCGATCGGGCCGTTGCCGAGCTCGTTCTCGTGATTGCCCGCTGCAGGCATCCACGGCCGGAAGCGCGCGGACCTGGAATTGTTCTCGAACCAGTCCGACCACGTCCTGACGCGGTCCTTGGCCAGGTTGGCGTAGCACAGGTCGCCGTTGACGAGGTGGAACAACGGCGCGGCGCGTTCGATCGCGGTGGTGATGTCACCCGCCGCGGGCGATCCGCGGTTGTCGCTACCGAACGCGCTGGCGACAAGGGCGTCCAGCGTCGGGGTGGACTGATCGCCAAAGCTGGTGAACCGCAGCGGGGAGCGGCCGCGCGGCGCCGTCCGCACGGTGCCCACTTCGGGACTGGCGCCGTCGTGCACCGCGGCGTAGACGTAGTCGGTGTCGGGTGCGAGATTCGTGAGCCGGCCGTGGTGCACCCGGATCTCGGTGCGGGAGGCGGCGTCGCGATAGGTCACCGTCCCCGCGGCCACGGTTCGGCCAACGCCGTCGCCGGGCGTGCCGACCAGGACTCGGGGATTGTTCACCGCGGCGGCGGTGTGCCAGGACACCACCACTTCGGATGCAGCGTCGGCACCGTACTGCAGATGCAGCCCGCCCACCCGTGGTGCGCCGCTGCGGTCGCCGCGCTGCCACAGCGTCGGACCGGTGCGGTCGGCCGTGAGGACTCCGGCGACGCCGGCCCCGACGCCTGCGCCGACGATCGCCGACGTTCCACCGACGATCAGCGTCCTGCGGCTCACATCCATCACGGTGCGATCAACCGATCCGGGCGAGCACCGGATATTTCGGCTCGACGCCGGCGCCGGGCGTCACACGGCGCAGCCGCTTGGCCACCCACGGCGCCGCGAACGCCAGTGTCCATTGCAGATTCTCCCAGAAACTGCGCGCAGGCGACGACGAGGCCAGCAGGGCTGCCGATCGCGTCGGGAGGTTGTGGGAAACGGTCAGTGTGTCAAGTACTTTGGCGGCCATCCTCTCGTGACCGAGTGGTGAGAGATGGATGCGATCACCTGCCCACAGGCGCGGATCGCGAAACTCGGTGAACCGCCAGAAGTCCACGAGCTGCAGACCGAGATCGTCGGCGATGCCGCGCAACAGCTCGTTGTAGACCGCGGCCCGGCCCCGCAGCCGCCGGAACAGCGGCACCGTGCCGAGGTCACCCGCGGTGAACGCGAGCACGTGGGCACCACTCTGCTGCAAGGTCTTCAGGCCGTCGGCGTATCGGGACATCATCGCGTCGATGTCGTTGCGCACCAACAGCAGGTCGTTCATGCCCGCGTACACGGTGACGAGGTCGGGTTCGAGCATTACGGCGATCTGAACTTGCTCCGCGAGAATCTCGTCCATCCTGCGGCCGCGCACCGCGAGGTTGGCGTAGCGAAGCTCTGGACTGTTCTGCGCCAGCGCGACCGCGACGTGGTCCGCCCATCCGCGCAAACCGTTGGGGCTGGTGGGATGTGGGTCGCCGACACCCTCGGTGAACGAGTCGCCGAGCGCCACGTACCTAGTGAACACTGCCGGCGGAGCCGGCGATCCGGTCATGGCCACGACACCAATCTTGCCGGTGTTACGGCGAATGTCTCGCCGGCAGCGCCCTAGGTGGGCGAATCGACGTCAGCCGTCCTACTGCTGTTCGCGTCGATGTAACCGTCGCTTAGGCCCACGCCGTCGATGATGGGCCAACCGGACGAGGAGACGTCATGGCGGCCCTGAGGTCGGACACCCGGTCGAGCTCTGCTTCCGTGGCAGATTCAGCTTCGGCATCGACCAATGGGCCTATGTGCCGTTCGACGTACCGGCGGGGACCCAGCGAATCGACGTCAGCACGTCGCATGACCAGTTCTCGCTGCTCGGCATCGGCCACAATGTGCTCGATCTGGGCATCTTCGGGCCCGCGGGCCACGAACGCGGCAACGCCAAGGGGTTTCGGGGCTGGTCGGGCGGAGCCCGTGCGGGATTCATGCTGTCCGCGGTCAACGCGACGTCCGGCTACCTGGCGGGTCCGACCGACCCCGGCCGCTGGGCGTTGGCACTCGGGCCGGTCGTGCTCAACCCGCTGGGCATGGACTGGGACGCCGAGATTGCACTGACCCGGGGCGTGCAGCCGTCGTTGCGGCCGACCTGGGACGTCCACCCAGCCGGCCGGTAGGACAGTCGACCGGGGCGGTATCGGGGCGATTTACACACGCACACAGTGCATTCCGATCGCAGACGGCGGATCACCGAGATGGCCGCGGCCGCCAGGTCGGCCGGCCTTGACTTCATCGTCTCCACCGACCACAACACCAGCGCCGCCAACCGGGCCTGGGCGGCAACCAAGAACGACGGCCTGGAGGTCATCGCGGGTGAGGAGGTCACCACCCGTCACGGGCATTGGCTGGCGATCGCGCTGCCTCCTGGCGGCTGGGTTGACTGGCGGTACGCGCCGCGCGACGGCGTCTTCGCCACCTACGCCAAGAGGGTGCGGGCGGACGGCGGTCTCGTGGTGGCCGCGCATCCGTCGGTGCCGCTTCCGGGATGCGCATGGGAGTTCGGCTACCACGACGTGGACGCGATGGAAGTCTGGAACGGGTTGTGGAACGTCGATGACGAGCTGTCGCTGCGGGTCTGGCAACAGCTGCTGCGGCAGGGCAGGCGGATAACCGCGTTGGGCGGCAGCGACTCTCACGCGTCGAGTCAACCGGTCGGGCGGCCGCAGACCGTCGTGTACGCGCAGGGCCTTGCGGCGCCCGACCTCGTCGAGGGACTTCGTCGCGGTCGCTGCTATGTGGCCGAGTCGAGCCTGGTCGCACTGGTGTTCAGCGCATCTCGCGACGATGGCACGGCGACAGCAGGGCCCGGCGAGACGCTGACGGTTCGGCCCGGCGCCGCTGTGACCGTAACGGCCCGGGTGAGCGGCGCGCCCGACGCGAGTGTCGCCCTGGTGACCGACGGCGGTTGCGTGGGCCGTGCGAAGACCGATGCGTCCGGGGACGGCGAGCTGACGTGGATCTCTTTCGGTGGCCAGGGCCGGTTCGCCCGAGTCGAGGTGCGCCGCCGCGCGCGCATACCGTCGATGGTGGCGTTGTCCAATCCGGTTTGGCTGCAGTCGCTCTAGACGCCGAAGAGGCGGATTCCCACCCACAGGCCGAGAACCGCGACGACGAGCGTGATCGGCGTTGTGAGCAGCCCGATGCGGGTGAATTCGACGAAGCCGGCCCTGATATCGCGGCGGACGACACTTCGCCACAGCAGATTCGCCAGCGAGCCGACGTAGGTCAGGTTCGGCCCGACGTTGACCCCGACGAGCACCGCGAGTACCGCAGCGGGACCCGATGCCGTCACCAACGGCAGCAGTACGAGCACCGCAGGCAGGTTGTTGACGATGTTGGACAGCAGGGCCGCAACCGCCGCGATGCCGAGCAATGCAGGCAGCGCGTCGCCGTCCGGCAGCACGTCGCGCATGGCACCGTCGAGGCCGTTGAGCATGACCGCGGCGACGACCACGCCCAGGCACAGCACGAACGCCAGGAACGGCACGTCCAGGGCATCCATGATCTTGGCAACGGTGGTTTCCCGACGTGCGAGGGCGCGCACGCCCAGCGCGACCGCGCCTGCGAGCGCGGCCCACGCAGGCGACAATCCGAAGAGCGACGTGACAGCGAACCCGACGAGCGTCAGTACCAGCACAACGAGCACGAATACCGGCACCTGGACATCCTCGAGCACGGTGTCATGCGCCGGCTGAACCGACAGATCGCGCGCGAAAAGCCGACGCAGCAACACGAATTCGATGCCGACCGCGGCGAGCCAGGGCAACGTCATGACCGCGGTGAAGTGGACGAACGACAGCCCCGCTACACCGAACGCCAGCAGGTTGGTCAGGTTGGACACCGGAAACAGCAGCGAGGCACTGTTTGCGAGATGCGCGGTGGCGTATGCATGCGGCCGCGCAGGGACCCGCAATGCACGGGTGGTCGCGAGCACCACCGGGGTCAGCAGAACCACGGTCGCATCCAGGCTCAGTATCGCCGTGGTGGCCGCTGCGATCACGAAAACCGTTGCAAGCAAGCGCTGCTGGCTGCCCGAGTTCGACCGGGCCATGGTCGCCCCGGCCGCGCGGAACAGCCCTTCGTCGTCACATAGCCGGGCCAGCACGAGTACCGCGGCGAGGAAGCCGACGACCGGCAGCAGCCGGCTCACCTCGGCGGAGGCGTCGTGCCAGGAGATCACGCCGAATGCGATCAACAGGCCGGCCGCGGGCACCGCGGCGACGGCCTCGGGCCAGCCGCGCGGGCGGATCATCGCGAATCCGAGCACCACTGCCAGCGCCACGAGCGCCAGCGTCAACTCCACGGGTCGCAGCGCTGCCAAGGGGTGGGCAGATGTAGCGGGATGCCGTCGTCGGCGGCCAGCCGGGACAACACCCGCATCGAAACGTCGAGATCGTCACCGGCATACGGCAGCGCCCGCAGTGGTTTGTGCAGCGGGCGGAAGAAGTCGTCCCAGTGGATGAGCACCACCCGGCGGGCGCCGACGGTGCGCACGGTCTCGGTCCAGTAGTCGATGAGGTACTGCTCGGGTTGCAGTCCCAGTTGTCCGACGCCCAGATATACGACCCCGGCGCGCTGCCCGTTCAGCGCGCCCCGGACGAAGCCTGCGCTACCGACGATCAGCATCCGCCGATCCGACGACCGGTGGTGCACCAGCGTCGACCACGCCTCCCCGCACTTGTACGCAGAGACCTTCACCGGCGGGACGACGGGTTCGCGGATCACGCCGGGAAAGCGGTCGGGCGGGCAGTGTTCACCCTCGATCAGCGTGATGTCATATGCGCCAAGCGTTATCGGCTCGCCCGCGGTGACCACAGTGAGACGGTCGCCGGACAGGCCTGCACCACGGCCGACCTGCACCGCGGACGTCCCCCCGACCACGCGTGCGCCTGTTCGTTCGGCGACAGCTGCCGAGTCCATCGCGTGGTCGAAGTGCGTGTGCACCGGCAGCACCGCCTCCAGCCGGTCCACGCCGAGGCGGCTCAGGCAGCCGTCGATCCGCGGCGCCGACGGCGACAGTTGCCGCAACACGACTTCGAGCAGGCCGGGCCGGGAGAAGAAGCCGTCGGTCATCACCGCGGACGTGCCGTCGTCGATCAGCAACGTGGTGACGCCTGCCCACGTCACCGTCAACGGTGCGTCGGGCCCGGCCGCGGGCGCGTCGAAAGAGCCGGCATAGTCCGTGAGGTCGGGCCGGCCGAGTTTGAGGCGCATCAGATGAACGCCTTGAGTTGGACGCCGTCAGCGACCAGGCGGTCCCGCACCGCGTTGGCGATCTGCACTGCCCCGGGCGAATCACCATGCACACAAACGGATTCGACGGTGACCGGGATAGTCGAACCGTCGACCGCGGCGACCCGGCCCGCTGTGACCATCGACGCCACCCGATCGGCTATCTCTTCTACGTCGTGCAACACCGCGTTGCGGTCGCGCCGCGAAACGAGTTGTCCGTCAGAGCGATACGCGCGGTCGGCGAACGCCTCGGGCACCGTGCGCAACCCCAGCTCCTGCGCCTCGGTGAAGAAAACTGAACCGGACAGCCCGAGTACGGGAAGACTGGGGTCGACGGCGTGTACGGCCTCGGCAACTGCGCGGGCCTGACCGTGGTTGTTGACAATCGTGTTGTACAGCGCGCCATGGGGTTTGACATAGCTCACCGTTGAGCCGGCGGCGTGCGCCAGCGCCTGCAGGGCGCCGATCTGGTAGATGACATCGGCCGTCAGGTCCTCGGGCGTCGCGTCGATGAAGCGGCGGCCGAATCCCGCCAGATCGCGATAGCTCACCTGCGCGCCGATCCGCACCCCCCGCTCCGCGGCCGCACGGCACGTCCGCGCCAGCGTTGCGGCGTCCCCGGCGTGGAAGCCGCACGCCACGTTGGCGCTGGTGACCACGTCGAGCATCGCGTCGTCGTCGCCGAGCAGCCACACCCCGAAGCTTTCGCCCAGATCCGCATTGAGGTCTACTTCCCGTGGCGAGGCTGCAGTCACGAATGCCAGCCTAGGCCGGTGCAGGCGCCGCCCAGCCGTTCTCCGAGACCAATTCGCTCAGCGGACGGCCGAGCGTCCAGCGGTCGATCTCCACTGCGGGCGGCGGACAGTCCGGAACCGGGGCGAGGCACACAATGGCCACGGGTTACCGCGCCGTCAGGCATCGCCGGCAGCGCGCCAAATCGAACGGGATCGAAGATCGACACCCAGCCCATTCCGAGGCCTTCGGCGCGTGCGGCGAGCCATAGGTTCTGGATCGCGCAGGGCGCCCGACGCGAGGTCCGTCCGGGGCAGGGTGCGTCTGCCGAAACACGTGGGTCTGCCTGCCGTCGCAGAGCGCGAAGCCTTGCAGAGCCGCAGCCGCAAACAAAGACGCCACCGGACGCAGCCGGTCCTCGGCTGTCCTTCCCGCCTAACGGCGTGCCTCGCCGCGTCAGTCGCCTGAGTCGTACTTGAACGACAACGCCAGGCGAACCCGATACCCAGATACCTGCCCGTTCTCGATGACGACGTCCTGCCGCACGACTTCGGCCACGCGCAGGTCACGGACGGTGTGGGCCGCGGTCTCGACAGCATTTCGAGCGGCCGCCTCCCAGGACTCGCTGCTGACGCCGATCACGTCCGTCACCCGGTACACGCTGTCTGCCATGTCTACCTCCTCGATCAAGCACCCGCGAGGCGTACCACTGACCGGCTCGCGTAGCGACGTAGTCGAGTTTGGCACGACATCGGCCCATCGCAATGGAGGATGCGTTGACGCGCTACCGGCGAGGGTTGGGTTTGAGGATGGCGCCGTGCTCGGCCGCTCGCGCCGCCACGTAACCGGGGCCGGTGGCCAGATCGAGCAGCCGCGTTCCTGGCCCTGCAGAGACAGCATTCAGGAGAGGCTCGGCGAACCGGCTCGTAATGTCGCCGACGAAGCGGTCATAGCTGGCCGCCTTGTCTTCCCAACCTCTTGCCTCGAAGGCATTGAAGGCATCGGGATCGATAGCGGCCTGACCCACAGCCACACGGTACCCCCGCCGCATCCCTCGGAACCGAACGCGGACCGAACCGCCTCGACGCTGCATCGTCGAGCCGCTCTCGGCCGCCTGCCCGCTGCGAGCTGACGGACGTTGGGTGAACGGCAAACAAGCAGCGCACCGGCTCGACGGCTGCCTCCGTGACGCGAATCGACCGCGGAAACCGGTGCGACGAGCCGCAGTTCGGCATCGGATGGTCTCGACGACTTGCGGGACATCGTCGCGGTCCGACAACGCCGGTATTCCAGCGACCGCCGACCCGGCGCGCGTGTCATGCCCTTGTAGTAGTGCGACTAGCGTGTGCGTACCCGATGAGGAGCTGCGCCAACTCTTTCGGGCGGCTGAGCGCGACGCAGTGGCCGGCCAGGATCTCAT
>Ga0207693_10004574_pt1 | contig 11676 bp, 13 predicted proteins | sample LARL81metaG_FD_184347 | JGI IMG/M metagenome (GOLD analysis project Ga0207693, IMG submission 184347) | Corn, switchgrass and miscanthus rhizosphere microbial communities from Kellogg Biological Station, Michigan, USA - LAR L8-1 metaG... | ecosystem: Host-associated > Plants > Roots >...
CCTGGAAACTGAGCCGCGTGTCGCTGCCATCGAGGATGCTCTGAAATAGCCGGCGGTAAGTGATCACGTAGTTCGTAACCGGCTTCATCAGCTTGTTCGCCCAGTCGATCCCGGACCCCGGAATGACGCGATAGCGGTCGGCGACCAGGTCTACGTCGAACTGGTCGTGGCCGACCCACTTTTTGTACAACGAGTTGCTCGGGTCGATCGGGGTCGTCAACAGCACGGCGTTGCGCACCGCCCCGACCGGATGCAGCGCGCAGTACATCGCGCACAGCGTGCCGCCCATACACCAGCCCAACAGCGTCAGCTCCTCCTCGCCGGCAGCCCGCAGCGTCTCGCGTACCGCCCAGTGCAGCTCGTCGCACACCAACTCGGCCAGCCCCGTGTCCGCGTCCTCTTCATCGGGGACGCCCCAATCGACGAGGAACACGTCGAACCCCTCCCCGAGCAGGAACTCGACGAACGAGCTGCCGGGCCGGAGGTCGAAGATGTCCGGCCGGTTGATCAACGCGAACACGAGCAGAACTGGGACCGGATGCTGCCGAACGTCCGAGCGATATCGGTACAGCGTGGTCCCGCGGTGCGTCCAGACAACTTCGCGAGGCGTCTGACCGATCGGGGCGTCGGCGGCGGTGAGAATGACGTTCGCCAGCTCGAACGTCGCCGCCGGAACGCGGGCCAGCGTCCCGATCGCGCTCATGACGGCGTCCCGGTTGGCATCGGAGAGTCAGTCCCATTGCCGCGCGACTCGCGCACGGACTGTGCGCGAGACCCGCGGACGGACTGTGCACGCGCCCTACGCGCGGACGGCGCGCGCGGCTTGTGGGTGGACGGCGTGCGCGGAAGCTCGTCGCGCAGCTGTTCCACCTCCTGCAATAGGCGCTCCAACTTGTCCTCGGTTCGATGCAGTTGCCGTGCCAGACGCGTGACGTCCGCCCGTCCGGCGAGGCGCAGGTTTCGCAGCACGAGATCAGCGACATCCGAGCCGATCCGTGTGAGCGCTGCGACGTTCTCGGCGCTGCGGGCCAGCAGCACGCCGAAGCTCGGCTTTGACACGAGCTGCTCGAACGCCTGAGCCGTTCGAGACTCCGCCTGCTCGTAGAGCTCGCGGACCTGCGCGTCGGGGTTGGGAGTACTCGCGTCCGCCATGTGACTAGTCCTCCTGTGCCTGCGCGGCGGAGACCTTCTGCGCGAGCTCGGCCACCACCGTCGGGTCCCGAAGCGTTGTGACGTCGCCGAGCGTTCGGCCCTCGGCGATGTCTCTCAGGAGCCGGCGCATGATCTTTCCTGACCGCGTCTTGGGCAGGTCGTCACTCCAGAGAATGCGCTTCGGGCGCGCGAGCTTGCCGATTTGCGCAGCTACGTGGTCGCGGATCTGAGCCTCGATTTCCGGCGTTCCCTCGAGCTCGCCCTCAAGCGTCACGAACGCGACAATCGCTTGACCGCTGAGCTCGTCGGACTGAGCCACGACCGCGGCTTCGGCGACCTTCTCGTGGGCGACGATCGCCGACTCCACCTCCGCGGTCGAGAGGCGGTGACCAGATACGTTGATGACGTCATCGATACGACCCACGATCCAGAGGTAACCGTCCTTGTCGCGGATCGCCGCGTCGCCGACCAGGTAGGTCTCGGGGCCAAACCGCGACCAGTAGGTCTCGACGTAGCGCTCGTCGTCGTCGTAGAGCGTGCGGAGCATCCCCGGCCACGGGCGCTTGAGCACCAGCAGACCCTGGCCGTGCTCGACCGACTCGCCAGTCGACTCATCGACCACGTCAGCGACTACGCCGGGAAGCGGGAAGGTCGCCGAGCCGGGCTTAGTCTCGGTCAAACCGGGGAGCGGCGAAATCATGATCTGGCCGGTCTCCGTCTGCCACCAGGTGTCGACGATCGGACACCGTTCGCGGCCGATGACGACGTGGTACCACAGCCACGCCTTCGGGTTGATCGGCTCACCGACCGTCCCCAGCAGCCGTAGCGACGAGAGGTCGTGAGCGTTCGGGTGCTCCGCGCCCCATTTCATGCACGCGCGGATGGCGGTCGGGGCGGTGTAGAAAATCGTCACCCCGTAGCGCGCGACGAGCTCCCACCAGATCCCCTTGTGCGGGTAGTCGGGAGCCCCCTCGTACATAACGCTGGTGGTGCCGTTGGCGAGCGGGCCGTAGACGATGTAGGAGTGTCCGGTGACCCAGCCGACGTCTGCTGAGCAGAAGAACACGTCGCGCTCGGGGTCGAGGTCGAAAACGTACCGGTGGGTGGAGCTGACGCCGGTCAGATAGCCGCCGGTGGTGTGGACGATTCCCTTCGGCTTGGCGGTCGAACCAGAGGAATAGAGGATGAACAGCGGGTGCTCCGCCTCCATCGGCTCGGCCGGGCAGACGTTGTCGGCAGCGGCGATGATCTCGTCGTAGAACACGTCGCGAAGCGGACTCATCGGCACGTCGATGCCGGTGTGGCGCACAACCACGATGTGCTCGAGCGACTCGAGATCGCCCATCGCGCCGTCGACGGCGGCCTTCACGGGCGCCGTCTTGCCCTTGCGCCGCGCGCCGTCGACGGTGATCAGCGCCTTGGCGTGCGAAACCTCCATGCGCTCGGCCACGGCCCCGGGAGCGAACCCACCGAACACAACATTGTGCGGCGCGCCGATCCGCGCGCACGCGAGCATCCCCACGACGACCTCGGGGATCATCGGCAGGTAGATGCCGACGACGTCGCCCTTGCCCACGCCCAGGGCCTTGAGCGCGTTTGCGAGCCTTTGCACGTCGCGATGCAGGTCGGCGTATGTGATCGCACGCTGCTCGCCCTCCTCGCCGGCCCAGTGAAATGCGACGCGATTGCCGTGGCCGGCCACGACATGCCGGTCCAGGCAGTTGTATGACACGTTCAGCGTGCCGTCGCCGAACCATCTGTAGAACGGCGGGTTTGAGTCGTCGAGCACGGTCGTGAACGGGCGATCCCAGTGCAGGGTCCGCGCCTCCTCGGCCCAGAAGGCGTCGGGGTCGAGTTCGGCCGCTGCGCGCAGCGCGGCGTCGTCGACGCTTCGGGCGGCGACAAACTGCCGAGGCGGAGCGAAACGATCTTGGTGCAGGAGCTCTGCGAGCCGCCGCTCGAGCTTCTCGCCGGAGAGCAGCTCCGATGACGAAGCCGTCACTGGATCATGGGTCGTGGTGGTGGACAAGCTCATGTGGCATCCCTCCCAAGCCTGGGTTTCGGTCGATCGTCGGTCGTCAGACCGTCAGGACGACGCGCGGCGCCTTGTTGCGCGCGTGCAGGACGTCGTCGAACGCCTCGTTCACTTCCTCGAGCGGGCGGGTCTCGCGAAGCACCCGGGTACGACCGAGCGCGTGCAGCGTGAACACGTCCTCGACGTCCCGGTGTGTCCCGACGATCGAGCCCTTGATGTTGATCCCCCTGAGCACGGTCTCGAAAATCGGCAACTTCACGTAGTTGTCCGGCGGCAGGGCGACCATCATCAGCGTCCCGCCGCGGGCAAGCGAGTCGAACGCCTGCTCGAAGGGCCTGGCGGACACCGCGAGGGCGATCGCAGCGTCGGCGCCGCCCAGCTTCTGAATCTCCGCCGCGGGATCCTGCTCAGCCGCGTTGATCACGTAGTCGGCGCCGAGTTCCTTCGCTATCTGCAGCTTGTCGTCCTCCAGGTCGACGGCGACGACGGTGGCGCCCTGAACCTTGGCGTACTGCACCGCCAGGTGACCGAGACCGCCAACACCAAAGATCGCGCAGAGCTCCGAGGGACCTACGCCGGAGCTCTTGACCGCTTTGTAGACCGTCACGCCGGCACAGCTCAGCGGAGCCGCGTCCAGGGAGTCCACGGAGTCGGGCACCCTCACAACATGGCGCGCATAGGCGGCGACGTAGTCGGCGTAGCCCCCGTCCATGCCGTAGCCGGTGTTGATCTGCGCCTCGCAGAGTGTCTCCCGGCCGGAATTGCAGTACCGGCAGTGTCCGCACGCGAAACCGAGCCACGGGATCGCGACCCGGTCGCCCACGCGGACCTCGTCGCCGGCGCCGGGCCCGAGTGCCTCGACGGTCCCGACGCCCTCGTGACCTGGGATCAGCGGCAGCGGCGGCTTGATCGGCCAGTCGCCGTGCGCGGCGTGGATATCGGTGTGACACAGGCCGCAGGCCTCGATCCGGACGAGTAGCTGGCCGTCGCCCGGCTCGGGCTGGGGAACGTTGTCGATCGTCAGCGGTGTACTGAAGTCATGAACAACGGCGGCTTTCATGGTGTTTCCTCCTTGATCGGTAATGGCCAAGCCAGTGCGTGGTCGTCCCGCTATGCGAGCTGAGTGACCACCGACTTGGTTTCGAGGTAGTTCTCGAGCGCGTTGTGGCCCATCTCACGGCCCGAGCCCGACTCCTTGTAGCCGCCGAACGGCATCGCGGCTTCAAACACGCTGTAGCAGTTGATCCACGCGGTACCGGCGAGCAGGCGGTGGGCGGTCCGGTGCGCCTTGTTGATGTCAGGCGTCCAGATGCCTGACGCCAGGCCAAAGTTGGTGTCGTTGCCGCTCTGGATGACGTCGTCGTCCCCCGAGCTGAACGGGATCGCGCACACCACCGGACCGAAGATCTCCTCACGTGCCGGCCTCCAGCATCAGCTCACCGAGTCGCAGCGGCGAGAGCGGCGTCTGCTCGGCGGGCTTGAGTACCACGGTCACGCCGGCCGCCAGCGCCGGGCCAAGCTTCCAGGCAGGTCCTTGGGAATGCCCGCGGAGGGTTTGTGGAGCCCCGTTGGTCGCGCGGTTCGGCGTGGAGATGGCCATGCTCGGCTCCTGACGCTTGCGTTTGGCTTGGACCTCTCTTGAGGTCGTAGCCATGGCGGCCAAAAGTTGGAGCCGGAACTCGCCCGCCGAGATTTAGAGCGGAGCGAACCATCCACCATACACCTCTGAGCAACATCGTCCAGGGCATCTCGAACCGCCGTCTCCGCAGCGAGCCGAGAGCCGAGCGTATGCTGGATCACGGTGACACGGTCAGTGTCACAACCGCCCTAGGAGGCTGTGATGGAAGATGCGGTAATCGTCAGCGCGGTCCGGACGCCGGTTGGCAGCTTCGGCGGGCAGTTCAAGGACGTCCCGGCCACGGAGCTCGGCGCACGGGCCGTAGCCGCGGCGCTCGAGCGAGCCGAGCTCGCCGGCGAGGAGGTCGACGAGGTCGTCCTCGGCTGCGTCCTGACGGCCGGGCTTGGACAGAATCCCGCGCGCCAGGTGGCGATCGGCGCGGGGATCCCCAAGGAGGTGCCCGCGACGACGATCAACATGGTCTGCGGATCCGGTCTCAAAGCGGTTGCGATCGCCTCGCAGATGATCCGCGCGGGCGACGTCGACGTCGTTGTGGCGGGTGGCATGGAGAACATGACGCGTGCTCCGTATCTGATCCCGTCCGGACGCTTCGGCGCGCGGATGGGCGACGCCGAGTTGATCGATTCGATGGTGCATGACGGACTGTGGGACGCCTTCAACGACATCCACATGGGGATCACCGCGGAGAATCTGGCCGAGCAATACGGCATCAGCCGCGAGCAGCAGGACGGATTTGCCGCCGCCAGCCAGCAGAAGGCCGAGCGCGCGGTCGCCGAGGGGGTCTTCGACGATGAGATCGTCTCGGTGGACGTGCCGGCGAAGGGCGGCACGCGCACGGTCGACAGCGACGAGGCGCCGCGGGCGGGAACGACCGCCGACACGCTGGCGAAGCTACGCACGGCGTTCCGCCGCGACGGCGGCACCGTGACTGCGGGGAACGCCTCGGGGATCAACGACGGGGCGGCAGCGATCATCGTGATGTCGGCGAGCAAGGCCGAAGAGCGCGGCCTCCGGACGTTTGGAACGGTCGAGAGCTACGCCTCAGTCGGTGTCGAGCCGAAGATCATGGGCATCGGCCCGGTGCCCGCGGTGCGCAAGGCGCTTGACAGAGCGGGGCTCCAGCTCGGCGACATCGACCTGTTCGAGCTCAACGAGGCGTTTGCGGCGCAGTCGCTCGCCGTGCTCAGGGAGCTCGACATCGACCCCGAGCGGATCAACCCGAATGGCGGGGCGATTGCGCTGGGGCACCCGATCGGCGCCAGCGGCGGTCGGATCCTCGTCAGCCTGTTACATGAGATGCGCCGCCGCAACGCCGGGCGTGGCCTGGCAACACTCTGCATCGGTGGCGGTCAGGGCCAGGCTGCGATCATCCGAAACGGGGTCGCCCCCTAGAGGGCGACGGCGCAAACCGCAGGCGACGCTGGGCGACCAGAACTCGTCCCAGGCGATCTCCGCTGTTCTTCTCACAGCCGGCCTGCCTCGACCACGAGACGGCAGCGGGACACCCGAGCGGCCCACGCGCATGATCGCCGTCAAGCAAACGGACGAAGAGCGCGGATGGCTCTGCTACGAGCCGCGGGAGGCGCCGCCGGTGCCGGACTTCCTCACCAGGCGAGTCGCGCCCTACGTCGGCCATCACTGGAGGCGGTGACCGCATCGGAGCTCACACACGACCTCAAATCCGCGAGCGAACTCCGGGTTGTGCCGCGGGCCGCGCGGCGATCGCTTGGGGCGCAAGGCTCACCGCACACGCCTTTACTTGCGATTGCCCTACCTGGTCGCGCTCGTTGTACCGCTCGTCTGGCTGGTCGTGTTCGCGGCGATCCTCGGCTGGCTGATCGGGATCCTCGTGACCGTCCTGTTTCGCTGCGAGCGCGGCGCATCCGTCCGGCCGACAGCGGTGATGGGTGATGGGTCCGACGTCAGGCCGCGGTCGACGGCCCGCCCGCGGGGATCTCATGCATGTCGACGAGGTCGGTGGGCGCCAGGATGAACACCTCGCACATCATGTCCGGGTGCTGCTGGTTGCCGCTCATGAAGCCGATCACCCGCCGGCCGGTCGCGCGCTCGATCACCGTCTCAAACCGCCGCCGCATCAGCTCCTGGAACTCCATCCGCTGCTGAATGACAGCGTGGCCGCGGCCGCCCTCCAGGAGCGTCTGCTCGACGCGAGAGAAGCCGCCGCGCAGCACGCACACCACGAGGTCGTCCTCGTAATAGGACTTTGTGCGTGTCGGCCCGCGACCGTAATACTCCTTTAGAAGCGCGACCATCCCGTCCGAGATCGCGGTTAGCACGTCGCCATGGCTCCGCGGTGTGCTCGTGACGTGTGATCGGCTCATGGCGAGAGGCAAAGTGCTCACGATACGAAGACAGGCCGATCGTAGCGCTAAGGTGGGTGGGCTTCTCGCTCGTCGGGTTCTCGCCCTTCACCTCGCCCGCGAACCCCACCCGGAGGACGAGAGAAAAGGCCGCGATGTCGGCCCCGACACTTCGCTGACCGGCGATCAGCTGCTCGCCGCCGTGACCGACGCAATGGTCGCGCACCACCGCTACCCCACCGCGCGCCCGTGACCGCCAAGACCTTGCTGCTCGACGACGAGCTGCTGGTGTGCGTCCTCGGAGGCGTCTACACCGAAGTCGAAAAGACGACGATCGAGCTACAACGCGCGACCGTCGTCCAGGGAACGCGCAGCGCCTTTCAAGCAGCGATGAAACACAAGTTCATCGCTGCCGTCGAGCGCCTATCGGGCCGCGAGGTGCTGTCGTTCACCTCCAACCACCACGTCGGCCCCGACATGGAGGTCGAGATATTCATGCTCGAGCCGGCGCCCTGCGGGGCCGCCGAGCCAGCGGCCGCATGAACTGACCGCGCTCGCTGAGCCTGATATCGCCTTACGCGCTTGACGTGAGGCGTACCATCGACAACGAGGGCATCCGTTGTGAGGTCGGCCCTACCCGACGGCAGCACAACCTGACTTCTGAGGTTCCACCAACCCGGAGGTCCGGCATGCCCCACACGCAAGTCTCTCAGGACCCGCCTGACCCGTTTGACGTTTTGATCGTGGGCGGCGGCGTGGCCGCGCTCGAGGCAGCGCTCGCGCTGCGAGACCTCGCGGGCGACCGCATCGCGACGACGATGATCGCGCCCAACCCCGAGTTTGTGTACCGACCGATGACCGTCCGCGAGCCGTTCGGGTTTGCCGACGCCGTGAGATACCCGCTCGACGAGCTCGCCAAAGACATCGGCGTCGACCTGCGCGTCGACAGCTTCAAATGGCTTGACCCCGAACGCCGCGTCGCGCACACCGAGGCTGGCGACCAGCTTTCCTACGACGCACTTGTGCTCGCTCTCGGCGCCCGCCTCTACACCCGCTTCAAGCACGTGCTCACGATCGACGACACCCGGCTGGATGAGCTGCTGCACGGGCTGATTCAGGACGTCGAGGGCGGCTACGTCCGCAGCCTCGCGTTCATCATTCCAGGACGTATCGGATGGCCGCTGCCGATCTACGAACTCGCGCTGATGACCGCCGCGCGGGCGCAGGACATGAACATCGAGCTCCCAATCACGATCGCCACACCCGAAGACGCGCCGCTGGCGATCTTCGGCCAAGTAGCAAGCGACGCGGTCCGCCAGCTACTCGAAGAGAGCAACATCCGGACGATCACCTCCGCCTATTGCGAGGTTCACGAGCCAGGCCGCGTGACGATCAACCCGGGATCACGCCACCTCGACGCCCAACGCATCGTCGCGATGCCCGAACTCCACGGCCCCGCCGTGCGAGGCGTCCCCGGTAGCTCAGCCGGCGGTTTTATTCCGATCGACGTTCACTGCAAAGTGCCCGGTATCGAGCGCGTCTGGGCCGCAGGCGACGCGACCGATTTCGCGATCAAGCACGGCGGCATCGCCGCACAACAGGCCGACACCGCCGCGCAAGGAATCGCCGCGCTCGCCGGCATCGCAAACGAACCCAAGCCATTTCGCCCCGTCATCCACGGAATCCTTCTCACCGGCAGCCAACCGCGCTTCCTCAGCGCAGACGTCACCGGCGGCCACGGATCAAGCTCGCAAATCACCGACCAACCAACCTGGTCACCGGCGACCAAGATCGCGGCTAAGCACCTCGCACCATACCTCGACCAACGCGACCGCGTTGCCGGGAGCACACAATGATCGCGGCGATCTTCAATCTGAACCATCCGGCGCACACGGTGCATTGGCATTTCTTCACGATGTCGGTGTCCAACGTCGTTGTGATCTTGTTGATGCTGGTCGTGTTCGCGGTCGCGATCGTCGCGCCATTCCCGCGCCACGGCGCAGGAAGGGAACGAAGGTGAGCGCGACGACGAAGCGATCGTGGACGGGGAGGGTCCGCGAGCGGGCTGTCGGGGCGCTGCCGCCGGAGAAGCTGCTGCCGGACAAGCAACCGGCTTACATGGCCTCATGGATCTACGTGTTCGGGGTCCTGTCGCTGGCGTCCTTCGTGGTGATCATCGCGTCGGGTTCGATCCTGACGCTGAAGGGTCCGGGCTGGTGGCACTTCACCGGAACTGGGCACTTCTTCAACAGCATCCATCTGTGGTCAGTCGAGCTGTTCTTCTTCTTCATGGTCATCCATCTATGGGGCAAATACTGGATGGCCGCGTGGCGGGGCGGCCGCGCACAGGTCTGGATGACCGGCGCGGTCGCATTCATCGTCGCTGTCCCGTGCGCCCTGACCGGCTACGTCTCCCAGCAGAACTTCGATGCGCAGTGGATCGCCACGCAGGCAAAGGACGGCCTCAACGCGGCGGGGGTCGGCGCCTTTTTCAACGTGACGAACTTCGGGCAAATGTACAGCTACCACGTGCTGTTGCTGCCGCTCGCGGTGGCGACGCTCGTCGCCGCGCACATCCTGCTGGTGCGTAAACACGGAATCGTGCCTCCCTTCCAGCTGTCTGACGCTGGCGAGCCGCGAGCCACCAACGCCATGCCCGTTCCCGATAGCGAGCCAGCGCGAGCCGCTGGCCCGGGGTCCGGGGACCGGCCAACGCCCGTGCCCAAGCCTGCCCCTGCGCCCGCGCACGGGCCCGCGGAGCCGGCCACCATCCCCGCGGAGCCGGTGCCGTGAGTCGCGAAAGTCGCCGTCGCGAAGACGAGGCCGCTCGTGAGTGGAAGGGCGGCTACCACCGGTACGACATCGTCAAAGAGGCCACGATCGCGCTCGGTGTCGTGCTCGCGCTCACGGTCGCACTCACGGTCCTGTTCTCCTCACCCGACGATCCGCCGAGCACGATTAAGCAGTGGTCTCACACCGACCCCGTCGATTTCGTCGCCACAGCCACGACGGAGCTGGATGGCTCGAGCGGGACCGGCGGTTACGGGCCGCCCTACAACCACAACGGCAGCGGGCAGCACATCGGGTTCATCCACCTCCAGAAATGGCTCGGTGTCAGCCACCCGATCAACGCCGCCAACGACTTCGTGCTCGCGCCGCTGCGCTCGATCACCGGCCAGCAGACGCTGCAGAGCGCGGTCTCGAGCTACCAAGCAGCATCCGCGAAGACCCGGGCCGGCTGGACCACCGCCTACGAGACGGCGCTCGGTACGGCGTCAGCGACCCCGGGCGGCTCGATCTCCGTCCGCGCCGGTCACTACGGCCCGGTGCCAACGATCATGAGGTCCCTGCTGACCTTCGCGCAGAGCGGCGGCCTCGACGGTGCGCTGCTGACCAGCAAGCAGTTCTACCAGACCGACTACACCAAGCCGCTGCTGTTCATGGCCGATGGCACCGTGCTCGAAACCCGGGCCGAGGCGCAGCACCTGCTCGGCACCCAGTGGGGAATGATGAATGAGACCGGCAGCTACCCGGGGCAATCCTGGCTGTGGCTGTACACGTTCTGGTATCAGATCAAGCCATTCTCCACCTCGGCCAACGCCGACGTCCTTGTAATGGGAGTGATGGGCGTTCTCAGTCTCGCCTTCATCCTGATCCCGTTCCTACCAGGGGTGCGCAGCCTTCCTCGTCGGATCCCGATCTACAAGCTGATCTGGCGTGAGCACTACCGGACACAGCGGGCCGGCGGGCCCCCAGCATGAGCAAGACAGCAACCTCGCAGTCGAACGGCACGCTCGCCGGCGCGGCCGAGTCTGAACCGTCGACACCTCCGGCGACCGAGAGCTCGATCTGCACCGGCCCGAATGCCTGCGGCTACTTGCCGAGACGGCCGTCGGGCGGATCGCGGTCAGCGTCAGCGAATGCGACAACCCCGTGATCCGACCGGTCACCTACCTGTCCGACGCACCTTCGCAGTCGGTGCTGATCCGCACCGCGCCAGGATCGAAGCTGCATGCCATTCTGCGGTCGGCGAGAGCAGCATTTGAGATCGATGGCATCGACGCCGCCAGCCGCGGGGGATGGAGTGTGATCATCGTCGGCGTCTGCGAAGAGATCACGAGCCCGGCCGAGCTGCGCCGAATAGCGGGGCTCGGACTCGACCCGTGGGCGCCGGGCAACAAAGGCCACTGGATCCGCATTCGCGCGAACGTCGTCTCTGGCCGGCGGATCCCCGCCGTTTTCCGAGCTCAGATGACAGCCAGCGCCGCCCGACCTCCCCGGCGAGGCTCGCCCCGGGGCCACCGGTGGTGACGCGGACCACCATGGCCTCGTCGCGCTGGCGCCCGAACTGATGTCGTCGGCAACGCGTTCTATCCCCGTCTACCGGCGGCAGAACGAGCGGGCGTCGCCGTCGCGGTCGCCGACGATCTGCACCACCACTCGATCGCCGACAGCGACCGTGCTGACATTCGCTCCAATCTCCTGCACCCTCCCTACCGCCTCGTGACCAAGAACGGTGCCCGGCGTGG
>Ga0207693_10004576_pt1 | contig 11674 bp, 11 predicted proteins | sample LARL81metaG_FD_184347 | JGI IMG/M metagenome (GOLD analysis project Ga0207693, IMG submission 184347) | Corn, switchgrass and miscanthus rhizosphere microbial communities from Kellogg Biological Station, Michigan, USA - LAR L8-1 metaG... | ecosystem: Host-associated > Plants > Roots >...
GACATGACCCGTTTCGCGGTGGAGCGCGGCCCGGCTCTGGCAGTGCGCAGGGCAGGCGCACGGCTAGTTCGGGGATTACTGGCCGACGCGGCCGTCGATCGAGGTCGGGCGAGCCGGCGACGAACTGCTCCGCGAAGGCGGCCTCCTCACGCCAGGCCCGCCAGGCGCCGGCCACCACCGCCGGATCAGCCACCGCCCCCCGCCCAGTCAGCGTCCTTGGCATCATCAGACCAATACAGCGGCGGCGCGTCGGCCCGGGCCATCACCCGCCGGAACTAGTTGCGTTCCACGTCAGCCATATGGCGGACCAGCCCGAGCAGGGACATGGTCGAGGGCGGCACCGAGCGCCCGGCCAACTGCTCCGCGTCGAGGCCGGCGCACTTCAGTTCCAGCGCCAGCCGGTAGGCGCGCAGGTAGTCCAGCAGCGTCGCCCGCTCGCCTTCCAGCTCTGCGCCTGCCGCGAATCTCGGATCCTGCGCCAGGTCCATCCACATGTTGGACTTCGGGCCGACCGCGTGCCAGCGTTCGGGTACCACGTCTCCGGTGCTCTGCTCCGTCACGGCGACCAGCCTGCCATTCCGTGCCCGGGGTGGCCAGCAGAGTGACCCCGCAAGACGAACCCCGGGTTCCGGGGCTGGCCCGCGTGCCGTGACCGGGCCTCCGCCCCGGCCGGGATGCCAACATCCCCGCCTCACCTGCGGTAGTTCTAGCTGCGATCAGCCTGCCGGACCTGGGATGGGCCGCCGGACTGGCTGCTCAAGGCGTCCGCCAGGGCCGGGCTTGGTACCGGGGCGACATCGACCGGCGGTGCCGCGTTCCTGAGTTCCTCAAGCCGGCTCTTGGACGGCACCAGCAGGGTTATGATCAGCGCGCCAAGGCCGAGCAGCGCCGCCGACACCGTGAACGCTATGGTGTAGCCGTGCACCGCGGCGGTGGCCGGCGCCAGCTGGCCCGCGTGGTGCGCGGCCAGGTAGGTCGCCGTCGCCGTCAGCGCCACCGTGCTCAGCGCCGCGGTCCCGATTGACCCGCCGACCTGCTGCATCGTGTTGACCAGCGCCGAGGCCACGCCCGAGTCCTGCCGGGCCACGCCGGTGGTGGCGGTGTTGATGGCCGGCGAGAAGATCATGCCGAAGCCGATGCCCATGGCCAGCAGCGCCGGCAGGACGCTGCCCGCGTAGCTGGAGGTCACGGTGAGCTGGGTGAGGTAGGCCATTCCGCCGCCGCCGATGAGCATGCCTGCAGCGATCAGCGCCCGCGGCCCGAGCCGGGGCAGCAGCACGATGCTGGAAGTGTTCGAGCTGATCAGGATGCAGGCGATCATCGGCAGGAAGGCCAGCCCGCTGGTCACCGGGCTGTAACCCTTGACCAGCTGAAGGTAATAGGTGAGGAACAGGAACACGCCGAAGATCGCGATCCCGGTCAGGCCGACCGCAACGTAGGAGCCGCCCCTGGCCCGGTTCAGGATCACCCGCAGCGGCAGCAGGGGGTGGCTCACCCGGTGCTCGGCGAAGGCGAACGCCGCGAGCAGCAGCACGCCGACGGCCAGCGAGCCGATGGTCAGGGCGGCGGTCCAGCCTGCAACCTCCGCGTGCGAGAACCCGAACACGATGAGGAACAGCCCCGCCGAGGCAAGCACCGCTCCCGTCCAGTCCATCCGCGGGCGGTGGTCCGGCCGGGTGCCCCGCATGTAAGCCAGGGCGCCGGCGATCGCGATCGCGGCGAAGATCAGGTTGACATACAGGCACCAGCGCCAGGACAAATACTCGGTCAGGACGCCGCCGAGGATCAGGCCCACCGCGCCGCCGCCGACGGCGACCGACCCGAAGACGCCGAACGCCCGGCCGCGCTCGCGGGGGTCACGGAAGGTGCTGACCAGGGTGCCCAGGGCGGCGGGCGCCAGGAGGGCGCCGAACGCGCCCTGAAGCGCCCGGGCGAGCACAAGCGTCTCGAACGAGGTGGCGGCGCCGCCAAGGGCCGAGGCGAGAGCGAACCCGGCCAGGCCGGTAATGAACACCCGCTTGCGACTGAACATGTCACCGATCCGGCCGCCGAGCAGCAGCAGGCTGCCGAAGGCGAGGGCGTAAGCGGTCACTATCCACTGGCGGTCGCTGTTGGGAAATCCCAGCGCGTGCTGGGCCGACGGCAGGGCGATGTTCACGACGGTGGCGTCCAGCACCACCATCAGCTGGGCGACGGCCACGATCACCAGGATGAGCCAGCGATGATCGCTGGCAGCCGGGCGGTGGCTGCCTGCGGCAGAAGGCACAGATGACATGGAGAGCTATACCCCCGGGTGAGAAGTGTGGCTGGTCTGGGTAGCGCGGGTCTTGCAGAGCCCGGCGATCATGCCGGAACCACAGGTGTGCCGGGCACAGCCGGCGAGGTGATCGGCGGCCGGGCCGCGTCGTCGAGGATGTCGAGCAGGCGGAGCAGGGTTGCCCGGTCCTCCTGGCTCAAGGCGCCAAAGATCTGCCCCAGCAGTCGCTCGCGGGCTGCGGACGCCACACCCAGGGAGGCCTCGCCCGCCTCGGTGATGGCGACGAGCTTGGCCCGGCGGTCGGTGGCGTCCGGCCGGCGCTCGGCCAGGCCCTGGCGCTCCAGCGCGTCGACGACGTCGGTGATGGAGTGCGGGGACAGCCCGAAATCGGCGGCCAGAACACTCTGCCGGGTGGGTCCCTGCTCCCGGAGCCGCAGCAGCACCTTGGTCCGGGCCATCGACAGGCCGCATCCGCTCATCTCGTCATTGACGGCGCGGAACATCCGGTGATGAACCGAGATGTACCGCTCGCCCACCTGTTCTGGCGTGATCATGGCTGCACCTCTGTCATTCACAGACGCTGAGCCTCCTCATCATGAGGCGCCTCACGTTGTTAATCCTCATAATGACAGGCCTCATGGATTTATTCCGGCGCCGGCCGGTCTGGGCTGGCGCTTCAGCCCCGCCCGGCACGGGGCCAGCCAGCGCCGGATGGCGGTTCCCTGCAGCAACGCAGCGCACCGGCGGACCCGTCAGCGCCGACAGTCGGCGCCGGTCCACGCGAACGCTTTCGAAACACCACCTGCGCACCTGGCGCGGGCCCCTTACCACCACAGCGCCCGGCCCGGCGGCCTAGCGCCGATAGGACTATGCACAGCAACGAGAAACGCCTGCTCAGCAATTCAAAATCGCGCAGAACGCCGGATCGGCGCTGGAAGACCGTTAGGTGTGAGCGTTAAGAACGCCGCACATATCGGCCGTTACAGCGCGGAGCCCGTCCTCCAGCCCGGTAAGGGCGTGACCGCCCGGCGAACCTGCAAACTGTTGGCGGCACAGTCAGCGGTTAACCAGACCGCCGGCATACGTGACCCGAACTGTGGATATGCGGCTGGCGGCTGAACTTCGCCCCGTATTTGCCGGAACTTTGTGAGCTGGCCGAGGTATGGCGGAGGCCGCGGCCAGGTCACCGCGATACAGCCTGTTCGGCCGCCTTGGTTGAAGAACCGTGGAGCTGGCATGCTTGCTGTGTGGTGCCGCGGGTGTCGAGTCCGGTTCTGGTCGGGCGGTCGGGCGAGCTTTCCGCGCTGGATTCCGCGCTTGCGGAGGCGGGGCGGGGCAGCCCGTCGACCGTCATTGTCGGGGGAGAGGCCGGGGTGGGAAAGTCCCGGCTGGTGAGCGAGTTCGCCGGGCGGTCACGTGGCACGGGTGCACGGGTGCTGGCCGGCGGCTGTCTGGAGCTGGGCGCGGACGGCCTGCCGTTCGCCCCGTTTACCGCGGTGCTCCGCGGGCTCGTGCGTGACCTGGGCGCCGCCGCGGTCGCTGAGCTGCTGCCTGGCGGCGCGGCCAGGGAACTGGCCCGGCTGCTGCCTGAGTTCGGCGAGCCTGCCAGGGCGGATGATGCGGGCGAGGCACGGGCGCGGCTGTTCGAGCAGGTGCTCGTCCTGCTGGAGCGCTTGGCCGAAGCCGGCCCGGTGATCTTGCTCATCGAGGACCTGCACTGGGCGGATCGTTCTACCACGGACCTTCTGGCGTTCCTGATTCGTAACCAGCCGTCCCTGGACGGCGTGCTGATCGTGGTGACCTACCGGTCCGATGAGCTGGGCCGTACCCACCCGCTGCGCGCGCTGCTCGCCGAGTTTGGCCGGATCGGCTGGGTCGCCAGGCTGGATCTGGGCAGGCTCACCCGTCAGGACACCGACCAGCTCGTCGCGGGGATCGTCGGCCGTCGGCCGGGTGATGAGCTGCTCGCGGCCGTGTATCGCCGCACCGACGGCAACCCGCTGTTCGTGGAGGCCCTCCTTGGTGACGGGGAGCTGGGCGCCGGGCTGCCGGAGTCGCTGCGCGACCTGCTGGTAGCCAGCTTGCGCCGGCTGCCGGAGGAGACGCAGGAGGTGGTCCGCGTCGCGAGCGCCGGCGGCGAGCGGACTGGTCACGGGCTGCTCGCCGCGGTCACCGGGATGGACAGCGCCGTTCTCGCCAGGGCGGTACGGCCCGCCGTGGCGGCAAATGTGCTGCTTGCCGACTCGGACGGCTATGCGTTCCGGCACGCGCTGATCCGGGAGGCCGTGCACGATGAGCTGCTGCCCGGCGAGCGCGGCCAGGTGCACAGCCGGTTCGCCGAGGCCATCGGCGCCGATCCGGGGCTGGTGGAGCCAGGCCAGGCCCCGGTTGAGCAGGCATACCACTGGCATGCGGCCCACGACGCGACCCGCGCGCTGGTCAGCGCGTGGCAGGCGGCCGGGCAGGCCGGGCAGGCTGTGGCGTACGCGGAGCAGCTCGCGATGCTGTCCCGGGTGCTCGAGCTTTGGCAGCAGGTTCCGGACGCCTCGGAGCGGATCGGTGCAGATCACGCCGCGGTGCTCGAAGCGGCGGCACGAACCGCCGAGCTGGACGGGGAGGATGACCGGGGTTTCACGTTCGCCACGGCCGCGCTGCGGGAGATCGACGCCGCCGGGGAACCGGTCCGTGCCGCGCTGCTCCTGGAAACCCGGGGTCGGCTCAAGTACCGCCTAGGCCGGGCCGACTATGCCGACGACCTGCGTGAGGCGGTCCGGTCGGTCCCAGCCGACCCGCCGAGCTCGGCGCGAGCCCAGGTGCTTGCGTCGCTGGCCCGGCACACGCTGCGCGTGCACGGCGGCTGGGACGACCCCGAGCTCCGGGCCAGCGCGGATGAAGCCGTCCGCATCGCCAGGCAAGTGGGTGACGCCGCCAGCGAAGCGGCCGCCCTCGGGGCGATCGCCTGCGCCGAGCCGATCGGCGCGGACGTGGAACCGATCCGGGCGCTGCTGGCCCAGGCCCGGGTGCTCGCCTCACGAGCGGACGCGTCCTATCCGCTGCTCCGCGCCGCCGTCACGGAGTCAAACATGCTCGAGACCGCTGGCCTGCATGAACTGGCCGCCGAGGTGGCCCGGGAGGGACTCGCGACGGCGCGAGAACACGGGCTCTCGCGGACGTTCGGCGCCGTCCTGGCCTGCAACCTGGCCGAGCCGTTGATGTCGCTGGGCCGGTGGGACGAGGCCCGCGAGATCGCCGAGGGCGCGCTGCAGCTCTTCCCGCCCAGGGTGAACAGAACCTACCTGTGGCGGCTCATCGGCGACATTGCCCTGGCCCGCGGCGACGTGGCCGGGGCGGCCGAATCCGTGGCGTCGATGAGCGCCGTGCTCCAACACACCAGGTACCACGACCAATATCACCTGCCACTGGTCCGGCTGGAAACCGAGGTGCGGCTGGCGCAGGGACGGTCCGCCGAAGCCCTGTCCGTGGTCGAGGACGCCTTGGACCGCTTCGACCTGGTACACAGCCCCCGGTACACCTGGCCGTTGCTTGGCGCTGGCGCCCAGGCGTGCGCCGCCTCTGTCGGCGACAGGGCTCTGCTCGGGAAGGCGGCGGCAATTCGCGATCACCTGCATGCCGAGGCGGGCAAGCTGGCGGTCGACGGGCTCGCGCAGCGCGCTCACCATCTCACGTTCACCGCCGAAGCGTGGAGCGCCGACCGTGCCCTGGCCGAGGCGGGGCGTAGCGAGCCGCCCCCGACAGATGACTTGCGTGCTGCCTGGCAGGATGCGACGCGGGCATGGGAGGCGGCCAGCGAGCCCTACCCGCTGGCGACGGCCCTGCTGCGCTGCGCCGAGTCCGTCCTCGGCGCCGGCGACCGCGACGGTGCCGCGGCCCAGCTGCGCCGCGCCGCGGAACTGGCGCACCGGCTTGGCGCCCGGCCGCTGAGCGATGGCATCGCCCTGCTCGCCCGGCGGGCCAGGATCCCGCTGGGCGAGCCAGGGGACAAGGCGGGCGCCCAGGCGCCCTCCGGACCTGAACGGCTGGGCCTCACCGCTCGCGAGTTCGAAGTGCTGCGGCTCGTCGCCGCCGGGCGCAGCAACAGGGAAATCGCCACCGAACTGTTCATCTCCGCGAAGACCGCCAGCGTGCACGTGTCCAACATCCTCAGCAAGCTCGGCGTGGCCACTCGCGGTGAGGCCGCGGCGACCGCCCACCGGCTCCACCTGCTCCACTCCTTAGATCCCGGCTGAGGCCGGGACGGCCGGAATCTAAGGAGGCACCGCCCCGAATACCGGGAAGATGCCCGATCCGCGGCGCGCAGCCTTAGCTGGATCCTCGGGATAGAGCCCAGCCACGTCACCGAGGAGGCCGCGATGAACCCGCACCCCGCCATCAGCTACGAACTCTCCCAGGCCCGGATCGCCGACCGGCGCCGCCAGGCCCAGCGCGAAGGGCTGGCCCGCGCTGCCGTGCACCCGCAGTCGCGCACACCGCGACCGAACAGGAAATGGCTCCCGGTCAGTCTCTACTTCTGGGCGGCCAACCGTCGGCGGGCACGTCAGATTCCCGCCACGTAATCGCAGCAGCCACCGGGCAAGGAGGCCCACCATGTCACATCTCAGTATCAGCGCCGTGCGGGCCGACGCGCTGTTCGCGTCGGCGCTGCAGCCCTCCGCCGAACCCTCCGTGATGCAGATCCGGCAGGCTATCGCCGAGGCCATCGGCCGGTACGACGGCCGCGGCTGCTCGGCCCGCGTCGCGCAGGCCTACGGCGACCACCCGGACACCGCCGCGACCCGGATGCGCTGGGCGCGCACAGGGGTCACCGCCACCTTCGGCGGATCACGGCCACAACCGGCGCACGCCGGGAAGACCCGCCGGTCCCCGGCGCCCTGCACCTCCCGTGCCGCGTGAGCCACGGCCGACGCCACGCGGACTCGGGGTTCGAGCCTTTGGCGGCGCGCTTCACGAGCCCGCTTCCCAGTTTGACGCTGCCGAGCCCCAGCGAACCAGTGCCCGGTGTCAACCGGAGCAGGAAATGTCGCCGACGCCGCCGACGGAGGCCTGCGCTCCAGGGTGGAAGCGGCTTCCCGGGGTGGACCCGCCGGTATCCGCGGGTGAGCTGCCGAACGAATGGTGACTTGCTGTTCGGCGCTTCGCATGCTCCTCCATCAGGGCAGCAAGGCCTAAGGTGGTCCTGTGAGCGGCGGCGAGACACGCGATGGGGTGTCGCTGACCAACCTTGCCCAGCCGCTCTTCGATGGCGCCGAAGCGACCAAGCGGGACCTGGTGGACTACCTGGACGCGGTTCGCGGCCAGTTCATCCCGGTGCTGCGGGACCGGCCGCTGTCAGTGATCCGGGTGCTGCGGGGGCAGCCGCCATTCATGCAGAAGAACGTCCCGCGGTACACCCCGTCGTGGGTGCGCACGGTGCAGGTCTGGGCGGAGACCTCGCGCCGCGAGGTCTCCTATGCGCTGTGTGACGACCGTCGCACGCTGCTGTGGCTCGCCAATCAGCGGGCCGTGGAGTTCCACCCGACGCTGGTCATGGCCGGTGACTGGCAGCATCCCACGCACCTGGTGGTGGACATAGACCCGCCAGGGGGCGGGAACGCGTTCGGCCTGGCCGTTCACGCCGCCCAGTTGGTCCGCCAAGTCCTGGCCGAAGCCGGTCTGGCCGGCGTCGTTAAGACCAGCGGCGCCAAGGGCGTGCACGTGTTCGTTCCGGTTGATGCCGGGACGTCAGGCGAGGGCGCGGCCGCCGCCACCCGCGCGATTGCGGTGCGTGCGGAGCGGCTGGACCCGGCCCTTGCTACGACGGCGTTTATTCGGGAGGACCGGGGCGGGAAGGTGTTCCTCGATTCCACCCGGGCGGGAGGGTCGACCGTGGTGGCGGCTTATAGTCCGCGGGTACGGCCGGGCGCGCCGGTGTCGTTTCCCGTGCCCTGGGACGCCCTGGACCGTGTCGCTCCCGAGGACTTCAACGTTCGCAATGCGGCGCGGCTGATCACTGCCGGCGATCCGTGGGCGGCGCTGATGCCCGCGCCGCAGTCCCTGGACCCCGGCCTGGTCGAGGAGGGGCGCACGATCCCGGTCGCCCGGGTGCACGCCATGCACGAAGGGAAGCGCCGCGCCCGCGCCCGCCGCGACGCGGCGAGGTGACTAAAGGCAGCCGGGCCGATGGTACGTCCCTGTTCCCCGGCACGAGCATCAATTGGCGCACTGGCAAAGGCCCTGCCGGCTTGGCAGCGGTCGCGACCTGCTCGGGAGTCAGCGCGTCCGGCACCGCGTTATCTACTGCGGCTGCTGCCACCGACCGGCAGCCGGAGGTGGTCAGCCGGTCGGCGCGGGAGGAGCACTCAGAGGCGGGCCGGGCATCGGCTCTGGTTCGGGCGCGTGGCTCCCTAACGAGTCGCACCGGCGCACAGCGGCGGAAGCGACACGGGCGGTCAGCGGCGGGCCTGGCAGACGACCGTCACTGGGCGGGGAGCGTAGTGCACCCGCCTGATGCCGCCGTCCCCAGGTGCATCCGTGGCGGCGATCGCGGAGAGGTATTAACTCGGCCGGCCCGCCGCGCCGAGTCCGCGCGGAACGATTTTGCGCGACTGACGGCTCGATGAGCTGGCAGGGGCTCGACCTGATCGCCTGCGGCAGCCCGGGGCGACGAAAACCTGGTGTTGCGCACGATGGGAGCCACGCCGCTGGAGCGGGCCGCCGACGTCAACGCCGCCTTCGCTGACCCGGCCATCCGCGGCATCCTCTCGGTGGTCGGCGGGGAGGACCAGATCACAGTCATCCCGCACCTGGACGCTGGGGCCGCCCGACGTGACCCCAAGCCCTTCCTCGGGACGAGCGACAACACCAACATCCACCACTGGCTGTGGGAGAACGGTATCGCGAGCTTCTACGGCGGCTCCTCCCAAGTCCACCTCGGCCCCGGCCCTAGTGTCGACGACATCCATGCCCGGTCGCTGCGGGCCGCTCTCCTCACCGGCGAAACGCTCGAGATCACCGACCCCGGCGAGTCGGAAGATGCCGGGGTGGACTGGGGCGACCCGCGCGCCCTGAACTGCTTCGGCGAGCGCGAGCCGACTGAGCCGTGGAGCTGGCAGGGACCGGCCCGTGCGGTCACCGGCCGCACCTGGGGCGGCTGCCTTGAGGTCATCGAGGAGATCCTCACCGCAGGCCGGTTCCCCTTCGGCCCGGACGTCCTCGACGGCGGCGTTCTCCTCATCGAAACCTCCGAAGAACTCCTCCCCGCGCGCAACGTCGGGTGGATTGTCCGCGCGCTGGGCGAGCGCGGCATCCTCGGGGCAGTCGGAGCGGTTCTCGTGGCCCGCCCGCCAGTGTCCGACTTCACCCGCCGGCCGCCCGCTGCGGAACGCGCCCGGCTGCGCGCGGAGCAGCGCGACGTCGTCACCGGGCTCATCGCCCGGTACAACTCCGAAGCCGTGGTGTGCGTCGGCATTCCGTTCGGCCACACACGCCCGCAATGGATCCTCCCGCACGGCGGCACGATCACCGTCGACGGCGCCGCGCACCGGGTTACCGCCGACTACTCATAACCAGCCAGGCCCGCTTCCGGACCCGGTACCCGCCACCGCTCATAACGGAAGATGACGATCCATTCGAGGCCTGCTTGAAGCTTGCCGAGTATGCGTGACTAGTGGCTGAGGTTGGCCAGGTCAGTGACGCTCCGGATCCAATGTCGGCTAGCTACACTCCGGTTATGAAAGCAGCGGTCTGCACGAGGTACGGCCCGCCCGAAGTAGTTGTGATCTCAGAAGTGGAGAAGCCGGCTACGGGGGACAACGGGGTGCTCGTCAAGGTCCACGCGACGACGGTGAACCGGACGGACTGCGCCTACCGGGCTGCCAGGCCCTTTTTCATGAGATTCCTCACCGGGCTTATCAGGCCGCGGTCGCCGGTCCTGGGCACTGAGTTTGCGGGCGTGGTCGAGGCGGTCGGCAGCGGCGTCGCGTCGTTCGGGGTCGGCGACAAGGTGTTCGGATACAACGAGGGCTCGTTCGGCGCTCATGCCGAGTACATGTCGATTCCCGAGGACGGTTCGGTCGCGACGATGCCGGCCAACGTCACCTACCAGCAGGCCGCTCCTGGTACGGAGGGGGCGCATTATGCCCTCGGGCACATCAGGGCGGCGAAGATCCACAGCGGCCAGGACATCCTGGTCTACGGCGCGAGCGGCGCTATAGGCTCAGCGGCGGTCCAGCTGTTGAAGAGCCTGGGCGCCAGCGTGACCGCTGTCTGCGGCACCGACCACGTGGAACTGGTCAAGGGCTTGGGCGCCGACAGGGTCATCGACTACACGGCCGAGGATTTCACGAAGGACAACCAGAGATACGACGTGGTCCTGGACTCGGTCGGCAAGAGCTCCTTCAGCCAGTGCAAACGGCTTCTGAAACCGCGCGGGATCTACATCTCGTCGGAGTTGGGTCCTCTGGCCCAGAATCCGTTCCGTGCGCTCATTGCCCCGCTGCATGGCGGCAAGAAGGTCTTGTTCCCCATTCCGAAGCATGACCAGCTGATGGTGGAGCACTTCAGGAAGCTGATCGAGTCCGGAGAGTTCAGGCCGGTCATCGACAGAACGTATCCGCTGGATCAGATCGTCGAGGCTTACAGGTACGTCGAGGCCGGGCAGAAAACCGGCAATGTCGTCATCAGCCTCGAAGGTTCGCGCTAACGGCCGGTCGTTCGGCGACATACTCCGCGCATCGATGCGCTAGCGGGCCAAGCGTCGGCACGCAGAACAGCCAGATCTGCGCACCGCAATCAGCCGCCTCGACCGACAGTGAGTTGCGCCAGAACGGCGGCTCCGGACGCGGCAGGTTGACGGAGTAGGGATCACGCATGGTTCCCTGGCCGGGTCGAGGCTCGATGAGGCACTGGCATTCGGCTGGCGCGCGTCCTTCCCGCAGCTGGCGAATCGTCACTTCACCGCAATCGCGTCGACCTCGATGAGGAACTCGGGCCGGGCCAGCCGCGCCACGCCGATGAGCGTGTCGGCGGGCTTGTGGTCCCCGAATAGCTCCACCCTGGCTTGCTCGATGACCGGCAGGTAGTCGGATTTGTAGCCCGCCACGTAGATGGTGAGCTTGGCGACCTGGTCGGGGCGGGCGCCTGCCGCGGTGAGCGCGCGGCCCAGATTCGCGTATACCTGGCGGGCCTGGCCCGCCAGGTCGCCTGGGGCGACGGAGTTGCCGTGGACGTCTTCAGGTTCCTGGCCGGCGATGAACACCATGGCGGTCCCGGCCGCGACGACGACTTGGGTATAGGTGGCCTGAGGGGGCAGGTCCGCCGGGCTGATGAGCTGGATGGTCATAGCTCTAGTTTGCGGCGTTGCGTATTCTGGCGGCCCGCGACAGTGTCGGGCTGGCCGGATTCGTTATCTGTACCGGTGCC
>Ga0207693_10004577_pt1 | contig 11674 bp, 12 predicted proteins | sample LARL81metaG_FD_184347 | JGI IMG/M metagenome (GOLD analysis project Ga0207693, IMG submission 184347) | Corn, switchgrass and miscanthus rhizosphere microbial communities from Kellogg Biological Station, Michigan, USA - LAR L8-1 metaG... | ecosystem: Host-associated > Plants > Roots >...
AGGATGTGAAGCAGGATACGGCCAAGGAGATTCCGCGCGGGAACCTCCCGGGAAAGGGCCTCGGCGGGCACCGGTGAGTTGTGCATCAGGACGGCCCCGGCGCCGCAGAACCGCTGCGGCGTTCCCGGCCAGTGTACGCCGGCCGGGGCCTTCGCCTACAACAGCACTGTCTACGGAGCAGCCCGCTTCACGAGCGCGTCGCGGAGCGGATGAGGTCCGTGACCTGCCTGGGCGGCGCCAGCATCGCCAGGTGGCTCGTGTGAAGCGTGAGGGTCGTGGCGTTCATCTTCAGGGCAAGGTGAGCGCTGCCCTTAATCTCGACGGCGCCGGCGACGCAGCAGTAAGCCCGCATAGGCGAGGAGATTTACTGCGATCAGTATCGTGGCGAGCAGCATCTGGATGTGTGCCGTCAGACCCACCGGGTAGAGCAGGGCGCCGAGGTAATGGGCGAGGAACCCACCGGAGTAACCCGCCTCGCCTCCCAGCGCGCGCCAGTGATTCTCGAGCGGCGTCAGCGGACAGACCCGCGAGGTGAGCTCGACCCAGATACCCCAGGCGAGGGCCGGCAGATGCAGCAGGGCGATCCGCGGCCAGCGCCATGCGAGCAAGCCGCCCAGCACCACGAACGCCACGAAGGCGAAGTGCAGCGTGACGAGCGCATCGGCGAGCAGCGACCAGGCCATCGCCCGGAGCCACGCGGCCGCTAGGCGGCGATGCGCTCGGTCAGCAGGCGCGCGATGCGCGCGAGCGCCTTTTCCAGAGTCTCCATGCTGCAGGCGAACGACAGGCGCATGTGCCCGGGCGCCCCAAAGCCTGAGCCGGGCACCACGGCGACGCCCGCCTCATTAATCAGCAGTTCCGCGAACTCATTGTCGTCACGGCAGCCCAGCGCCGCCATGGCGCGCGAGACTTCCGCGAAGGCATAGAACGTGCCGGCGCCGGGCAGGCAGCTCACCCCGGGGAGGTTGTTGAGCGCGCGCACGACGAAGTCGCGGCGCTCCTTGAACGCAGTATTCATGGTGCCGACGCACGCCTGGTCGGCGTTCAGGGCCACGGTCGCGGCCTTCTGGGAGATGCTCGAGGCATTGGACGTCGACTGCCCCTGGATGGTGCCCATCGCGTGGATGAGCTCCTTCGGTCCGCCGCAGTAGCCGATGCGCCAGCCGGTCATGGCATACGCCTTGGAAACGCCGTTGATGGTCACGGTACGCGGGTACAGTTCCGGCACCGCGGTGACCAGGCTGCAGAACGCCTCCGGCTCCCAGTAGATCTTCTCGTACATGTCATCGGTGCCGATGACGATGCGCGGATGCTCGAGCAGCACTTCCCCTAAGGCCTTCAGTTCCGCGCGCGTGTAGGCCGCGCCGGTCGGATTGCAGGGACTGTTGAGGAGCAGCAGGCGGGTCTTGGGAGTAATCGCCGCTTCCAGCTGCCGCGGGGTGATCTTGTAGCCCTGCGCCATGCCGGCAAACGGCATCACCGGCAGGCCGTCGGCGAGCAGCACCATGTCGGGGTAGGAGACCCAGTAGGGCGCCGGGATCACCGCCTCATCGCCCGGATCCAGCAGCGCCATGCACAGGTTGTAGATGGTTTGCTTGGCGCCGGAGGACACCAGGATCTGCGAGCGCTCGTAGGTGAGGGCGTTGTCGCGCTTGAATTTGGCGATGATGGCGTCTTTGAGCTCATCGATGCCATCGACGTTCGTGTAGCGCGTGAACCCGCCCCGGATGGCCTCGATACCCGCGTGCGCGATATGCGCCGGGGTGTCGAAGTCCGGCTCACCGGCGCCCAGGCCGATGATGTCCTTGCCTTCCTTTTTCAGGCGCGCGGCCCGGGCGGTGACCGCGAGCGTGGGGGAGGGCTTGACGCGCTGGACGCGCCGGGACACGGGGACCGTCATATTTTATTTCCTGCCGTTCGCTTCAAATCCGGCCGCGCGACTATATTAAGAGATTACGCCCGCCGCGGCCACGCGGCACGCGTACCACCACCTTATACAGAGCAGCCTGATCCCGCATGGATTCGCGACCTTTTGAGCTGGTAGCTGATTTCTCCCCCGCCGGCGATCAGCCCCAGGCGATCGACAAGCTGGTCGAGGGGATCGAGGAGGGCCTGGCGCACCAAACCCTGCTCGGAGTGACGGGAAGCGGTAAGACATACTCAGCGGCCGGAGTCATCCAGCGGGTGCAGCGCCCCACTATGGTGCTCGCCCACAACAAGACCCTCGCCGCGCAGCTGTACGGGGAGTTCCGCGAGTTCTTCCCGCACAACGCGGTCGAGTACTTCGTCTCCTACTACGACTACTACCAGCCGGAGGCCTACGTTCCCTCCTCGGACACCTACATCGAGAAGGACTCCTCGGTGAATGAGCACATCGAGCAAATGCGCCTCTCGGCCACCAAGGCGCTGCTCGAGCGTTCCGACTCGATCATCGTCGCGACCGTGTCCTCGATCTACGGCCTGGGCGACCCGCAGGCGTACCTGGCCATGGTGCTGCACCTGAAGCGCGGTGATCGCATCGATCAGCGCGCGCTGCTGCGGCGCCTGGCGGACATGCAGTACACGCGCAACGAACTCGACCTCACCCAGGGAACCTACCGGGTGCGCGGGGATGTCATCGATATCTTCCCGGCCGAGTCCGAGCGCGAGGCGGTGCGCGTGGAGCTGTTCGATGACAGCATCGACTCGATCACGCTGTTTGATCCCCTGACGGGGGCGATCAACCGCAAGGTGCCGCGCTTCACCGTCTATCCGGGTACGCATTATGTGACACCGCGGGAGCGGCTCATCGGCGCGGTGGACCAGATCCGTGACGACCTGCGCGAGCGGCTGAAGGAACTGCGCGAGGCGGGGAAACTCGTGGAGGCGCAGCGCCTGGAGCAGCGCACGATGTTCGACATGGAGATGATCAAGGAGGTCGGCTACTGCGCCGGCATCGAGAACTACTCGCGCTACCTCTCGGGGCGTGCGCCCGGGGAGCCACCGCCGTGCCTGTTCGACTACCTGCCCAAGAACGCGCTGCTGTTCGTGGATGAAAGCCACCAGACGCTGCCGCAGCTGGGCGCCATGTACAAGGGCGACCGCTCGCGCAAGGAAGTGCTGGTGGAGTACGGGTTCCGGCTGCCCTCGGCGCTCGACAACCGCCCGCTGCGGTTCGAGGAGTGGGAGCAGCTCGCGCCGCAGATGATCTTCGTCTCCGCCACCCCGGGGAAGTACGAGTCCGCGCACACCTCCCAGCTCGTCGAGCAACTGGTGCGGCCGACCGGGTTGGTGGATCCGGAGGTGGAAGTGCGACCGGTGGCAAGCCAGGTCGATGACGTGCTGTCGGAGATCAAGAAGTGCGTGCAGGCCGGTGAGCGCGTGCTCATCACCACCCTCACCAAGCGCATGGCCGAGGACCTCACCGAATACCTGAACGAACACGGGGTGCGGGTCCGCTACCTGCACGCGGACATCGAGACGGTGGAGCGCACCGAGATCATCCGCGACTTAAGACTGGGGAAATTCGACGTGCTGGTCGGCATCAATCTCCTGCGCGAGGGCCTGGACATGCCCGAAGTTGCCCTGGTCGCGATCCTGGACGCGGACAAGGAAGGGTTCCTGCGCTCGGACAACTCCCTCATCCAGACCATCGGCCGCGCGGCGCGCCACATCAACGGCCGGGCCATCATGTACGCCGACCGCATGACCGGCTCCATGCAGCGTGCGATCGAGGAGACCGACCGCCGGCGCAAGCGCCAGGTCGCCTACAACCTCGAGCACGGCATCACCCCGCGCGGCATCACCAAGGCGGTGATGGACATCATGGAAGGGGCCCGCTCGGAAGCGCCCGTGCCCGGGGAACGGGGCCGGCGCGGCAAGGCACTCACGGCGGCGGACTTGAAGCCCGAGGCGCTGGTGAAGCAGATCAAGCGCCTGGAAGGGGAGATGTTCAAAAAGGCGCGCAATCTTGAGTTCGAGGACGCCGCGCGGCTGCGCGATGAGATCGAGCGCCTGAAGCAGCTGGAACTGGGGTTCCCGGCGCCGCTGACCCAAACGTAAGTGCTTGGAAATTATCGGATTAGCTTGCGCGCAGAGGCCTGCTCTTGTATCGTTCGCGCCCCCTTGCTGTGCTGATGGCTTAAACGCAGGCGCGTAGCTCAGTGGTAGAGCATCACCTTGACATGGTGGTGGTCGGTGGTTCGATCCCACTCGCGCCTACCAGTTGAAAGAAGAGGGCGCTCGCGGCAACACCGCGGCGCCCTTTTTTTCACAGCGGTCGCGCCGCCTGCGCTTTTGGGGAATGCCCGGAAGGTTGGTCCTATGCCCGTTGTCACATTGCCCGATGGCAGCAAGCGCCCCTTCGATCACCCGGTGACGGTGGACGAGGTGGCGGGCAGCATTGGCGCGGGCCTGCGCAAGGCGGCACTCGCCGCCCGCGTCAACGGCCGGCTGGTGGATACCTCCTACGTGATCGCAGACGATGCGCAGCTCGCCATCGTCACGGACAAGGATCCGGACGGGCTGGAGGTGATCCGCCACTCCACCGCGCACCTGCTCGCGCAGGCGGTGAAGGAGCTGTTCCCCTCCGCCCAGGTGACGATCGGGCCGGTGATCGAGGATGGCTTCTACTACGACTTCGCCTTCGAGCGGCCCTTCACGCCCGAGGACCTCACGGCGATCGAAGCCAAGATGACCGAGCTTGCCAAAAAGGACCAGGCCGTCAGTCGCCGCGTCATGCCGCGCGATGAGGCCGTGAAGTTCTTCCGCAGCCTGGGCGAGCTCTACAAGGCGGAGATCATCGCCGCCATCCCGGACAAGGATGAGATCAGCCTCTACGGCCAGGGCAGCTGGGTGGACCTGTGCCGTGGCCCGCACGTGCCTTCCACGGGCAAGCTCAAGGCCTTCAAGCTGACCAAGGTTGCCGGCGCCTACTGGCGCGGGGACTCGCGTAACGAGATGCTGCAGCGGATCTACGGCACCGCCTGGGCCGACAAGAAGCAGCTGGACGAGTACCTGCACCGACTGGAGGAGGCCGAGAAGCGCGACCACCGCCGCATCGGCAAGGAACTCGACCTCTTTCACCTGCAGGAAGAGGCACCGGGGGCGGTGTTCTGGCACCCCAAGGGCTGGACCGTGTTCCAGGCCCTGATCGGCTACATGCGCGAGCGCCAGGGGGCGGCGGGCTACGAGGAAGTGAGCGCGCCGGAGCTCATGGACGCACAGCTGTGGGCGCAGTCCGGGCACCTGGAGAAGTTCGGCGAGAACATGTATCTCACCAAGACCCCTGATGAGCGCACCTACGCCATCAAGCCCATGAACTGCCCGGGCCACGTGCAGATCTTCCGCCACGGCCTGCGCAGCTATAAGGAACTGCCGGTGCGCCTGGCGGAGTTCGGCAAGGTGCACCGCTACGAGCCCTCCGGCGCCCTGCACGGGCTCATGCGCGTGCGCGCCTTCACCCAGGACGACGGGCACTGCTTCATCACCGAAGGGCAGATCACATCCGAGTCGGTGGCGATCACGAAGCTGATCCTGGATATCTACCGGGACTTCGGCTTCGAGGACGTGCGCATCAAGTACGCCGACCGCCCCCCGCAGCGCGTGGGGTCGGATGAGATCTGGGACCGGGCCGAGGCCGCCCTCAAGGCCGCCTCCGCCGCCGCCGGCATCGAGTACACCCTGAACAAGGGCGAGGGGGCCTTTTACGGCCCCAAGCTCGAGTTTGTCCTGCGCGATGCCATCGGCCGGGACTGGCAGTGCGGCACGCTGCAGGTCGACCTCAACATGCCCGAGCGCCTGGGCGCCTATTACATCGACGAACACAGCAGCAAGCGCACGCCGGTGATGCTGCACCGCGCGATGTTCGGTTCGCTGGAGCGCTTCTTCGCGATCCTGCTGGAGCACCACGCCGGGCGCCTGCCAGCGTGGCTGGCGCCGGTGCAGGTCGTGGTCCTGAGCATCACCGACCGCCAGGATGAGTACGTCCGCAAGGTTACGGAATCCCTGAAAAATCAGGGATTTCGGGTGGAGTCCGACTTGCGTAACGAGAAGGTCGGCTTTAAAATCCGCGAGCACACGCTTAAGCGTGTTCCATATTTACTGGTCGCGGGCGACAAGGAAGTAGCCGCAAACCTGATCGCAGTGCGTACCCGCAGCGGCAAGGATCTGGGCACGATGGTGCCGGAGACGTTCGCCGAACGACTCCGCGTCGAGCTCAAAAGCCGCGGGCGCACAGTAATGGAGGGATGACGAATCGCTAGTGCAACAAAGCGGGTCCGGCGCAACGAGGACATCAGCGCGCCGCAACTGCGTGTGATCGCGGCCGATGGGTCGCAGGCTGGAGTGATGTCCCGCTACGACGCCCTGCAGATGGCGTTGTCCGCGGAGCTGGATCTGGTTGAGGTGTCGCCGACCGCCGAACCGCCGGTCGTGCGCATCATGGATTACGGCAAGTTCCTGTTCGAGCAGAACAAGAAAGCCCACTCCGCCAAGCGCAAGCAGAAACAGATTCAGGTAAAGGAAGTTAAGTTTCGTCCCGGTACGGGAGAGGCGGATTACCAGATCAAGGTGCGTAATCTGACCCGCTTTCTGACCGAGGGTGATAAGGCCAAGGTGACCTTACGGTTCCGCGGCCGCGAAATGGTGCACCAGGACATCGGGCGCAAGCTCCTTGACCGGGTTTCCACTGACTTGGCGCCGCACGCGGTGGTCGAGCAGAACCCGCTCATGGAAGGCAAGCAGATGATCATGGTCTTTGCACCGAAGAAGAAGTAACGCTCGCAAGCCCGCCCAAGGGGCCTGCGCTCGTTCGCCCGCAAGCGGGTGCCTGCCTCAGGCGCCTTGTGAGCGGTTGCTACACAATCAGGAGTGATTCGATGCCCAAGTTGAAAACCAACCGGGCTGCGGCCAAGCGCTTTCGCAAAACGGCGAAGAGCTTCAAAGGCTACGCGGCCAATCGTCGCCACAACCTCGGCCACAAGACCCGCAAGGTCAAGCGCCACGCACGCTCGGGCGGCTCGAGCCTCGTGCACGAAAGCGACAAGGGTCGTCTCGTGCAGCTACTTCCCAATCACAAGTAATCGAGCACCACCATGGCACGAGTAAAGCGTGGCGTGACGGCCGGGCGCCGTCACAAGAAAGTTCTGGGCAAGGCGAAGGGTTACTACAACGCCCGCCGCAAGGTGTATCGCGTCGCCAAGCAGGCCGTCATCAAGGCCGGCCAGTACGCCTATCGCGACCGGCGCGCCAACAAGCGTGAGTTCCGCGCCCTGTGGATCGCGCGCATCAATGCCGCGGCGCGCCTCTACGGTCTCACCTACAGCCGCATCATCAACGGCCTGAACAAGGCGGGCGTCGAGATCGATCGCAAGGTCCTCGCGGACATCGCGGTGCACGACACCGCGGCGTTTGGCGCGATCGCGCAGCAGGCAAAGACCGCCCTCGGTATCACCTGAAGCCAAGGGAGCGGGTCGTGTCGGACCTGACCGCCCTGACCGGCCGGGCGCTCGCCGAGGTGGCCGCTTGCGGCGACCTCGCGGCGCTCGAGGACGCGCGCGTGCGCTGGCTCGGCAAGAAGGGCACGCTCACCGAGCAGCTGAAGTCACTCGGGGCCCTGCGTGCCGCCGAGCGACCCGCCGCGGGCGCGCGCATCAACCAGGCGAAGCAGGACCTGCAGGCGGCGCTTGAGGCGCGGCGCGCCCAGCTGCAGCGGGCCGCCATCGAGCGCGAGCTCGCCGGCGGGCGCATCGACGTGACGCTGCCCGGGCGTGGCGAGGAGCCGGGCGGCCTGCACCCGGTCACCAGGGCGCGCCTGCGCATCGAGACCCTGTTCCGCCGCGCCGGCTTCGAGGTCGCCGCGGGACCTGAGATCGAAGATGACTTCCACAATTTCGAGGCGCTCAACATCCCGGCCAACCACCCGGCGCGGGCGCTGCACGACACCTTCTACTTCCCCGACGGGCGCCTGCTGCGCACGCACACCTCGCCGGTGCAGATCCGCGCGCTGCAGGAACGTGGAGCGCCGCTCGCCATCATCGCCCCGGGGCGCGTGTACCGCTGCGATTCGGACATGACCCACTCGCCGATGTTCCACCAGCTGGAGGGACTGGCGGTCGGGGAGCAGGTGAGCTTCGCCAACATGAAGGCGGTGCTGCACGGGTTCCTGCAGGCCTTCTTCGAGAAGGACCTCGCGATGCGGCTGCGCCCGTCCTACTTCCCGTTCACCGAGCCTTCCGCCGAAGTGGACATGTCGTGCGTCTTTTGCGACGGGCGCGGTTGTCGCACCTGCAAGCACACCGGATGGCTGGAGATCTCCGGCTGCGGCATGGTGCACCCGAACGTGCTGCGCGCCTGCGGCATCGATCCGGAGCGCTTCAGCGGCTATGCCTTCGGCGCCGGCATCGACCGCCTCGCCATGCTGCGCTATGGGGTGAATGACCTGCGCCTGTTCTTCGAGAACGACCTGCGCTTCCTCACGCAGTTCCGGGCCTTCAGCGCATGAAGGTGCCGTACTCCTGGCTCGCGGAATGGGTGAAGCTGCCGTGGCCACCGGCCGAACTTGGCGCGCGCCTCACCATGGCAGGCTTCGAGCTCGAATCCCTGGCAAGCGCCGCCCCGCAATTCACCGGGGTGGTCGTGGCGGAGATTCTCAGCGCGGAACGCCACCCGCAGGCCGACAAGCTCACGGTGTGCCGGGTCTCGATGGGGCGCGGGGAAGCGCTACAGATCGTGTGCGGCGCGCCGAACGCGCGCGCCGGACTCAAGAGTGCCCTCGCGCAGGTGGGAGCCGTGCTCCCGGGTGAGCTCGCCATCCGCGCGGCGACGCTGCGCGGCATCGAGTCGCAGGGCATGCTCGCCTCCGCCAAGGAGCTCGGGCTGGCGGAGAGCTCGAACGGCATTCTCGAGCTGCCGCCCGATGCCCCGGTCGGCAAGTCCCTGCGCGAGTACCTGGGCCTTGATGAGGCGGTGCTGGAAGTGAACGTGACGCCCAACCGCGGCGATGCCATGTCGATGCTCGGCATCGCGCGCGAAGTCGCGGCGCTCACCGGCACGCCGGTCACGGGCCCGGCGATCCGCCCCCTGACGGGCGCGGCCGGTGAACCGCTCACGGTGCGACTGGAGGCGCCCGCGGCCTGCCCGCGCTTCGCCGGCTGCATCGTGCGCGGCATCGACAATCACGCCACGACGCCGCTGTGGATGCGCGAGCGCCTGCGCCGCGCGGGCCTGCGCCCGATCAGCCCGGTGGTCGATGTCACCAACTACGTCATGCTCGAACTCGGGCAGCCGTTGCACGCCTACGATCTTGCGCAGCTTCAGGGCGGCATCCGCGTGCGGCTGGCGCTGCAGGGCGAGGCCCTGGTGCTCCTCGACGGCAAGGAGATCCGCGCGGACGAGGACATGCTCCTCATCACGGACGAGGCCGGTGCCGTGGGGCTCGCCGGCATCATGGGCGGGCTGCGCACGGCGGTCAGCGCGGACACCCGCGACGTCTACCTCGAGTCGGCCTTCTTTGCCCCCGCGGCCATTCTCGGGCGCGCCCGGCGCGTGGGCCTGGTGACGGATGCGGGCCAGCGCTTCGAGCGCGGCGTCGACCCTTCCGGCCAGGCGCGCGCCATCGAGCGCGCGGTGGCACTGCTGAAGCCCTTTGCCGGCGGCGCCGCGGGCGCCGTGCACGTCACCGAATCCGCAGCCGATCTGCCGCGGCGGGTTCCGGTGTCGCTGCGTGCCGCGCGCCTGCAGAAACTGCTCGGGGTGGAATTGCCCGCGGCAAAGGTGAGCACGGCGCTCGCGGGCCTGGGGCTGCAGGTGGTCGCAGCAGCGGACGGCTGGCGCGCCACGCCCCCGGCGCATCGCTTCGATCTTGTGATCGAGGCGGACCTGATCGAGGAGGTGGCCCGGATCGTCGGATTCGAGGCGATCCCGGAAACCGAGGCCGCGGTGCCACAGCACTTTCGCGCGCTGCCCGAGGCACAGCCGGCGGAATCGGCCTGGCTTGAGGCACTCGCCGCGCGCGGCTACCAGGAGGCGATCACGCTTGCGTTCGTCGACCCGGTGTTGCAATCGCAGCTCTTCCCCTCAGTGCCGGCGCTCGCACTGTCGAATCCGATTGCGAGCGACCTGTCGGTGATGCGGGTGTCGCTGTGGCCGGGACTGCTGCGCGCGGCGCTCGAGAATCAGCATCGCCAGGCCGACCGCATCCGCCTGTTCGAGCACGGCACGCGCTTCGAATTAAGCGGCGGCAGCACGCGCGAGATCGACTCGCTCGCCGGCGTTGCCTGCGGTGCACGGCTGCCGGAACAATGGGGCATCGCGAAGGAGGGCCGCGTCGCGCTCGATCTCTTCGACGTCAAGGCGGACCTGATGGCACTGATCGCCGCGACCGGCGATGCGGGGTCCTTCAGCTTCGAGTCCGCGGCGCACCCGGCGCTGCACCCGGGGCGCAGCGCGCGCGTGCTGCGCCGCGGTGAGACGGTCGGGTGGCTGGGGGAACTGCATCCGACACTGGTGAAGTCGATGGATTTTACATATACGCCGGTGCTCTTCGAGCTTGACGTAGCGGCCCTTGCGGTCCGCCGCAGCGCCTACCAGGAGATTTCAAGGTTCCCGCAGGTGCGGCGCGATCTTGCGATCGTGGTCGACGAGTCGGTGACTTTAAGTACGATTGCCGAGCGTGTAACCTTGTCCGCCTCCAGCCTCCTGCGTGAACTCCGCGTTTTCGACCTCTATCGGGGCCCTGGCCTCGAAGAAGGTCGAAAAAGCATTGCTTTAGGCTTGATTTTTCAGGATATTTCTCGCACTCTTACCGTTGATGATGTGGAGCGCCTGATGAGCTCCGTGGTCGCGGATTTGCGTGAGAAACTGAACGCAAGAATTCGAGAATAAAGAAATGGCCCTGACTAAAGCGGAGATGGCGGAAGCGTTGTTTAACCAGCTCGGGCTCAACAAGCGCGAAGCACGTGAGCTGGTGGATCTATTCTTTGAGGAGGTTCGCGCCGCGCTGTCGGGCGGTGAGCAGGTCAAGCTCTCCGGTTTCGGCAATTTCGACCTGCGCGATAAGAACCAGCGCCCGGGTCGTAACCCTAAGACCGGCGAGGAAATCCCGATCAGCGCGCGACGCGTGGTTACGTTTCGTCCAGGGCAAAAACTGAAGGCACGGGTCGAAGCCTATGTTGGAGCCAAAGAATAACGCTCAGCTGCCGGCGATCCCCGGCAAGCGCTACTTCACGATCGGTGAGGTCAGTGAGCTGTGCGGGGTGAAGCCGCACGTACTGCGCTACTGGGAACAGGAGTTCCCGCAGCTCAAGCCCGTCAAGCGCCGCGGCAACCGTCGCTACTATCAGCGCCAGGACGTGATCGTCATCCGCCAGATACGCAGCCTGCTCTATGACCAGGGCTTCACGATTGGTGGTGCACGTAACAAGCTCGGCGGCGAGGAAGCGCGCACCGATGTCACGCAGAGCCAGCAGATCGTGAAGCAGATGCGGGTCGAACTCGAAGAACTGATGAAGATGCTGCGGCGCTGAAGCTGCCGCATTCGGCGAGAAATGGCGTATCATCGGCGCCCCGTGCGGCATCTCCCCGGCCGCCCGGCAAGCCTTCAAGAAGAACAATCGTGTCGGAGCGTGGCGCAGTCTGGTAGCGCACTTGCATGGGGTGCAAGGGGTCCCGAGTTCAAATCTCGGCGCTCCGACCA
>Ga0207693_10004578_pt1 | contig 11670 bp, 10 predicted proteins | sample LARL81metaG_FD_184347 | JGI IMG/M metagenome (GOLD analysis project Ga0207693, IMG submission 184347) | Corn, switchgrass and miscanthus rhizosphere microbial communities from Kellogg Biological Station, Michigan, USA - LAR L8-1 metaG... | ecosystem: Host-associated > Plants > Roots >...
CGAGCTAGCCCCGGCGCCCGACACGGCGTCGCGCCCCAGCCCGGAGATTCCGGCGGCGCCTATCCAGCGCCTCGCGGTACCCGCGGTGCAGCACGAGCTCGCAGCGCCCCCGCCGCTGCCCGCGCCGGTACCCGCCGCGCCTCTTCCTCCCACCGCGCCGATCGAGCGCCTGGCTGCGCCGCCAGCACCGCAGTCGCTCGCGCCGCCGGTCGAGGTGCCGCCGCGGGAGGCGGTCATCACGCCGGCGCCGATCGAGCGCCTGGAGGCGCCCCGAATCGACCGCGAACTCGCGCCCCCGCCCAAACGGGTCGCCCCAAGCCCAGCGGTGATCCCGCCGGCGACGCCGGCGGAGACGCCCCCTGCGCAGGTCGAGCGCACAGTGCCGCCCGCAGGCGCCAGACCGGTGCCGGCCCCATCCGAGGCCGCGGTGCCGGCCCCCGACGCTCGCGCCGTGCCCGGGGAGCGCGGCGCACCGGCCACGACAGTCCAGCCGCCGAGATTGCGGCTGGGCTCTCCCGCCGGTCCCGACGAAGACATGTTCAAGCCGAGGCGCGACGTCGTACCGGCCGGCGAAGGCGGCGCGCCGCGCCTCGACATGGAGGCGGCACGGCAGCGCGCGCGCGAAATTGCGAGTGAGGCGACGAGCACGCGCGGCCTATTGCCTGCGCTGCCGCCACCGCCGGAACGGCAATCCAAGGAAAGCCATGCGCTGGAAAAGGCCGTCAAGCCCGACTGCCGTACCGCCTATGCGGGCATGGGCCTGCTGGCGGTCCCGGTGTTGGTGGCGAGCACGATCGGCGACGCCGGTTGCCGCTGGTAGCCGCGGCGCTCGGCCCGCGAAAGATCCGCCAGAGCGATCGGCGAGCGGTCAGTGCCCGATGTTGAGCGCCTCCAGAAAGCGCGACACCATGTTGTACGCCGCGACCGTGGCCACCAGCTCGACCAATCCGCGCGCATCGAAGTGCGCGCGCAGCGGCTCGAACTGCGCGTCGGGAACCTGAACGTTGCGCGTCATCGTATCGGCGAGCGTCAACACCGCGCGCTCGACAGGCGTGAATGCGTCGCCGATTTCGTCCGCCTGCAACGCGGCGATTTTCGCTTCGCCGATGCCGGCCTTGCGCGCTACCGGCAGATGCGCAGCGAACTCGAACGGCGCGCGATTGAGGACGGCCACCCGAAGAATCACCAGCTCGCGCAGATCCGCGGCCACCGAGCTGCGGTTGCGCACCGCGGTCAGCATCTGCTCCCAGCCCGCGGCCAGCGGGGCGCTGTTGAGCAGGACGCGATAGAGCAGAAGAATCTCGCCACGCTCGGCGAGGATAGCCGCTTCGATCGCCGCGAGCTCGGGGCGGGACCCGGGCGTGATCGGTGCAACGCGTGTAGTCATTTTCGTCCGGTCCGACGTTGTTAATGCCGCCATCCCGAATAATAGAGGAGCCTCATGACAAGTATTCGATCGAGCCTGCTGCTGGCAGCCCTTGTCTGCGCGATTCCGACAGCCGCGCTCGCGCAGGAGGCGTACACCAACCGCACGGCCAACGTTCGCGCCGGGCCGGATCAGACCTATCCGGTGGTCGCGCAGCTGCCGCCCGGCGTCGGGCTGCAGGTCATCGGTTGCATCGAGGGGTACAGCTGGTGCGACGTGGTCTTCGGCGACAACCGCGGCTGGATCTATGCCGGCAGCCTGTCCTATGCGTACCAGAGCCGTCGTGTCCCCATCCTCGCTTACGGCCCGACGATCGGCATTCCGATCATCACGTTTTCGATCGGCAATTACTGGGACAGCTACTATCGCGGCCGCCCCTGGTATCGCAATCGCAGCTATTGGATCAATCGCTCTCCGCCGCGTTTCCGGCCGGACGCGCGTTTCGAGCGGCGGGCGGTGCCGTCGCGGGAATTCCATCGCCCGAACGAGCCTCGCCGCGTCGAGCCGAGACCGCACGTCGAGCGCCCGGCGGTGAGACCGGATCGTTCGAGGTCGGACAACAGGTCGGGCGGAAGGCGCGAAGGTCGACAGGAGGGCGGGCGCGAACACCGGGACTAGCGCATGCCGCCGCGGTAGCGCTTGCCGTCGGCATGCGGTCCTTGCAGCGCACGGTGCCGGTGCGAGGGTCCGGCGCTACTGAACACGGTTCGCTGTGAATCGCCCTGGCGCTACTTGAGGCGATACGCGAGCACGTGTCCCTGCTGCGAGGTCGAGCGCAAGCCGATCCATTCGCCGTCCGGCGCATACCAGACCTCGATGCGATTACGCGGGGTGTCGATGCGATAGTGCGTTGCATCGACCGACGTACCGCGCACCGTATAGGGCTCCTTGCCCAGCGCATGCACGGTAATCGGCGTCGATGCGCCGGTCTGGACGTTGACCAGGCTGGGCTGCTTCAGAACGCGCGGATGCCAGTAGGCGAAGCTCATCACGCAGGCCGGCAGCGGCTGCTCCGCGCCCGGTCCGTCGATGACGAAATGGCCGCCTTCGAGCCGGCCGGACACCTTCGTTGTCGCGCCCTTCTCAACCGTCTTGGTGTCGAGGCGGGTCAGGCAATCGCCCTTCCAGCTTTCCTCCTCGTGCTGCTCGTAGCTGCCGGCCGTAAAGCCTAGCAGCGATACGCGAAAATGCATGTCGCTCACCACCGATCGGGCGTCGCCGTTTTCGCGAAGCGAAATGTCGTGCGTGCCGATCGGCAGCCCGTCGAGGCTGACGTCGAAATGCCACTCGCGCGCAGCCGCGCCGTTGGCGACCAGCAACAGCAGAAACGCCGCGGCCACCAGCGTCCACCCGACGACACGGCGATGCCGGGGCGCGCCGAGGCCGGGTCTGCGGTCGCGGCGGCGGCGAGCCTGGGCGCTCGGCGCGGGCCGGCGGGGGATGCGAGCGCGATGCATGCCGCTTGGAGTCGTGTCGGGCACCGATGGTTGCGTGCCGCGCCGCAGGACACGGTCCGACGTCCGGCTTCATTCAGCGCTGCAGCTGGCTCGCCAGGAAAGCCTTCAGCTGCCGGGTCAGCTCCGGCGACATCTGCCCAAGCACGCCGCGGCGGTGCTCGGGGATGTGCGCGGCCTGGTCCGCGGCGCCGCTGAAAATGTAAAAGTCGAAAATCGCCCTCCACGCCGCGCGATGCTCGGGCGGCAGGTTCTTCAGCGCGAGCAGGCCGTGCAACAGGCAGCCCAGCGCCGAGTCCGGTCTGTCGGTCGATCCCAGCGAGCCCTTCCACCAGTAGTTGATGAGCACGTTGTATTTGGCGAGCGATTCGACGTGATGCCACCATAACGTCGGGATGTACAGCGCGTCGCCCGGCTCGAGCTCGGCGACCTGCGCGGCCGCCAGCGCGTCGCGAAAGCGCGGAAAGCGCTGGAAGTCAGGCTCGCGGAACGCGACCATGCTGATCGGTGTTCCGGTCGGCGCATAATCGAGCGGGCCGACGTAGAGATTGGCCACTTGCTCCGGCGGAAAAAGCGTGAAGCGTCGCCGGCCGCTGACGACGCAGGCGATGTTGTTCGACTCGTCGAAGTGCGCGGGCGTGATGACCGAGCTGCCCAGCCAGATTCTCGGCGGGACCGTCTCGTCGAGCACCGGCAGGCGGTTTTGCTCGGCGAACCCGGGCAGGCATTCGGCGATCAGCGCGCTCTGCACGGCCAGCGAGGGGCGGTTCTGAAACGCCGAATAGCGCAGCAGCTTGTCGTTCACCGCGGAAATCGATTGCCGCTCGCGCGTAAAATTGAAGCCGCTCATCTTGTCGTTGTAGAAAATCCGGCCCTTGACATGCGGCGGCATCAGCAGCACGTCGACCGGCTTGCCGCTGTCGAAACCGTTCAGGTAGCGACAGATCGACTCCGGCGACTCGGCCGCGTGCCGCACCGCCGGCCAATGCCGGACCAGGCCCTTGAGTACCGCGGGGCGGTAAGCGGTGACGATGTCGTTGCGGAAGACCGCGGCGTCGACGTCGTGCCATTCCGGGATCTGCTGCAGGGCCTGGTTCATCGGCGCGATGCGGTGGCGGTGAGGCGACCAACGCGGAACCGGACGGGACGCCGGCTTTCCTAGTTTACCCGTCGAACAGCCGGTGACGAGGCCGAGCACCGGGCCGGATTCGAAAGCAAGACGCGGAGTGCTTGGCATGCAGGCGCGAATTACATTTCAGCCATCGATACGATCCGCTGAAAGGATGACGACGTGAAGACGACTTCGAAAAGCATCGCCCTGGCCGCCGCGACGGTGGCCGACCCGCGCTGGGCGGCGGTCCTCGCACGCGACCCGGCCGCAGACGGCCGCTTTGCCTATTCGGTCGACACGACCGGCGTTTACTGCCGGCCGTCGTGCGCGTCGCGCCGGGCGCGACCGGAACACGTGGCGTTCCACTCGACAAGCGCCGACGCCGAGCGCGCGGGCTTCCGGCCCTGCCTGCGTTGCCGGCCGGACCGGCCGCCGAGGATCGAGCAGCATGCGGCAACGGTGGCGAGCGTCTGCCGCTTTATCGAAAGCGCCGAGCAGCCGCCTACGCTCGGCGCGCTGGCGCAGGGGGCGGGCTTGAGCGTGTCCCACCTGCATCGCGTGTTCAAAGCCGCGACCGGCTTGACGCCGAAAGCGTATGCTGCCGCGCATCGTGCGCGCAGGGTCCGCGCCGAGCTCGGGCGCAGCGACACGGTGACCGAGGCCATCTACGGCGCCGGGTACAACTCCAACGGCCGGTTCTACGCGCAATCGAACGATATGCTGGGCATGACGCCTTCGCGCTACCGCGCCGGCGGCATCGACACCGACATACGGTTCGCGATCGGCGAATGCTCGCTGGGTTCGATCCTCGTCGCCGCCAGCGAGATCGGCGTGTGCGCCATCCTGATCGGCGACGATCCCGATGCGCTGGCGCACGATCTGCAGGATCGATTCCCGCGCGCCAGGCTGATCGGCGGCGACGCCGCCTTCGAGCAGCTGGTCGCCAAAGTCGTCGGGCTGGTCGAAGCGCCGCGCGTCGGGCTGGATCTGCCGCTGGACGTGCGCGGAACCGCATTCCAGCAACGGGTCTGGCAGGCGCTGCGCGACATTCCGGCCGGGACGACCGTCAGCTATGCCGATCTCGCCAGGCGCATCGGCGCGCCGAAGTCGGTGCGGGCAGTCGCGCAGGCGTGCGGCGCCAACCCACTGGCGGTGGCGATCCCCTGCCACCGCGTCGTGCGCAACGACGGCGCGCTGGCCGGTTATCGCTGGGGCGTCGAGCGCAAGCGTACGCTGCTCGACCGCGAGACGCGTCGATGAACGCCCGCGACGGCGCCATCGCGAAGATCGCTGCGGCAGAAACGCCAACGCGCCTGGCCTCGGTCGACTGGGCCGGCCTCGCCGGCGAGCTCGATGCCCGCGGCAACGCCGTCGTCGAGCGCCTGCTCTCCCCGGCGCAATGCCGGTCAATCGCCGCGCTGTATGAGGACGACGACCGGTTTCGCAGCAGGATCGTGATGGCGCGGCACGGCTTCGGCCGCGGCGAATACAAGTATTTCAACTATCCTCTGCCGCCGCCGGTGGCCGAGCTGCGCACTTGTCTCTATCCGCCCCTCGCTGCGATCGCCAACCGCTGGAATGCCGCGCTCGGCATCGACCTGCGCTATCCGGCCGCGCATCCGGCCTTTGTCGCGCGCTGCCACGCGGCGGGGCAGACGAAGCCGACGCCGCTGCTGCTGCGCTACGGCGAGGGCGACTACAACTGCCTGCATCAGGACCTCTACGGCGAGCACGTATTTCCGCTGCAGGCGACGATCCTGCTCTCCGACGGGAGCGAGTTCGCCGGCGGCGAGTTCGTGCTGACCGAACAGCGGCCCCGCATGCAGTCGCGCCCGGAAGTCGTACCGCTGCGCCAGGGGGACGCGGTGATCTTCGCCGTGCAGCACCGCCCGGTGCAGGGCTCGCGCGGCGTCTATCGCGTCAATATGCGGCATGGCGTCAGCCGCGTGCGTCGCGGCCAGCGCCAGACGCTCGGCATCATTTTCCACGATGCCGCGTGAGATGAGCGGCGATCTGTTCGAGCCCGATGCCGGGATCGAATTGCCGCAGTATCTGGCCCCCGGCGCGGTGTTGTTGCGCGGGTTCGCGACTGCGGAATCGGCCGCGCTCGCGGCCGATCTGCGGCGAGTGCTCGCCCGGGCGCCGTTTCGCCACATGGTCACGCCGGGCGGCCTGTCGATGTCGGTGGCGATGACCAACTGCGGCTCGTACGGCTGGGTCAGCGAGCGCACCGGTTATCGCTACGACGCAATCGATCCCGAAAGCGGCAAGCCGTGGCCGCCGATGCCCGAGTCGTTTCTGAAGCTGGCAGGCGAGGCGGCAGCCGCCGGCGGGTTCCCGGGATTTGCGCCCGACGCTTGCCTGATCAACCGCTATCAAGCCGGCGCCAAGCTCTCGCTGCACCAGGACAAGGATGAGCGCGACTTCGGCCAGCCTATCGTGTCGGTATCGCTCGGGGTCCCCGCGACCTTTCTGTTCGGCGGCGCGAAGCGCGCAGACAAGACGCGGCGTGTGCCGGTGCGGCATGGCGACGTCCTCGTCTGGGGCGGGCCGGCGCGCCTGAATTACCACGGCGTATTGCCGATCAGGGCCGCGCATCATCCGTTCGCCGGCGCGCATCGCATCAACCTCACATTGCGCAAGGCGGCCTGACGTTTTCGCGCGGGCCGGGATGCCGCGCGCAGCACCGGCCCCGGCGCCGCAGCAGCTACCAGAAGTAGATCTGCAGCGACTTTTCGTGGATTTTCTTCGGAATATCCGCCAGCAGCTCCTTCTGCGGGCGGAAGTTCTGCACGCAGCGCTCAATCAGGTTGTCGATCTCTTCCATGCTGTAGAGGGCTGCCTTGCCGTTGGCCGGGCGCAGATCCTTCTGGTCCGGGAAGATGCCCATGCCGGACATGATGCAATACCAGGAAAAGATCGGATAACCCCGGCCGATCTCCTGCCGGCCGACTTCCGCGGCGATGCTCTTGCCCGACATCCAAAGTCCGTACAGCCGCCGCAGCGAATCGGACAGGTTCTTGTTCTGCGCGTTGGCGCGCCAGTAATCGGTGTCGGACCGCGTGTTGGTCTTGTAATGGGTGACGATGTAATCGCGCGTTCCCTCGAAATGATCGTTGACTCGCTGATTGAATTTGTCCTGCGCCGCTTCGCCCATGTCGCCGGCCTCGATGAACTCGACGAACCCCGTCACCGTGCGCTGGATGAACAGCAGCGCCGTCGCTTCGAGCGGCTCGATGAAGCCCTGCGCGAGGCCGACGGCGAGGCAGTTCCTGTTCCAGTGCTTGGTGACGCGGCCGATCTTCATCTTCAGATGACGGGCGGGCACATCGGAATCGAGCATGCCCAGCGTCTCGCGCAGCTCGCGCTCGGCTTCGTCGGCCGAGCAGAACGACGAGCTGTAGACATAGCCGTTGCCGAAGCGGCTCGTCAGCGGAATCTCCCAGCGCCAGCCGTGCTTCATTGCGTACGAGATGGTCTGCGAGGGGATATCGTCGCCGATCGGCGTGGGCATCGCGACCGCGGCATCGTTGAACAGGTTGTTGGAGAAGCTCACGAACGGCGTCCCCATCGCCTTCTGGATCAGCAGTCCGGCGAAACCGGTGCAGTCGACAAAGAAATCCGCGCTTATCGTCTCGCCTTCCGCCGTGACGACGGCGGCGATGTCGCCCCGCTCGTTCAAGCGGACGTCGCTGACGTGACAGGGCTTGTAATGCACGCCGCGCTGCTCGGCTTTTTTGTGCAGATACTGACCGAGCATGACGGCGTCGAAGTGATAGCCGTACCAGACGTCGAATGGAAAATTGCGGCTCGGCTTCGGCGCCATGCGCCGGTCCGCGAGCTGGGACGCTATAAAAAACCGGTTCGGATGCGCATGCACGTCGGCGCCGTTGACCCTGGCCTGCGCGTTGTGCACGAACTGGGTCATCGTCAGGTTGTCCAGCATCGAGGCGAACGGATGGAAGTAGCTCTCGAAGCCGGGCTTGGTCGACCATCCGTCGAAGGTGATGCCGCACTTGTAGGTCGCGTTGCACTCCGGCATCCATTCCGCTTCCTCGATGCCGAGGCTGTCGAAGAATCCGCGCAGCCAAGGCGTCGAGCCCTCGCCGACGCCGACGATGCCGACGACCGGCGACTCGAGCACCGAAATCTCGACGCCCTTGGGGATCAGCGAATGGGCCAGGATCATCGCCGCCATCCATCCGGCCGTACCGCCGCCGACGATGACGATCTTCTTCAGCGCCGGGGGAACCTTCGTCGGTCGCGCGCCCGGGGTGAACGTGTACGAGTAGTTGAAAAGCGTCGCGGTCGGGTGCTTTTCGGTTTGCGTAGCCATGTCCGCTGATCCCGCAAAGAACGCCGCTTTCAATCCTGGCGCGGCTCGATCGCTATTCTGCGCGGACCCGGCAGGCAAAGGCAAAGGCCCGTCCAGACAATCACGATGTCGTTTGCGCTCGACGCTTATAATCGGCGCAGCGCCGGGTAGCTCTCGCAGCGTCGGCAAAGCGCGTCAATGCCGCATGGGCGGGACCAGGGAGGCCGCCGCACGATGAAGTGTGTTCGTTTCTGGGGAACGCGAGGCTCGCTGCCGGTGGCGCTGACGGCGGCGGCCGTGCGCCGCAAAGTGGTCGCGGCGCTCGCCGGAGCCGCCGGTCGGCGCTTTGCTTCCGCCGCCGAGCTGGACGCGTATGTCGACACGCTGGGCATGGCCGTGTCTGGCAGCTACGGCGGGCATTCGTCCTGCGTCGAAATCGAACCCGGCGGCCGGGACTATGTCCTGTGCGACATGGGCAGCGGCTTGCGGCGCTTCGGCCACCAGGCGATCGAGCGGCACGGCCGGGGGGCGCCGCAGACCTATCACTTCTTCATGTCGCACGCGCACTGGGACCATATCATGGGGTTCCCTTTTTTCACGCCCGCGTACTTTCCCGGCAACCGGATCTTCATCTACGGCGGCCATGCCGTGCTCGAAGAAGCACTGCGGCGACAGCAGTCTCCCCCGTCGTTCCCGGTGACTTTCTCGGCGTTGCGCGCGGACATCGAGTTCATTCGTCTCGATCCCGGGCATCCGTACGAGCTCGCAGGCATGTCGGTCCGCATGATGCAACAGCGGCACGGCGGCGACTCGTACGGCTACCGCTTCGAGTCGAAGGGAAAAACCGTCGTCTATTCGACCGACTCCGAGCACAGGATGAGCGATGTCGCGGAGACGGCGACCTTCGTCGATTTTTTCCGTGGTGCTGACCTGGTCATTTTCGATGCGATGTATTCGCTGGCCGATACGATGTCGGTCAAGGCCGACTGGGGCCATTCGAGCAATATCGCAGGCGTCGAGCTGTGTCAGATGGCGGGTGCGCGGCAACTGTGCCTGTTCCACCACGAGCCGATGCACGACGACGAGGCGATCGACCGCCTGCTGGCCGAGACGCGGCGCATCGAGGAGATCACGCGCACCGGCGAACCGCTGTTGATCAGCGCGGCCTACGACGGGATGGAAATACGCTGGTGAGCGTCAGCTTCCAGCGCCGAGGGGTGCGGCGGCTTCGAACCGGTTGCGTCCGGCGAGCTTCGCCCGATAGAGCGCGTCGTCGGCCTGCCGCACCCAGGCGTCGACGTCCATTTGCGCGCTTGCTTCGGCCGCGCCGAGACTGACTGTACAGTGCAGGTCTGGGGCCCGCTCGAACGAGACAGCTTCCAGCTTCGCGCGAATGCGCCGCGATGCCTCTTCGGCGCCGCGCAACGTCGTCTCGGGCAGCATTATCACGAACTCGTCCCCGCCGTAGCGCGCGACCGAATCGCTTTTGCGGCTGGACTCGAGCAGGACCTTCGCGACCTTGCATAGCACTTCATCGCCGATCGGGTGGCCGTAGCGATCGTTGATGCTCTTGAAGTGGTCGATGTCGAGAATCACCAGAACGGCCGGCCGGCCGTTGCGGCGATGGCGCGCCAGCTCCGATTCCACCAGCGCCAGGCATTGCCGGCGATTGGCAAGACCGGTCAGCGCGTCGGTGCGTCCCAATTCGTCCAACCGCTTGTTCTGCCGCGCCAGCCGCTTGGCAAGCGAGTACGTCGCATTGCCGATCGCCAGCGGATAGATCGCCAGCAGCGGCAGGCACGCGAGCATGACGTCCATCGGTGTCGCGATCTGCACGGGAAGCCCCAGCACGGCCCAGGTCACGCCGCAGGCAACGATCAACAGCGCCGAGGTCTTCGCGAGCAGCCGCATGCCGCCGACGCCAACCTTGTCGACCGAAAGCATCGTTGCCAGCACGACGCTCGGCAGCAGATTGAATTGCATCACCGCGATCCAGACGCCGCCGAGTGCGGAGTCGATCATCAGATTGCGGATCTCCGATCGCGTCGGGTGCGCGCTGCGCGCCGCCAGCAACCACGCGACGTGCGGCCAGGCGAAGGCGTTCACCGCCAGCGCAATCCACCATCCGATCGACGACTGGTGCAGCTGCAGCACCGACGCGACGCACACGAAGCCGAGGGCTAAGCCGAGCGTGCGCATCCAGTGAATGCGGCGGACAAACCGCATTTGCCGGACGCGGTCGTCGCCCTGCACGGGATGATCGCCGGAAGCGGAGATTTCAGCCAAGTCGTCGTCCCGCAAGCTGGCGCTGTGGTCAGCGCAGCAGTCGCACATTATCGCAGGTGCAGCGAGAGCATGCTCCTCTGTCGCACCGGCGATTGTGGCAAACAACCGCATCGCAGGCGCTGTCGAAGAACGCGCTGTCCCCTTCACCGCACGTTGCCCCGCCGGCGCCGGTACGCTACATCCAGGCGGAAATTTGGCGTAAGCTTTTTTCGTGAGCGAAACAGCAACCTTGTTCAGCGCCTTGCGGCAGGCCGCCGATCCGGAGGTCGTTTCCGCGATCGAGGAACTGGTCCGCGACGCACCCGACCGTCGCTTGAGCCGGATCAACGCGCTCGACTTCGCGGCCAAAACCGGCCTGGACGAGGACCGGGTGATCGCCGCGTTCCTGCATGCCGCGCGCCTGGGCTTGTTCGAGTTGTCGTGGAATGTGCTTTGCCCCGGCTGCGGCGGCGTGCTCGACGCAGGGGCGTCGCTCAAAACCGTCAACCGGGCGGAGTACGCCTGCGCGCTGTGCGCCGCCGGCTACGAGCCGACGCTCGACGAAATGGTCGAAGTCACGTTTACCATCAGCCCGCGCGTGCGGCGGATCGCCGCGCATTTGCCGGACCAGCTTCCGGCGAGCGAATACATGCGCCAGATCTTCTGGAGCTCGGGACTCGACCTCCCGGACGATGCGTTCGCCCGGATGATCGACGAGGTGACGCTCGAGATGGTCGAGCTGCCTCCGGGCGAGAAAGCGATGCTGTCGCTGACCCTGCCGGCGGAATTCGTCATCGTCTTCGAGCCGGTCACGCATTGCGCGCAGTTCATCGACGTCAAAGGCGAACCCACCCGCGAGCGACAATCGCTTGCGATCGTGTACAGCAAGATGCACGCGCCGAACGAGACGCTGATCATGCAACCCGGGCCGCTAAGGCTGACGCTGGAGAATCGCAGCGATATCCGCGTCGTGCCCGGAGTCTATGTCGCCGGGCAAGCGATGCACGACATGCTTGGCCAGCGCCGGCCGTTCCTGACCGCCAAGCGCCTGCTGACCAACCAGACGTTCCGCGAGATCTACCGGACCAGCACGCTCGAC
>Ga0207693_10004579_pt1 | contig 11670 bp, 14 predicted proteins | sample LARL81metaG_FD_184347 | JGI IMG/M metagenome (GOLD analysis project Ga0207693, IMG submission 184347) | Corn, switchgrass and miscanthus rhizosphere microbial communities from Kellogg Biological Station, Michigan, USA - LAR L8-1 metaG... | ecosystem: Host-associated > Plants > Roots >...
AATCACAACTGCAACATCAGCCACCGATTGCACGGTACGTCACATCTGACGCTAAGGAAACTTTAGTCACAAATTACAAGATTGTAATTGAAAGTAGCGTTATCGAATGGTGATGTTTGAATTTGCCGGGTCGGCGGAATGGTGTCAGTCGGCGGTGTCAGGCGCGACTTCTGCCGCGGACGCACATTTGCCACGGACCTGCAGGACGCGGGTGACGACTACCGCGGCAATCACCGCGAGTACGAGGACAATCGAGAATGGCGTCCAGGGAAAATGCTGCGTCGTCAACTCACTGACGAAATTCTTCGACGACTGCACGGGATCGCCGGTCTTGGCGACGTCCTGGCCCGCTTCGAGCGTTACGCGGTCGAAGTGCGTGCTGTAGGTGCCCGCGAACGCGGGACTGATGGCGAGCACGGTCGCGTCGGGATGGGCCTTGCCGACCTCGGTGGCGATGTCGCGCAGCGGGGTGTCAATGGGTGGATTGTGTTCGATGACGACGATCTTGAGTTCGATGCCGTCCTTACGCGCTTGCTCGACGACCTCACGCAGCGCCGGCACATCGGCCGCGTCGGCGGGAGGCACGCTCACGCCGTCCTCGGCCACGTCGGCCTTCACCTGATTCATGTCGACATCGGGTGGGATGTACGACGGCAGGAACGGGATCACGTGCGGTCCGGTCACACGGGCACGGTACGCGATTCGTGGGTATGTGGTTGGCAGCACACGCTCGCGAGGACAAGACTAAAACCACCCCTGGGGTGTCTTGCAGGACAAACGTACTGTTAGAGTTGTTGGCGCCGCCGACACAGCCCGTCGCGGCGAGATCTAGCCGGGAGTTGATGTGAGCAAAGGCAATAACGGAAATTCATCTTTGAACTCTTTTGATGCCCGAGACACGCTGAAGGTCGGCGATGCGAGTTACCAGATCTATCGCCTTGACGCGGTGCCCGGAACCGAGAAACTTCCCTACAGCCTCAAGGTGCTCGCCGAGAATCTGTTGCGCACCGAGGACGGCGCCAACATCACCAAGGACCACATCGAGGCCATCGCCAACTGGGATCCGTCGGCCAACCCGAGCGTGGAGATCCAGTTCACCCCCGCGCGGGTGATCATGCAGGACTTCACCGGGGTGCCCTGCATCGTCGACCTGGCCACCATGCGCGAGGCGGTCGGCGACCTCGGCGGCGATCCCGACAAGGTCAACCCGCTGGCGCCGGCCGACCTGGTCATCGACCACTCGGTGATCGCCGACCTGTTCGGGACCGCGAACGCGTTCGAGCGCAACGTCGAGATCGAATACGAGCGCAACGGCGAGCGCTATCAGTTCCTGCGCTGGGGCCAGGGCGCGTTCAACGACTTCAAGGTCGTTCCGCCTGGCACCGGCATCGTACATCAGGTCAACATCGAATACCTGGCCCGCGTCGTCTGGGAACGCGACGGGGTGGCCTACCCCGACACCTGCGTGGGCACCGACAGCCACACCACGATGGAGAACGGCCTCGGCGTGCTGGGCTGGGGCGTCGGCGGCATCGAGGCCGAGGCGGCGATGCTGGGCCAGCCGGTGTCGATGCTGATCCCCCGGGTCGTCGGCTTCAAGCTGTCCGGTGAGCGGCAGCCCGGTGTGACCGCCACCGACGTGGTGCTCACCGTCACCGAGATGCTGCGCAAGCACGGCGTGGTCGGCAAGTTCGTCGAGTTCTACGGTGAGGGCGTCGCCGAGGTGCCGCTGGCCAACCGCGCCACGCTCGGCAATATGAGCCCCGAATTCGGCTCCACCGCAGCCATTTTCCCGATCGACGAGGTCACCATCGACTACCTGCGCCTGACCGGCCGCAGCAAGGAGCAACTCGCGCTGGTCGAGGCGTACGCCAAGGAACAGGGCCTGTGGCACGACCCCTCGCGTGAGCCGAAGTACTCCGAGTACATCGAGCTGGACCTCTCCGATGTGGTTCCGTCGATCGCGGGCCCGAAGCGGCCGCAGGACCGCATCCAGCTGACCGACGCCAAGACGGCGTTCCGCAAGGACATCCACAACTACGTCGAGGAGAACCTGCCGCCCGAGCACACCAAGCTCGACGAAGCGGTCGAGGAGTCGTTCCCGGCCAGCGACCCGGCGGTGCTCTCGTTCGACGACAACGACACACCGGTGCCGTCGGCGGCCGTCAATTCGAACGGCCGGCCGAGCAATCCGGTAGAGGTCAAGTGCGAAGGCCGTGGCGAGTTCATCCTCGACCACGGCGCGGTGGTGATCGCGGCGATCACGTCGTGCACGAACACGTCCAACCCCGAGGTGATGCTGGGCGCGGCGCTGCTCGCGAAGAACGCTGTCGAGAAGGGCCTGACGTCCAAGCCGTGGGTGAAGACGACGATGGCGCCCGGTTCGCAGGTCGTGACCGACTATTACGACAACGCCGGGTTGTGGCCGTACCTGGAGAAGCTGGGCTTCTACCTGGTCGGCTACGGCTGCACGACGTGCATCGGCAACTCGGGCCCGCTGCCAGAAGAGATCAGCAAGGCCGTCAACGACTGCGACCTGTCGGTCGCCGCGGTGCTGTCGGGCAACCGCAATTTCGAGGGCCGCATCAATCCCGATGTGAAGATGAATTATCTGGCGTCGCCACCGCTGGTCATCGCATACGCGCTCGCGGGCACGATGGATTTCGACTTCGAGTCGGAGGCCTTGGGCACGGACGAAGACGGTAACGAGGTCTTCCTGAAGGACATCTGGCCGTCGCAGAAGGACATCAGCGACACCATCGCGTCGGCGATCAACACGGAGATGTTCGTCAAGAACTACTCAGACGTGTTCAAGGGCGACGACCGGTGGCGTAACCTGCCGACGCCCAGCGGCAATACCTTCGAGTGGGACGCCAATTCGACGTATGTGCGCAAGCCTCCGTACTTCGACGGGATGCCCGCTGAGCCGGAGCCGGTGACCGACATCAAGGGCGCCAGGGTGCTTGCCCTGCTCGGTGATTCGGTGACCACCGACCACATCTCCCCCGCGGGCAGCATCAAGGGTGGCACCCCGGCCGCGCAGTACCTCGACTCGCATGGTGTCGACAAGAAGGATTACAACTCCTACGGCTCACGGCGCGGCAACCACGAGGTGATGATCCGGGGCACGTTCGCCAACATTCGGTTGCGTAATCAACTGCTCGACGACGTGTCCGGCGGCTACACCCGCGACTTCACCGAGGGCGGCGAGCAGGCGTTCATCTACGACGCCGCGCAAAACTATGCGGCGCACGACATCCCGCTAGTTGTGTTGGGTGGCAAGGAGTACGGCTCCGGTTCGTCGCGTGACTGGGCGGCCAAGGGTACGAGCCTGCTCGGCGTGCGTGCGGTCATCACCCAGTCGTTCGAACGCATTCACCGCTCGAACCTGATCGGCATGGGCGTCATCCCGTTGCAGTTCCCCGAAGGAGAATCCGCGTCGAGTCTCAAATTGGACGGCACCGAGACGTTCGACATCACCGGCATCGAGGCGCTCAACGACCGGGGCGAGCGCAGCGACGGGGAAGGCGGAGGCAAGGCGCCGAAGACCGTCCACGTCACCGCCACCAAGACAGGCGCAGCGGATGGCAGTGACAGCACTGTGGAGTTCGACGCGGTGGTTCGCATCGACACCCCCGGTGAGGCGGACTACTACCGCAACGGCGGCATCCTGCAGTACGTGTTGCGCAACATGTTGAAGTCGTAGCGAAGTCCGCCGACGAGCGCTTCGCGCGAGGAGAGTGTCTCTTGCCCCGGGTGACCGATGACCATCTGGCGGCCCGCCGCCGCCAGATCCTCGACGGCGCCCGGCGGTGCTTTGCGGAATACGGCTACGACAAGGCCACCGTGCGGCGGCTCGAGCACACGATCGGGCTGTCGCGCGGTGCGATCTTTCACCATTTTCGCGACAAGGACACGCTGTTCTTCGAGTTGGCCCGCGAGGACGCGGAACGGATGGCCGATGTCGCGTCGCGGGAAGGGTTGATTCAGGTGATGCGCGACATGCTGGCCGCGCCCGAGCAGTTCGACTGGCTCGCGACCCGGCTGGAGATCGCGCGCAAGCTGCGCAACGATCCGGCGTTCAACCGCGGCTGGTCGGAGCGCTCGGCCGAGCTGTCGGCAGCGACCACCGACCGGTTGCGCAGGCAGAAGCAGGCCGGGCGGCTGCGCGACGACGTGCCAAGTGCGGTGCTGCAGACCTACCTGGACCTGGTGCTCGACGGTCTGGTGGCGCGACTGGCCTCCGGCGACGACCCCGAAAAGCTCAGTGCCGTACTAGACCTCGTCGAGGCCTCGCTGCGACAGCAGAAATCCTAGCTCGGCTCGGAATCCCCGCTATCGGGCGCGACTGCGGTGGTTCGGGCCGCCGCGGCTGCGCATCGTCGTACCTGATTCACGCAGCATGCTGTGGATCGAACCGTACGAGCGGCCAGTGCTGGCCACCAAAGTACGGATGCTCGCGCCCCCCTCATAAGCGTTGCGCAACTCGTTCAGCACTTCGTCCCGAGACTTGTTCAGTTTCTTCATCGACATCTCCCCGTGTGGATGCCCCGACGCATACCCAGCGTAGGAAGGGTTCACACCCAACGGGTGGAATTGATGAAACGGTTTGCAATTCGCCTAGGCGAGCTCGATGAGATCGCGATAGTCGTCGGACCAGAAGTCCTCCGTGCCGTCGGGCAGCAGCACGACCCGCTGCGGGTCCAGCGCCTCGGCGGCGCCCGGGTCGTGCGTCACCAAAACCACCGCGCCGACGTAGCTGCGCAGCGCGTCGAGCACCTGCTCGCGCGACGCTGGGTCGAGGTTGTTGGTGGGCTCGTCGAGTAGAAGCACGTTCGCCGTCGACGCGACGAGGCCCGCCAGCGCGAGCCGGGTCTTCTCGCCGCCCGACAACGTGCCTGCCGGCTGATCCAGTTGTGGACCGCTGAACATGAACGCGCCCAACAGACCCCGCAGATCCTGCTCGCCGGTGTCGGGCGCGGCGTGGCGAATGTTCTCCCACACGGTCGCCAGGTTGTCGAGGGTGTCATGCTCCTGCGCGAAGTAACCGATCTTCAGCCCGTGCCCGGGTTCCAGCGCCCCGGAGTCGGGCGTCTCCACACCTGCCAGCAGCCGCAGCAGCGTGGTCTTGCCCGCCCCGTTGAACCCCAGCACAACGACGCGCGAGCCGCGGTCGATGGCCAGGTCGACGCCCGAGAACACCTCCAGCGAACCGTAATTCTTCGTCAAACCCTTGGCCACCAACGGGGTACGGCCACACGGCGCCGGGGTCGGGAACTTGATGCGGGCCACCTTGTCGGCTACCCGTTCCTCATCGAGGGCGGCCATCATCCGGTCGGCGCGGCGCAGCATGTTCTGCGCGGCAACGGCTTTGGTGGCCTTGGCGCCCATCTTGGCGGCCTGGGCGCGCAGCGCGGAGGCCTTGCGTTCCGCGTTGGCGCGTTCGCGGCGGCGACGCTGTTCATCGGTGGCACGGGCGTCGAGGTATTTCTGCCAACCCATGTTGTACACGTCGACCTCGCCGCGAACCGCGTCGAGGAACCACACCCGGTTGACGACGTCGGCGAGCAGATCGACGTTGTGGCTGATGACCACCAGCCCGCCGGTGTGGCCGCGGAGGAACTCGCGCAGCCAGCCCAGCGAGTCCGCGTCGAGGTGGTTGGTTGGCTCGTCCAGCAGCAGCGTGGTGGCCGAACCCGAACCGGTCTCCGATGCGGCGAACAGAATGCGCGACAGCTCCACCCGGCGGCGCTGGCCGCCGGACAGCGTGCGCAGGGGCTGGGTCAGAACACGTTCGGGCAGGCCGAGACTCGCGCAGATGCGGCCGGCCTCGCTTTCGGCCGCGTACCCGCCCAGCGCCGCGAACCGCTCCTCGAGCTGTCCGTAGCGGCGCACGGCGCGGTCGCGGGTGGCGTCGTCGGCGACCTCGGCCATCAATGCCTGCTGCTTTTCCAGGTCGGCCAGCAGAGTGTCGAGGCCGCGGGCGGACAGCACCCGGTCGCGGGCCAGCACCTCGAGGTTGCCCTCCTTGGGATCCTGTGGTAGATAACCGATTTCCCCATTACGGGCGATGGTGCCGGCGTACGGCTCACCCTCGCCTGCCAGGATCCTCATGGTGGTGGTCTTCCCGGCGCCGTTGCGCCCGACGAGCCCGATCCGGTCGCCAGGCTGCACCCGCAACGCCGCGCCGTCGGTGGAGAGGAGCGTGCGCGCGCCGGCGCGGACCTCGAGGTCCGTTGCGGTGATCACGCTGGTACTCCCTATTTGTCGTCGGTGAAGACCGGCGCCCGCTTCTCGGCGCGCGCCGCGACGGCTTCTTCGAAGTTGCCGGTGAGCAAACGGACGAAGAGCTGTCCCAGGCCCTCGGCCTGCATGTGCCCCTCCAGGCTAGCGGCGTCCAGTCCACTCCATAGTGTGCGCTTGGTCAACTCGGTTCCCGGCCGGGAGAACGACGCGATCCGCTCGCCGAGGTCATAGCAAACGTCAAGCAGCTTGTCTTCCGGCACGGTCCGAGACACCAGGCCGATGCGTTCGGCTTCGTCGGCGTCAATGTCGCGCCCGGTGAGCATCAGCTCGAAGGCCCGGGACGTCCCGATCGCGCGAGGGAGCAGGTAGGACAGGCCGAGCTCGCTGGCGGTCAGGCCATTGTTGATGCCTGCCGCCCGGAAGTACGCACCGGAGCCTGCGACGCGGATATCGCAAGCCAGCGCCAAGCACAGTCCCCCGCCGATCGCTGCGCCGTTGACCGCGGCGATCACGGGCTGGTGCATCTTGCGCAGCGAAAGAATGACCTCGTCGAGCACCTCCATCGACCGCAGCGCGAACGTCGGACGGGTCAGCCCGTCGATATGGGGCACCGAACCTGCCGATTTGTGGTCAGCGCCCGATGAGAACCCGCGGCCCGCGCCTGTGAGCACAATCACCCGCGTCGAGTTGTCGTAGGTCAGCTCTTCGAGCACTTTCTTGAGCGGGACCATGACGTCGAAGGCCATCGAGTTCATCCGCTCGGGCCGGTTGAGCGTCACGAGCGCGACATTGGGCCGCGGATGCTCGAGTAGGACGAAGTTCTTTTGCTCGGTCACGGACTGCACGCTATCGCGTGCAATCGGTTAGTTCGCTTCGCCGTTATTCTGGGCGGCGATCGCGGCGTCGATGTCGAACTCCTTGACCCGCTGCACCAGATCCTCCAGCGCCGCCGGAGGCAGAGCGCCGGCCTGGTTGAACACCAGCTTGCCCTTCTTGAAGGCCATCAGCGTGGGGATGGAGCGGATATCGGCCGCGGCCGCGAGCTGCTGCTGGGCCTCGGTGTCGACCTTGGCATACACGACATCGGGATGCTGCTCAGAAGAAGCCGCAAACGTGGGCGCGAACGCCTTACACGGGCCACACCAGGACGCCCAAAAATCCACCAGCACGATCTCGTTGTCGGTGATGGTGTCGTTGAACTCTTCGGCGGTGATGTCTCGCGTAGCCACGATCTTCCTAACGCTGGGGTAAATCAGGATGTTCCCACCATATGATCAGCACAAACCGCCCGACGCCGATCAGCGGAAGTCTTTGAACGCATCCAGCAGGCGGCTGCGGAACCCGGGGTCGAGCTCGTCGTCGCGGATCTTGCCGACGGTGCGGATGGTTTCGCGGAACTGTTGCAGGTAGTTCTCGCAGCCGTCGCAATCGAGCAGGTGCGTGTCGAAACGGGCACGGGTTCCCTGATCGAGTGACCCGTCGAGGTAGGCGGTGACCAGTTCGACGAGCTCGTTGCAGTCCATCGGTCCGGTACTCATGAGCGGTCCTCTAAATAGTCTTCGAGCACTTGCCGAACCGCGGCCCTGCCGCGGTGCAGCAGCACTCGCTGGTTGGCGATGCTGATGTCGAGCAATTCGCACACCTCACCGGAGTCGAGTCCGAGCATGTCGCGGAGCGCGACGACAATCCGCTGGCGGTCGGGCAGCTTGTCGAGTTCGCGGCGGGCGACGTCGACCAATTCACTGCCGAGCACTGAGCCCTCGGGCGTGTCGGGGAACGGCGACGGTTCTTCGCCCCGTCTCCAATGGCCCGGGTAGGGGTCGTCTGCGGCGCGGAAGCGCGCCGCATCGACGGTGCCGTCGGTGAAGGCCGCGATCGCCGCGTCGGCGTCGCGGCGCTCCCGCACCCCGCGCGCCTTGGCGATGTTGATCATTACGGTGAAAAGCCAAGTGCGCAAAGAGGATCGGCCTGCAAAGTTGTCGATCCCCCGCAACAGTGCGATCCATGTTTCCTGGACCACTTCTTCGGCGATCTCGCGGCTGGGCACGTATCCGCGGGCCACCCGCAGCATCGAGGGCGCGTGCTTGTCGACGAGTTGGACGAACGCGGCTTCGTCGCCGTCACACAGCGCGGCGATGAGCGTCGATTCGTCCACGGTTGCGATCATCGTCGCGTCACAATTCCCTTCTGCCGCGTTGGAAGAAGTCGGCGATGTGTGATGTGAGCGCGCCGACCGGACCGGCGAGCGGCGCGGCGCCGTCGGGCCAGACCAGCTCGGTGCCGTGCACCGAGAGCGGAAGGGCAACACCGGCGAAGCCGTCGGGACGCACTGCAAGGCGGACAGTGCCGGACGCACGGTATTGCGGTCCGGCGGTCAGGCTCTCGGCGACTCCGCGCAGCTGGCGTCGGGTATCGACGTAGACCTCGTCGAAACCATCGGACATTCTGGCTCCTTCCCGTCCTGTAGTGCCCTGATCGGGCCCTAGCGTTACACGCCATGGAACCATTGGGGCGCAAAACCGTACAGCCGCTTCTCAGTAAACGAGAAGCAAAGGCGCAGAAGCGAATTAGCAGATGCGAATTACCATTGCAAACATGGCGGGGGTTGATCGGCGCACCATGTTGGCCGCGATAGCGGCAGGAGTCGTCACGGCAGTGGTCCGACCGCCGGTGGCGGGCGCAGTCCGGCTGATGGTCCCGCTGGCCCGGGTGCCGGCGCCCGTCGGCGTGCTGATGAGGCTGCCGGGCGACGGCAACCAGTTGGCCCTCACGGTGGACGACGGCGCCAGCAGCCCGGTCGTCGCAGCGTTCGGCCAGTTCTGCCGTGACACCGGAACCCGGCTGACCTTCTTCGTCAACGGCGCCAACGCGTCGTGGTCGGACAACGCGGCGGCGCTTCGGCCCATGGTGGACTCCGGCCAGGTTCAGATGGGCAACCACACCTGGTCTCATCCGTACCTCAACCGGATCAGCCTGACCGCGGTCCACGACCAAATCCAGCGCAACGCCGACTTCCTGCGCAACACCTATGGCACCGACGGCACTCCGTATTTCCGGCCGCCCTTTGGCGTGCACACCGCCGACACCGATCGAGTGGCCGCCGATCTGGGCTACACGACCGTCACGCTGTGGAGCGGCACCATCGGCGATTCGCTCCCGGAAAGCGAGGCCAACCTCGTCGCGGCCGCGACACGCTCGTTCGCGCCACAGCAGATTGTGCTGGCGCACGCCAACCTGCCGACCATCACCCACTGCTACGACCAACTGAGCCAGCTCATCGCCAGCCGCGATCTGCAGACCGTGACGCTGTCCGACGTGTTCAGCTGAGCGGCTTCTCGAACCAGTGATCGGCGTACGGCTCGTCATTGAACGGAACGACTTCGCGATAGCCGGAAGTCTCATACATCCGGATCGCTTCGGAGAGTTCGTTCTTGGTCTCCAGCCGCATCAGCCGCACACCCCGCGCACGGGCTCGGTCCTCGAGCTCGTAGAGCAGGCGGCGGCCCAGCCCCAGCCCGCGCACGGCGGGCGCCACCCACATCCGCTTGACCAGACCGACGGCGTCGGGATGGAAAATCAGCGCCCCACAGCCGACGGGCTCGCCGTGTAGCGATGCGACGAGCAAAAGCCCTGCGGGCGGCGTCATTTCGGCGTCGGCAACCGGGCTGACCGCTGGGTCGTAGCCCTCGTGGAAGCGGACGGCCAGCTCGGAGTAGTAAGTCTGCAGGCAGAACCGGGCGTCGCGGTGCCGCGGACTGCATTCGCGGACCTTGACTATGGAGGCGATCAGCAGGCGCTCGACTTCGGCCATCGCCGTGACCAGTTTCGTGCGCTGCCTGTCGTTGAGCGGGTGCAGGATCGCCGCCGCGGCGTCATCGGAGCGCTGATCGAGCGCCGCGAGTTCGCGGCGCCCCGCCTCGGTGAGCCGAGCGATCCGCACGCGTCCGTCGGTCGGGCTCGGCTCGACGACGACGTAGCCGCTGGTCTCGAGGGTGCGCAGCAGCCTGCTGACGTAGCCGGAGTCCAGGTCGAGACGTTTCCGCAGTGACCGGATGTCGCACCCGTCGGCACCGATCTCCCACAGCAGCCTGTTCTGGCCGAGTGAACGGTCGCTGGCGAGGAAGTTCTCATTCAGCACGCCAATGCGCTGCGTCACGGTGCGGTTGAACCGCCGGACCTGCGCCATCATCTCCGCGGTCATATCTCTGACCTTAGTCAGAGATTGCTGTTCCGGCTAGGTCGGCGCCCCGTCCAGCAGCACCGTCTTGCTCTACCAGTTGAGGCAGGAGTCCTTCCCGGCCACCCTCCCGGCCCACGCCAGACTGCTTGAACCCACCGAACGCGATGTCGAAATCGATCCGCATTCCGTTGTGCCCAACGGTGCCCGAGCGCAGTCGTCCGGCGACCGCGCCCGGCCCGCATCCGGCGTGAAGACCGCCGCGTTGAGCGCGTAGATGGTGTCGTTGGCGATATCGACCGCATGCTGGTCGTTGTCTGCCGGAATCACGCTGAGCACCGGCCCGAAGATCTCCTCTTGCGCGATCACATGCTTGGTGCCCACCCCCGCGAACACCGTCGACTCGATGTAGTACCCGCGCTTCAGGTGTTTGAGCCGGCCGCCACCGGTCACCAGCGTCGCGCCTTCCTCGATGCCCTTGGCGATGTAGTGCTCCACTCGGTCGCGTTGGCGCTCCATCGGCAGCGGCCCCATTTGCGTGGCGGCGTGGAATGGGTCGCCGACCTGTACCGCGGAGAACGCGGCGGCCACCGTATCCGCGAACTCATCGTGCCGTTCGCGCGGCACCACGATCCGGGTCAACGAGGCGCACACCGGGCCGGACAGGAAGCATTCCGCGCCCGCCAATGTCATTGCCGCGGCGTTCATATCCGCGTCGGCCAGATCGCGCTGTAGTCCGACGCCCGCGCCTCGAGCATGTCGGCCATCGCCCGGAGATAACCCGCCCGCTCGGCGTGTGTCATCCGTGGCCACGGCCCACGGTCGAACGCCCGACGTGCGGCACCGATGACCAGGTCCATATCCGCGGGCTGCGCTTCGGGAACTTGGAAGTACAACTGCTCGGTCGCGGAGTCGACGACGTCGATGACGGCGTCCGAAGTCGGCTTGATCCATTCGCCGTTGATGAAGAACCGGCCGGTATTGCTCAGCGGCACAACCGCTTCAGTGATTGCGCTCATGTCGTCGACTCCCTCTCTTACCTGTTGACGCAGCCCAGAGTAAGTGCCTACTCGAATTTCGGGCCGTGAATGGCCCCGACCCGGGCCCTCATTCTTGCCGCGTCAAGAATTGCTGGGCGATCTCCGCGGCGCGGTCGGCATCAGCCAGTAAGCGGTCCCGCCTCTTGGGCCACCAGAACCATTCAAGCAAAAGCAACACCAGATAGATGCCCGACGTCACCGCGTTGC
>Ga0207693_10004581_pt1 | contig 11663 bp, 13 predicted proteins | sample LARL81metaG_FD_184347 | JGI IMG/M metagenome (GOLD analysis project Ga0207693, IMG submission 184347) | Corn, switchgrass and miscanthus rhizosphere microbial communities from Kellogg Biological Station, Michigan, USA - LAR L8-1 metaG... | ecosystem: Host-associated > Plants > Roots >...
CCAGCGGGGATTGGATCCTGTGGTGCGATGCGGATGAGGAAATGCACGAGGCGTGGAACCTGCACCGGCTGGCCAGACCCTCCCTGCATGAGGGCTACGGCTGTGCGCAGATCCACTATTCGCTTGATCCCGCGCAGGTCCTGACGACCGACTACCCGTGTCGGTTCTATCGCAATCACCGTGATATCCGCTTCTACGGGCTCGTGCACGAGCATCCTGAGAAGATCATCGGGCAGGCGATTCCGAGTTCCGTCATGCGGCCCGAGGTCAAGTTCCTGCACGGCGGCTACATGGACGAGGAAACGCGCCGGCTGCGCTATCAGCGAAACTTCCCGCTGCTTATGCGTGATCGTGAGGCATATCCTGCACGCAAGCTCAACAGCTTCCTGTGGCTGCGAGATCTCGCGCAAGGGATGATCTTCGAACAGGAGCAGATGGGCGGCCGCGTCGCACCGGACCACGAAGCGCGCGCGCTGAGCGGAATCAAGGTCTTCGAGAGTCTGATCGAAGGCTCGCCGCCGCGCATGATCTCGGATGCCATGCCGTACTACTCGCATTGCGTGGCGACCTTGGGGACGGGCTTTGAGGCCAAAATCGAAGTCAACACGCTGTGCCCGGGCGCGCCGGATCTCGCCGCAAAGTTCTCACTCGCGGGCCGCTTCCATAGTCGCAAGTTCTATCAGCGCGTCGCTGCGCACCTTCTTGAGGAGAGCACCAAAGAGTATGAAGGCCGATACCTCTAAGCTGCTGGACACGATCCGTCCCGAGGCGGTTCCCGTTCACGGCGAGTATGTGATCACGGTCTATCGCGCCAACGGAGGCGTTGAGCGCAAGGTCATCAAGAACGTCGTGACGCGCGCCGGCTTGAATCGCATGGCGCATCGGGCCGTGGCGAACGATACCTCCGCGTTCAACTACCTCCTAATCGGCACGCAGACCGCGACGCATTCGCTCGACTCCGCGCAGGGCGGCTTCGGGGAAGTCAGCCGCAAGGCTGGCGCGACGGTCGCGAACTCGCGCGAGTGGGCATACCTGCAGAACACCTGGGGCGGCTCGTCGGATTCACTGACGGGCGTGGCGCTGGATTCCGTGGGCATATCGGACTATCAGAACAGCAGCTCGAGCACGGGCATCCTGGGCTCTGCCGTCAACGGGATGGGCGTCACGCTTCAGAACTCGGACCTGTTGGATGTGACCTACCGGGCGCGAATCGGCTCTCACAACCTGTCGCATTCGACCTGACATCGCTTGGCTGAGGCTTCACGCCATCAGTGACGATCGTCCGCAAGTACAAGCGGTTCCTGCAGGAGTTCCCGCCATTCTCGCCCACGCTCTCGGTGGACGAGAATCCGGCCCTGGATAACGTCCATTGGCTTCTGGGCGGCAAAGATGGGGCGTCCTGGCAAGACGTCAAGACCCTCAATGGGCGCCTTCAGGCCGTCGCGTCGTCCTCGGGATTCAACGATTGCATTGGCGTCTACCGTCCTAGAGTTCTCGTCCCCAACAAGATTCAGGTTGATTTCACCTTCTATAAGCCGGCCGGCTACAGTCCTGCCAACACGCACGAATGCGAAGTCCTCGTCTTCTTCACCATCTCCAACGGAGTGGCGAAGGGCTATGAATTTGACTTCCCCTATTCGAGCGATTTCCAGCCGATCCGCTGGAACGGCGCATCGGGGGACTTCAACACCACGGCCGTGACGACTTCTACGGGCGCGGTCTTCACGCCGAACGACGGCGATCGAGTGCGTGTATTAGCGGATGGGACGGGAAGCTCTCCTGTCTTCACGGTCTCTCGCGATACCGGCTCGGGTCTGGTGCAGGCATGGACGGGCACCGATACGACGGGCGGCAAGATCCTATCCGGCCTTGGCGGGGGCGCCGGGTTCTTTGGACGGCCGGACGCCACGCTTGATCTGACGAAATACTGCTGCTCGGCGCTCACGGTAAACAACGCATGAGCTATCTGCAATCCACCAAGAGCGCAGATACCAATGATGCCGCCTCAGCGACGGTCGCAACGGCGGCTCAGGCGTCCAATTCGACCGCCCATGCCTGTATCGTCGGTCACGCCTCATGGGTCGGAACGGCTTCAACCGATCTTACCTCGGTTACCGACAACGCCACAGGCGGCAGCAACACGTACGCCATAATCGACGCCTGGACCGTCAGCACCGTCGACAACGTTTTCCAGGCGACATTCCTCGCGCAGAATATCAAGGGTGCGAGCAAGCTCACGGTCACGGCGCATTTCTCTCCCAACGCGACCTTTCGGCGCATTCAGGCGGATGAATACGGCTCGGTTGCGCAGAGCGGCCAGCCGAACGTCCATCACGCAAGCGCGAATGACGCGACGTTCTCTTCATCGACGGATGCCGTCACCTCAGGAGCCGCCACCACGACGGTGGACGGCTGCACGATCTGGGGCGTCGCACATAATGAGCAGTCCACCACGATTCCCACTGCCGGGACAGGGTATACCGCCCGTGACTCATCGACCTATTCGGCAGGCGATGCGTTCAGATCCGAGGACAAGCTCCAGGCGTCTAAGGGCAGCGTAGCGGCGACGTTCACGAGCAGCGCGGGTGCCAATCGGCACGGGGTGGCCATGATCGCGCTGACGCCGATCGGCGCGGTCGTCATGTCCGATACCCTGGTCATCACCGAACCCGCGCTCGACAGGGCGTACGTCGAGACGGGCGAAGACGACCTCACGATCTCCGATGACATTGGCAGCCGCTGGACGCGGCGCGTGCGGCTCATGGAAGACGATCTCGTGCTCTCGGATGGATTTGTCAAGACGGTCATCGGCGGGTCGGTCACGACCGTCAAGGTGATGACGGATTCGCTAGTCTTTATCGACGATATCGGCACGCATTGGGCCTACCGAGGACGTAGCCTAGGTGACAATCTCGTCATTTCCGAGGCCGCTTTCCATGCGCTGACGCTGCGGCGCCAGGGCGAGGACGACCTGACGATCACGGACGGCGACGTGCTCATTCGGCGATTCAACCGCCAGATGACCGACACGCTGGACGTCATTGACGGCTTCATCAAGATCCTGTCAGGCGCTGGGATCGTGAATACGATCATCGCTTCCGATGCGCTCGTGCTCGTGGACGACGCAGGGCAGCGCTGGGTCTATCGCCGCGCGCAGCTGTCCGACAGCATCACCCTTGCGGATGCCCTCCTCAAGAACGCCCTACGCGGCATGGTGGCCTCGGATGCGGTGATTGTGGCCGATGCTCTAGTCCGGATTTCCCGCTGGGTGCGGATCCTAGAGGACGACCAGACCATTGCGGACGAGAAGCTTGCGACCTATATCCCGCCGGCTGTGTTCGACGTCCGCGTACGCCTGGGCGCTGAGAAAGCCCCTGTTCTGGGCATCGCGGGCGGGCCAAAGCTTGGCACAGAGACTACTATCCGCCTCGGAGGGTACTGAGTGATCAACATCCTGGAAAAGGTGGCCGGAACCACGCTCAAGGCGACCTGGGTCAGCTCCGGGGCATCCGCCGGCCCGATCGTCTCAGCTCTCTTCGACGGTAACGAGTCACTGGTGAGCTCCGTAACTGCGACCTCCTCGCTGAACGGCTTCTATTACGCCCTGCATCTGCTGCCGAATACGCGCGCGTGGTATGCCAACCAGTGGACTGCGGTGATCAACGCCAACACGTACGTGGATCGGCAGTTCATCAAGGCCGTACTGCCGGAGGTCGACTGAGGTGTCGCGCTACATCGATTGGCAGGACGTGGTGAACCGCTACGCCGATGCGGCCAAGGGATCTGGGGGCGCTGAGGAAATGAAGCTGAGCTTCATTGATGACGCCGAGGATGAGGTCGACTCGCGACTGGCCAATCGCTACACGGTTCCCTTTACACCGGTTCCGGGCGTGATCACCGGCCTGTGTATTGACCTGACCTATTACAAGATGAACATCCGGCAGAAGGGAATCGACGTCCTCAAGACGTATATCGATCAGCGCTTCACGGACCTGACCGATGGGACGATGACGTTGACGGTCTCCGGAACGGCCATCGGAGCGGCGGACCGCGCCTGGTCCACGACGCAGGACTTCGGTTCTGCCTTCGGCGTGGATGCGACTGAGCGCTGGCAGGTCTCCTCGACCTGGCAGCAAGACTTCGACGACAGGCGCTGCTAAATGGGCATTTCAATCGAAGTCAACGCGAATGCGGTCCTACGCGGCTTGGGCACGTTCTTCGACGGCCTGCGCGATCGCGCGACGATCAACCGCAAGGTGTCCATTCAGCTCTACGGATTCGTGCTGAGAAACTTTCAGCAGGGCGGCGCACTCCAGACTCCGCCGTGGCAGCCGTTGAAAGCGTCCACGCTTAAGCAGAAAGCGCGGCTCGGCTATTCGCCGCTACCGCTCCTTCGCACCGGGCACTTGCGGCAGTCCTTTGCGCCCTTCAGTGATGAAAACGTCGCGGGTGTCGGTGCTAAAGCATCCGAGGGCGTCGATTATGCTGAATTTCAGGAAGAGGGGACTAAAACGATTCCGGCGCGCCCCATGCTTCCGACTGAGAAGCTCGCTCTGGATACCACTGTCCAGATTTACGGCCTTGAAATCGCGCGATTGAGGCAAGTAGCGGGCATTTGACGATCACCCCGATCAATGCGTCGGCAGTCACGCAGGCTATCGAGGCCATGCTGACAGGCGATCCCACGCTCAACACGCTTTCAAACTTGCAGGTCGAGCGCTCCGAGCCGCTGAATGATCAACCCTCGCGCTGTCCCTGGCTCGGGATCTATCGGACCGGCGTGCAACTACCCTCGCATACGCTCGGCATGGGATCTGGCTATCGACTACAACAGGTTGGGTTTGCGATCTTTGCTCAGCAGTCGCATCCGGAGTCGGGCTCCAAGTGTGAGGAGTTGCTTGAGGCTCTCGTTCAGCAGACGCTCAGCGTTCTATTGTCTGACGAGACGCTTCAAGGCAACGTAGACGTGCTGGATCAAGTCGCGGTCACCTATCTGGATTACAGTCAGGTTCAGAACGCCTTTATGCAGACCGCCATCATTCAGGCCATCGGCATCACTAGAGTTTCAGGAGGCTAAAGCACGCATTGAGCTACGGCGCACAAGCAAAAGTCGGCATTGCCAAACAGGCTGCTGCCAACAGTTGGCAGGTCAACGCCGGCTCCTATTTCGGATTGGGATTCCTCACGGAAGACATCGGACTGGAGAAACAGGAACTCATCAGCCAGAACCTCTCGGGACGTTTCGAGCAGGGCGCTGTGTATTCCGGCATCAGCAACGTGCACGGCACCTTGCAGATGGAACTGACACCGCGGTCGCTCCTCGCCGCATGCGGGATGGTGCTCGCGAATTCCGCCACGACGGTGGATTCCGGATCGATGCGTAACTGGACGTTCGTCCCGAATACGCAGGACTTCAGCAGCACATTCGTCAAGCCGCCCATCAGCATCTACAAACAGTGGTCGGACGCGAACTCCGCAGAGTTGTTCTATGACTGCCAGGCCGGGCAGCTTGATCTCGCCTTCGGGCAAGGTCAGTTCCTGAAGGGCACAGTCACCATTGCGGGCGGCACGCGCCTGCCGACCGGTATTGGCTCCATGGCCGTCACGCCGCTAGCCTCGGACGTGGGTCGGCTCTTCCCCTGGAACGTCACCTCGATCTCGTACGGCGGCGTGGGACTGTCCCAGTTCTCCGACTTCACGATTTCCATGAACGAGAACGTGGGCGCGCTCTACACGGTCAACGGAACGCTCGCCCCTTTCAAGTTCACGCGTACGGGATTCCGCGAGGTCACCGTCAACGGAACGTTCTATATGAACGACCGCTCAATGCTGAACAACTTCGTGGCCGAGACGCAGCAGCAATTGCTCATCACCTCGATCAACACGAAGGCCGCCATTCAATCTGGGTACTACGATACCTTCGTGATCGATATCCCGCAGCTGAAAATCACGGCCTGCAAGCCGGGAAATTCGGGTCCGGGTGAGGTCTCCGTCAAGTTCACTGGGCGCGGCGTGCTGGATCCCACGAGTAATTACGCATTCCAGATCTTGCTCCAAAACACCTATCAGGCAACCTTCTAGGAGGATTTCGTGAGTGGCTATCTCAAGAACGTCACGGTTAAAACCGTGTTCGACGGGGACAACGTAACGGCTGTCCTGAAGCCGATCAGTTTCATGGACCGATTGCGCATTGAGGACGCGCTACCCTCACGGGAAGATTCAAAGGAAGTCCAGGCGGCGAAGCGGAAAGCGGCGAGGGAATGGCTGGGCCGCGAAGTCAATCAGATTCTCGCCCCCTATCTGGTTTCAGTTGACGGGCTCCGTGACGCCGAAGGCGCGCCCGTTGCGAAGGAGTCTGTGCTGTTAGACGGCTACTTCGCGGGGCTCGTAAGTACGATCTATCAGGAATGGTTTTCGCAGAGGGCTCCGAAGGACCCCAAGGTGCCCGCCGATACTACCGCCGACGTTTCGACAGTATCGCCCTCACAGTCGGAGAATCTGAAGAGTGCATCGGCGGGCTGAGTTTGGATGCGTGGGCCATTCTCTGGCGAAACTGCATGCAGCCAACTGGATTCGGACTCATGCGCACGGCGTGGCCTGACGGCCGTTCGCTCATCGAGCAACCGGCCGTCACGGTAGAAATGTTCAAGCTTATTGAGGAGTGCCATCAGGCGTGCCAAACAACGTCATAGAAGTCGTCGTTCGCACCATCGACGAAGCCACGGCGCCTGCACGTGAGATAGTTCGCGGCTTCGAGCAGATTGGCTCGGCAATCGAGGCGGGAATCGGTGGTGCGGTCGTCATTGAGGGCTTCCGCAAGTTCATCGAAAATACGGTGAGCGCTGAGCAGGCACAGGTTCGCCTGCAGATCGCTGTTCAGAACTCCATCGAAGGCGCCATGCAGGGCGCCAAGGCGCTGGAGGAATTCTCGAAGACCTTTGGCAGGAGCAGCATTTTTTCCTCTGACGATCTGAATAATGCGCAGGCCGCGCTTTTGCGATTCGATCGCGTCTACGGCGATACGTTCGAGCGGGCGCGCAAGGATTCGATCGACCTGGCGGCAGCCATTGGTGGGGATGTCGTATCAGCCGCTACCTCGCTGGGACGAGCCCTGGAGTCTCCGACTTTCGGTATGCGCGCGCTGTCAGCGGAAGGCGTGACTTTCACGACTCAGCAGCGCGAGTTGATAGCGGAACTGGATCGCACCGGTCAGGCGGCCAAGGCTCAGGGAATCATCCTGGATGCGGTAGAGCAGAGCGCGAACGGTGCCGCCAAGGCGGTAGGAGATACGCTGGGAGGATCGTTCAAGCGGCTGGGTAATGCGCTCAGCGAACTCTTTAAGTCGGAGGACACGAGCGTCTTCGTCAAGGCGGTCGACGGAATCACGGCCGCCGTGAACAAGTTGGACGACGCGTTGAAGAAGTTTCACAACTTTCACCCGATGGACGACATCAAGAATGCCCTGCAGGACTTGTCTAACGTCATCCCCGCGGTTGGACAGACGGGACCCGGCGCCTCCCCCATCATCAGTCCGCAGCCTGCAGCCCAGTCGTTCGACCTCTACAACGGGTTCTATCGCATCCTCCAGCAGAACGCGGATGATCAGATGGCGGCCTATCTGCAGGCAGTCAAAAACTTTCCAGAGTTCTCCATATCGGCCAAGGCTGGAACTTCCGGCGATGACAAGATCAAGGACTTCAATCGTCAGTTCCTGGAGTCACTCGATACTGAGGCCGGGAAGGTCCAAGACCAGTATGCAGAGCTCCTCGCGAAACTCATTATCGCGCAAAGCACGAAGGCTGGCGATCACGTGCCGCAGATTACGCCGGATCAGGCTGAACGGGTGCGGCAGGAATTCCTCGACAAGGTACTTCCTGAATTCAACACGCCCAACGCGCAGGCCGCGAATAATGCGCGCGTCGCAGCTGGCGGGACGCGCGTCCCGCTAGTAGATCTCACGGCTGGCGGCAAGGAGAAGATTCCCGAAAAATTGAGTGAGCAAGAAAGAGAACTCGACGGCGTGATCCAGGACATTGGCAGCCGCCTCGACCAGCTGCTCCTCAAAGGCGGCGTGACGGCACGCAGTATTACGCAGCAGTTCGTGGATGCCTTTGAGAGCGCTGCTATCAAGGATGCCATCGGCGCGATGGTCAGCTACATTGAGAAGGCCATATCGGGTCTGTTTAGTGGCAATTCCGGTGCCAGCACGTCGGGCGCAGCCGTCTCGACCTTCGGCATGGTGCTTAACGCCGTATTCGGCCGTGCGGGCGGAGGCGATTTCAATGGGCTCACCCTCGTGGGCGAGAACGGCCCAGAGTATGTGGCGGGCCGCGGCCGTGTCTACACACCTCAGCAGATTCAGGGCGGCGGCGCAACGTTCGCCCCGAATACAACCATCGTGCTGAACGGCCCCTCGGGCTCGCAGTCCGATCAAAAACGCCTCATCGCGCAGCTACGCGCTGAGATGGCCGAGAATAATCGCCAGCAATTCAACAACTGGCAGACGATCATGTGGAACAATGGCTACGGGAGGCTGCGGACGTGATTGGGTGAAGTGCTCCTGCCGCCGTGGGTTCAGCCGGTATCGCCTGAACATGTCGCCATGCTCGATGACCAGACCACGACCTTCGAAGCGGCGCTAGGGCGCGCGCCGGGACAAACACAGTCATGGGCTGATCCACGCTGGCAGATCAAGCGGCAGTTCAAATCCGTGCGCTTGGACGAGCGCGCAGCGCTCCGCTCCTCACTCAACGAGGCGCGAGGTCGCGGGAACATTATTCGCGCAACAATTCATCAATCCTTGCGGGGATCATTCCCCTCTGCCGAGTTACTCACTAATCCTACTTTTTCAAACGGGATAACTGGATGGACGACCGATACAGGATGGTCTTCATCGGTATCTGATCGCTTTGCTCGTCTGACGATGAGCGCCTCAACCCGTACCGTATCACCCTTATTTCAAACTGCCGCCGTAACTCAATATGCTCCACATGTGCTGCGAAGTGTCACTTATGCTGGACGCGGGCAGTTTACAACGGGTTGTTTCTGGAACAGCGGTCCGAATATCTCTTCTAGTGGTGGCGGTCTTCAGTCGATCGTTCATACGCCACTCACTAATACATTTCTGGTTGGCATCCTTGAGGGAGGAGCGTCTGGCCCCATTGCGGGAGACTATTTTGCATCGCCATTCATGTCTCTGGCGCGTTGTCCGCTAATCGACAATGGGCCTAACCTTTTGGCCCAGTCAGATACGCTGGGCACAACGTGGGCAACTACTCACGCGACAGTTTCGTCCAATGTGGCGAGTTCTCCCGATGGAACGTCAACTGCCGATCAGGTCGTCGATGACGCCACGACAAATTCGCATTTCATATCTCAGGCCGCAACAGTCACATCAGGAAGTGCTGATTTTACGGCTTATGCATATTTCAAATCTGGCACAAAGACATTCTGCTTTCTGCAGATGATGACTGCCACGGGCTCCGCTTTTGTCTATGCAGATCTCTCTGGTGGTACCACTGGATCATTAACTACAAATAGTGGTTGGGCGAACGGCAGGGTGATTATCGCGCCTGCCGGAAACGGTTGGTATTTTCTTTCGCTTACTGCCAATAAAACCTCGGTAGACACGAGCCTTAGCGTGCTGATCGGCACGGCATCTGCAATCGGATCATCATCCTATCTGGGCAACGGTTCTGGCGTGAATGTCTGGAGAGCAGGGCTGGCGCAGTCTTCGGTTCCGACGCGAGGCGGCCAAACAGTTGGGAGCGCGGTCGCGAATGGAACTACGCAAAGTGGAAATGGGTTATACGTAAAAGGACTGCCAGTGAGCGCCAACGGTCTGTTGCTCGCTGATGATTTTTTTGAAATTGGTGGAGAGCTAAAGCAGTGCACGGCACCGCTTAATTCGGATGCATCCGGACTGGGGTATCTGCAATTCAGGCCGCTTCTCGCGGGCGCGCCGGCTGACAATGACCCTGTCTTCATCAATCAGCCCATGGGTCGATTCAAGCTAATGAACTCCTATGAATATGACAACGAATTCGGGCTCTATATGGATGCGACGGTAGAACTTACGGAGGTCTACGGATGAGCCGCTACGATTCTTCCTCGCATCAGGCGCTCTCGCAGCTAAGTCTCGTCGCGCATCGTTACCTTGCGGATATACAAGTTACCTCCCAAACGCTGCATCTGTGTTCGGGGTATCGCTACCTCTACAACATTGCGAACGCCACGACCTATACGCCGCTCACGATCAATCAGCTGGCCGGCGTTGATGCCGTGCGGGAGGACACCGACCCCTTCCCGCAGTCTCTGAAGCTATGGATTACGGCGGTCGATTCACAGTCCATGTACGACGGAGTGAATGAGCAGCTATTCAACAAGGATGTTGAGCTATTTGATTCGTGGCTGGATCCGAATACCTTCACCGTCGTGCATACACCGCAGTCGGTCTACAAAGGCAAGATTGATGAGGTCACTCTGTTCTTCAACGACAAGAAGCGAGGGACCTATTATGAGTTGACGCTGCAGACGGAACTGCGCCGGGAACCTCCCGTTGCGTATTTCGATCAGGCGACGCTGTGGAAGACCTACTCTGGTGATACGTTCTTCTCACGACAGCACCTCATCGCCACCACGAAATCGCAGTGGGGCAAACTGCCGACGCAGTTCAACGTCGCCATCCCCGGGCCGCCCTTCCGGACTATCCCGGGGAGGTTCGGGATGCCATGAGGGATATCGTCACAGACCTTGCGGAGTACTGTCGCGAGACGCAGGCGCTCGGATTCAAGTACGGCGTCAATGACTGCGGGTTATGGTGTGCGCGCTGGCTCGATCGACGCGCCGGAACGCGATACGAGCAAGCTCTGCGAGATCTCTACCACGATAGGAGGTCTGCGGTCCGGATGCTGCGCGATGTGGGGCACCGGTATCAGGTGCTCGTGCAGCCCTTCTTAGGAAGCCCGCAGCCGCGCCTGACGCTGCCTGTCGGGAGCGTGGCGGTCATTCGTGCGACTCGGCATCGCGATGGGCTCGGCATTGTGGCAGCCAGCCAAGTGCTCGGGCTCACCCCCGAGGGTCACGTGGTGGGGCTGCTCCCGGACGTCATTGTGGAGGGTTGGCCATGCCCCCGGTAGTTCTTGCGGTCGCCGCCGTCATCGGCGAGGTCATCGCATCCGAGGCCATCGCCTACGCCATCGCGGCTGTATTGGTCTATGGCGCCGAAGCATTCGTTCTCTCGAAGATCGCGCAGGCGTTGCAGCCTTCGTCTCGTTCTGGCAATGCAGCCAATGACTCACGTGGCATGGAGATTGCGGGAGGCGATACCAGTACAGACGGCTATGCCATTTTCGGCTCCGTACGATGCGCTGGCGTCAATGTGATCGACCCCGTGACGGGGGGAACCAGCGGTCAATACCTCGAGCAGATCATCGCCCACACGATCCATGAGATATATGGTCTCGGTGAGGCGTATATCGATGATGTCGTGCTCAGTGCGGATGGCGATTTCCACGCCACTACGGGGGCATCAACCGATGGGCAGGCACTCGTCACCCGGTTGGCTGGAAAAGTATGGGTACGCGGCTATGGCCTGGTCGATTCCGCCAAGGTCGACGGCGAGCCGGGCAAGCGCCTGAACCTGACCGCAGTGCCGGCACCCG
>Ga0207693_10004583_pt1 | contig 11662 bp, 11 predicted proteins | sample LARL81metaG_FD_184347 | JGI IMG/M metagenome (GOLD analysis project Ga0207693, IMG submission 184347) | Corn, switchgrass and miscanthus rhizosphere microbial communities from Kellogg Biological Station, Michigan, USA - LAR L8-1 metaG... | ecosystem: Host-associated > Plants > Roots >...
TGCGGGCGAGGCGCAGCGCGTGGCGGCACTCGCCGCGGAACTTACGGCGCTCGGGCAGGTGCTGGGTCTTTTGCACGTGCCGCCGGCGGAGTGGGCGCGGCTCGGCAAGCCCGCCAGCCTCGCCGGCGCCGAGCCGGGGTCGGTCGCGGCGGCCGCCGCGCACGCGCTGCCGGATGCCGAGGTGGAGAGCCGCATCGCTGCGCGCGTCGCCGCGCGCCAGGCGAAGAACTGGTCTGAATCCGACCGCATCCGCGAAGAACTCGCAGCCGCCGGCGTGCTGCTCGAGGATAAGCCCGGCGGCCAGACCGTCTGGCGACGCGCCTAGCGCCCCTCAGAGCGCCGGCCGCTCACCCTGCCGTCGCAACGAGGCTTCCAGCGTGTTGTGCATCAGCATCGCCACGGTCATGGGGCCGACGCCCCCGGGCACCGGCGTGATCCAGGCGGCGCGCTCCCGTGCCGCCGCAAAGCCCACGTCCCCCACCAGGTGACCCTCCGGCAGGCGGTTCATGCCGACATCGATCACGATGCAGCCGGGACGTACCCACTCCCCGGGGATAAGGCCGGGCTTGCCCGCGGCGACGATGAGGATGTCGGCGCGGCTCACGTGCTCGCGCAGGTCCACCGTGAAGCGATGGCACACCGTGGCGGTGGCGCCGGTGAGCAGCAGCTCCAGCGACATCGGTCGGCCGACGATGTTGGAGGCGCCCACCACCACCGCGTTCTGGCCCTTGAAGGGTGCCCCGATGCTCTCCAGCAGGCGGATGACGCCGTAGGGGGTGCAGGGGCGCATCACCGGGATGCGCTGTGCCAGGCGGCCGATGTTGTACGGATGGAAGCCGTCGACGTCCTTCGCCGGCAGGATGCGCTCGATCACCGCCGTGCGGCCGATCTGTTCCGGCAGCGGCAGCTGCACCAGGATGCCATCGACGCGCGCATCGTGATTGAGCGCATCGATCAGGGCGAGCAGCTGCACTTCGGAGGTCGTGCCGGGCAGGTCATAGGCGAGCGAGAGGACTCCGACCTCTTCGCAGGCGCGCCGCTTGCCGCGCACGTAGACCGCCGAGGCCGGGTCGTCGCCCACTCTGATCACCGCAAGCCCGGGGCGACGTCCGCCGCGTGCGGCGAGGGCCCCGATCTGCGCCCGCACGCCGCCTTTGACCGTCCCTGCGAGCGCTCTGCCGTCGATCAATCTTGCTGCCATACGCCGTGGTGCGCTCAAGCGCGAATCTTCGGGGGAGGCGCATCTTGCCACGGGGCCGGAAACGGGACGGGTCAGGACGGGATGCCGGCAGGCCGATAAGCGACGAGGAACCCGCGGTCAGGGGCTCAGGGTTTCCTCGGCCTGCGCAGCTGGTAGCGACGCGCGCACGCCGGGCACGCCGTGCGCAGCACGTGAGCGATCAGGTGGCGGAGGCGGGCGCGCAGCAGACTGGCGTGCACGCGCCGCCGCAGGCGCCGCGGCAGCCCGGCGCGCACGAACAGGGCGTTGAACTGCGGGCGGCCCGGGACCCGGTCGGTCGCGAGCTCAGCGAACCCCAGCCGCGCGAGCAGCGCCTTCACCTGCGGGTAGAGCTTCTGGTCCTGCGCGATGCAGGCAGTGGTTTCCACTTCAACGTGCAGCAACTGAATCTGTCCGGCCAGACCGGTGCACCCTTCGATCACTTCATACGCCGCACCCTCCGCGTCAATCCACAGGGCCAGGTACCCATCCGTGGCACCCTTGCCTGCGAGGAAGGTGTCCAGCCGGGTGGTAGTGACACGCACGTGCGCGGACGAGGCGAGCTCGCCGGTGCGGGTGTAAAGGGAACTCATGCCGCGCCGCTCATTGGCGTGGTGATAGTCGGCCTCAACAAGAAAGAACTCGGCCTCGCCGTCGTAGTTGCTGGCCGCGAGCGGCAGCACCTGGATGTTGCGCTCCGGGAAGGCAGGGTTAGCCTGCATCAGGCTGAAGTTGTGCGGGTTGGGCTCGAACGCATAGACGCTCGCCTCCGGAACCACCTGCCTGAATGCCAGCGCCTCGGCGCCGTCCATCGAGCCCACGTCGCAGATCGTGCTGATCTGCAGGCGGGGTAGCAGTCTTAAGAACAGGCGCCGCGTGTTGACAATCATCGAGTTCGATCGTCTGGCTGCAGATCGGCAACAGTATAGTTAGGCCACCGCCCACGTCGAGGCAGCGCCCGCGCGGCAAGAGCCCAGCGAACCTACGCCAAAGCAGCTGAGGGCACGGCCCGGCTGCCGGCGGTGGGGGTCACCTCGTCAAGGAGTCCACAGATACGAGGCGCGGTTGTTCAGATCCAGCAGCTCCGAGCCATCGGAGCGGGCAGTGACGTACTGGAAAATATAGCCATCCACGAGGAGCGTCTCGTCGTGGGGCGAGAAGTCCACGACGCAGTTCGAGGCGCTGTAGCCGGGCTTATAAGTGACCACGACACGGTTCACCAGGGCGGCGTTGGTCGTGGCGCATAGTGGACCCAGGGCGGGATGCAGCCCCTTGCTGTCCCACGTGATGACATACCGCCTGGTCGCCAGCTGGCAGTAGCGGCAGGACACGGTATAGATCTTGTACCGGCAGGCGCCGTAAATGGTGCCGCGCGCGGTAAACCCGATGGCGGCACAGGCCGGAGCACCTACCGAGGAGAAGCCCGGGGACGGCAGCGACTGAAGCAGCTGCAGGCTGTCGGCATACGCGGGGGAGACGAGCAAGAGGGACAACGCAAGTGTGGCCTTCATGAGCCCTCCCTTGGTTAGTCAGCACTGGCGCAAGCTTGACTGCGAAAGCTCAGTGCGTGCGCGGGACCGAGGCATCGCGAGCACTGTTGGTGTTGGAGAAGTAGGAACCCGTTCGCGCTATCGCGCAACCTGTCGCCCACCGACGACTGTTAGGATCATGACCTAACACCGGCCTCGGTAAGTGCAGCGGTGCGAGGTTGCGCGTTGTCCAGTCGTGCGCGTCGCGGAGTTTTTCCAGGCGCTCGTCGCTCTGGGACTTGATGTAACGCTTAAGCTACGCGAGCATGGCTTAGCCGGGAGCCAGTCATGCTAAACCGCCGTAGTTTTCTTCTTCGGACTTCCCTGACCGCCGTGGCCGCGGCCTGCGCTGGTCGCGCATGGCCGGCCATCCTGAGTCCGTCGACGGATGTCGAGCACGACCTTGAGGCGGTCACGGGTGACGGCAAGGCCATCACACTTGCCCGGGCCACCGTGAAGGAGCTCGGCGACCGCCTGCGCGGCAACCTGTTGCTGGCGGGTGTTCCGGCCTACGAGCAGGCGCGTCGCGTCCTGAACGCGCAGATGGACAAGCATCCGGCTCTGATTGTGCAGCCGCGCGGCGCCTCCGATGTCAGTAACGCCGTGCAGTTCGCCCGCGCCTCGAATCTGCTCCTCGCCGTGAAGTGCGGCGGTCACAGTCCCTCCGGCAAATCCACCTGTGACCGCGGCATGCTCATCGATATGTCACTGATGCGCGGGGTGAGTGTCGATCCGCACGCGCGCGTCGCGCGCGTGGGCGGCGGGAGCCTCCTCGGGGACCTGGATAAGGAGACCGCGGCGCACGGGCTGGTGACGACCGCGGGCACGGTCTCGCACACCGGCGTCGGTGGCCTCACGCTGGGGGGTGGCTTCGGGCGCCTGGCGCGACGTTTCGGACTGGCACTGGATAATGTGCGCGCGGTGGAGATCGTGACTGCCAACGGGGATATTGTGCGCGCGGATGCGCACGAGAACGCGGATCTGTACTGGGGCGTGCGCGGGGGCGGCGGCAATTTTGGTGTCGTTACGGCATTCGAGTTCGCCCTGCACCCCATGCAGCGGCAGGTCATCGGCGGCACGCTGCTGTTCCCGCTGAACCAGGCCAAGAGCGTGCTGTCCTTTTATTCCGATTATGAGGGCACCGCGGCTGACGAGGTGTCTCTGGACGCAGCCTTTGTCAGCAACGCCGGCCCGGCGGCGGTAAGCGGAGTCGTCCTGGAGCTGTGCTACTCCGGTGCGCCCGCCGGGGCGGAGAAGACCCTGCGTGCCATCCGCAGCGCCGGCACCCCGGTTCGCGACAACATCGCTGCGATCGATTACGTTGCACTGCAGAGATCCGGGGACTTTGACGACCGGCGCGCCATCGGCCTGTATACGAAGACCGGCTTCGTCAAAAAGATCTCGCCGCAACTCATCGACGCCATGATCGCCGGCCTGGAAGAGCATCCCGAGCGTCAGACGCTCCTTGGGTTCCAGCAGGCCGGTGCGGCGATCGCGCGCGTACCGGCGACCGCCACCGCGTTTCCGCATCGGGACATTCACGCGACGGCGGTGCTGAATGCGGTCTGGCCCTCGACCGCCGACCCGGCACCCCACATCAAGTGGTTGCGGCAGTTCTGGGCAGGCATCGCCCCGCATACCTACGGCTTCTACACGAATGATGCGATCGAAGAGTCGCAGCGGCAGTTGGATGAGAACTACCTCGGCAACTACCCGCGGCTGGTGAAACTCAAGAACAGATACGATCCGACGAATCTGTTTCGCTTGAACGCGAATGTGCGGCCAACCGCCTGAGAGCAGGGGGGGCAAGGTGGCCCCAGGGCGCGGCAGCGTCAATCAGCGCAAGCGACTGAATTTGGTCGGGTGAACGGATTCTATCGGCGGCGCATCCACACCGAGCGGCCCCGGCAGGCGTGTCGCCAGATCCTTGAGCGTTCACGGACCGTCTTTAAGTGGTGTGGCTGGCACACTCAAGCTGCCAGACCGACTGACAGACCAGGTGAAATATGAGGCTGTGCTGGCCGCTTTCGACCTCGAATTCGATCTGACCACCTTGAACCGGCTCGCCGCACAACGAGCAAAGCCGACCGGTTCCGTAACCTCCCCACATTCGTAAGGCCCGCTCGCGCAAGGCCTGCTCGCCCGGCAATTCTCCTTTCGCGATGCGTTCGCGCGCGAGGGTCCTGAGTTCCTGTTCCTGTTTGGCTTGCGACATATGGGCTAAATTGTCTGCGCCACATGCCACCGGCGCTCATCAGCAGTAACGCCTAGCACGTGTCAGTGTTTGCCTCCCTTCCATATTGTTTTAATGTTGTGTTCATGTTGGTTGTTGCACCGCCGGATGTTCCGACGCTCTGCAGCGACAGTGCGTATAAGAAGCCGCGCAGCAATGTGTGTAGGCTTGCGTTACTCAGCCGTCCGTTCGCATGCCGCCGGACGTGTTACGAGCGCGTCTACGCCGATATGGAAGCGGCATCCTGAAGGCACCGCGGAGCAGCTAAGAGACGGCTTCCGGGCCCGAGCGCGCTCTTGGTATAACGTGGGCTGGTAACCTATCGAGAGCGTGTTGGCTAGCGGTTACCAGGCATAGCGAGGCGCAGCGACAGATAGGGTGGAGACTTCATCGCCTGGCCGCCTGGAGTCACGCAAGCACTGTATTTAGAAGTGGGACCCCGGTGTCACCGCGAAAATGCGCGATCAACGTCCTTGGGACTGAGCCCAGAGATAAGTTCCGTTGGGGGCGGCAGACAACGCTACTGGAACCGCGTTTCGGAGGCGCACGGACTACTGATGACGTATCGCATTCCTGAGTGCAGTGTCATCGAGCGCCTTGTCTACGACCTCATCCAAGGTCTTTTCAGCGAGCAGCCGCAGCGTATCCACGTTGCCGAATACCCCGACGTTGAGTGCCATTAGAGAACCCTGCAGTTCATCAGCCGTGTAGCTCTGCGTGAATATCTGCTTGCCGGAAGGATCGAAAACGCTGACGTCGATAATGGCGTGTGCTTCCCGTCGTACGTACTGGCTGCAGTCCAGCTTCTTAATGACCCCCGAAATCTGATAGGCACCCGGGCCAGTTGCGAGAAGTCCACGTTCCTTAAGCCCATCTGAGAAAGCATTTTGGACCAACGTCGAAACCGGCTTATCGGTTTCCAGGGTTTTCAGGGGATTGCCATAACCGCCCCGTACTGCGCCAATCCAAGTTGGCGTTTCCCCTCTTTGATCGAGGAAGGTTCCAACCGATGCCGCTGCACCGGAGTTATCAGGAGTGATCTGCCCCCCGGACTTATAGCCCATGCTCACGGTGTCTGTGACGCAACCGGCTGCGATACCGAGCAGCAATACAATGGCCAATGTTTTGACGACTCGGCTGGTGGACATGTTGAGCATATTGGGATTGAATCCTGCAGAGATTAGTGAGACCGGCGTAATCGTTGTGTCCGTAGATAGGGGTGAGTTTGGCAATGGCCGCCTCGCGCCCGGTCTTTTGAAGCGTCGCGTTGGCACCGGGTCGGCATTTTCGTTCCGGCCCCTACGAGCGATTGAGTACGTAGACGACGGCTACCTTGGTGCTCCCCGCCTGACCCGTGACGCCGGCGATGACCTGCTGCGGTGAGGTAGCGGTGTCGAGCGTTCCAAGGCCGCTGACCTCGACCCCGTTCAGTACTGCGTCTGCACCAACGCAGTTGGCGTAGGTGGCCTGCATCCGGTAGGCGTTGTAGCTGGCATTGAGGATCGACACGGTGCCGTTGATCACGCAACCGCTGTTCGCGTCCTGCGCGAAGATCGTTCCATCAGCGCCAATCGTGACGACCGTGCCGGTCGCCGAGTCGGTGTAATTGCCGGCGAGTATCGCCAGCGAAGATGCCTGGTTATATTCGGCGCTGAAGGTGAGAGTGACCGTGCCGCTATCGCCCGCGCCGCCGTCGGTGGTGAAGGTCGTATTCGCAGTAAAGCTGCTGCGCTCCTGCAGCGTGCCGGTGAGTGTGCCGGTGCCGTGAACCGAGCCGTCGGCAAAGGTGGTTCCGGCCGGCGCGAAGCCGTCGAAGGTGCCCGTGACAGAGTTTCCGGACACAGCGAGCGTGCCCGCGTACTGCACGCCATCGGCCTGTATGAAGTGAAACTCGCCGGCCTCGTCCACCAAGCCCTTGATCTGCAGGCCGCTCGCCGAGGACGTACCCTGCCAGATGCCGCCGGCAGACCGATTGGTAATTGTCGGCGCACCACTGTCGCCAGACCCTCCGCCTCCGCATGCGGTCAATATGATCGCTGCAAGCGCGCAGATCGGTAGCCACTTCATGTCGGTTCCCACTGTGTCGATGTGAGAACCTTATACGCACATCGCGCCGACGCATCGGAATCGAGATCACGTTTGCACGCGGCTAGACTGAATCTCGCGTGCCCGCGTACGCCAAGTGTGATGCTTCCGCCGCTAACGACCGCTGCGGGGGTGCGTTTGGGCGTGGGGCCGTGGGGAACGACCTGTGGAAATTCGCCGGCGGATTTCCCCTAGACAGACTTGTCGGGGTGCCGGCTATTGCCAATTCGCTGCCACTGATTCTGAACTGTGCTCGGTAGCCGGGATTTGGCACGCCCCCGGGGCTACAGACCTGAGGGATGTGCCTTAACTCTTAGCCCAGCGCGAAACCGAAAAGGGCCGCCCTCGACGAGGGGGGTGGGGATTGACTCTAGGTCTAACGCAGCGCCTTGGCGATGGCGGCGCGCGTCACGTACAGCACCTCGAAGCGCTCGTCACTCCTCGTGCCGTCTTCGCGACTCATGTAGTCCTCAACGACTTGCAGCGCGGCGAGAAGTTCTGCCGCCTGAGCGAGCAGGCTCGCATGCGCTGAGAACTCCTCCTCGCGGCTGTGTCCGCGCACGCGATCGAGGATGCTCCAGAACTTGCGGGGCGATACAGTTGGGGCATGCAACGAATCGCCCTGTCCATTGCGGGGATATCGCGCCTCCGTCGACTCTATCCTTGCAGCTCGGTGGAAGTTCATTGGTGAGTCTCCGCGGGCGACTATCGCCGACCGGCAACCTCAGTCTCGACTGCAAGGCTTGACGGCGCAGTCAGCGCCCTATAGCTGTCCATGTAGGCAGCGCGGACATGCGCCGCCTGCGGTGCGAGATCAGACGAACGGCACTCAGCCGGCCTTGGCAGCCTTCGCCTTTTCTCTTACTGAATCCATATGGGCGTTTGCCGTGTCTTTGCACGCCTTTTGCGCGTCACCTTCCAACGCCTCGCACTTGGCCAGAGCGACCTTTGTTTCGCCCTCAGCTTGAATGACCGCATTGTCCACTAATGCGCCGACATTCTTGTCGACCGCCTTGGCGTCCGCATCCACGCGGTCTTTAGCGGCCTCGGCCTGAACTTGCTTCTGTACCTCGTCCGCCTTGGCGTTCTCAGCGACCGCATCGCTCTGCGCTTTCGTGACATCCGCTTGAACCTTGTCGGGAGATTGCGCCTTGTTGCAGGCAGACAGGCCCAATATTGCGCTGGCGAGTAAGGCGCAGCTTAATGCTAGTTTCATTTGAATCCTCCAGTTTTCCACTCACACGGTCGCTGCTTCGCGCGCTGTCGTCGGTGCGCTGGGACACCAACCCGGCAGCCAGCCCGACAATCCACTCGTGACCGTGAGCAGCGCTGGTCAGCCAGCTGGGTCGCGCGTGCGGTTATGCACGCAGGACGATTCCAAGGAGCAGCGGTTCTCGTGCCTTGAGAAGCAATCCGACCGCACTCGGTGAGGCTCCCGCTGGCGGAAGAACTACCCTTCCTTGGTCCCATGTTCGACAGCGAACAGAAGGTCCGCACTCGATGGCCCAGCGTGGGTGTCCTTTGCAGACCAAAGCGGAGAAGATGGCCAATCCAAACGTCTTGAAGAATACCGTACTGGCCAGCCTTCCTCCGGCCAGCGTGGCACGACTGCAGGCAATGCTGGAGCCGGTGACTTTGGAATTCGGGCAGGTGCTTTACGAGCCCGGGAGAGCGATCCGCTACGTCTACTTCCCGATTGATTGCCTTATTTCCCTGTTGACTGCCGTGGATAAGCACCGCTCACTGGAAGTTGGAATGGTGGGCAATGAGGGCATGGCGGGGATGCCGTTTATCCTGGGAATAGGGGTTTCCGGTGTCCGGGCGCTTGTGCAGGGCGGCGGCGGGGCACTACGGATGGCTGCCGCGCCCTTTCGCGTTGAATTCGATGGCAACCCGGCGCTGCAGGAGGCGCTATATCGCTATATGTATGCGCTCATGGCTCAGATCTCGCAAACCGCGGCCTGCAACCGCTTCCACGAAGCCGAACCACGCCTGGCGCGGTGGCTCCTCATGACTCGTGACCGCGTCAAGTCTGACCGGTTCCCCCTCACACACGAATTTCTGGCGCACATGCTAGGCACGCGGCGTGAAGGTGTCACGGCAGCGGCTAGCGCGATCAAGCGCCGGAAGCTCATTGAGTACCGGCGCGGGGAGATCCGGATACTCGACCTCAAGGGTCTGAAAACGGCGTCGTGCTCGTGTTACCAGGTCATCCAGACGGCTTTCAGGCGCGCGCAGCACCCCAGGGCCCCCGTCGGCTGATCGCGCGGGCCTGTCTGCAAGGACTTGGGCAGATCCCAGGCGGGCAGGTAGACGCTGGAAAAAAGCGCCCTGCGCAAGCCGTAAAGATCGCAATATGTGCGGTGCAGTACATAGGCGGCGAAAGGGGCTAGACTGAAGCGCCAGACTCCGGGAAACGCCCGATGCCGCGTAGTCCTTCGCCCCTTCAAAATTGCATTCTAGATGCGCTGCCAGCGCCGGAGCGCGAGCGGCTATTCCCGCATCTCAAGCTTGTCGCGCTCCCGCTCGGCGCGGTTTTGTATGAGTCGGGCGATACTCTGCGGCACATATATTTTCCCACCGACTCCATTGTGTCGCTACTTTACGTGCTGGCGAACGGGGCATCCGCGGAGATCTCCATCGTCGGCAATGAGGGCGCGATAGGCGTTGCGCTTTTCATGGGTGGTGAGACGACAACCAACCGCGCCATAGTTCAGAGCGCCGGATCTGCGTATCGTCTGACAGGTGCGCGGCTTAAACAGGAGTTCGAGCGTCACGGCGAACTGCTGCACATACTTTTGCGCTATACGCAGGCGCTGCTGACCCAGATGGCGCAGACCGCAGTCTGCAATCGTCACCACTCGGTGGACCAGCAGCTATGTCGCTGGCTGCTTCTTTCGCTGGATCGGCTGTCTTCGGATAAATTGACCATGACCCAAGAACTCATTGCGAACATGCTGGGCGTGCGTCGGGAAGGGGTGACGGAGGCCGCAGGCAAACTGCAGAATCTTGGCGTGATTCAATATCGCCGCGGCCACATCACCGTCCTCGACCGGCCGCGGCTGGAACGTCTCTCTTGCGAATGCTATGCGGTCGTAAAAAAGGAATCCGACCGACTACTGCCAGTGCGCGTGAAGCGCGAAACGGCGGCAGATGTGGCTAACGTTTGAGCCGGTTGGAGTCATCTCGCGCTGGCCCCCGAAATGCCAGAATTCCGCGCGATCTCCAATGCCTGTGCGCACTGTCGCACACGGACGCTTAACCGACCGGAGATGCCGGTTCCGCGCGCTTTCATCCCCTAGCACGCTCCAGGATCTCTGACCCGCTGCTTGGATGTCCCGCGTCACGCTATGTGGGCTGCCGAACAGAACAATTCTAGCCCAAGTCACAGCTTAGGCAGATTAACTTGCCGCTGTTAATCCCGTCCCCCAGCGGACCCGCTCAAGTTTCGAGTCTCAAGGATTTATGCGCGATCCACGCAAGCGAATGCACGTGCGAAAGGTCATAGGACCAAGGCATGCGCCGTGGCCGCCGGTAGGCGAGAATCTCCGTCCACGCCTTGGGTACCCAATTCGTAATCATGTCCGCGAGGGTTGGTTGCAAATAGCGACGGGCCTGTCAAGGCTCGAGGCTCACGAAGAGGCGGCCCAGTCCGCCGGAGCCTCGCCAGTTTGCAGTATCCAGACGCGCACGTTCATCGAAAGTGAGTTGAGCCCGGTGTCGAAATTCGGCGCACGGACGAATGGCGCCGAGGATTTGGGCGAGGAGCATATTTCGGTAGGCAGCGTCAAAAGCGTCGCCACCAGTGCTGGCTTGCTCAAGGATTCCCCGCTGCTGTTCGCGCAGTTGCAGGTGCAACAGCTCGTGGCCGCAAATCGTCGCAAAGATGAGTTCCTGGCGTTTCTGGCCCATGAGCTGCGAAGCCCGCTCGGCGCAATCGGCTATGCCGTTGGACTTCTGCGTAAGGACTCGACCGAGAGCGGGCGGCAGCAGCCTTTGCAAGCACTCATCGAGCGGCAAGTTCTGCGTATGACTCAACTTGTCGATGAGGTGCTGGACGTCTCCCGCATCACCAATGGGCTGCTGAATCTACACAACGAACGAGTTGATCTTCGCGTCGTAATAATTCATGCGATGGAGACACTCCAGTCGGACATCAAAGGACGTAAGCAGCACTTGAGTAGCTCTATGCCAGAGATGCCTGTATGGGTGATGGGCGACGAACGTCGCCTGGAGCAGATCTTCGTGAACCTGCTTGCCAACGCCTCAAGATATACGGACAACGGCGGGCAGCTAACGACATGGTTGTGCACCGAAGGAGCGGCAGCGGTGATTCGCATTCGGGACTCGGGAATAGGAATTGCGCCAGAGTCGCTATCCGGTATCTTCGAGCTCTTCAGGCAGGCAAATGAAGCCGATCCGCGCTCAAAGGCGGGACTGGGCGTCGGACTCGCGCTGGTGCGTCAGCTTGTTGACCTGCACGGAGGTAGGGTGACGGCTGCGAGCGAGGGGATTGGCCGCGGTAGTGAGTTCACGATTAGCCTTCCGATCCACCCCCATCGGCTGCCTGTCACGGTTGAGATGGGCGAAGAAAGT
>Ga0207693_10004584_pt1 | contig 11659 bp, 10 predicted proteins | sample LARL81metaG_FD_184347 | JGI IMG/M metagenome (GOLD analysis project Ga0207693, IMG submission 184347) | Corn, switchgrass and miscanthus rhizosphere microbial communities from Kellogg Biological Station, Michigan, USA - LAR L8-1 metaG... | ecosystem: Host-associated > Plants > Roots >...
CGATCGGTGCACGACTCGACGGCCTCGCGGGCTTGCCGTCCGGAGTCGGTAAGCGCGCCGTCCCGGACGAGGTCCCGTTCCTCGAGTCGCCTGATGCCGTCGTCGAGTTCCGCCGCCGGCCACGCCCGGGACCTGATGTACGTCTTCAGCGGCAACCCCCAGTACAGCTCGGTGAGCAGACCGATCTCGACGGCGTCGAAGCCGGCCGACGTCCAGGCCGCCGTGTGCGCGTCGCCGCGGTATTCGCGCAGCCGGTCGGCAAAGCGCCAGGCCGCACCCAGCGGCGACGGCGGCACTTCCTGCGCGAGGACGCCGGCGTAAAGGGGCTTTCCCGCGACTCGCAGCGAGGTGCTGGCCCGGCCGAGACTGTCCCGGACTCGTTCGATACCCGCCGGATCAGGTCCGAGGATCCGCCTCAGCTGGGCGATGGCCCCGTCGGTCCTGGCCCGCTCGATGGCGGCCGCGTCCGTGATCGACCAGCCGAACGTCACCGCCGGGACGACGACCGCCGGATTGAACACCGCGAACGCCGAGGCGACCAGGTCGCCGGGCGCCTGCCCGAGCAGAGATCCCCGGCTGCAGAAGTACGCGGAACCGTCGGGGAGCGCTATCCCGTTCCTCTCGGCGGGGCTGGGCGGAAAGCCAAGCTGCACGTACTCCGCATGGCATTCTGGTGAGAAGTACACCTGCCCGGCGAAGGGCTCGATAACGGCGGCGAGCCTCCTGGCCTTCGCACTCAGTTCCTCGTCATCCATCATGGGCCTCTCTGTCGTAGCATCCACGGAATGGCAGCTAACGGAACGGATCGCTGTCAGCGAGATAGCGCGGGTCGGCGACCTCAAGCTTGGCCCGGACGTCCGGTTCCAGCGCGGCGGCCAGCCCGGTGATGTCGGCGTCGTACCGGCCCGCCCTGATGGCGTCGATCAGTTCCCGGTCGGTGTCGTAGCCAAGGGCCGCCAGTCGCTGGCTATGCGCCTCTTCCTGAGCGGTGCCGAGCTCGAGCTCGCGGATGATCGTATCGAGTACCCGGACGGCGACGCGCGTGTGAAACTGCACGTAGCCTTCGGTGGCCGGAAATACCTCCCCGGCCAGGAATTCACGAACGGCCACGAGCAGCTCGGCCACCGTGGGACGGCCATGCAGCCCGGCTTCCGGGTCGGCGGGCACGTCAGCTCCCGCCGATGAGCTTCAGCAGGTCCCACTCCTGCTCGCAAGCCCGGCGGCCGATAGCAGCCAGCTCGACGGACCGGATGGCGCCGCTCAGGTGGCGGCGGGCCATGCCGATGCAGCCGAGGCCCCACCGGAGGGTCCCGAGCGTCTCCCACCATCTCACCGCGGTCATGTCGACGGCCGCTCCCCCGCCCGCCGCGTACCCGGCGAGCAACTGCTCGTAGGACCCGAACCCGCCGACCGGGGCCGGCGCGCCGAACCGCCAGGCCTTGACGCACAGCCACCCGAGATCCTCGGCGGGGTCACCCCAGTGAACGACCTCCCAGTCGAGGACGGCCCTGATCCCGTCCGGTGCGACGATGAGGTTGCCGTTACGGAAATCGCCGTGCACGACCGTCCGGCGGCGCCTGGATGGCGGCGGGTTGACCCGGAGCCAGCGCAGCCCGAGTTCCAGCACGGGGCGGGGTTCGTCGAGTGCGCCCAGCGCCGCTGCGCAATCGGCCAGCGGATCAGGTTCGGCCAGCCCCTGGATATGCTCCCGGCCGATGGAATGGATGCGGGCGAGGATCTCACCGCACTGATAGGCGAGGGTGCCGCGTACCCGCTGGTATTCCGGCTCCCTGAGGATGCGCCGCGCGATCGTCTCGCCGTCGATCTTCTCCATGATCAGGAATGGAGTTCCGAGCACGCGGGAGTCATCGCTGTGCAGGAGCAGGGCGGGTTCGGGTACGCCCGCCTCGGCCGCGGCCCTCAGCGCGGCGGCTTCCCTCGCCATCCCCCCCGGATTGCCCGTTCCTGGCAGGTCCCGGCGCAGAATCAGCCCGAGCCGCGCCTCGTCTGCGTGGACCGCGTCGAACGACCAGGTTTCACGGCTGGCGCCGCCGGTGAGGCGGCGAAGGTTCTCGACCCGCAGCGCCGAGTCGTTCCTTTCGGCCCGCAGCAGCGCTTCGAGCCGTTCGTTCAGCGCCTGTTCCTGATCGCTAGCGACCGGCAAAGCGGGCTTCTCGTCGCTCGAGGAAGGCGGCGACTCCCTCACGATGATCCTCGGAGGCAAAGCATGTCGCCAGCGCCTCGCGGTTGTGTTCCAGGTGCTCGGCGACCCCCCGCTCAAGCCCGGCGTACATGAGTTCCTTAGCCAGGCGGGCCGCCAGCGGCGAGCCGCGGGACATCCGGCGGGCTTCGGCGCAGGCTGCCTGCACGACGTCGGCGGGCTCGACCACCGCGCTGACGTAGCCGAGAGCCAGCGCGTCGCCGGCGGAAAGGAACTCACCCGACAGCACCAGCCGCAGCGCGGCCGTCAGGCCGATCTGGCGGGGCAGCAGCCAGGATGCCGCGCCGGTGTCAGGGACGAGCCCGCGATGGACGAAGTTCCACGCGAAGCGCGCGGTCGTGCTGGCGATCCGTACGTCACACTGCGTGGCGAACTCTGCCCCCATGCCGACGGCCGGCCCGTCCACCGCCGCGACCACGGGCTTCGGGCACCGCTGAATGAGCCAGCCGCTCGGAACCTCGTCCTGGCCGCCTCGCGCGCCGCGGGCTTCCGGCGAGACGGTGGCCAGGTCGGAGAGATCGGTGCCGGCGCAGAACGCCCCTCCGGCGCCGGTGATGACGACGGCCCGCGCCTCCGGCTCGTCGGCCGCCCGGACGACGGCCTGATGAAACTTAGCCAGGGTGCCGTAGGTCATGGCGTTGCGCTTCTGCGGACGGTTGATGGTCACGATCGCAACACCGTCGTCAAGGGCGTACTCGATCTCGTCGCTCACGCGGTTCCCATTCCCGATAGGCAGCGCGGCATACGTTCGATTGAACGATCGTTAGCCTACTCCTTGGGATAGCGATCGACTAGGAAGGAACGGAAGGATGCGCGTTCTGGTCCTCGGCGGGAACCGGTACATCGGCCTGAGCCTGGTGCGCGAGCTTGCGCGGGGCGGCTTCGAGGTGACCGTGGCCAACAGCCACGAGACCGAGCTGCCGCCCGGCGTCCGCCGCATCCACGCCGACCGGCGCCAGCCCGGCGCGCTGCGCGCGGCCCTGGAGCCGCACGCATCCCGCTGCGACGTCGTCTTCGACAACACCGCTTACCACGTGCCGGACATCGAGCCGCTTGTCGATCTCTTCGACGGGCACGTGCAGCACTACGTGTTCACCAGCTCGATCGCGGTATACCGGCGCAGCTTCGTGCAGCCGGTGACCGAGACCTTTCCCGTACACGAGGTGATCGCGGACCAGCCATTGCGTGCCTACGGCGTGGGCAAGGTGCAGTGCGAGCGTTTCCTGTTCGAGCGGTTCGCGCGGACGGGCTTCCCGGCGACGAGCGTCCGGGTATCGCACACGCTGGGCCCGCGAAGCCCGCTCGTCGACCGTGACCCGGGATTCTTCGCTCGCCTGGAGCGAGGGCGCCCGATTCTCATCCCGGGCGACGGCTTCCCCTTCGTCCATCTCATTCACATCGACGATGTCGCGCGCATGCTGGTCGCCCTCATCGGCAACGACCGCGTACGCGGCGAGGCCTACAACGCGGCCGGAGCGGAGTTCACGAGCATTCTCGGGTGCGTGCGCCTGATGGCACGCGCGGCCGGAGTCGCGCCCGATATCGTGCACGTCCCGGCCGCTGCGCTCAAGACGCTAGGGCGGCCGGTGGTGCACTGGGGCGAAGGGACCGCCGGGGGCATCGTCGTCTCGATCACCAAGGCGCTTGATCATCTCGACTGGGCACCGCGTATCGGCCTGGAGGAGGGCTACCGGGACTCCTATGCGTGGTACGCGGCCGGTGGTCGCGACCTGTACGACTACGACTTCAGCTTCGACGACGAAGTACTCGCCCGCACCGGACAAGGCTGAGTAGCCTCTCGCTCATGAGGCATCAGGTCGTAGACGCCCGGGGAACGAGGATCCACTGCGTGGAGGAAGGGTCAGGGCCGCTGGTCCTGCTCGTCCACGGATTCCCCGAGTCGTGGTACTCGTGGCGTCACCAGCTGCCGGCGATCGCCGCGGCCGGGTTCCGGGCCGTGGCGATCGACGTCCGCGGTTACGGGCGGTCCTCCGCCCCCCTAGAGGTCGACGCCTACGGGATGCTCCAGCACATCAGCGACAACATCGGGGTGGTGGAGGCGCTGGCCGACCCGGGCTCGCCGGCGATCATTATCGGCCACGACTGGGGGGCGCCGATCGCCGCCCACTCCGCCCTGCTGCGACCGGACATCTTCACCGCGGTGGCGATGCTCAGCGTCCCCTACAGCCCACCCGGCCGCCGGCGGCCGACCGAGGCCTTCGCCGAGATGGCCAGGCTGGCCGGGCCCGACGAGGAGTTCTACATCAGCTACTTCCAGGAGCCGGGGCGGGCCGAGCGGGAAGCCGAGCTCGACGTGCGGTCGTGGCTGCTCGGCTTCTACGTCGCGGCGTCAGGCGACGGGGCGAGGCCAGCCGGCGGGGGGAGCATCGCCACCGTGGCTCGCGGCACGATGCTGCGCGACCGCTTTCCGGAACCCGGGCCGCTTCCCGGCTGGCTCACCGAGGACGACCTGGAGTTCTACGCCGGCGAGTTCGAGCGGACCGGCTTCCGGGGCGCCCTCAACCGCTACCGCAACGTGGACCGGGACTGGCAGGACCTCCAGCCGTGGCGAGGGGCGCCTATCCGGGTTCCTGCCCTGTTCATCGGAGGGGAGAAGGACGGCCCGACCATCTGGGGAGCCAGGGCCATCGCCCGCTTCCCCGACACCCTGCCTGACCTGCGGGGCAGCCATATCCTGGCCGGGTGCGGCCACTGGGTCCAGCAGGAGCGGGCCGATGAGGTCAACGGGCTCCTCGCGGACTGGCTGACGTCGCTGCCGCCATCGCCCGGGGCCTGACAACGCGGCCGCGCCGCCGGTTACGCCGCTCCAGCTGGGTGGCGATCCAGCTGAGCGCGAGGTTGATGGGGATGTAGACGCAGGCGATGACGATCGCCGCGGGGATGGCGTTGGTGTAGAGGTTCTGCAGGATCGACACGTTGGACGTGAGGTTGTCGTAGGCGATGATCGTCCCCAGCGCGGTGTCCTTGAGCAGGACGACGAGCTGGCTGACGATGGCCGGCATCATGGCGGTGATCGCCTGGGGGACCAGGATCAGCCGCATGAGCTGCCCCTTACGCAGGCCGATCGCGTAGCCGGCCTCGGACTGCCCGCTCGGTACCGCGCGGATCCCAGCCCGCACGACCTCGGCCAGCACCGATCCGTTGTACATGGTCAGCCCGAACACCACGGCCTGCAGGGCGCTCGGGTTCCAGGTGAAATCGGTCAGGGCGCCGGGCACGTAGGAGGCGAAGAAGATCAGGAGCAGCAGCGGGATGGCACGGAACAGCTCGACGAACGCTCCGGCCGACATGCTGATCCACCAGTGACGGGAAACCCGGGCCACTCCGAAGACGATGCCGAAGGCCAGGGCGAGGACGGCCGCGATCGCGGCCGCCTTCAGGGTTCCTGCTACACCCGGGATGATGTGCCTGGTCCAGATGTCGGCCCGCAGGAACGGCTTCCATTTCTGCGCTGCCCACTGGTCTTTCTGGCCGAGCTTCCACGCAACCAGGGCGACGAGGGCCGCGAAGGCCACCGTGAACACCGCCGTGAGCACGCGGTTGCGCCTGCGGGCGCGGGGCCCGGGCACGTCATAAAGCACCGTCGCCTGGCTCATCGCGCCACCGGCCAGCGCTTGGCCATCCAGCCGAAGATCAGGCCGGCCGGCAGGGTGAGCGCGACGAAGAACAGGGCGTACCCGGCGAAGATCGGGATGACGATGTCGCCGTAGTTCTGGAGTTCGTTCCGCATCGTGTAGAAGGCCTCGGGCACGCCGATCGCCGCGGCGATCGTGGTGTTCTTGATCAGCGCGATAAGCACGCTGCCGAGGGGCCCGATGACCGCGCGGAAGGCCTGCGGGAGCACGACAATCCGCATGGTCTGCCCGAAGCTCAGCCCGATCGAGCGGGCCGCTTCTGCCTGCCCGAGCGGAACCGTGTTGATACCGGACCGCAGCACCTCGCAGACGAACGCCGATGTGTAGGCGACCAGCCCGAACACCGCGAGCCAGAAGTAGTTCGTCGTCTGCACGTCCGCGATCGTGACGATCGAGCCGAGGCCGAGCCCGCAGAACAGGATGATGAGCGTGAGCGGAATGTTGCGGATGGTGTTGACATAGAGGGTGCCGGCGGCGCGCAGGACGGGCAGCGGCGCCACCCGCATCGCGGCGAGCAGGGTGCCGGCGATGAGCGACCCTACGGCGCTCACCGCCGACACCTTCACCGTCATCCAGAAGGACATCAGGATCGTGTGGCCCTCGTTCTGCAGGAAACTGGTCATCGATCCTCGCGGCCGGATTTAACGAGCAGCGCCAAGTGTCCTCCGGTGCGCGCTTACCCGGCGGCGGGACCCGTGAACGGGATGTCGAACTGGCCGATGGTGGGAGGCGTGCCGGCCGGCACCTGGGGCAGGTCCCTGGCTAGCGCGGCCTTCCAGCTGCCGTCACTGAACATGTCCTGCAGCGCCTTGTCCACCGCCTGCACGCCCTGGGTGTCGCCCTTCTTGAGGCCGACGCCGTAGATCTCGTTGCTGAAGAAGGTGCCGACCACCTTGAGCTTGCCTTTGTTCTGCGGCTGGGCGGCGAACCCGGCCAGGATCGTGTTGTCGGTCGTGACGGCCTCCACCTGTCCGCCGAGCAACTGGTTGACGCAGTCGCCGTAGCCGGGAAGCCGGATCAGGTTGACCTTGGATCCGTACAGCGACTCGATCCGGTCACCCGACGCGGAGCCCTGGCCCGAGCAGACCTTCTTGCCCTTGAGGTCGTCGGCGCTGCGGATGCTGTTGTCACCCGCGCGGACCAGGATGTCCTGGTGCGCGACGTAGTAAGGCCCGGCGAAGCTGACGATCTTCTGCCGCTTGGCGGTGACCGAGTAGGTGGCCACGACCATATCCACCTTTCCCTGCTGCAGGAAGGCCTCCCGGTTGGCCGACAGCGTCGGCACCCAGTTGATCTTCGTAGCGCCGAGCTTCTTCGCGATGTACGTGGCCACGTCAATGTCGAACCCCGTGTACTGCCCGGCGGAGTCCTGCAACCCGAGACCAGGCTGGTCGGGCTTGACGCCGATGGTCAGCGTCTTGTCGTTCTTGGCCTTGTCCACGATTGAGTGGCCGCCGCTGGTTCCGCTGCTTCCGCTGCTGCTGCTTCCGCCGCACGCTGATACCCCCGCGCTGAGCATGGCGGAGGCGGCAATGACGACAGCGATCCTGCGTGTCAGATGCATTTCCTCTTGGCTCCTGCCTTGACTTGTCGAGCCGCCCCCGCGGCTCAATGCGTAATGATCTTGGAAAGGAAGTCTTGTGCCCTCGCGCTCCGCGGCTGAGTGAAGAACTCTTCCGGGGGGCTGTCTTCGACGATCCGCCCGCCGGCCATGAAGGCGACCCGGTCGGCCGCGTTGCGCGCGAAGCCCATTTCATGGCTGACGACGATCATCGTCGTGCCCTCGCTCGCCAGGCCGGTCATGACATCAAGGACCTCGGAGACCATCTCCGGGTCGAGAGCGGAGGTCGGCTCATCGAAGAGCATGAGCTTGGGCCGCATCGCGAGGGCCCGGGCGATCGCGGCCCGCTGCTGCTGGCCGCCTGACAGCTGCGCTGGGTACTTGTCCGCCTGATTCTCGATGCCGACCCGCTTGAGCAGGTCGATGGCCTGCGCCGCCGCCTCCGCCTTCGCGATCCCCCGGACGTTGACCGGTCCGAGCGTGACGTTTTGCAAGATCGTCTTGTGGGCGAAGAGATTGAATGACTGAAATACCATGCCCACGTCGGCGCGGTGCCTGGCCAGCTCGCGGCCCTCGACGGGAATCGGCTTTCCGTCGAAGAGTATGGTCCCCGAGTCGATTGGCTCCAGCCGGTTGATCGTGCGGCAGAGAGTCGATTTGCCGCCACCTGACGGACCGACGATGACGAGTACCTCGCCCCGGCGCAGAGCCAGGTTAATCTCATGGAGAACCTGCAGGTCCCCGAAGCGCTTGCTGACATTCTCCAGCACAATAAGCGGCTGCACGTCAGGCACGGTCCTGCTCGATTTCGACTGAGCAGGCGGATCATGACCTTCATTGCGGAATCCTTTCTCTGAGGCGGCGGCCGAGGTTTTCCCGAAGGTAGCCACGAAGACGGAAACGTCGCTGAAATGACGCTGAAACGCGCCGCACATCGCAGCGGAACCACCCGGGACTGATTCCCGGGCGGCGAGCGCGATCTTGGTGCAGGGCGATTTTTCACGCTCCGCTTCAGCGCGTTTCAGTGCCGTTCAAGCGCCCGCCGCCAATGCGGCAGGGCCACTGCCCCGCGGACACCGTCCAGGCCCGGCCAGGCTCCACGATCACGGCCGCCCCCCCGTTGCATCGCATCAGCAACCACACCGGTCCCGCGACGCAGGTCTTCTCGGACATCGTGGGCCAAAACCCCCGCTATCACAGGGGTTTTGGCCCGCGATGACGGGAAGGCCCCGAGGCACGGTCACAGGAGGAGACTCTTTCCCCTGGGGACGCGGGTCAGAGCCAGATCGCCGCCTCATTGGCCGGGCGGCGCGGCCCGGCTCGTGCTTTCCCGTCCGGGATCCTTCGCTTTCCCGCGGGTTCTGATCCACGATCAGGCGAGCAGTGGCGGGAGTGACGCGTGGTGCGCATCGTCGCGCCGGACATCTCGGTGGGTTACCGGGACCGCGGCCGGTCAGGGCCCCAGAACGGCCACGCCCACTCCTCGGGGTCGCCGAGCTCGAAGTCGGCCAGGTCCGGTCCGGTGCCCGTCATCTCGGCCACGAGCAATTCGGTGAGGGTGCCGGGGAAAACCTCCTCCTCCTCGTCCAGGTACACCACCGGCCAGGCGTCGGGGCCGGGATCCCTGGTGTCCCAGCACAGCAGGTCCCGGCTCTCGGGCGCAGGAACTCGGTCGTGCCGATGTTCAGCTGCTGCCGGCCCTGGCCCGTCACGACGACCAGCCAGTGCCGCGGGTCCTCGCGGATGGGCAGCCACCAGCACGTTTCTCCGCTTGAGAACACCCCCCACAGCCGTGCGTCCGGGTGCGGCCGCCGATGACGTCGTTCCTCGGCCCCCAGGTCGAAACCGTCGGGACCGCCGGGCGCGAGCAGCCGCAGGACACCGGCGAGGGTTCCCGGGCCGCTGCCGGCCAGCAGCGCGCGGTAGTCTTCGGGCATTTCGGCACGGGAGACCATGCGCCCAGCGTCCCGCATCATCCGGACACAGGCCGGGACCGACGCATCTAGGGGTATAAGTGGTTATCCGGCGCGACATATCGAAGTGAGCGGGTTGGCCGGGCATGACGGATTGGGGCGCACCGGGTAATGGCAGCAGATGCCACAGCCAGCACCGGGGCCAGACGGAAGCGCCTGGTCCAGCGGCGCAAGGCGCTGGGGCTGACGCAGGAAGAGCTGGCCGAGCAGGTGGGCGTGGGGCGGTCCACGGTGGTGCGGTGGGAACGCGGCGAGAGCGAGCCGCTGCCGTCGATCCGGGGCAGGCTGGCCCGGGCGCTGAAGGTCTCGACGGAGTCGCTGGAGAGCCTGCTCGCCGCCGGTGACGGGCGGGACGCCGGCGTGGCGCCCAGGCAGCTGCCGGCCGCGGTCGCCGATTTCACCGGCCGCGCGGCTGAGCTGCGGCGGCTCACCCAGGTCCTGGACGCGGCCGGCGCGAGCAGGCCGGGGACGGTGGTGATCAGCGCGATCGGCGGGATGGCCGGCGTGGGCAAGACCGCGCTGGCCCTGCACTGGGCGCACCAGGTGGCGGCCCGGTTCCCCGACGGTCAGCTGTACGTGAACCTGCGCGGCTTCGACCCTTCCGGCACTCCGGTCACCGCACCCGAGGCGATCCGCGGGTTCCTTGACGCCCTGGGGGTAGCCGCGGAGCGTGTCCCGGCCAGCCCGGAGGCCCAGGCGGGCCTGTACCGCAGCCTGCTGGCGGGCCGGCGGATGCTGATCGTCCTGGACAACGCCCGCGACGAGCAGCAGGTCAGGCTGCTGCTGCCGGCCTCCGCCGGGACCCTGGTCCTGGTCACCAGCCGCAGCCAGCTGACCGGCCTGGCCGCCGCCGACGGCGCCCGGCTGCTGTCCCTGGACGTGCTCGCCCTCGGTGAGGCGACCGAGCTGCTGGCCACCCGGATCGGCCCCGACCGCGCCGCGGCCGAGCCCGGCGCGGTCAGCGAGATCGCTCACCTGAGCGCGCGCTTGCCGCTGGCCGTGGCCATCGCGGCGGCCCGGGCCGCGACCAGGCCCGGCCTTCCGCTGGCGGCGCTGGCAGGCGAGCTGCGTCACGCCTCCGGCCGGCTCGACGTCCTGGACGCAGGCGACCCCGCGGCCAGCGTCCGCGCGGTGTTCTCCTGGTCGGTCCGCCAGCTCAGCCGCGACGCGGCGCGGATGTTCTGGCTGCTGGGGATCCACCCAGGCCCCGACATCAGCGTCCCGGCGGCGGCGAGCCTGGCCGGCCGCGACCCGGCCCAGGGCCGCCGGGACCTCGGCGAGCTGGCCCGCGCGCACCTCATCGCCGAGCGTCTCCCCAGCCGGTACGCCCTGCACGACCTGGTCCGCGCCTACGCCGCCGAGCAGGCCCCCGGCACCGGCGGCGGACCTGAGCGCGAGGCCGCCAGCGGCCGGGTGCTCGACCACTACCTGCACACCGCCGCCCATGCCGCCCAGCTGCTGAACCCTTCACACGAGCCGGTCGTCCTGGCCACGCCAGCCCCGGAGGCCGCCCCCGGGCAGCCCGCCGGTCACCGGCAGGCCCTGGCCTGGTTCGAGGACGAGCACGAGGTCCTGCTCGCCGCCGTCGCCTTCGCCGCCCAGTCCGGGTACGACGTGCACGCCTGGCAGCTCGCCTGGGCCCTGGCCCCGTTCCTCCAGACTCGCGGGCACTGGCAGGAGTGGGCGGCGACCCAGCAAACCGCGCTCGCCGCGGCGACGCGCCTGGGTGACCGGGCCGCGCAGGCGGTCTGCAACCGTCTCCTCGCCGCCGCTCATTCCGACCTGGGCGATTACGCCGAGAGCGCCCGCCTGTTCGCCGCGAGCCTTACGCTGTACCAGCGGCTCGGCAACCGCCTCGGCGAGGCCAAGGTCCACTTCAACCTCGCCGCCCTGGCCGAAGCCCAGGGCCGCTACGCCGACATGCTCAGGCACGCTGAGCAGGCGCTGCGCCTGTACCAGGCCATCGGCGACAAGGCATCCGAGGCCGGAGCGCTCAACAACGTCGGCTGGACCCACGCCCTCCTCGGTGACTACGAGCAGGCCCGCGCGTTCTGCCGCCAGGCCCTGGCCCTGTGCACGGAGGTCGGCCATCACTGGCTCGAGGGATATGTGTGGGACAGCCTGGGGTACGCCGAGCACCATCTGGGTAACCTCGGCGAAGCCGCCGCCTGCTACCAGCAAGCGCTCAGCCTGCACCGGGAGGCCGGTGACCGCTTCACGGAAGCGGAAGCGCTCGCCCACCTCGGCG
>Ga0207693_10004585_pt1 | contig 11658 bp, 11 predicted proteins | sample LARL81metaG_FD_184347 | JGI IMG/M metagenome (GOLD analysis project Ga0207693, IMG submission 184347) | Corn, switchgrass and miscanthus rhizosphere microbial communities from Kellogg Biological Station, Michigan, USA - LAR L8-1 metaG... | ecosystem: Host-associated > Plants > Roots >...
CACAAGTAAGCGCGTTATAGATCCCAGGAAGTCGTCCCGGGAATTCAACATCCACTACGGGGCCAAGTACCTTGACGATTTTGCCTTTGCTTCCATTCGGTGATGAAACTTGTGCCAACATGTTTGCCTCACTCGGCCTGTCCGCCGGCGATTTCAAGCAGTTCTTTCGTAATATTTCCCTGCCGCAGCTTGTTGTATTCGAGCGTAAGGTCCTTGATCAGGGTTTCAGCGTTATCCGTGGCGTTCTTCATCGAAACCATGCGGGCGCTGGTTTCGCTGGCCTTCGCATTCAGCAGGACCTGATACATGTAGATGTCGAGGTATTTCGCGAGCAAGTACCCGAGCACGAATTCTGGGTTGGGCTCAAACACAGCTTCGGTGGTGTCGGCGGCTAATTCCTCTTCGGGCCTGACACCCTCGATCTTGAGAGACTTGATCGCACCAACCGGCAGATACTCCACACACACCGGGGTCTGCGTGAGCGTGTTGACGAAACGCGTGGTGACTACCTGAACCGAATCCACTTCGCGCTTCAGAAACATGTCCTGTGCAAATGCGGCAATGGCTTTCGCCTCGGCGAAGGTGGGTGTATCTGCATAGGTGAATTCGGCAACGAGTTGGCGGTGAGTCCGCGCAATGAACTGCGCGGCCCGGCGACCAGCGGTAATGAAGATGGTGGTCTTAGAGTCAAATTCAGCCGCGACGCGGAATAGATTGGCATTGAGCGCGCCACACAATCCCTTGTCGGCAGCGATCAGGACTACTGCGCGTCTATGGACGGGACGGACATCAAGCAGTGGGTGCGTAAACTCCTGGACGCGCGTAGTCGCTTCACGCTGAATCCTGTAGATCATCCGGACGAGTGGCCGCATCATGAGAGCCGCCTGTTGCGCCCGGCGCATCTTCGAAGCAGCTACCATCTGCATGGCTTTCGTAATCTGCGCCGTGCTGCTGATGGAGCGGATGCGTCGTCGCAAGTCGCGCGGACTGTTCATAATGCTTAAGCCGTGGTGACGGTGTTAGCGCCACGTCTCCTTGAACTGATCGGTTGCTGCTTTGATCTCAGCGGACAGGGCTGCACTCAGGGATTTCTCCACGACGATCTTCTGCAACAGCTCCGTTTTCCGCGTGCTCAGGAATTCTGTAATCTTGGTCTGGAATTCCTTCACACGATCGACAGGCACGTCGTCGATGTAGCCGTTTTGAATAGCCCAGAGAACCGCAACCTGAATCTCGACCGGGATCGGACTGTATTGCGGCTGTTTAAAGAGTTCCATGATCCGTTTGCCACGATCGATCTGAGCTTGGGTCTTGGCATCCAGTTCGGATCCGAACTGTGCGAAGGCGGCGAGTTCGCGGAATTGAGCCAGGTCGCCTTTGAGCTGTCCCGCGACCTGCTTCATAACTTTCAGTTGCGCCGCAGAACCGACGCGCGAGACGGAAAGACCGACGGAGATCGCCGGCCGCATCCCCTGATAGAACAAGTCCGTTTCCAGGTATATCTGTCCGTCAGTGATGGAAATAACATTGGTCGGAATGTATGCCGACACGTCGCCAGCTTGAGTCTCAATAATTGGGAGCGCTGTCAAGGAGCCGTTACCGTACTTCTCTCCTACGCGTGCAGCCCGCTCAAGCAGACGGCTGTGCAGATAGAACACATCACCGGGATAGGCCTCGCGTCCCGAAGGACGCTTCAATACGAGAGAAACCTGCCGGTATGCGACAGCATGTTTCGAAAGGTCGTCATAGACAATGAGCGCGTCCATGCCGTGATCCATGAACCACTCGCCCATTGCAGCCCCGGCGAATGGCACCAGATATTGGTTTGTTGCGGAGTCAGAGGCTGACGAAGCGACGATGGTTGTGTATTGCATCGCATCAGCCTCTTCGAGAACGCTGATGATTCGCGCGACGTTCGATTGCTTCTGGCCAATCGCGACGTATATGCAGTACAGCGGACGATAGTTCTTGATTTTGGCAGTCGCGGCTGCATTGTTGAGGCGTGCCTGGCTGATGATCGTGTCAATGCAGATCGTGGTTTTCCCGGTGGAACGATCGCCGATGATGAGTTCCCGCTGACCGCGGCCGATGGGAATCATCGCATCGATCGCCATGATTCCGGTCTGTACTGGTTGATTCACCTGTCGGCGCTTGATGATCCCAGGCGCGAGCTTCTCCACGGGATATGCCGCTTCACTTTTTATCGGGCCCTTGCCATCGATCGGCTGGCCCAGCATGTTAACAACTCGTCCTAACAGCCCCATACCGACAGGAACTTGTAGCAGTTTGCCGGTGGTGCGGACCTCGTCACCTTCTTCGAGTTGTGTGTAATCTCCGAGAACGATCACTCCAACTTCGTTCTCCTCGAGGTTCAGGGCGAGACCCGTTATGCCGTGACCGAGGTCAAGCATTTCATTCAGCATCGCGTCGCTCAGGCCTTCGACTCGCGCCACGCCGTCCCCAATCTCCCGAATAACGCCTACGTTCTGTTTGGCAATGGAAGATCGGATCCCTTCAATTTGCGCTTCGAGTTCCTCAAGCAGGTCGGCCATATCGGTTCACTCCAGTTGCACGCGAGGATCCTTCAGCTAGCTCTTGCGTGCTTACGAATCGGCTCAACACCCAGACTGCGTTCGAGCATCTCCAGCCTCGAGCGGACCGAGCCGTCATATACGTCACAGCCAACCTGAATTCGCATTCCACCGATCAGGTCTGGGTTCTGCGCAAACTGTGTTGCCACACCCTTCCCGTAGGCACTTCGCAAGCTCTCGCGAGTTCGAGACTGAAGGTCTGGTGAGAGCGGCAAGGCGCTCTCGATGCTTGCGAGGTGTCGATCATGTTCGAGCTTTACTAATCTCTGAAATTGCACGAGTAGCGGGACGTATCCACGCCGGCGGGTTGACAGCACCTCACGTACCACTTGCCTTGCACGAGTCTCATCTACATTGCCCTGAAGCATGCACCAGCGGAACAACCGCTTCGCGTCGCGCCGCGTTTGCTTTACAGTCCTTGGCACTGTTACGCCGCCTTCCCGACCTGCCTCAGTGTCTCTTCGGCCATCCGCCTCTGATCTTCTGCCGTCAGAACTTTTCGTGCAGCTACGGATGTGGCCCGTACGACCAGCACACCCAGTTCCTGTTTCAACTGGCGAAGCATTTGCAGACGCTCTTGCTCTGCTGCCTCACGTGACTTGACAATGATCTGTTCCGCAGTAGCGACGGCTTTTTGTGTTTCCCTATCGCGCACCGTGGCTGCAGCGGCATGGGCCTCCTCGATCACCTTTGTGGCTTGCACATCGGCTTGCACCATAATTTCCTGCCGTCGAGCTTCAGCCTGAGCTAGCTCCTGTCTGATCTTTTCCCGCTCGGCAATGCCCTGCGCGATCTGCTGTCTCCGCTCTTCGAGCATTTTGAGGATCGGCTTATAAGCGAAGCGTTGTAGCAACAGGCAAACAATGGCGAAACTGATGATCTGAGAAAGCAGGTGAGGCCAGTCAACGCCGAAGGTGTTCGCAATCTGCTGGACCTGACTACCGCTATTTGTTTCCGCCAAAAAGACCAATGGGTTCATAGTTCTCACAACCGTGGCGTGTGGGGAACCGCCGAAGCTCGGTTCGTTACTTGACCAGGAACAACGTGTAAAACACAATCGCTTCCGCAAACGCAATTGCGAGAATGGATTGAACCAGGATCTTGGTGGAAGCTACGGGATTACGTCCCACCGCGTCCGCTGCTTTCATTCCGATTAAGCCCACCGCGATTGCCGCACCAAGTGCTGCCAGACCTACATGCAGGTTGCCGATCATATGAAGTTCCATCCTCTCGTTCGGCTGAGTTATCGCGATGCAGCCGAAGATCACTGCTAACTATGTGCGGCCGCTGGGGCTTCCTCATGCTGGCAAATCAGCATGGTGAAAACAGCGGTCAACAGCATGAAGACCAGGGCTTGCACGAGCCCCATAATGAGTTCCAGGAAATAGAAAGGAATCGCCACCAGCCATCCGAACCCCGGGACAAGCTTCGACATGGCTTCCAGAAGGTTCTCGCCGGCGAATATGTTTCCGTATAAACGGAAGCTGAGAGAGATCGGCCGGAACAGAATCGACACGACTTCCAAACAGCCAGCCGCAAAAAAGACAACCACCAACAGCACTCTCAGAACTCCTTCACTTTCGCCTTTGGGCGCGAATAGCTCCTTGGCGAAACCCTTCACACCTACCTCTCGCAGTGCCCAAACAATCCAACAAGCGAAGAAGACCAGCGCCATGGCGAGAGTCATATTCACGTCTGCATTGGCGCCGCGGAATAAAGGTTGTGAAACGACGAAGCCGTGCGAAGTCTGGGCACCCCACCCGATGGATCCGACTCCGGGAACCAGACCTACCCAATTCGCAAAGAGAACGAACAGAAAAACAGTTGCGAAGAACCAGAATGTTCGTTCCGCCAGGTGCTGGCCAATGATTCCCGCCAGGAATTTGTACAGTCCCTCGATAAGCCACTCCGAAAAATTCTGGGCACCGCTCGGGACACTGTTCATTTTTCTCGTAGCGAACTGGGCAAACGCGATAAGAGCAATTGCAACAATCCAACTCACAACCATGGAGTTGGTGACCGGGAAGCCGAATGGCCGCGCGAGCTCCACTGCTTTGGGGGACAACCCGTGCTGGACTTTCTCACTTGAATTTCCTGTGTCTTTAGCGGTCTTAACAGGAGTATTCGCGGTGGCAGAAGGCGACTTAGTGCTCGCGAGGAGGGCTAGGCCGGCACTCACGCTAGTCGAGACAAAAACGAAAAGTAGTATTCCCCGCCAAATCACCGCCATTTGAGTCTGGCTCCCCGCGAATCCAAGTTCCGGTCTGTTGCAGTGTCAGCTCCGGTACATCAATCTCCCTTCTTCTCCGGCGGATAGTTCTTCAGAAGCTTCTTTACAGCTTTTGCCAAATTCTTCTGCTGTTTGTCGGGCTTAGCCTTTTCGTCGATTGTTTTGGAAGCAAGTCCGCGCCAGACCAGATCTTTGTTCGCGTGGTCGTACATATCCAGAACTAGCTGTCCGATATGAATTGTTTCGGTCTGGCCGTAAGTCGTAGTGCTTCCACCAGGTCCATACCAGCCGCCGCCCCAGCCAGCTCCGTATCCCCAGCCCGAGCTATAGGACGAGAACTGCTTTTCTTGCCCGATCCCACCTTGGTAAGCGATGTACAGATCGGCTGTATCGGCATCGACCTTGGTCAGCCCTTTTGTCGCCAACTCCGCCTCTACTGCGTCTTTTATCTGTTTATCGACGAGTTCGTTGACTTTGGAAGCATCTTTTATCTCCACCCACTTGTAAGTCTTGAACTTTGAGAAGTCGGTGTTCTTGTCGAAGTTATATCGGACGTCTTGGGCGCTCGCTGACACTGTGGCCAATAAGAGTCCTGTGAGCGCAGCGAATAGAGCTTTCTTCATTTTTTAGCCTCCATTTTGCAGAGATCTTTGGGTTACAACTCCTACCGTATCGGTATGCGCGGGCAAAGACCGATCTCAGCCGTCATTGAGCTTTAACCTGCGGTGATCCTAAGGTTGGCGGGATATCTGGAGGAACTGTCACTACTAACAGCGCGCGATCATGCAATCGCAGAGAGTGCTTCATAATTCTCGTACTAGGCCGACCTGGGCTGAGCCACCGTTTTCTCCGACTTCTGCTTTGCTGATGCAAGTTTTGACAGAAGCTTGAGGCTCCCAACGTCTTCAGAGAAGTACATGGTTTGGGATGGTAACGCGATTTCGCTTCCGGCTCGCTTAATAATTTCCACAACGGCAAGAAGCAGGCGTTCCTGAATCTCCAAGAACTGATCCCAGTCAGCAGCGACGATGTATGCAAAGACATCCACATCCAGAGAAAAAGCTCCCAAGCGTATGAATCGAACTTTTACCGAATCGGGTTCGACGTTTGAGTGTGAGATGAGCAGGTTGCGAATCCCTTCGAGGACTGCCCGTAGCTGCTCTGCGGTAGTTTCATAACGAAGTCCGGCAACATGATGGAACCAGAATTTGTCCCTTGCCGAAAGCGTTTCAAGACTCAACGTTGCGATCTGCCCATTGGGCACGGTAACCAGTGTGCGATCCATCGTGCGGATCCGCGTTGAGCGAAGCCCCACGTCTTCGACGACTCCGGAGACGTTTCCAACTTTGAGTACGTCCCCCACGCGCAGAGCCTGGTCCGCTATCAATGAGATTCCGCCGATCACATTCTCGAGTGTCTTCTGCGCGGCAAGAGCTACTGCTATGCCGCCGACGCCGAGGCCCGCCAAGGCGGCCGTCGGATCCACACCGAAATAGCGAAGTGTAAACAGGAAGCCTGCGAACAGGATGCCGACATCAATGATCCGGCGCGTCAGTCGTAGTACCGAGGTGGCCCCGCTCAGGTTTCTTCGACGCAACCTCTTCAGCAGCAGGTGTTCACTCCAGCCATTCAACAACAGCAATAACCAGACAGCGCCAACAATATTGATAACGGTCGCGACCGTAGACCAGAACTGTCGTGCGATGAGTGGAAGCCCCACAACCGAAAGCATCCATCGGATCGTCAGAGCAATGAGGAAAAGTCGAACAGGTTGCGGCAATATTGTGGGGTCTTCTAAATTCGGATTCCGTAGCACACGACGCCAGATAGTGCCCAGGCCAAATCCAAAAGCTCGGTCTAAGAGTCCGGTGAAGAAGTACAGGAAAGGCAATCCGAAAAAGACCGCCACGTATTCAAACAACGGTATGTCTGCCACCCGAGTTGTGACCAGAAACTGCGGAAGAAATCTCTCGACAGCAGGTGTTGTCACCTCATCGAAGACCTCAGGAACACGATTGAGGGTTTTCCTGGAGAAGAGCCAGACGCGTCCGGACTTTCCGCGGTCCACGCGCTCCAGCGTGATGTCGAGGTCACCTTTCGCTGTAGGGATCGTGCCCACGATGTCTTCGTCGGGTTTTAGAGGGTCCGGCAGAGAGCCGTCCGGGGAATCGCTCAACTCGTTCAGCCGGGCGGGTAGCCGCCTATCGAGAACGATCGCGAGCTGCCGCGATAACTCCTGTGCCGGTTCACCCCTGAGCGAGGTATTTAAATACAAAACAGCGACTTCGGAGTTGCCTCGACGGGCTGCGCTGAGAAAGCCGAGGACTGCTCCCCGTGGGCTAATCCGGCCCAAAGTGTCTTTTGGAGATTCGACTGTGGGTGTGTCCTTGGGGGCCGGCATGCTTGCGTTCGTCTGAGACCGGGCGCCTGACGAACAAACAACGATGATATTTCCGGCCAGGAGAACGCATAACCATACTCTTGCAGACACTCGCGAACAGAGTCTTGCTTGAGGAGACATTAGAAAGGTGCCATCTTCTTTCAAACCACTGGTATCTCGGATATTGGCTACGAATTCACATTCGGGATAACTGCCAGAAATACCAGTTCCTCCCTGTAGAACGAAGGGGGCACACTGATCCCGCACTCGTACGCCCGTGTAATGGAGAACGCAGTGAGCAATCACGTGAAGAAGAACAAAGAACAAACGCAGGAACTGTTGAAGCTGAGGAACAAAGAATATGAGAAGGAACTGCGTAAACTGCAGACCCGACTGGTACATCTACAGGAGTGGGTGAGAGCAAACGGCGCCAAAATTGTCATCATTTTTGAGGGGCGTGACGCCGCCGGCAAAGGAGGGGTCATTCACCGCATCATGGAGCGTGTCAGCCCCCGGGTGTTTCGGCACGTGGCGCTACCAGCCCCCACGGAGCGGGAGAAATCACAGCTCTACGCACAGCGGTACATCAAGGAAATGCCCTCCGCCGGGGAAGTGGTTCTGTTCGACCGTAGCTGGTACAACCGAGCGTTAGTCGAACATGTAATGGAGTTTTGCACCGATCGCCAGTACCAGCAATTCCTGAAGATGTGCCCAGGCTTTGAAAGCCTGCTCAAGAACAACGGCATCCTCTTGATCAAGTACTGGTTTGAGGTCGGCGAAAAGGAACAACACAGAAGATTTCTGCGCCGAATCGAAGACCCGATGCGCCAGTGGAAACTCAGTCCGATGGACCTGGAGTCACATCGTCGCTGGCACGACTACTCGCGCGCCCGAGACGCAATGTTCGCGGCCACCGATACCCCACAATCTCCGTGGTATGTGGTTGAGGCAGATGACAAGAAACGGGCTCGACTTAACTGCATTTCTCATCTATTGAACACCGTTCCGTGGAAGAGGATTGCGCAAAGTAAGGTTAAGCTGCCTCCCCGGCAAAAACCTAAGGGGTACAAGCCTTCAGACTGGAACTACCGCTTTATTCCTAAGAAATACTGACAGTGGTTCGAACAAACGACGCATGTCCTCCTTCCGTGGCTCCAGCAACTGGAATGACTAAGTCATTGATATGACTAGTTCCGAAACCATCAGAGCCAGCAAATGGATTGACCGCATGGGGAGGTTTGCGCCGGGCATTTTCGCTTTCCTCTCCTACAACAAAGCCAACTTCGCGCGCGATGCGGTCGCAGGGTTATCGGTGGCGGCTATTGCACTTCCGGTCGGCGTCGCTTACGCCCAGCTCGCGGGATTCAATCCTGCCGTGGGATTGTATTCGAGCATGCTGCCTCTGCTGGCCTATGCGATATTCGGAACATCGCGACAACTAATCATCGGTCCGGATGCCGCCTTATGCGCACTCATGGCCTCCGCTGTCGGGCCAATGGCCTCGGGAGACCCGAACCTCTACCTTTCACTTACGGCGACACTCACGTTCCTTGCCGGTGCAATGTGCATCGTTGCCAAGTTCCTCAAGCTGGGGGGTATTGCTGACTTCCTGTCGAAACCTATCCTCGTCGGATTTCTCAACGGGGTCGCCATCAGCATCATCCTGGGACAGGTCGGTAAAATCTTTGGATTTCCGACTTCGGCGCGTGGAATTATCCCGCACCTGATTGAATTTGCGTCCAAAGTCGGACAGACGCACTGGCCGACGCTCACTATCGCCGTCGCGGTTCTGTTACTCCTTTTGACCTTACCGCGCTTCCTGCCGCGCGTACCTGCCTCACTTCTGGCGCTTGTTGCAGGCGCTCTGGCCGTCAAGGTGATAGGCCTGCAATCGATTGGGGTAAAGACCGTTGGATCAGTGCCCGCTGGTCTCCCAGCACTTCACTTTCCCATCTTTCAGCCTGAACTGCTGCCCAATGTTTTGGCGGAGGCAATTGGGCTTGCCCTGATCGCTTTTTCCAGCATGATGCTTACGGCCCGCAGCTTTGCTTCTAAGAACCGCTATGATATCGATCCCGATCAGGAGTTCGCAGCTCTAGGCGTGGCAAACATTGCTTCAGCGATTTCAGGCGGGTTTGCTGTCACTGGAGCGGACTCGCGAACTGCGATGAACGATTCGTCCGGCGGACGCACGCAGATGACGGGAGTGATCGCTGCAACCGTGATTGCCTTAGTTCTGATCTTTCTTACAGGACCGTTGCAGTACGTGCCTATGGCGGCACTCGGAGCGGTATTAATAGTGGCGTCCATTTCACTCATGGATGTCCGAACCCTCAAGACTCTCTACCAAATTGATCGGCGTGAGTTTGCGCTGTCAATCGTCGCAACTCTCGGCGTCGTAGCTGTTGGAGCGATCAAGGCGATTCTGGTGGCCGTGATCCTGGCAATAGTCCGTTTCGTTAGCCTGGTTTCAAGGCCGAGGGTCGAAATTCTCGGCTCCGTCAAGGACTTCCCCGGACTTCACTCGACGGAACGCCATCAGGATGCGAGCACAATTCCCGGATTGCTGCTATTTCGCTTCAATGCCCCCATCGTCTTTTTTAATGCTTCATTTTTTAAGAGGGAGGCCTTGAAAGCAGTTGTGGCCGCGGGCCCCGAACTCAAGTGGTTCGTAATCGACATGATTCCAATCACGATGATTGATTCCACTGGCCTTTACGTTGCAGAAGAGGTTATTAGTACGTTGGCAGACCGCGGCATATTGTTTGCAACCGCCGGACGCCTCACTGAGCGAAGCCTGTGGATAAGAAGGAGACAATCTCTCATAGCACATGAGTTCCGGCGCTTTCCCACGCTTCGTGCAGCCCTGAAAGCCTACATTCGAGAGACACAACCCTTTACTGGACAGGCAGATACAAGGATTGCAGGCTGAAACCGAAGCTTCGGTCTGCTGCTCCCTGCGGTGGCGTTTTTTGGCGCTTTACTAGCACCTTTGGGGGATGCACTCTGACCTCGTTCTGCGCTAGATTTTTGCGATCAAGAGATGTGGTCAGATGGCGCCACAAGAAGTGCGGGTTCCAGGGAGATCGACGGGGGCCACGACCCGCACAAAGGCTGGTCATGAAGAGAAGACAACTCCAGATGCTCCGTTGCGGGTTTTGATAGTAGAAGACAATCTCCCATTCCTTGGACTTCTCACTTCGATTGTCCGCCAGCAACCTCATCTTAAGATCATCGCGGTTTCGCAAAACGGCCTGGAAGCCGTTCAACTCTCCAAGTCATTGCAACCTGAATTAGTTTTGCTGGACATCGGTTTGCCAGGGCTTAACGGTATCGATGCTGCGCGGCAAATTCGGCAACTCGCACCGGTTGCCAAAATCGTTTTCGTAACACAGGAATCCTCGCCTGATGTAGTGGAGGAAGCGTTCAGAGCAGGTGCCTGTGGATTCGTACGGAAGGTTCGAACAGAAAAGGACTTGGTGATCGCAATTGTAAACGTTTGTAAAGGAGCACAGTTCGTCAGTCACGGGCTGCGGTGATCAGAAAATCTCACTTCCTGTAACGGCTTCTCATCTGTTTCACAATCGGAACATCACCTCTCGTATTCCACTTGTCGTTTTGTCGACTCAGGAATATACTTTGGCGCGTTTTCGCAGGGTTGAACCCAAGGTGAGAAGCGCCACTGTTTCTTTTGACAGCTTCTTGCCTGCACAATTCTCTGCTACAAAGCATGTGATTGAGGCAGCGCTTCAGTCTAGAAGGCAAGCTCGTCAAATGAGCTCTCTATGTGGCCTGCAATGCTGACATTGTCGGACGTTCCTCTTCCCCGCGTCTGTGTGTGTCAAGCGTATTTAAACCAATGCGATTCAAACGCTCTCGAATCTCTAGGGCAGCAGAGCAGAGTTGGAAATCTGTCTGACTCTAGCTTGAAACATCTGGAACCATTTGGTTGCAGTGCGAACCTGAACTGAGTGAACGAGCATGGCGGCTGCGCGCGGAACCTCTTCTGTCCTGTCACTTGCCTCAGCACTTCTCCGCCATAGTGCGGTTCAGGCACTTTCGGTAGTGGCAATGATGGTGATGTTCCTCCTTGAGTTGCGTGAGTTTCGGCGACCCAACAATCCTGATCCGATACGGGATCTCTACGCGCTCAGCGCGCTCGGCATCGTCTTGGGATTAGCGTTGATTGCCTTTCTGATGGACTATTTCGCGAAACACAGGCTGCTCGCCGAGGCACGTATTTCGCACGACCGGCTCCGCGACGCCCTGGTCTCGGGCCATTCAGTGGCATGGGACCTGGATCTCGCCAGTGTACGCAATCTGTGGTTTGGGGACCTCCAGAGTATGTTCGGCATCCCATCTGACACCCACTCTACCGGGCAGGGTGAGTTCTATGACTTCGTGCACCTTGATGACAGGCACCGCGTCAGTGAAGCGGTCGCCTCGGCGCGAGAGAG
>Ga0207693_10004586_pt1 | contig 11658 bp, 10 predicted proteins | sample LARL81metaG_FD_184347 | JGI IMG/M metagenome (GOLD analysis project Ga0207693, IMG submission 184347) | Corn, switchgrass and miscanthus rhizosphere microbial communities from Kellogg Biological Station, Michigan, USA - LAR L8-1 metaG... | ecosystem: Host-associated > Plants > Roots >...
TGTTTCAGTCGCCAGTTGCTTCGTCAGCTTTGCCGCGGGAAGCTCGCGAGAAAGGCACGCCGCTTGACCGGACCACAGTGGGGTGAAGTCGCCCGATCCTGCCGCCTCGGCTTTTGAGCGAAGCGGCCCCAAAGCTGTGGCAGCGAGCGGAAAATCCGGAACATTGTCCGAAATTGGGCCCAGCTCTCTAATAGCCCGATTTATGATTCCTCGGGCAGGACGGCCGGTGAAAATGTTCGTTAGCGTGGTCTGACTGTCCGTGGTGTTCTTCAAGGCCTCACGATGTACAGGGCTGACCTTGGCTTCCGGACACAGCAAGTAGGCCGTTCCTATTTGCACCGCTGCTGCTCCAAGAGCAAAAGCCGCAACAATGCCACGCGCATCGGCGATGCCGCCAGCGGCGATGACCGGCACTTTCACAGCGTCGACAATCTGCGGGACGAGCGCCATCGTACCGGACTGCGTCGAAACATCCTCGGTGAGAAAATTGCCTCTGTGTCCACCTGCTTCGTAGCCTTGAGCAACGATAGCGTCACATCCTCGATCTTCCAGCCAGCGCGCTTCATGGACCGAAGTGGCCGAGGAAACGATCTTCGCCCCTGTATCTCGAACCCGTCGAACCATTTTTTGCTCCGGAAGGCCGAAATGAAAGCTGACAACCTCTGGATGGAATTCGACGACGAGGTCGCACATCTCATCGTCGAAAGGCGCCCGGTTGGCACTCGGAACGGGCATGTTCAGTTCGAGCCCAAACTCCACGTAGTAGCGCTGCAAGCGTTGTCTCCATGCCTTTTCCCGATTTGCATCGGCTCGCGGAGGGGTGTGACAAAAGAAATTCACATGGATTGGGCGACTCGTCTGGCGACGTATTGCTCCCAGCTCGCTGCGTATCTGTTCGAGGCTCAACAAGGCACAAGGAAGCGAGCCTAGCCCTCCGGCTTCCGAAACCGCCACAACCATTTCGGAGAAAACACAACTAGCCATGGGTGCCTGGATAATTGGTAGCTCGATGCCAAAGAGTTTGAGAATGCGATTGTTCGGCCACATATTTACTGCCTCAGTTATGTTGACTGCCACTTCCCCGAGTGTGCTCCCCCATCAAGATGCACAATTTCGCCGTTTACAAATGGAGCAGATTCGAGATAAAGCAGCAAGTCGGCAACTTCTTCAACTCTGGCTAAGCGCTTTAGAGGGCTCAATTGCTTTAGAAATTCATGTGCATCTGCGGGATTCATCGGTGTGTCAACGACCCCTGGCGCAATCGCGTTGAAACGGATACCCTCGCACGCAAATTCAATCGCCAGCGCACGTGTGACAGACTCCAAACCACCCTTAGTGAGGTTTGTAAGACTCGCTGCTACCCCCGCTATGGGCTGGCTTGCGAGTGACGCCGTGATATTCACGACATGTCCGAATTGCTGCCGGCGCATCTGCTCAACGGTGAGTTGGGAAACGTGGAAGAACCCCGAAAGGTTTGTTTCAGTTACCACTCGAAACTCTTCAACCGTGTATTCGGTGAAGGACTTAGGGATAAAAACTCCCGCATTGTTCACCAACAGATCAATTCTCCCAAAATTCTGGACCGCGATGGCGACTACTTGCTTCGCGGTCTCCTGAAGAGCAATATCGCCATCGACGAGTTTCAAATCGGCCGTGTTCTGCAGGGTCATCGCAGACCCGATGTTGCGAGAGTTTGCAACTACGCGATATCCGTTTGCGATCAGCCTTTTTGCTAGTGCGAGACCTATACCGCGTGACGCACCAGTCACAACCGCCACTTTGGTCGCGAAAGAATCCCTTTTTGCGTGGTTCGGATTATTTGACGGATCACTTCCGGCGTTATTCTTCATCACGCTGAGTTTCTCCTTCCGCTCGTTCGCGTTGAATCCACTCGCGCACGTACGGCGGGCAACGAACCAATGTGATCCCCTCTTCCTCGCTCGTACTGAGGAATCGGACCACGTCTGAGTCGACAAGCGTGACTTCATTCAAGTCCAAGATCACGCGTTTACTGTTGTCGTTCGTTTGTGCCTTTAATTCATCGAGATCTTCCGATCGGATTCGGCCTATAAGCCGCATGATGGTAGTTTTCCCGTCGGATTGCTTTTCAATCTTCAACGGTGCCTGCGCCTCCTGTGGGCGCGTCCAGTCGATGTTCCGACGACGTACAGATATGCACTCCGGACGCCATTCGAAATATGTTGGAGAACAAGGAGTTGATCTGATACTCCGTGCTGTGTTCTCAGCAAAATGCGGAGCTCTCAACAAGACATCGAGAGCAGCTTTAGGTTCAAGTAGATTTCCCAGAGGAGGGAGGCCGTGATGAGGACTCTAAAGGACAGGAGAAACGGAGTATATCCTGAGGCCGTCTTCGTTCGGTTAACCGAACCTACTTAACCGATGGGACGTTGTGCCCATTTTTGCTAATGCCAAGTCTTCTGAGTTTCGACTCAAGTGTGTGTCGCGGAATCCCGAGCTTGGCGGCTGCGCCCGAAGGACCAGAAATGCGCCCATAGGACTCCGCCAACGCGGCTTTAATCATTTCCACTTCACGTTGTGCCAATGCAGGAAGGCCATTCCGCCCGTTCCATGACTCTGTTGGTGGGCGCTTGAACCAGCTTTCATCAACCGAGAACGTGTCCCCGTCGCTCAAAATGACACCTCGCTCCACCACGTTCTGCAATTCGCGAATGTTTCCGAGCCAAGCGTAGCCTTTGAATAAGGCGAGCGTCTTCTTGTTTATGTGGTTGATGTTCTTGCCAGCTTTCTTGGCGTAACGACCAACGAAGTATTCGAGCAATAATGGGATGTCGGCTGCTCGCTCGCGAAGCGAGGGTAGGGCAATGGGAAAGACGTTAAGTCGGTAGAAAAGATCTTCCCGGAATGTTCCAGCAGAAACGGCAGAGCTGAGATCCCGATTTGTAGCCGCGATCAACCGCACGTCCACGGAAGTCGGATGATTGCTCCCGACGCGCTCAAATTCGCGCTCCTGAAGTACGCGCAGAAGAGCAATTTGGGTCTCCGCTGGAAGGTCACCGACTTCGTCAAGGAAAAGAGTCCCTCCGTCGGCGGACTCAAATCGTCCTACACGTCTTTGTAGTGCGCCCGTGAACGCGCCTTTTTCGTGACCAAACAGTTCAGATGCGATCAAGGACTGCGGAATCGCCGCGCAGTTCACCCGCACGAAGGGTTTGTTTGCACGGCTCGATCGTCGATGAAGAGCGCGGGCAATCAGTTCTTTTCCCGTGCCGGTTTCGCCCAGGATCAGCACGGTTGAATCCGCAGGGGCCACTTTCGCCACTTGAGTCAACACCTTGCGCATAGGGTCAGAACAGCCGACAATCTCCTCGAACATCGAGGAGTGATCGATTTCCTCGCGCAGAGCCACATTCTCATTGCGCAGTCTCTCTTCCGCATTCTTCTGATTTTGAATGTTGGTCCCCGTCGCATACCAACGGACAATACGGCCATGATCGTCGCGCAGCGGGTTGTACTGAATGAGGCGCCATTGATACTCGCCATCCGGGCGTAACGCCCGCATTTCTAATTCAAACGGCTCCCCTCGCAATAGGCCCGCATCGCGGCTGGCCTTCAGATTCTCTACGTCTTCAGGATGAAATGCCGATAGAAAAAAGCCTTGTGCCTGGACTTCTTCTGACGTGAGGCCCGTCTCTTTGAGAGCAACGCGATTCGCATAAACCGCGGTTCCATCAGGGGACAGCACGACGATGCCTTGAGGTATGGCATCGGTGATGCGACGGAATTCCTCTTCGTCTTGACGCAGTTTCTGTTCCGCGCGCTTTAGGTCATCGATATCGGTATTCGTCCCATACCAATTGACGATCTTTCCGAACTGGTCCCGCAACGGCTCGTACCGAAATAGGAACCATCGATACTCCCCGTCAAAACGTCGCAGGCGTGCTTCGAGCTCGCCGGCGTTTCCCGAAGCAAGGTCCGAGTTCCACTTCTCTTCCAATTGCTCCAAGTCTTCTGGGTGAATTGCTGCTCGGCACCCACAGCCTGTTGCATCTTCAAGACAGATTCCTGTGTAGTCGCGCCACCGGCGATTCCAGAACTCTGCCGATCCATCGGGCAGGCCGCACCAGGCGATTACTGGGATGGTATCGATGATCCTGCGGAGGTTGGCTTCCGAGTGTTTGAGCTCGTCGGAACCACCTTCCGATCTGGCACGATGCTGGTTCTCTTCAGTATTCATTGACGCTCTTCGAATTCTGCCGATTCACGCACTTCTCCCCTCGCAAGGCTTTAGATTGCTTTGATCAGAGGATCGTTACAAATATGTCGGTCTTCTTTTCGAGTTGACTGACGCCAGCGATCTTGGCTTTCGGTTGTAAGGCAGTCTGGCTTCCAAGCCCGTTCTGTTCGAACATCAACATTTTGCTGAGAATGCATCATAGCCGCTCTCAGTCAAGTCGCACATTTTCAACAGCTTGGAATTGGTCATCCGGCTGCAAGCCTGAAGGGCGCGAAGGAGAAACATTATGCAAGCAATATCATCAAGGTCGATCCGATGTCATCCGCCTGGTGCGCTGGTACTTGCTGGTCTTTTTGTCGTTCTCGGCCTTGCCATTCCTGGATACACGCAAACCGTCACATCAAAGAAAAGCTCTACAAACAAAAAGGAGAGCACCATGACGCAGCTCGCGACTGCGCAAGTTGACAGCGAGCCGTACAACGCAACAGTGGAGATCCGAGCCTTCCACGTCAACGTTCCAGAAGACCAACTCGTTGAACTTCGTCGGCACGTAGCGGCAACACGGTGGCCGGGCAAAGAGACGGTCAGTAATGCGACGCAAGGCGTCCAGCTCGCGACCATGCAGAAGCTCGCGCACTATTGGACGACCGATTACGACTGGCGAAAGGTGGAGGCGAAGCTGAACGCCCTTCCTCAGTTTGTATCCAACATCGATGGGCTGGACATTCATTTCATCCATGTTCGCTCGAAAAATCCTAACGCTTTGCCGGTCATCATCACGCACGGGTGGCCCGGATCGATCATTGAGCAGCTGAAGATCATCGGCCCGCTCACTGATCCTACTGCCTACGGTGGAAAGGCGGAAGACGCTTTTGATGTAGTAATCCCTTCGCTGCCGGGCTACGGGTTTTCAGGAAAGCCGGCTGCGACCGGCTGGGACCCCATCCGCATCGCACGCGCCTGGACCGTGCTGATGAAGCGCCTCGGATACACGCGATTTGTGGCCCAAGGCGGCGATTGGGGAAATGCTGTTACGGAGCAGATGGCACTGCAGGCGCCTCCCGAGTTGATCGGCATCCACACCAACATGCCGTCCACTGTCCCGGCAGACGTTGCGAAGGCTCTCCAATTCGGCGAACCGCCGCCGTCCGGGCTCTCAGCCGAGGAGAGGGGCGCGTGGGACCAGCTCGACTTCTTCTATAAGCACGGCCTGGGCTATGCCCAGGAGATGATGAACCGCCCACAGACCCTGTACGGGATTGCGGATTCACCGGTCGGCCTGGCCGCCTGGATGCTCGACCACGACACGCGCAGTCAGGCGCTCATCGCACGGGTTTTCGACGGTCAGCCCGAGGGCCTGACGCGAGACGACATCCTCGACAATGTCACGCTCTACTGGTTGACGAATACGGCGGTCTCTTCGGCTCGTCTCTATTGGGAAAGCAAGCTTCGCTTGTTCGCTCCGAAAGGTGTGTCGATCCCGGCTGCCGTGAGCGTGTTTCCCGATGAGATCTATGCAGCCCCGAAGACCTGGACAGAGAAAGCCTATCCCAAACTGATCTACTACAACCGACTCCCGAAGGGCGGTCACTTCGCGGCCTGGGAAGAACCGGAACTTTTTAGTGAGGAGATCCGAGCTGCCTTCAAATCGCTGCGATGAATCAGCTGGCCTGCCGTTCTCAGGTGCGTTTTACGGAGCATTGCGTGAATCAGTTAACCGTCAGGAGAATGAGATGAACTCTACAAAGGATGTAATCGAGAACCATATCCGGCGTTTCCGTGAAGGAAACATAAAAGGTGTTCTCGGCGACTTTTCACCGGATGCGATACTCCCCCACTGGAGTGCTCAAGGCTACGGAGAAATCTCAGATGAGTGCAGTCCCAAACAGACTTCAAGAAGATTCCGCTGTATTCGATGTCAGATTCTGGCGTTCGTACCGGATGCTTCGGTTCATAGCGTGCTGTGTTCTGGGTGATCCTGAACACGCGAACAAAGCCGTCGAAAACTGTTGGCACACAGCTTCTCGCCGTGCTCCGCGCTTTGAACACGAAGGTGAGTTTCGGAGTTGGCTACTCAGAGCCCTCATTGATGAAGCACTGGCTCTTCTTCGCAACAGCCAGCAAACGCCCGAACCGGATGTCTTGTCCGAACCGCTTCCTGTAGAGGTTTTCAGCGGTAACGACGTGCTCCGTGAGCATTGACTGTAAGTTCCAGACAAAGGGAGATGAGATGAACTCCACACAACGTGTAGTTGAGAATCATATTCAACGCTTTCGCGAAGGCGACCTTGACGGTGTTCTCGAGGATTTTTCACCTGAGGCAGTAGTCTTTACGCCTTCTGGAACATTGAAAGGCAAAAGCGAAATCAAATCCTTATTCCAAAACCTGCTCGAGGAGTTTGGCAAAGCCGGAGCGTCGGAGACGGTGCGCACGGCAATCTTCGAGGGCGATTATGCCTACCTGATTTGGAGTGGAGAAACAGTGGATAACAACTATGAATTCGCAACCGACACATTTGTCGTCCGAAATGGAAAGATAGTCATGCAATCTTTCGCTGCGAAGGTGACACCGAAGCGGTGATCCAGCGTCGCCAACAATAAAGGAGGAAGAAACTCGATGAAGCGCTTGTATCGTGACAACGTGGCATTTGCGTACGAGGATGTTGGCTCAGGATCGCAGCCGTTTCTATTCGTGCATGGATGGGCCTGCAATCACAATTTCTTCGCGCCACAAATCGAGTACTTCAGCCGGTTTCACAGGGTGATAGCTGCCGATCTTTGCGGACACGGCGCCAGCGATGCACCACAGCGGCAATATACGGTACCCGAATTCGCAGATGACCTGGCGTGGCTTTGCGGAGAACTCGGCGTGGAACGAGCAGTTCTTGTTGGACACAGTATGGGTGGCGTCATTGCACTGCAATTGGCGGCAACACATCCGGAGCTGAGCGCGGGGGTTTGCCTGATTGATTCTGTGGTCTTCCCCTCCGACGCGTTCATTGCCCAACTCAAGCTACTCGGTGATCAGCTTGCTGGAGATGCCTACATTCAAACTCTCCAACTCGCAGCAGGTGCCCTATTCATTGAAACAGACGATCCTGTCCGGAAGGCTCATGTGTTAGCCGAGATGGCTAAAACTTCGCAGCACGTTGCCGTACCGGCATTCAGGAATCATTTACTGGACTACGATGCCTCTCGTGCGGCGAGGGAATGTCGCGTGCCCGTTGCCTACATTGCGGCAGGCAACCTCCTGGCAGATCTGGGTCAATTCAAGCAGTTGTGTCCACAGCTCGTCACCGCGCAGACCCTCGGATCTGGACATTTTTCTCCGCTGGAAGTACCCGAACAGGTCAATGCGATGCTGGAACGATTTGTAAATATATCTTTGCCGCAGGATCGCGGTCACGCGCCTTCTGCTTTTCGCGATAGCGGTTCGTTGAAGTCGAGGACCAACGTAAGAAATACGGTACTTGAGGTGATCGGCAATACACCCGCCGTGCGGCTGCGAAGCCTGGTCACGCGCGAAATGGCGGACGTCATCGTTAAGCTCGAGTATTACAACCCGACTGGCTCGTATAAAGATCGTATGGCGCTGGCGATGATCGAAGGCGCTGAAGCGCGCGGGAGTTTACGCCCGGGAATGCGCGTTGTTGAGTACGCGGGAGGAAGTACTGGCAGTTCGCTGGCGCTCGTGTGCGCGATCAAGGGCTATCGGTTCGTTCCGGTTTCGTCGGATGGATTTGCGAAAGAAAAGCTGCAGACCATGCGGATTTTCGGCGCGGACTTGCGGATTATTTCTTCGGAAAACGGGCAACTCACTCCAGAGCTGTTCCGCACCATGATTGACACGGCGAGGAAGTTGAGCGACCAGCCAGAGACGTATTACACGGATCAGTTCAATAATACCGACGCAATTCGTGGGTATATGGAAATCGGGAACGAGATCCTCGATCAAGCCGGTCCGGAAATTGCGGCGTTCTGCGGTGGGGTCGGCACGGCGGGGATGCTGATGGGCGTGTCGCGAGCGCTGAAAGCGCGCGGATGCCGCGCCAGAATTGTGGCGCTCGAACCTGCGTCGTCACCCGTTCTCACCTGCGGCAAAGGCGGACCACATCGCGTGGAAGGCATCGGGGTGGGGTTTCGTCCGCCACATCTTAAGGACAGCGATTTTGATGAGGCGCGCACCGTTGATGAGCAAGAGGCACGCGCTGTGGCTCGGCGGTTAGCCAAAGATGAAGGCATTTTCGCGGGAACGTCTTCCGCAATGAATGTTGTCGCCGCACTGCAACTTGCGGCTGAACTCGGACCGGGAAAAACGGTAGCCACTGTCGCCGTGGATAGCGGATTCAAATATCTCGCAGGGGATTTGTATCAACTCTGAAAACGAATCGCGAGTTCGTTCGACCAATGTGCAGAGCTTAGTGGCCCGACCAGCAACTGAGCTTAGTTGCGCCTGGCTTGTGGATTCTGCCGCACTTTACCCGGTTTTGCCGATGCTGAGTATTTATCCTCTTTCTTGTCAGTCCCGAAATAGGAGTTCGAATCAGTCGGTCAATAACAGTCAGAAGACGCGGGCCGAGGGTTTACTGCTCGCACACAACACAAATTTATGAAGAGAAAAAATGCAAGTATTAACGAAACTCAGCCAAGTCGTAACGTCGATAAGCAAGTGTTCAACGCTGCTGGAGTGCTCCTTCAATTCCTTGCTTCACCCGAAGAAGTCGGAGACGCGATTTGCCTCATTCGCGGCACAATGCCGCCGGGTGTTGTGGTCCCATTGCACAAACACGCCGAGGTAGAACTTCTTTATGTTCTTGAGGGCTCGCTTGAATTCTTCATGGCGAAGGAAGGAACCCAATGGGCCACCGCCGGCATTGGAGATGTTATAGCTATACCGAGCAACGTCAAGCACGCGCTTCGAAACCGATCGTCTCTTCCGGTGACTTTGGCTTTGGTGACGAAATCGCGTCTCTATGCGTTTTTCCGGGAGCTTGCGAAGCCCTTTGATCCAAATCAACGCCCAGCTCCTCTAACACCTGAAGAGATGCAGGAACTATTTGAGGTCGCCGCAAAATACGGATATTGGATGGCCTCGCCGGACGAAAATGCGGCAATAGGGCTCAGCATTTCGTAGTCCCGCATCACTTAACGTGCTGGTGACTAACGTTCGTGTGCGGTTCGCAGAAGTTCTTGCCTCGGCGCAATGCGGCATGAATAAATAAGGAGTCGAACTATGGCATTCAAATCAGTTTGGGGATTCAATCCCGAGGAGCTACTCAGGGCTCACTCCATTCAACAGCCCACTCCGGAACGCTTCTTCAACGCCATAAACGCCTATGAGCAGACCGAGGCAATGAAGGCTGCCGTTGAGCTGGAAATCTTCACCGCCATCGACGAAGGCAATACTACCGCCGCAACGATTGCGAAGCGCTGCGAGGCCGCGGAACGCGGCGTGCGCACCCTGTGCGATTTCTTGACCATTCACGGCTTCTTGACCAAAGAAGGAGCGCAGTACGCTCTCGCACCAGATTCAGCTTTATTCCTCAACCGGCATTCGCCGGCATATATCGGCACCGCCATTGAGTTTCTGCTCACCCCGCGCTTGCGCGAAGGTCATGCACGGCTAACCGAGGCCGTACGCCGGGGAGGCTCCGCGCTGGGCGAAGGAACGCTGGAGCCCGAAAATCCCGACTGGGTGAAGTTTGCGCAGGCCATGATGCCGCTGATGCATATGCCCGCCGAGATCATGGCTGCCGAACTCCGCAAAGGCGGCGAGGCACACAAAGTTCTCGATATCGCCGCCGGTCACGGCATCTTCGGAATCTCCGCGGCAAAACAGAATCCCGCCGCACACATCTATGCATCCGATTGGAAGAATGTTCTCGAAGTCGCAAGCAAGAATGCGCAGGCAATGGGGGTTGCCGATCGCTACCACCTGCTTCCCGGCAGCGCCTTCGAAACCGATTTTGGCAGCGGCTACGATCTGGTGTTGATCACCAATTTCCTGCACCATTTCGATTCGCCCACCTGCACAACTTTCATGCGCAAGGTGCATGCCGCGCTAAACCCAGGCGGCCGCGCCGCAATTGCTGAACTCGTTCCCAATCCTGATCGCGTTTCGCCGCCCACCGCGGCGGCCTTCAGCATGATGATGCTGGCCACTACACCCAGCGGCGACGTTTATACTTTCGCCGAGGTCGAAAGCATTTCGAAAAGTGCCGGCTTCGCGCGAGTTGAGCTCTCCCCTCCGGAGATCGGCGTCGATCGCCTGGTCATTGCGTATCGGTGAATTGCGGACGGAGAGGTAAGCCTTGAGAGGGCTGCGCCTGACCCGACTCCCTTTTCATGAGGACACTGGGGGGTGAACGCGAGGTTTTGACGCCCACCCGGCTGCTCCTTGGGATTGGGCCTGGATTACGAGCAATCCGGAAGTCAACCAATGAACGACTACTCGGCCGTCAGCCGCCTGCAGGATCAACTACCGACAAGTTGTGCGGGCTGGTCAAGAACTTACGGACATTGTGATTTTGGCGGTGTGCCGCAGAATGAGCCGCAGAGTGTTTCTGCTAGAGCTCCGTTTGAGTGTGTGAGCGTCAAGCGCCGCTTTGACGGGAATCCTAGATCCGCGTTCTTTTCCTGCCAACGCTGTTTTGCATCAGTAGCTTAAGCTTCCCGCGAGCCCTTGCAGTCTGAGCTTTCACGGTACCGTTTGGTACCCCAAGAATTTTAGCCGTGTCCCGAATGCTCAATCCGGGCTAACCGGAAGCCAACCGATGCACCTATGTCTGAGAGATATAGCGCATAGGGAGAAAGATTGAGTTTTTCTGTGAACATTTCGATCACAGAGGCTAACCGCTCAAACGAATATTCGAAATCGTCGACCGACGGTGCCGAGCTTTCGCCATATCCAGGGAAGTCTGGGGCAACGACATGATATTTATCCGCAAGCATCGGAATCAGATTGCGGAACATATGAGAAGACGACGGAAAGCCATGCAAGAGCAGAACGGCGGGAGCATCCCAGGGACCGGCTTCGCGATAGAAGATTTCCAGCCCGTCTACGTTAAGCTTGCGGTAGAAAACGGTCGGAGTACTAGAATCTGCCGCGTTTTCCCAATCAATTACAGACTTTCCTTTTTTAGTTGTCATGCTCTTTTATCCTTTTCACTAAATTCGGAATCGTGTTGGACACCAACTCTTCTTAAGCGCGTGAATTGCACCTTCGTGGGCGTTAGGCAATCCCCGGCGTCCTCAGGGGTGCAGGCTAAGGCTCTAAGCAGCTAATCTTCTTGTCACTTTCTGCGATCCGCAGATGATTGTCTTTCCCTTGATCCGCTCGGTCCGGTTGAAGGCGGCAACCGCATCGTCGAGGGCAGCCACGTTGCCGATGTTTGTCCGCAGCCGACCAACCCGGACCCGCTGGACGAGCTCACTCAATTGGG
>Ga0207693_10004587_pt1 | contig 11656 bp, 10 predicted proteins | sample LARL81metaG_FD_184347 | JGI IMG/M metagenome (GOLD analysis project Ga0207693, IMG submission 184347) | Corn, switchgrass and miscanthus rhizosphere microbial communities from Kellogg Biological Station, Michigan, USA - LAR L8-1 metaG... | ecosystem: Host-associated > Plants > Roots >...
GGTTGATGTTTTTCTCCGGAACTTTGAGCCGAACGTGCAACAAAGTCTGTCCGTTGCGTTGCTCAGATCCCACTTTCTCAAATGACGGTAACTTCCTGTCGGCCATGATTGGCACGTGCGCCCAATTGTAGATCAATCGATCATTCGGCTGACCGGCGTGCCACGTCTCGCCGTCGGAGCAAATCCAGACTTTGTCTTTGATTATGATTTCGCGCATGGGCGTGTTTGGCCTGATGCCCGGTTCGGTGGTTAAATCAAAATCTTCGCCGTCAAGAAGGCCTTGTATTTTGATCCTTTTCCCAGCCTGGACAGTGCCCTTCACCGACCACACACCGCTCTCCATGTTTTTCATCGCGGCACTTACGAGCGGCTCCACATTTTCATGGCTGGATCCGGCTGGTTTCTTTTGTGGCTTAGCGAATCCGAAAGGCGCATTCGCGAGAAAAAATGATGCGGCGATCACCGAAATTGTGCGAGCAGGTATGATCTTTTTCACAAATAGACTATTCGTTCGATGGATGTTTTTCTTTCACGTTATTTGAAGCCTGCCGATTTTTGACGGGAGTGAAACGAGTTCGGCTGCCGTGATCAGATTGGGATCGATGCTGTCAGGACCTGATGCTTCGCTGCTACTTTTCATAAAATGGGCTATTCCTTTGATGGAATTTTCTTCTTTGAGATGACCTGGAACTTCCCGGGTTGGTCACCAAACTTCACAGTGAATCGGTAGTAAACGTCTTTGCCCTCGCCTCCGCGCAAGATGTCCTGTTGCTCAAGCAATAGGACACCTGGTTTTAACCAGCGAACGGGAGTAACATATTCATTCCTGACGTCAGCTTTCGTTGGAACCAGTAGCTCCTCGTTTTCTCGAACCATCGATACGAAATCGTCCCCGGAAAGATGATAAACATGGGTATAGGTAATGCGGTGGCCTTCCGAGAAAGGGAAGGCAACCCATTTTGAATCTGGCGACCAAATCAAACGAGGGGGAGTGCCTTCTTCCGCGACGCTCACGAAAACCTTCTTCGAAGGAAGCGAAACGAGATCGACGGAGGTGACAAGTGTGGAATCGATATTGTCAGGATCCTCTGGTTCGCTGCTGCACGAGATGCGTAGACCGAATTTTCCGTCAGGAGAAACGTCACGGATTTTTTCGAACGCAGGCGATTCTTGAGCATAAATCGGTTGCGTCCAAACAAACAACAAACCCAGGAGGCCCCATAGCTGGAGGGATTTCAGAACTGGGAGATTAGGAAATTCGAGCGTGCATTGTCAATGCCCAGTTTGTTAGCATCATCGCATGATTGGCAGGCGAATGGCGGCAATGATGATGTGCTTGTTCCCTGTTCTGGGTTATGCAACAAATCCGTTTCTAGACACGCCGGACGACCAACCGGTCTCAGCGAAGTTTCGCGGAACGGAGTGGAGTGAGGACATTGGAGAAAAAGATATTCCCCTCACTGCCACAGTGGTGACAACGCGTATCGCGAAAATGCCGTGGGGAGCGATCTTCAAGGTCGAATTCACCGATCTAAAATCTCGCGCGGAAAAACAACGCGAAATTCGGCCGGACTACCTTATCGTGACGAACGATCGGATCGTTCTCTTGAATGAAGAGGATAACGACGACGACGCTAAAAAGATTTCGACGCTCGACAAACCGCCAGACTTCGAACCAAACGACATTTACGGCATTACGAGCGGCAGCTTCGAACACCAGGAGGGACTGTGGAAAACGACGATCAAACTAAAAGGCGAGCTTTGCATTTATGAGGCGACCCATCCCTCCGGACATTTCAAAAAAATCGTTTGGAAAAAGCGGGTCGGCTTAGTTGAATACGCCAGCGGATACGGTGCGCACGCCGACGGATATCGGCTCAAACGTGAAGCAACAGGTCAAAAGCGGTAAGATCAGGAGGCATTTTCTAAGGGCTTAATGTTTATGCGATTCTTGCTTCAGTTACCGCCACCGATTTCATTTTTTATTGTCTCAGGAGTGACTACCTTCTTCGGCCTGGGTGGGCTTTACCTGGTGCGAAGAAAGTATTCGGCCGAAGTTCTAAAGGAGAACCACGAAGTCGCTGCAATCATTTTCAACGCTTTCGGATTATTCTATGGCGTGCTGGTAGCGTTTGTCGTCTTCGTTACCTGGGGCGGATATGACGATGCAACGAAAAATCTGCAGCTCGAGGCTAGCGAGGCTTTGGATATTTTCCACAGTGCTGAGGCCTTTCCTGATTCTTCGAAGAACGCCGTTCAGCAGGGAGTGAGAAATTATCTCGCTGGGGTTTACAGCGATGAAATTCCGAAGATGGCGGAAGGAAACCTTAGTGTTACTACCGGAGGCGCTCACACTCCTCTGAGAGAATTATTTTCTCAGCTGGACGCGAACTCGATTCCCAATCGAGAACTCTACAGCGAAACATTACACTGTTTGAACAATCTGGCTCAGTACCGCCGAATGAGAATATTTGCCGGTAACGATACTGTGCCACCGGTTATCTGGTTGGTTTTACTTGTTGGCGGCGTATTCGCGGTTTCGTACACGTTTTTCTTTGGGATGAAAAACGTCCGAGCCCAGTTCCTGATTACCACTACTCTCACGGCGTTGATCTCGGCGATTTTGTTTTTGGTGTACGTGCTTGACCATCCCTTTACGGGGACAAGCAGGGTGAGCCTTGAACCCTTGAGGGAGGCGATCGCGGTAGTGCAGGGAGGTGACGCGTCAGGATGACCAGGCTTTAGCTCGTACTAACGTCGCTTTTTCTTCGGCAACTTCTTGCGCTTCGTCTTTGCCATTTTTCGTAGCTCGGTTTCGCTCATCGAACTTGCCATATGGCGCGATGCGCCCTTGAGCGACGACTTGGAACGCTTGCCACGCTTAGCCGCAAGCGCAGCGCCGGCTGCCATTTGTTGTTTCTTTGACTTTGCAGGCATACATCAAGAATTCGTGCGCCGATGTTAAACCGGATTGGCAAACCGCGCTGCCCGCAACCGCCACAGGAAGTAAGCCGGCACACCGGTCAGTACGATGAGAATTCCAATTCCTGACGTAGCCGGCGCGATCCATGCAAGGTCAATGGTCAATAGTGCCGATAGCACAATCGAGATGATCGGAATGATTGGATAACCCCACGTGCGGTACGGCCTCTCAGCGTCCGGTTTCTTGCGCCGTAAGAGAATGACAGCGACGACGATCAGAAGGTAAAACACCAAGTCTGCTGAAACGATGTATTCAAGCAATTGATTGTAAACATTCCCGTAAGTGACCTGGTTTGTCGCAGCATTGGTAGTAACCGTGCGCGGCAAAACCAGACATGCCGTCCAAACTCCCTGCGCCACAAGTGCTGCCGCTGGAACACGAAATCGATTCGTCGTTGCAATTTTTCGGAAGAACAAACCGTCACGCGCCATGGCATAGTAAACGCGGGCTCCCGCGAGAATCAGCCCGTTGTTACAACCGAAAGTGGAAATCATGATCGCTGCGGCCATGCATATCGCCCCGGGTCGACCAAAAAGGGTGTCCATCATTGCTACGGCTACGCGGTTTTGTGGAGCGTGTTGGATTTCGGGAAGCGGTAGCACCGCCAAATACGCAACATTTGCCAGCAAATAAAGTACGACCACAATTGCGCACCCTCCAACAAGCGCGCGCACCAGATTTTTTCCCGGATCACGTACCTCGCTGCCGATAAATGTCACGTTGGTCCACGCAGTCTGGGCGAAAAGCGGACCGACCATCGACCTTCCAAAAAGCAGCGCGAGTGCGAGCGCACCGGTGACAGCAAAACCGGGCTGCGCTTCTTGCGGATTCCACCCATTGGCCCAGGAGTCCCACCATGCCGAGCTTAGTGCGGCAGAATTGGCTTTCCAGCCTAACGATAATCCGATCACAACCACGGCAGCCAATGCGGCGGTTTTCGCAAAGGTGAATGTATTCTGGACAATTTTGCCGACTTCGAGTCCGCGCGTGTTCGTCCACGTCAGAAGCGCGATCAATGCTATCGCCACCAATTGTTCCGTGGATAAGCTGATCGCGTAACCGCCTAACGAGATTGGCGCCACCAGGTAGTTATCAGGTGAAACTGCTGTGACAAAAACCCCCAGAAACTTTGCGAACGCAATGGCCACGGCAGCAATCGTCCCGGTTTGAACCACGAGAAACAACGTCCAGCCATAAAGGAAACCAATCGGAGAACCGAACGCTTCGCGCAGAAAAATATAAACCCCGCCCGCGCGCGGCATCATCGTTGCCAGCTCCGAGCAACACAGCGCGCCAGTTATCGTCAGCAAGCCAGCGAGTGCCCATGCCAGTAACAGCCAACCCGGCGCGCCACTCAATCGCGATGATTCCGCTGACACGATGAAGATTCCAGACCCAATCATCGAGCCAATGACAATCATTGTCGCGTCGAGCGGCCCAAGTGCGCGGACGAGACTGGTTTTCTCGCGTTGATCCAGGACTTCGTTACTCATTCGGAATTCAGATCGTTGTACCCTGTCATCTTGAGCGGAGCGAAAGATCTCTGGCTTGTTTTGGTCAGTCCTTGAAAAGTCTGAGATTCTTCGCTTCGCTCAGAATGACAGGACGTCATCGCGAACTTTTCGGAGGCTTAATTTTCACGCCTTCGCGTTCAAGCCGCGTGCGCAGTTCGCGCGCAAACTCGACGGCGCCAGGCGTATCGCCGTGCACACAGATCGTTTCGCCGCGCACCTCGACATCACGGCCTTCGATTGAACGCGCCTTGCCTTCGCGCAACATCCGCAATACACGCTCGGCTGCTTCATTCGGGTCGTGAAGCAACGCATCCGGTCGCGTGCGTGGAACGAGCCAGCCGTCGTTCAGGTAATTGCGGTCCGCGAAAATCTCGCACGCGATTTGCAGACCATGAGCCTCGCCCGCACGGGCAAGCTCGCTCTTATCCGGAGCAAAGAGAATTAACTTCCGATCAACCGATGCGATGGCGCGCGCGATTGCATCGGCAAGGCCCGCGTCGCGCACGGCCATGTTGTATAGCGCACCGTGCGGCTTCACGTGATTCGGTTGCACATCCAGTGCAGAAGCGATTGCTTGAAAAATTCCAAGTTGATAGGCGACCGCATCGAAAACTTCTTCGACAGGGATTGTCAGCTCCTTGCGTCCGAAATTCTCGCGATCGAAAAAACTTGGATGCGCTCCGACAGCTACTCGCTGCTTCTTCGCCGCGGAAATGGAGGCGTGTATTGTGTCGGAATCGCCGGCGTGAAAACCGGTCGCAATATTCGCCGAGCTAATCAACTCGAACAGCTCGATATCGTGTCCCGAGCCTTCGCCCAGGTCTGCGTTCAGATCGATAGATAAGTTCATAATTTTTGGAGACTCACGCCGATGCGGAAGCGCTCGAGGTCACGCTCGCGTTCTGTTAATTGCGTATGCGCATCTTGTAGCGAGATTTCGGAAAAGCGAACGGCGTCGCCAGCACGTAGCTGCGCGGCAACGCCAAGATCGACTGTGATCACGTGAGCAATTTTTGGGTACCCGCCGATGGTTTGGCAATCTCCCAAAAGCAAAATGGGTTTGCCGCTCGGTGGAACCTGGATTGTGCCGGGCGCGACGGCTTCCGAAATGAGATCGGTCTCGTCCCGGCGTTTCAATTCCGGACCGTCAAGGCGAACGCCCATGCGATCTGAATCTGGTGAAACTCCGAACTCGTGAATCGTGAGTCGTTGAATCGTTACATCGTCGAAGCGACTCCAATCCACACCACGAATGAAACGTAAAAGCGGATATCGTTTCATCGGACTCACCCAATCATGCGGCCCTGCCCACGAGGAAATCCCTGTAGCCCGGGGCGACTTGTCCGCCGTAGTTTCTCGACCCGCCGTAGCCTTGCGCGAAGGCTGGTTAGCGAAGGTGGATGACCGCCGAAATTCTCCCAATGAAAGCCGATCGCCATCACGCAAAGCACGCCCTTCAATTCCGCCGAAATTGGCGCGCAAGTCGGTCGAACGACTACCGAGAACAACGGGCACATCGATCCCGCCGGAGATCGCGACCCAGCATCGGCAGCCAGTGTGAGCGCGACCAAATTTCAATTCGTCGCCACGTTGCAAATGCGCGACATGCCCGGCCAGCAATGCCCGTGATCCAATCTGCACGTCGAATTCGCCACCACACCACGCGACAGTTCGCTCGTCTTCAAACCGTAGCTGCAAACCGCCAAGCGTGATTTCGAGCCCGGCCGCGCCTGCATCATTTCCAACGAGCAGGTTCGCTACGCGCATCGCAAACGGATCGAGCGCGCCGCTGGTCGAGACGCCAAACTGCCGAAAGCCCGTACGGCCGAGATCTTGTACTGACGTTAGAAATCCCGCCCGGGTTACAACCGCATTCATCGCATTGTCATCCTGAACGGAGTGAAGGATCCCTGGTTATTGTTTTAGCGGATCCTCATGGACGGCCTCAAACTCTTCACGCGTAATCGCGCGAAACCGCACGCGATCGCCGGGACACAGAAGCGTCGGCGGATTCTTGGTCGGATCGAAAAGCCTTAGCGGAGTGCGGCCGATCAGATTCCATCCGCCGGGAGAACGCAACGGATAAATTCCCGTCTGCGCACCGCCGATGCCAACCGAGCCAGCAGGAATTTCTTTGCGCGGCACGTCACGACGCGGCGTCGCCAAATTCTTCGGCAAGCCCGAGAGAAATGTGAAACCAGGAACGAACCCTATGCAGGCTACTCGATATTCGCCAGCACCGTGAAGATCCACGATTTCGCGCTTGGAAAGCTTGGTGTGTTCAGCTACGCGGTTTAGGTCGAACCCGAATTCCGCATCATAACAGACGGGAATTTCGATCAAACGCGGAGCCCTCGCTGCGGTCCGACGGCGACGCCGCCGGGAAGCCGGCGTAATCGTGCTCCGAATCTTTGTCGCGAGTTGGTCGAACCCCTCTTCCACTGCAGCATTCGACTTGAGAACCCTGAGAGGATCGAAGAAAACGGCAACGCCATTGTAAGCGGGTGCAAGTTCAATCACGCCCGGAATGTCTGAGCGTTGAAGCAATTGAAATACTCGAAGCACTTCATCCAGCGTTTCGTTAGGCGAATCTTCAAATTGCTCGCGCACTCGCACGACCAGCGCGGAATCTCCGAGCGGAATGATTTCCATTACATCATTCTGTCATGTTGAGCGAAGCGAAACATCTCTGTTTTATGCTTCCTTTGTCGCAATCCAAAAAAAGAATGATCAGAGATTCTTCGCTTTGCTCAGAATGACAACTCACGCTGCAAAAGGAATAACACGGCGCGAATTCACTCTGCCTGCTTCGCTTCAATTTCAATATTGATCGCCACCGTCTGGCTGATGCCGGAAACCGATTCAGCCGCTGGAGTAAACATTAAATTGAAGTCACGCCGCGTGATCGGATCGGTCGTCACAGACCAACGCGTCCGTCCAGTTTCATTAATCGGCGTCAGCAATTTCACGTGAAGCGTGACCGGCTTCGTCACGCCGTGCATTGTGAGATCGCCAAGAATGTCGCCACCTTGCGGGCCGGTGCGTTTTACGCTCCGGCTTTTGAACGTGATCCGGGGAAATTTCTCGACATTAAAAAATTCCGCGCTGCGCAAATGATCGTCGCGCTTCTTGATTTGGGTATCGATGCTTCGCACGTCAATCTGCGCAGTGACCGAGGAATTCTCCGGACGTTCCCGGTCGACTTCGATCCTGCCGCTGAAGCTCGTAAATTTGCCGCGAGTCGTGCCGAGGAATTGATGAACACTGAAACCAATGGTGGATCCAGATGGATCGAACTTGTAGCTCCCCTTTGCCAACGCGGCTGAACTCAAACCAGTGATTGCAACGGCAGCGACGAAACTGGACAGAAGCCATCTCACAAATCCGACTGTCATGTTGAGCGAAGCGAAACATCTCTGGCTACTTCGGCTCGAAACTGGTCCCGAATAAATCAGAGATTCTTCTCCCGCCACTGCGGGATCAGAATGACAGCACGACGGCGTTTGTAAGTTCATTTCAGGATGTTCTTCGCCTCCGTCGCGAGTGTTTTCAAGAGTGGCGTGCGGGAAAGAGGCAGTCGCCCAAACAGGTTTCCCAGCGCAAACGCCGGATCTGCTTTCAATCGTGTTTGATCGTGCACGCCGGCCATGCGCGCGAGCTCGGTCTCGAAATGTGCTACCGCGCGCGCCGTCGGATTATTTGCGTCGAGATAGCCGAAAGCCCGGCGCAATAGCCCGAATAAATCCGGATCGCGATGATCGCGCTCGGTGCAAATCTCAATCAATTCAACAAAATACGCGGCAGTCTGCGTACGCAGATAATTGCTCCGAATCCCGGCGAACGGATTTTTCAGGACGACCTCCGTGAGCGTATGCAGATCGGATTTGCGGCTCCGCACGATCGAAATTTCAGCCTCAAAAAATAAGTCGAGTTTTCCGGCAAACGGACTTTTCGGGCGTCGCGCGCCCTTGGCCATTGTCTGAACACACCCAAACGATTCCGTGCACCACGACACGATCAAACTCGTGTCGCTGAACTTTCGTTTCCGAAGGAGAATTGCCTCTGTGCTTTCCACGCGGCACAAAGTAACACACGACGGCTCGAAGCGTTACGATATGAAGCAGAACGTCATTCCGAGCGGAGTCGAGGAATCCGGTTGTAATACTTCAAACGTAAGACCGCGGGATCCTTCGACTTCGCTTCGCTGCGCTCAGGATGACCCTGATTGAATTTTGCAGTTGTCGCTCTCACCAGCCATGATGAATGATGCCGACGCGAACCACAGAAACTGCGCGCGTGCCGGAAGACATAAGTGGACGGCAGCAGCGTCTGCCCGTGGGGCGAATCACGTGGCGGCACACGTTTCGCGCGCTGCGGCATCGCAATTACCGGCTGTTCTTCTGGGGACAGTTGGTCTCGCTCATCGGCACGTGGATGCAGCAGACTGCGATGAGCTGGTACGTTTACCAGATCACGAATTCAAAATTTTTGCTCGGCCTCGTCGCTGCGATCGGGTCTGCGCCGATGGTCTTCTCGTCCATATGGGGCGGCGCGCTGGCTGATCTTTACCCGAAGAGATCCATCCTCGTGGCGACACAATCCGCCCAAATGCTGTGCGCATTTTTGCTGGCGACAGGGGTGTGGTTCGGGTTCGCTTCAACAGGGTTTATCATGGTCGTCGCAGCGCTCAATGGCATCTCCATGGGGTTCGACATGCCCGCGCGCCAGGCCTTCACCGTGGAAATGGCCAGTCGGGAGGATTTACTAAACGCGATATCGCTCAATAGCTCGATCGTGAACGGCGCGCGCGTGGTAGGGCCGTCCGTTGCAGGATTAATGATTGGCGCCGTAGGCGTGGCGATGTGTTTTTTTCTGAACGGACTCAGTTTTATCGCTGTGATCGCCGGTTTCCTGCTGATGCGTCTGCCACCTTTTGAGAGGCGAATCGAAATCGCTTCGGCTGGCGAGCACGCGTGGGAGGGAATCGTTTACTCCATGAAACATCCGCGTGTCCGCACAATCTTGCTGCTCTTTCTAGCGGTGGGCGTCTTCGGTTGGTCGTATGCAGTCCTGATGCCGGCGTTTGCGCGCGATGTGCTTGGACGCGGCGCAAATGGTTATGGGATTCTGATGTCGGCGAGCGGAACCGGCGCGTTCGTCGGTGCGCTGCTGGTCGCGACGTTTGGACATCTTTACACACCGCGCAAAATCGCCCTCGGCGGCGTTTGGTTATTCTCGGTGGCGATGCTGGCGCTTGCGTTCATCAAAAGCTTTCCCCTTGCGCTCGCCTTGCTCTTTGCGGCCGGGTTTGGAATGCTTCTGTTTTTTTCAACCTCCAATACTGTGCTGCAAACCATCGTACCGGACGAAATGCGCGGCCGCGTCATGGGCGTATGGTCGCTTGTGTTCGGCGCCATGATTCCACTTGGTAGCCTCGAAGCCGGAGCCGCTGCGCACTGGGTAGGCATATCCTTCGCGCTCGCATTCGGCGCAATCATTTGCGCCGCCTCCGCGCTCGTGACATTGCACGTGGTTCGGCGACGAGAGGCGCAACTCGCGAAATGATTTGTACGGCAGGCGCATCGCCCGCCATCAATTCGGCAAGCGGAGCGCTTGCCCTACAAATTCTTCGACGTGTTTACGTCGATAACCCGACGCGAGGGCCCGTCGGCTCCTGGAGACGGCCCGCTATCGGGCCGATCAGACCAGGCAATGGAAATCTAGCGATTGATGATGTGCAACGCCCGTTTGTCGACATTCAGCGCGGCTTCTCTCACAGCCTCACTTAAGGTTGGGTGAGAATGCGTGGTGCGACCGATATCTTCGGAGCTGCCACCGAATTCGATCACCGAAACGGCTTCAGCGATCAACTCTGAAGCGGCATGATGCAAAATGTGCGCGCCGAGAACGCGATCGGTTTTGGCGTCGGCGACAAATTTGACCATTCCTTCCATGTCATCGCCGGTAAGCGCGCGGCTATTGGCGCGGAATGGAAACCTACCGATTTTCACATCAATTCCCTGCTCTTTCGCCTGGTCTTCAGTAAGGCCAACGCCAGCGAGCTCGGGATTCGTGTAAATAATACCGGCGATAGCCTGGTAGTTTACGTGCCCTGCCTTGCCAGCAATGATTTCGATACACGCCATTCCTTCATCTTCGGCTTTGTGCGCCAGCATCGGCCCTGTGATCACGTCGCCGATCGCGTAAATGCCTTCCACATTGGTCCGGTAATGCTCGTCCACTTTGATGCGTTTTTTATCGTCCAATTCGACGCCGATTTTTTCCGCGCCAAGACCTTCGGAGAACGGGCGACGTCCGACTGAAACGAGGACTTTGTCTCCGTCGAATTTCAGTTCCTGGCCATCTTTCGTTGCGGTCACAGTCGCCACGCCGTCATTTACATTTACGGCGCTGACTTTGGCTTCGAGATGGAAAGTCATGCCCTGTTGTGTCAACAGACGTTGAAGCAAATTCGACAATTCGAGATCGAACCCGAGAGCGATGCGCGGCAGAAATTCCAGCATCGTCACCTCCGAACCGAGACGGTTCCAGACGGAACCCAGTTCGAGGCCAATTGCACCAGCTCCGATCACCACCAGTTTCTTTGGAGGCTCGGCGAACTCCAGCGCTTCGGTACTGCTGACTATTGTTTTGCCGTCAAATTTCGCAAACGGCAATTCCGCCGGCGCGCTGCCGGTCGCAATGACGATATTCTTTGTCTCGATCTCTTGTGTCTCGCCGCTGGACGATTTGACCGAAACTTTTCCCGGCGCGGTGATTGTGCCGAGGCCTTCGAATACCGTCACCTTGTTCGTCTTCATCAGCGAACGCACGCCGCTGTTGAATGTCTTTACGACCTTGTTTTTGCGCTCCTGCATCTTTGCTAGATCGACACGCGCGCCGTCAATGACGATGCCGTGCTTCGCTGCCTCTTTTTTTACAAACATGAAATGATCGCTCGACGTGAGAAGCGCTTTGCTCGGAATGCAACCAACGTTCAAGCAGGTGCCGCCCAAATCCTTGTCTTTCTCGACAAGGGCGGTTTTCAACCCAAGCTGGCCGGAGCGAATGGCACCAACATAACCGCCCGGTCCCGAGCCGATGATAACAACATCAAATTTTTCCATATGTAGAGTAGCGCAAGCGTCCACGCTTGCGT
>Ga0207693_10004588_pt1 | contig 11655 bp, 13 predicted proteins | sample LARL81metaG_FD_184347 | JGI IMG/M metagenome (GOLD analysis project Ga0207693, IMG submission 184347) | Corn, switchgrass and miscanthus rhizosphere microbial communities from Kellogg Biological Station, Michigan, USA - LAR L8-1 metaG... | ecosystem: Host-associated > Plants > Roots >...
TATCGTGAAGTCGGCGAGCCGGGTCACCACCAGCTCGAGATGACCGGCGGCAACGGATAGGAAGGGGCCGCCGCCATCGCTGCGTCCCCGCCATACCCGTTCGATGTACGGCGAATCCGACGGCCGGTCTGCAAAGCGCAGAAACATTCAGCGGACGCGTTCCTCGAGGTGCACGGTCACCTCGTCGCCCGCCTCTTTGCCGATGCGCTGACGCAGGTTGGTCTTCACCGGCAGCTTGTGAGTGCCGTCGCCGAGTGCCATGAACGAGCTCGCAAATGGTTGGCCGTCGACGGTGCCGCGCACCTTGACCAGGCCGCCGGTGCCGAAGAACGCGGCCGAATCGGGCATGACCACATAGGTCCAGCCGCCCTTGTTCTCGCTCTTCTGCAGTTTGGCGGTGAACTGCCGGTTCAGGGGTTCGTGCTGCTCGCTCATCAGTGTCCTTTCGGCGGATTCAGGCTGTGTACCTATAACGACTCGGCGCGGCCCGAAAAGACATCGCTGCTCATTCGATCTTGCTTTCGTTGATCGGGGCGGGGCATCGTTTCGCCATGAAGCTCTCGGCGGACATGCAGCGCGTCGTGCGCGAACAGCGGCTCGGGTTTGTCGCCACCGTCACACCCGACGGGCGGCCCAATCTATCGCCGAAGGGCACCACCGGGCTCTGGGACGACGAGCGGCTGTTCTTCGCCGATATCGCGTCCCCGGGCACCGTCGCCAACCCCGTCGAGGTCAACGTCGTCGACTCGATCCTGCGAAAAGGCTTTCGCTTCTAGGGAACAGCGATCGTCTACACCAGCGGTGAGAGGTACGACCACGGGCTGGAGATTCTGAGGAGGCAAGGGTCGATGGCCACGCGCGAGCGGGTGCGGTCGGAGCTGACCTCCCCGGCCTACGACGACGGCACCACCGAGCAGGCGATCTCCGAGCGCTGGCTCGGCTACTACACCGAACTCCACCGCGCCTCGAGGCCGCCCGCGAGCTGAACGCCGACCTCTTCGACCGCGGCCGGCAGCAGGCGGCGGCGCTCGACGCTTCCGGCGTGTTGCATAACGCAGGATCGGGTCCGCTTGCGGGAGTTCCGTTCTTGCTCAAGGATCTTGGGGCGTCGCTGGCCGGAGCGCGATGAGGCGATGGGCTCACGCGCATTGCGCACACACGTCGCTACCGATTCGGCGTGGATCGTCGATCGGTACCTCGCCGCGGGACTCGTAATGTTCGGCAAGACCAACACCCCCGAATGAGGCAACCACTCCACGACCGAGCCCTCGCTGTTCGGGCCGTCGGTGAACCCGTGGTCGCCGTCGATCACGCCCGGCGGGTCAGCGGCGGTTCGGCGGCTGCGTTCTTCGACTTCGAGTTCGCCACGACGGGCTGGACGTCGCTGGCGAATGTCACTGGCTGGAGCGCGATCTCGTTGCCGCTCGGCGCCACGTCGGACGGTCTGCCGATCGGAGTTCAGGTCGTGGCGCCCGATGAGACGATCCTCCTCCAACTCGCCGCACAGCTCGAAAGGGCGAAGCCATGGTTACATCGGCGGCCTAGTATGTAATGTCGCGGCATGGTGCGCGACATTCGTGAGATGACCGATTCCCCGGAGGCCTACGCCGACGAGCTGCGCCGGCGCTGGGGTGGGCTACTGAGCTACCGTTACATCGGCCGCAGCTACGCGTCGATGGACCTCGGACCGGAAGACAACACGGTCACGATCCGCCGTGACATGCGCGACCCGACGGGCGGGCTGCTGCTGGCCGTGCTAAGCATCGCCGCACCGGAGGGCGGCCACATGTCGGATCTGGAGGCGGTGCCGAACCCGGTCATCCACTCGTGTCAGATCCTCGACCCGGGCCGCGATGTCCGGCGCATCGAGATCGTCTCCGAGGGGCTCAAGCGTGGCAGGCAGATGGGCTACAGCCGCGCGAAGATCGTCGACGCGGATGAGCCCGACCGCGTGCTGGCGTTGACCCAGGGGCAGGGCATCCGCATCGGCACCCCGCCCGAAGGCCTCGAGCGGATGGAGGCCAACCCACTCGAGGTGATCGACTCCGTCGACCTGCCTCCGCTGTGGCAGGTGTTCGGCGGCCACCGTCGTCCGGATGGCCATTGGGCCTTGCGCGAGCTCGCGGTCGAGTTCGCGTCGCCGGACGCCGCGCTGCACATCGGACCGCAGTTCGTCATCGGAGAGACCGCCGCCGCCGATGCGGCTAGAGAGCTCGCCGGAACCGATCGCCTTCATGGCGTCTCGTCGCATGTCATGTTCCTTGCGCGTGGCAAGGCGGGTCCGTTCCGCGTCGAGACCGAACCGATGCTCGGCGCCGACGGCATGCTCGCTGTTCGCACCGTCATGCGCGACGAAGGAACTGTCGACCGCATCACCACGGTGGGGTCGTACCTGTTCAGCAGTGTTGGGTAGGCCCCGTAGGCCGCGTGAGACACTCATGCCATGGCTGTCGCAATCGCCCGTCCGAAGCTGGAAGGAAACATCGCCGTCGGCGATGACCGTCAGATCGGGTTCGCCGAATTCGGCGATCCGCAGGGCCGGGCCATCTTCTGGCTGCACGGCACGCCGGGCGCCCGCAGGCAGATCCCGATGGAGGCCCGCATCTGCGCCGCGCAGCGCAGGATCCGGCTGATCGGTATCGACAGACCGGGCATCGGGTCGTCGACGCCGTATCAGTACGACACCGTCTTTGCGTTCGCAGAGGATCTGCGCACCATTGCCGACACGCTGGGCATCGACAAGTTCGAAGTCATCGGGCTGTCCGGCGGCGGTCCCTACACACTGGCGTGCGCGGCGGCCATGTCCGATCGTGTAGTGGCGGCCGGTGTACTGGGCGGCGTGGCTCCGACGAGCGGTTCGGACGCGATCGGTGGCGGAGTGTCGACGCTCGTTAAGGTGGCGGCGCCGGTGATCGGGGTGGCAGGTGCGCCGATCAGGTTGGCCGCGAGCGGGCTGATCCGGCTGATCCGGCCGGTCGCCGAGCCCGCGCTTTACGCGTATGCCCGGATCTCACCGGAGGCCGACCGCCGCCTCCTGGTCCGCCCCGAGTTCAAGGCGATGTTCCTCGACGACCTCCTCAACGGCAGCCGCAAGCAACTCGCTGCGCCCTTCGCCGACGTCGTGGTGTTCGCCCGCGACTGGGGCTTCCGCCTCGACGAGGTCAAGGTGCCGGTCCGCTGGTGGCACGGCGACCGCGACCACATCGTCCCGTTCGAGCACGGACAGCACGTGGTGTCCAGACTGCCCGACGCCCAGCTGACCCACCTGCCGGGCGAAAGTCACCTGGCCGGATTAGGTAGGGCCGAGGAAATCCTGGACACCATGATCGGTCTTTGGGACAGCCTCGAGCAGAAGTGACCGAAGTCGTGCGGTGATCGATCCCAGCTCGTCATCGTCGATGCTGAATGCATTCAACGCGGGCTCACCCGCCAGTGGCCTCGATGATGAGGTCGGCGACCTCGCGGGCTTTGGACACGATCGACAGGTGGCTGGCATCGAGTTCGATTGTCTTGGCGTTCATCCGGTTGGCCATGAACCGCTCGAGGTCTGGATTGATCGTGCGGTCGTTCTTCGAGACCGCGTAGAACGTCGGCTTGTCGCGCCAGGCAGCCTGCGTGGTGCGGCCGTTGAACAACTCGTCCGAGATCCTGCCCTGCACCGCGTACAACGCCCTGGCCCGGGCAGGGGCGACATCTTGCGCGAAATCGTTGAGGAAGGCCGACTCGGACAGCTGCGCGTATCCGTCGCCGCCCTTCACCAGACCTGCACTCGCCGGGGGCGTCGGGTACTGCGCGGCGAGCGCGGTGTAGTCCTCGCCGGTGTCGGGTGCGCGGGCGGCGATGTAAACCAACGCCGTCACCTTGGGGTCGACACCGACCTCGGTGGCGATCATGCCGGAATACGAGTGGGCGGCAAGCACGGTCGGGCCGTCCATCAAAGCCAGTGTGCGACGGGCGAACTCACAGTCCTCGTCCAGCGTCCGCAGAGGGTTCTGCACCGAGGCCACGTTCAGCCCGCGGGCCTGTAGGTATGGGATCACGTCGGACCAGCACGAGCCGTCGGCGTACGCGCCGTGCACCAGGACCACGTTGCGGGCCCGCGGCATGGCATCGGTCGGCGGCGCCGCCGACGCCCGTTGCGCCCCGAACAAGGCCGCGGCGCTGCCAAGGGTTATCGCCGCGGCGAACGACCGTCGATCCATGCGCGCTCCGTTCCAAAGCGAATCCGGCTGAGCCTCCCCCACATCGCACAATGCCTGCAACCCCTGATTGCATGCACTCTGGCTGCCGTGTGACTAGAAGCCGTATCCGAGCACAGCCGGGACGTCGCTCACAAACGCGGCGTCGAGGCGCGCCAAGAGGCCGGAGCCGTTCGAGTGCAAGCGGTTCGCGCTGGCAAACGACGATGCTTTGTGCGAACCCAGGTACATGCTGCCAAGGACGTCGAGGCCCATTGACGCGTCGGCAGGCGCGCTCGTCGGCGTGCAGCGGGCCCGGCCGTCGTGCACCTCAAGTGCGAATCGGCCACCGTCACTGCGGAATCCGTCGGAGACCTCGAGCACGGCGGACACATCCGACTGGTAGCTGCGCGCCTCGAGTACGGCCGGGATGTCCATGATGCGCAGCCAAAGATCGTCCTCGTAGTGGGTGACACGGGCGACCCGATGATCCGTCAACAGATAGGGCAGCGGGTCGGACGGGTGCGTACCGAAGACGACCGTCTCCATGAGGTCGAGGCCGAGCAGCGCCCGGCACAACGCGATGCCCGCGTCGGTGGTCGCCGCGATGAACTCACCGACCCGCACGAACATCGGGTCGTCGCCGAATATCCGATACATGGCGTAGCCGTCGGGATGAAGGAACGTGTACCACTCGGTTCCACCGCGGCGAACCCACTCGCGATCGGCCAGCAGTTCATCCCATAGCGCCTCGGGTCGCACGAGGCCGCCCGGTGTGTGCAGCCGCCATCGCTCGTAGATCTCCGCGAGGTCGTCGCGGTGATCGCCGGGCTTGACCATCCGCACGCCACCGGGATCGGGAGCGTCGTCGCGGAACCGCGCGAAGCGGCGGTAGACGGTGAATTCCTGCTCGATCGTCGCAGGCCCGTATCCGAAGCGGCCGTAGATCCCGCCTTCGCTGGCGGTCAGGCCGGCGATCGGATACCCCGCGTCGGCGATGCGATTGTGCAGCTCGGTGCACATCGCGCGCAAGATGCCGCGGCGGCGGTGGGTCGGCGCGACCCCGACGAGCGTGACGCCGGCCATCGGCAGAACCGCGCCACCGGGCACGGTCAGCCGCATGGCGAGGTAGTGCGCCATGCCGACGACGTCGCCGCCATCGCGGTCGCAGGCGAGGACCGTGCTGTCGATCGACATCAGCGAGCGCCACGCGGTCAACGACTCCGGGTGCCCGAACCTGCCGAAACTGGTGGCGTCCAACAGCGAGATCGCCGGCCAGTCGGCGTCGGTGGCTGACCGGATCGCTACGGCAGTCGATGTGTCGGAGGCGAGCACAGGACTCGACGGTGCCACAAACCCATGTCCGAGCGCATCCGAATTTCGTGGTCAGGCGATACCGTTGAATGGCACGGAAGGAGCGCTCGTCATGGCGACAGATCTGACGCTCTACCTCGATGACCAACCCGGCGAGCTGGCCCGGGTCGGCGACGTGCTTGGTAAGGCGGGCGCCAACATCGCCGGCCTGTGTGCGCTTACCACCGGCGGAGGGCAGGCCGAGCTACACATCCTGGTGCAGGATGCGACGTCGGCGTTCGAGGCCCTTCAGGACGCCGGCATCAAGATCGCGGCAGAGCAGGAAGTGATCGTGCTCGACATGGAGGATCGGCCGGGCGCGCTCGGCGAGGTGGCGCACAAACTGGGCAAGGCGAAGGTCAACCTGACCACTGTCTACCTGGCGACCAGCACCCGGCTGGTGCTTGCGGCGGACAACCTCGCCGAAGCGAAGGCGGCGCTCAGCTGATCAGCGTCTGAGCCACCGCTGGACCGTCCCGAGATCCCGCGTGTACGCGGTGAGGGTGTCGTCGTGGTAGAGCGAGCCGCCGCTGATCGCTGCCATGCCCTGCCAGAGCACCTGCACCCTGGCCCCGCCCTTGGCGTAGTAATCCGTGCGCTCGACATTTCTGCGGTGCCACCCGGCAGTTTCGGCGAAATCGGCAAGTGTCTGCCGCTCGTCGGTTGCAGTCATCGGTGTTCCTCCTGTGGTGCCCGCGTCGGTGCGAGACGATACAACGATGATCGCGATGGAGGTTCAGCAGGCCGACGTGACCCGGCTCGATGTCGACGCGATCACCAACGCAGCCAACACACGGCTCAAGCACGGCGGCGGGGTGGCCGCCGCGATCTCCCGCGCCGGAGGTCCGGCGATACAGCGCGAGTCCGACGAGAAGGCGCCGATCGCCCTCGGCGACGCGATCGATACCACCGCCGGAGACATGCCCGCCCGGTACGTCATTCACGCTGCGACGATGGAACTCGGCGGCCCGACGTCGGCGCAGATCATCACCCAAGCGACGCGCTCGACCCTGGCCAAGGCGGACGAACTGGGCTGCCGGTCGCTTGCCCTCGTCGCGTTCGGGACCGGGGTCGGTGGCTTCCCGCTCGACGAGGCGGCGCGGCTCATGGTCGACGCCGTGCGCGGACACGACCCCCGTTCCCTTGAGCGGGTGGTGTTCGCGGTGCATGGTGACGAGGCCGAGCGGGCGTTCCGCACCGCAGTTGAATCGTGACGACCTCCGCCGCGTCCTTGTCGACCCCGCCAGCCGGAGCCCTGAACCCGCCGCCACCGTCGTCGTGCGGGCCGTACCGGATCTGGGAGATCTGATCAAGCGCCAGTTGGATACCCAAAAAGTGTCAGACGATGAGCACGCGTCGCAACAGATGCATCGCGACGGTCGTGGACCGCTCGCGAATGTCGGACCGATCGCCGGGCATCCGGATGGTTCGGGTGACCGTCTCGCCGTCGCTGAGCTTCACGGTGAAGCACACCGTGCCGACCGGCTTGTCATCCGTGCCACCCCCGGGCCCGGCGATTCCGGTGATCGCGATCGCGGTGTCGGCGCCGAAGCGCCTCATCGCGCCGTCGGCCATCGCCTCGGCGACGGGCTCGGACACCGTCCCGTGCGCCGCGATGAGGTCGGGTTCGACGCCGAGCAGTTCGGCCTTCACCTCGTTCGCGTAGGCGACGACTCCGCCCGCGACGTAGGCCGACGATCCCGGCCGGTCCGTCAACCGGGCGGCCAGCAGCCCGCCGGTGCAGGATTCGGCCGTCGCGATCCTGCGGCCGGTCAGCAGCTGCGCGACCTGGTCGTCGACGAGTGAGCCGTCTTCGGAGAAGATCTCCCGTCCGTGCCGTTCGCGCAGCAGCTCCATGAGTTTCGTGTAGGTGCCCGCGGCGTCGGGTTCGTAGCGGGTGACGATTTCGAGCTCGCCACGCCGCAGGCAGGTGGTGATCTCCAGCCGGTCGAAGCCGTCGACGTTGTGTTCGGCGTCGCGCAATGTTTCGGCCAGGCCCGACTCGGGCAGCCCGAACATCCGCACCATCTGCTGGTGGTACGTGGTTCGGCCGGCGATCGCCCGCTGCACCGCATCGGTGCCGACGGCAACCGGCCACATGGGCTGCAGCTCGCGGGGCGGGCCGGGCAGCACCACGATGGTCGGCTTGCCCGGCACGACCACGCCAGGAGCGGTGCCAACCGGGTTGATCACGTGCGCCCCGGTCGGAACCAAGGCCTGCTTGCGGTTCGCCGCACGGACCGCGTCGATGTCGACGTTGTCGAAGCGCGCCATCAATCGTTTGAGGATGTCGGTGATCCGATCCTCGAGCGCCGCATCGAGCACCAGCTCGAGGCCGGCGAATCGGGCCACGGTCGCCACCGTCATGTCGTCGGCCGTCGGCCCGAGGCCGCCGCTGGTGACGATGAGGTCCACGCCTTGGTCGGCGAGGAACCGCAGCTGTGCCTCGATGTCGTTGGCGCGGTCGCCGCAGATGGTGATGTGGGCCAGTTCAACGCCCAGCTCGAGCAGCCGGTCGGCGATCCAGGGGCCGTTACGGTCCTGGACCCGTCCGGTCAGCACCTCGGTTCCCGTGACAACGATGCCGGCGCGTGCGCTCACGTCCAACGACACTACGGCAGGCCGGTAATGTCGTTCTCCGTGACGGCGCCGAAGTCCCTGCGAGAGCTGTTCGATCAGCTCGGCTTTCAGGAGGTCCCGTCTGCTGACGGCACCGTGACCATGCAGATGCCCGTCGACGAACGAACCGTCAACACCGCCGGGGGCTTGCAGGGCGGTCTGATCGCGACCATGGCCGACGTAACGGCCGGCCAATTGGCCTCGCGAAGCACCCCGTTCGGTTTGCGCATCGCCACCACCGACCTGTTCATTCGCTATCTGCGGCCCATCAAGGTCGGTCCGGCGCGTGCGGTTGCGCGCATCCTGCGCACGGGCAAACGCTCGGTGGTGGTGCAGGTGGACATCTACCGCGGCAACGACGACGAGATCGGCGCGACCGCGACGGTGAACTTCGCCGCGGTGGAATAGCCGTCGAGTGTTGGCTTGTATCACGCCTTTTCGAGTCTCGCGTGCCTTGAGGCAACACTCGCCGACTATCGCACGACGAACTGATCGACGGGCACCACGACGGGCCGGGTGTTGTAACCCGTCACTCTCACCCAGTTGGCGGGTACACCGGTCCAGGGCTGCCCCTGAACTTCGACCGTCTCACCGGGGAACACGGTCACGTAGTTGTCGCTGTATTCGATCGGCAGGATCTCGTCGCCATCGGGTGTGGAGGTCAATTCGGCCCGCTCGAAGAATGCGACCCGCTGCGAAGGGTTGTGCAGCCGGATGGTCACGCGATTGTCCCCCGGGTCAACCGTTCTCGACGCGGTCACGTCCAGCGGCACCTGCGCCATGGTGTTGAGCCCGGTCATGTCGGCCCAACTCGCCTGTTTGAGCTCGAACGCTGAATCGTTGCTCGGATCGCCGACGTCGTCGAGTTGCTGCGACTGCCAATACACGTTCTCGGAGAGCACTTTTCCCGTCTTGTCGAGCAACTGGGCCCGCACGAAAAAGACGCTCGAATCCCGCGCGAGTCGCGGCAAAGCCATCGCCTGCACAGCTGCGCCGGACGCCACGTCGACATCGCCCGCGCTGCGATCGTCGCGCACCCGGCCCTGCAGGTCATAGACGCGCACCCGCACCGCTAAATCCCTGTGGTCACTGGGTGTTTGGTTGACGACGGTGATGTTGGCGTGGTCGTGATTGCCCGTTGCGTACGAGTCGAAGACGACCGACAGCGGCCGCAGACCCTTCTTCGCGCCGAAGTACGCACCGCCGGGCCGCAGGTAGTAGTCGAATAAGTGTCCGAAGAACGACGGCCAGTGGTTGTTGAGCATCCAGTAGATCGTCATCTTGTGGTTGTCCCAGCCGCCGGCGGCGAACGCCTCGAACTGGGCGCGGGTCGACTCATAATGAGCCAACTGTGCCTTGCGCGCGAACTCCTCCGCGCTGTTGGACGGCCCGTAGCGACGCAGGATCGCGCGCCGAATACTGGTCAGCGCAGCGTTGCTCGGGTTCGAGCCGGCGTGGAAGAACCATGCATCGTTGATGGGCCAGAGTTTGTCTGGGGGGATGAACTTCTTCAGGCTCGCGAACGGCGGGATCTGTTCGTTGTCACCTTGTTCGGCCGTCGAGCCGCGGGTGGCGGCGTACCTACCGGAAAACCAGTAGCTCGGTGGCCGCCAGCTGTACGGGCCCGCCATCTGGATGCCGTCCCAGTCGCGCTCCCCCGCCTTGTTGACTGCCAACGAGGAGACCGTGTCGACGGTCGCGTTCTGCCAGTGCAGATCCGACAGGATGGTGTGGTACTGGGCCAGCACGTCCTGCGGGGGCTGCCCGTCGCTGCCGTTGGCCCACACGAACACCGACGGATGACTACGAAGCGCCTCGATCTGCGATCGAAGGCTGTCTTGTGCGACGCGGCTGTCCTCGTCGTCCCACTGGCTCCATTTCTCCCACTGGTTGCAGCACATCCAGCCGTACATCAAGGGAATGCCCATCTCGTCGGCCATCTCGGCGATGTGATCTCCGGGGAACTTGCCTTCGAGACGAATCATGTTGAGGCCGAGGTCTTTCACGTAGCCAAGGATCGCTGCGTCGCGGCTGGAGTCGATCGCGTACAACAGGTCGGGCGTGTACGCCGCGCCGCGTACCAAGAAGTCCTTGCCGTTGACCTTCAGGTAGAAACTTCCGCCCTTGCCGAATTCGGGGAACTGCTTGTCCTGGTCGCGGTATTGCTGAACTGAGCGGATACCGAACCGCAAATGGCTCGCGTCGGTCGGCCGGTTGTACTGCCGGAACTCCAGCGCAAGGTCATAGAGATTGGGCCGGCCCATCGTGTAGGGCCACCACAGGTCCGGGTTCGCGACGTTCAGCTGCGCGAACTTGTCGGAAGTGAAGCTGACCTCGCGCTGCTCGCCTGCCGCAAGCGTGACCGGCCGCTCGATCGCTACGTCGGGCTTGCCCGGACGGGTGATCGTCGCCCGCAGAACGCCGCGCACCTGCTGCGCGGACGCATTACGCAGGCTGGTGTAGATCGTCAGCCGCGCGGAATCCGTTCGCGGGAGCGGGAGTTCGGAATTGACCGTGGCCGGACCAAGGACCACACTGCCGGACGTCTTGAGATAGACCGGTTTGAAGATGCCCGCATTTCGGTCCGCGACAAACGAATTCCCGTTGGCCGGATTCTTTCCCGGTCCTTGGTAACCGAGGTAGTTCCAGTTGATCCAGTCGTACCAACTGTCCGCCAGTTCGACGCCGTCGATGTCCTGCAGCGCGCGCTCCGGCGCGACCTTGACTGCCAGTGCGTTGGATGCTCCCTGGTTCACCCATCGGGATATGTCGAGTTCGTGGGCGGTGTGCATGCCCACGATTTGGGTGTTGCCCGCGATCAGGTGGCCGTTCAACCAGATTTCGGCGCGATAGTTGATGCCGGGGAATTCCAACATGTACGTCGTGTGGCCGGCCGGTGCGGTGAATGTGGTGCGGTACCACCAGTCCTGTTTGTAGAGGTCCTGCGGGACAGCGCCGAGATTGGTGCCGTAGTAGAGGTCCGGGTAGGTGCCGTCCTCTTGCAGGGTCTGCAGAACCGTCGCAGGCATTCGAGGGATCGCATGCCAGCCGGCGGCACGGTAGGTCGGCATGGAGAGGGCGGCCCCGTCTGCCGGCACGTTGCGGGCGGAAACCAGGCTCCAGCCCTGGGCAAGCTCGAGCTGTCCCGGCGGTGGCCCCGGCTTGGCGAAGTCCGGGAAGTCCGCCGCGCAGAGCAGCAGCAACAGCGCCATGGACAGCAGGATTCTCAAGACGATGTGCCGACGCCGTTTATCCGACATCTGCTCCCCGTCCACCGGATCACCGTACCTGCAGCATGCGGTGCGGGCTCAGGCAAGCGGCGCAACGGAATTCGCGCTGGTCACTCCGTGCGCGCCAACACCTCCCGCACCAGCTCCAGTGTGGTTGCGGGGTGCAGGAACGCGAACCGGCCCACCGTTTCGCCCTCCCACTTTGTCGGTGGGATGAACGCGACCTGGTCCTGGTGCAGCCGCTGCGCCCAGGTGTCGTAGTCCTCGGGCTTCCA
>Ga0207693_10004589_pt1 | contig 11655 bp, 28 predicted proteins | sample LARL81metaG_FD_184347 | JGI IMG/M metagenome (GOLD analysis project Ga0207693, IMG submission 184347) | Corn, switchgrass and miscanthus rhizosphere microbial communities from Kellogg Biological Station, Michigan, USA - LAR L8-1 metaG... | ecosystem: Host-associated > Plants > Roots >...
ACCTGGAGTGAGGTGTGAAAGCTCATCGTCTGCCTCCTGTTTGTTGTCCGCCTACATATTTAGTATAAGGGACAACCCCGCGAGCAATCAAGAGGGTTCCTCAAATTGCTGGGGCTACTTTTTGCCGCGCTGGGTCCACCAGACCCACACCAGGGCTCCGATGAACACCAGCAGCGACACCAGCATCACCCAGAACAGCAACCACCCGACCGCGTACCCGACGTAGTACTGCGGTGGTCTGTTCACCACCACCGGAACCACAGGTATGGTCGGGACCCGGCACAGTGACACCCCCGCACCTTGCACGCTCCGCCGAACAGTTTGTGCATCGCCTTCAGGTGCCCGCACTGGCACGTCTGGTCCCTGCCCATCACGCGCCCTCCTTCATTTCCGGCAACACCTGGTCGGCGTGCCGCACAAACCACGCCACACACCACCGTAGGGCCTCGGTCGAGAGGTGCAAGACCTCCCCCGGTCGGTCCGTCAGTCGCATGGACACCACCGACCCCGCGAGTGGACCCTCGTTGAGCGGTCGGGTCACCGCGAGCTCGATGTCCTGCGGACGCAGCAGGCGGATCTCTGCTCCACCGTTGATCGTGATCTCGTCGGCCATCAGCGGTAGTCCGAAGGTGCACGCATGCCAGACCCCGCACACTTCATGCCGGCCTGGTTGGTGTGCCGCTTGAAGTACCCTCGCCGGTCGATCTGGACCACGCGAGCGCACTTGGAGCACATTGCGGATGCCTGTGCCATCATCGCCTCCGCAGCAGCACCGCGACCAGCGCTGCCACCATCGCGCCGACCGACAGTTGCGCGAAGCAGCTGTCGACCGCCTTGCGGCCGTTGTCCGGGTTACGGTCACTCGCGCTCGTCGGCGGGTAGTCGACCCACTGACCCGTACGCCTGTGATGCCGCAACTGCCTGTCCCGCAGTGCTTCCTGCTGCCGAGTGATCTCGGTGTCGTCCACTGCCTACCTCCTGTGCTAGTGCCTGACAGTTTAATTATATGATGTCCCCGGGTGCACAATCAAGCGTTTCGCCAAACCGATTTACGGCTGGATCCGCAACCGGGCAACCTAAATCTGTTGACCCGACGACGATCCAACCGTAAAATTGACCCGGGGAATTTGCCGGTCCCCCTTATCAAACCCAGGGTGAGTCCCATATACTATATCTATAGGAGAACAACACTAACACGCTCAAGGCGGAGGCACAAATGCAGTACCTGGTGCGGTGGAAGGACGCGGACGGACAGGACCAGGAGCAGTCCTTCGCCCGCAAGACGGAGCGGACCAAGTGGATCCGCAAGCAGCAGAAGCAGGACCCGATGGTCAAGTACACCACAGTGGACGAGGAGAAGGAAATGTCGGAGCAGGTCGAGCAGGAACTGCCGGAGCAGTACGCCGCGGAGGCGGCCAACACCACCGACGAGCAGGTGGAGGAGGTGCTGCGGGTCCAGGACGAGACCACCGGACAGCCCATGGAGGAGGTCGAGTGGGAGACGCCGGTGGAGGAGGACCAGCCGGTCGAGGAGCCCAAGCCGGCGCCGAAGGCGGAGAAGAGCCCGATGGCCGGCAAGCGCGTGAAGGTGCGTCTCACGATGACCGCTGAAGTGGACTACGACGCCTTCAAGGCGTACTTCGGCTACACTGACGAGGAGCTGAAGAACTTCGCGCTCCACGGGATCGTTCGGTCCAAGTCCCTCGCGGCGCTGGAGGAGTTCGGTCGACACATCGACGAGGCCGGCACGATCACGTTCGCCGAAGCCAAGCAGTGACCGCCGGCCAGGCCGGACCACTTCGGTGGTCCGGCCTTTCGCCGTGTACGCACAGGAAGGGAGGCCCACTGTGGCCAACGAAAACGGCAAGACCGCAGACCAGTGGTCCGACGACATCCACGAGGCGTTGGAAGGCCTCAGGGTGTCCACAGCCGAGGAAGCGTCCAACCGCGACCAACAGGTGGTCCTCGGGGAGCTGCGCAGCCTGTTGCTACGGTGGGGACACCGCGCGATGCAACCCGGTGCGTCGCTCGAGACTAGCAACGCAACCCGAGCGTGCATCAGTGACCTGAAGGAGGCGTTGAAGGTCCTGTACCCGAAGGCGGGCCTGCGACTGTGAGGCGTCTGTGGAGGTTCGGTGAGGAGTACCGGTCCAACGAGATCCTACAGCTGGTGTACATGATCGCTGCGATCGTCTGCAGCGCTGCGTGGTAGCGGGCAACTGAATTATGTTACCCGGGTGACGATCTGACCGTATACGTCGAATAAGCGAGGAGGAAAAGTGGCGAACGAGTTCAGCAGAGAGGAACGAGACCGCAACCGACGTGACCTGGAGGCAGCTCGCAGACGGCGTCGAGCCGACCGACGGGAGACTTCGCTGAACGCGGGCGCAGCCCGGGAGCTGATGCAGGAAGCGGCGTCGAGTGACATCGACCCGAAGGATCCCGCGTTCAAGGCCAAGCTCAATCGGCTCAACAACCTGGCGGGGTCGCTGTCCGACGCGGCCTTCCAGAAGGAGATCGAGAAGCTGGACAAGGCTCGCATACAGGGTCTCATCTTTTCGAGCCTGCGGCCACTCACCGCGGAGGAGCGAGAGCTCCTCGAGAAGGCGAAGAAGAAGCAGAAGGCGAAGGGCGGTTGTGCGGTGATCGCCGTTGCTGGGATGGGAGTGATCGGTGCAGCCATTCCCTTGGTTCGAGCCATCCTCGGTGCCTAGGGAGTTCGTCGCCTCACTGAGCGACGACTCCTGGTTCGTGGTGATGCACATCGTCAGCCTGCAGGGGAGACCACTCCACCTGTGCGTAGCGGTGAGGTACCAGCCTGTACCCGACTTCCGCTGGTGGATCCCGCTGCTGAATCCCTCCTGGGATAACCCTTGATGTACCGCGGGGTGCCATCATATAATTAACTAGTAGGCACTCACAGCAGGAGGCAGACAGTGAGCAGTAGGTTCGAGCGGTACGCACTAACCGAAGAGGAGTTCGAGCACTACCACCTCTACTACGGTCGACCGAGCGGGATCGTACTGGACCTCAAGGAGGACCGTCGTGAGCGCAGTACCTGGCACGCTGCAGTGAAGGACCTCCACGAGAAGATGGCGTTGCTGGACACGCACCTGTTCGGTCTCGAGTCGGACCTGTCGGTCGACGAGCGGAGCCAGCTGAAGGTCGAGATCTGGGCTCTCGACGAGCTCGTCCAGGAAGGTCCTCTCACGTTCAGCGGTCGGCAGTAGTACGTCACTGGCCGGACACTCACGGGTGTCCGGCCTTTAGGCGGCGTCACGCCAACCAGAGGAGGAACCAGTGCCCAAAGCCAAACTCTCCCGGGTCGAGCGCAAGCATCTCGAGCGTCGCATCGCGCAGGGCAAGGAGCCCGGTTTCGGCTGGGTCCGGGGTGCCATCCGGCACTTCGGGAATTCCAAGTAGGGAGGTGGTACCTGCCAGCCCGCTGCTCACCCCAGCGGGCTTTTGGCGGCGACACGCAATCGCACAGGAGGTGACCCGTGTTCGGTAGGCAGGCACGAGAAGCACGGCGGGCAGTGAAGGCTCTCGCGAAGAAGAGCTCCCGGGAACCCAGCGGTGGGCTGCTCGCGAAGGGCTCTCCGCTGCGCAAGAAGCTGGAGGGCAAGTGATCGCCGAACTGACCCGTAACGTCACCAGCAACGACATCCCCAAGCTTATCGGGGTGTTCCTCGCAGCGGTGGCCTGGCGGGCATTCCGACCGCGAAGGAGCCGACGATGAAGGCATACGGTGAAGTCGGAGTGCCAAAGGGTACTCCTGGCAGGTCGTCCAAGGACCCGGAGGTCGCAACGAAGTCCAGCAACGAGCTCTACTCGGTGTACGGCTGGATCCACGAGTCCGACCGCATCTGGCGTTGCCTGATCGCGGTGACCAACGGTAAGGACCAAGCCCGTTCGATCATCGACGAGTGGAACCGGACCAAGGTCGGACCAGGCCAGACACGCTCAACCTACAAGCGTGACATCGAGACCGTCCGGTACTACCGCTACGGAGAGAAGGTGACCTTCCGTGCCGAGTGATCGTAAGCCGACACCGTACAAGCGCTCCACCAACTACCTCGAACAAGCCGCACAGGCAGTAGGTCAGCATGAGCACCTAACGGAGGCGCTCCGTGACAAGCTGGAGGCTGCCGGCTACCACGTAACGGAGCCGACACCGGACTCGATGGTGGTCAGCATCCCAGGTGGTGGCAGTCCGGGACCGACGGTTGCGAAGGTCGTCCGCGACTGGGAGCTCCGGGTACCTTCCGCACAAGCGGCCTTCGCCATCCAGCGACGCTGGCACCTCAAGGCACTCGCGACGTGGGAGCGGATCGCACGTTCCCACATGTCCACCGCTGCGCTGTACCTGCGACGCTCGCACGAGCAGGCGACCACGGTCATGCAGTGCAGCATGCGGGAGCTCGCCTTCACCGAGGGGCTGTACGCCACTCGAGCCTTCCGCAGGTACCGGGAGCACTCCCTTCAACTCTCCGTACTCCTCAAGGCCGAACGGGTCGCACAGGAGGTGTCATGTGGTTGACCGCAAACAGGTTCCTGAGACTGAGGGTATCCTGCTGTTCCCTTCGGACAAGCGACCCACACCCGCTCAACGAGAGCAGGCAGCTCGGTACCTGGAGCTGATCGCGAAGCGTATCCGAGAAGACGCGATGGCGGAAGGTGCACTCCCTGTGCGGAGCTTCCAGGTGAACAACGACCTCAAGTACCAACCGATCGACCCACCGGACCTGCTCGTTTCCGGTCGGTACGTTGACCGGCGCATCGTCAGACAGGAACTGACCCTCCGCATCGCTTGGAGCTGGGAACCGTGACCCACATGAACTGGTCCAACCCAAAGCTCAAGCAGTACCTTCAGCTCAGGTTGGCACCATGTGGAGGTTCACCTGACCGCCGTCACCAGCTCCAAGCCTGTACTGTGCGCTCGCCGCGCACCTTCTTCCGCAAGCGTCGCTACTGGAAGTGCTGGCACTGCAACTTCCGGGAGGAGATGGTCAAGTGAACACGGGGGAGTTCGGGATGTTCCTGTGGTTCACCTCTCCCAACGCAGGTCGCAAGTGGTACGCGGAGACCCCCAGTGGAGAGCTCGCCTTCAGCGATACGCAGGGACTGTACGAGTGGCGGGACGGTCAGCGGATCGCCTACACGGGAGCGGACCGTCAAGCGGCTGACTCCAACGGCAAGTGGACCCTGCACGGTCGACCGGAGCCCAACCAGCGCGGCATCCTGTACGCCGTCCGGCAGTACACGCAGGGAGTGAACTGAGTGAGCACGCTTGGGCAAGTCTGCGTAGCGGTGTTCCTCCTGTCCATCGTCGTTGCCGCCTTCGTTGCGGTCTGGCCACGGAGACGGTACCCGGTTCGGCAACGAGACTGTATGCACCACGACATCGGAGGTAACCCTGCCAACACGCGGACACCTGTCTCGTGGATCCGCCAGGAGCTCATCGACATGGGTAAGCGCAAGCGGTTCTGGTGCACCAACTGCGGTCGACAGTGGTTCGCGTGACGGCGGAGCTTCCGGATCACGGCTGGTGGCGGCTCAACCGCTACTGGCATCGCTTTGACCGCTGTCCGACATGTCAGGCACCAGTTGGAGATCGCTGCAAGGACCTTCGCCGCAACCGGTGGAGGTACACATTGAAGCCACACCCAGGAAGGCCACGAAGATGATCGCTGTGCTGTTCACGTACGTACCCTCGACTGGTGAGACGATGGCTACCGCCTTCGAGGAGGGCCCTGACCCGGTTGCCTCCGCTTGGGGGTTGAAGGCTGGCATCGAGAGCGACTGGCCTGGTGCCATCTGGTCGGTCGGTGCTGACGAGGAAGCGAAGGTCGCTCACGGCAAGGAACTGGAACGTCACTTGCTGGGCTCTGAGGGTTGAGGGGTTTGGGGCTCTCAAGAGCCCCACCCTTAATTTTTCCCGTCACTGGAGATGATGGGAGCACGGACCGCCACCGCGAACGAGGGCCTGCAACTTCTTCACCGCAGGCAGAGCCGCGCAGCTGTGTGTTCCAGTAACGTACTACGATTCTACCAACCCGGTACCATCCGTTCAATGATGATCATCCCGATGTGAACGACCGTTGGTGTGGTACGTACGATCGGTACTGCATCGTTGAACGTTGATCGATCATGAATGATACATCACCCAGGGAGGTAGTAGTAACGTACTACGTTGATCGTAGCTACGAACATCGTACTACGTAAACGATATGCGTTACATACTACCGTTGTACATACCCAGGGTAGGTATACTCATGTAAAGTACCCGTGGGATATACCCCTGGAAATACCCCGGTGTTTATACCCCGGGATCTTCCCCGGTGGAAGTACCGGGCGTGATCTCCCGTGTGTGCAACTTCCGACTGGCAGCCATCAACGACTCCTGTGCCCACTGTCGCACAGAGGTGTCCGTGACGTCCAAACCCGCCAGGGTAGCGAACTGCAACAGGGCCTGTCCCACCAGTTCCGCCTTGGATTCCTCCAGCCGGGTGAGACGTTCCTCGATCCCACACTGGTGAGCAGTGCGGATCACGTTGAGCAGGTGGTTACGCTCCCGGAGGTAGATGTCGTAGTACACCCCGAGGTAGGCAGCGTTGACCTCTCCCTCGGTGAACGTCCGCTTTGCGTACCCCTGGGCCTCTGTGGATGACCGGTACGTCCAGAAGGACTCTGCGATCTCATGCGGCATGGCACGGGTGATCAGCTCACGCACCCAGTGGACGACAGCTGCGGTGGCAGCCAGTTCCTCCTTCAGGTACTGCACCGGACCCCAGTCGAGGTCGTCCACGTGCTTGCGTGCCTGTTCGATCGTCCACTTGGCCTCAGCGCCCATCGCCTGTACCTCCCAAATCGTGCCGTGATACGGGGTGCGGGTACGGAGGTAGTCGTCCACCGCTGCAACGATCACGTTCCGGACTGCACGCTCCTTGACCTGCCTCATCCGACCACCATGCGCCACGCAGAGGTGGTGACCACGGATCGGGTAGTTCGTGCACTGCTTACCCGTGGCGGGTATGATGCACCGGCACCTGGTAGGGTCCAAGTCGGGCATGTATCAAGTATAAGGGACTACCGCGCAGAAATCAAGCCCCTTTATCCGGGTTAATAGCTCGGGCAGGGCCCTGGGCATTACTGGGTTTCTCCCGGGTTTCTCTACTGCTAGCACTAAGAGAGAGAGCTAGACAATAACGAAACCCGGGAGAAACCATGTAATGCCATGTATCCCCTCACACACCACCAGCTGACCTCTAGGTGTGACCTACTACAGCACCTGAACCTCTCCTGTTGTTCACATGTCTCGCTTGATTTCTGCTGGGAAGTCACATATACTTAAAACATGGAGACCACACAGAGTGACCCGGACGAGATACCCTGTCCGGACGACTTGGTCACGGACAGCAGACGAGAGAACTGGTACAACTACCTCCGAGACATCGCTGACACCACCGGGTACCTGTCACAGATCGTACCGACAGAGGACCGGTTACGAGTTCGGATGCGGTACTACAACGCAGGTAGTCAGCGGGGCTTGAACGTACGATGTACGTTCGAAGACCTGGGCAACGAACAGACGAAGATCATCGTACGCACGACACGGAGGTGGTAAATGCCTACACGCTACGAAGACGCACTGAGTTCCTTACGGTTCAGGTACAACCGTTGCCCGAATGCTGCAACGATCACAACACACACGTACAGTGACCAACGTGGCTTCACCACACAGTTGCTGTCGAACCTTCCGCAGAGTTGGGAGGAGATCGCCGGCAAGTACGCTGACCACCAGGGTGACGTGTGGACACGGATCAGTGTCCTACCTCCTGGAAAGGTGCTGCTTGATGGCAGCAGAGGAACGGAACAGGACGCACTGGGTACCGCGGTACTCCATGTGGACATCGATCCTGACCTGGAAGACGGTTCCTCACTACAACAGTGGCAGGAACGCAAGCTGGGTGAGCTGGAACGCTACTGGCCACAACCGAGTAGGGTAGAGTTCAGCGGTAGAGGCTTCTACGCCATGTGGGCGATCGACTTCACCGAAGACTGGCGGCGGGTGAAGAGGATCAACAAGTGGCTGGCACTCCAGCTGGGCGGTGACAAGTGCTTCGACACCAGTCGTGTACTCCGTCTACCAGGTACACTGAACCCCAAGCCGGACGCACAGTGGGCACGTACGGTCTTGGAAAACGACGTGATCCACGACCTGTCGGGCTTCCAAGAAGCGGACCTGGACGCTAGTGAACGACGGTTGGAAGAGGAAGCGATCCAACCGGAAGTGCTCCCACTCGACTTCGAGGTACGTGCCCGAGCTAGTTCCATGAAGCTGTGGGACAGGATGTGGAGTGAAGCTACCGCGCTGGAGGCACGAGCACCAATCCGCAAAGACCGTAGTGGCAAGGTCGATCGAAGCGAGAACGACTACTACATCACCTGCCAACTGTTACGTACCGGGTTCACCGCTGGCCAGGTCTACTCTGTGCTAACGCACCCGACGTGGTTCGTCGGAAGCAAGTTCCGTGACAGCGGGTACAACGACTCGTACGTGCAACACACAATCCTCAACGCACAACAGGTCGTGACGAAGGATCCGATCAGCAAGCCGGTCGAAGCAGCCCAGCAGCTGATGGAGAACCACAACGTGATGAAGTACCTGGGGATCTGGTACGTGTACGACCCCGACAGTGGGACGTACAAGCCCGGGGAGCGTTTCTTGAGGACAGCAGTGCAAGCGATGTCCGGTGAGAAGTGGCGTACCGAGCTAGAGAACGACGTGTTGAAGTACATGGCACCGAACCTGGAGGTCGACGAGCTTCCGAACACGGGGCTGATCAACTGCCAGAACGGGATGCTGCACCCCGAAACTGGAGACCTTCGAGAGCACAAGTCGGCGTACATGTCACTGACGCAGGTGAACGCTAGCTGGGACCCGGAAGCGGATACCGCGCAGGTGGATGCGTTCGTTGAGTCGATCCTGGAACCGGATGCTGTACCGTTGTGGTGGATGTTCGCCGGGTACTGTCTGTACACCGACGTACCGTTGCCGTACCGCGTGCTGCTGGCACTAGTGGGTCAACGGCGTACAGGGAAGTCGACACTGTTGGATGCTCAGCGCATCTTCCTAGGCGAGGAGAACTGCAGCGCTGTACCGCTGACGCAGTTGACCGACAATGGGAACCAGTTCACCACGAGTGCGTTGATCGGGAAGATGCTGAACGTCGACTCGGACGCGAACTACGAACTGCGGATCAAGAACACGACGATCTTGAAGGCACTGGCTAGCGGTGAGACGGTCCAGATCGAACGGAAGAACGAGCACTCCACGTCGAAGTCGTTGCCGGTGAAGTTGGCGTTCGCGATGAACGGTTACCCGAAGGTGCAGAACACCGACGAAGCGTTCTACGACCGATGGATCATGCTCAACGTGAAGCGTCGGGACAAGGCGTACACGTACGACAACCCAGCCACCGTGTTGAACGCACACCTGCGACTGTTGGGTGTGGGTGCCAACAGGGACGCGTGGTTGAAGCGTGCAGTAGAAGGTCTGCAGGAGCTCATCCGTGTGGGTGGGTTTCCCGAGAGTGGCAGTTCGAAGAAAGCGAAGCAGGAGTTCCGTAGCGAGTCGGACAACATCGTTGCGTTCTGGGAAAACTGCACTAAGGTGGATTCTTCGGAACAACCGCGTAAGGTGACGCTGTCGAAGTTCTACCGTTTGTACGTCGAGTGGACGAAGGACTGCACCGACTGGTGTGCAACAGCGCATCGGTTCGCGAGTCGGACTAAGGAGCTGGTGGCTGATCACCTGATTCAGGGTCTGGAGGTACACCCCGGAACGCAGGTGATGGTACGTGGTCGTACGGTTGAGTACGGGATCAACTTCAGCAACGTCCCCAAAGCCACCGGTTAATTTGCCGTATACGTCGAGATCGGCCGGGTGTCAACACAAAACTGTAGCCGACGAGTTCACCCAAAACGTGTGAATTTCGTAGAACCCCTTGTAACGCTCGGGGAGGCATCATATACTATAAGTAGTAGGCAAACAACATCAGGAGGCAGTTGTGAGCATCACGATCGACTTCAGTGGAGTGCAGGCGCCGAAGACCCAGGAGGAGTGGAACCAACTGTTCCTCGATGGCGGGTTGGGGTCGATGACTTACGAGCGCTACGAGATGGAGTACCAGCGGGGCGCTCACAACACGGACGTCGACACGGACGGTGAGGTGGACGTCGAGACCGCACGCTCGCAGAAGTGGATCAAGGAGGGGAAGCTCTGCGGCATCTGCTTCACGTACCACTCCGCGAACGGCAAGGGGAACTGCAACGAGTAGCGACCAAGGGCCCTTCGGGGCCTTTTGGCGTGTACACCAACTGAGGAGGTAACGTGCAGAAGCAGGAAGTGCTGGAGAAACTGCAGGAGTGGCTCCAGCAGAACGTTCAGCGCCTGAGTGCTGATGAGATGGCGGAAGGTCCGTTCGAGAACGACGAGGACGAGAACTTCGGTGACACCTGGGAAGAAGCCGCTTCGATCATCGACGCCAACGGTGGTCTGAAGGTTACCGTCGCGTTCGGGAACGCCAGCGCCGACAACGTCAACTGGGAGGATGGTGCGTGATGGCAATGTCCGGAGCAAAGGTCAACAACCCGGGTCTGGGAGCGGTCAACCAGGACATGGTGATCTTGACGCTCGACTCGGAGGATGCCGACAAGGTGCTCAACGTCATCGCACTCCTGGTGGAGAACGTATCTCTCCGGAACTACCAATACGGTGACGTCCTGGAGGAGTTCTCCGAGATGCTGGCCGAACTGTCGGATGCCGAACCGATCATGACCCGGTTGGCCAGCGAGGAGAGTGCGGAGTCGTGACGACGAACCTGATCCCGACACCACCGCAGTACACGTGTATCGTGTGTGGGCAGGGAGTCTCACTCAAGTCGAACGGTCGACTGCTGACGCACACGAACCCGGCAACCAAGAAGCGGTGCGAAGGTTCGCACGACAAACCGGGAAAGCTGAGCAAGCCGTGACCACCGGCTAGTTCCGGGTATACGAACGGTTCGTTCTCGGGCAACAGTTTAGTCACGCTCGGGAACGAACCAACCGCAAATCACCGTATTTCACTGAGTTTACCCCTTGATTCGAGCGGGTAGACCTCATATACTTGAAGAGACAAGCACACAAGCTCACAGAAGGAGGCAGACCGTGGCACTGCGCGGACGCCGGAAGCAGAACCCCGAGCCGGAGGCCGTGACGAGCACGGTCGCCGTCGAAGAGCCGATCAACGCGATGGAGCGGGAGAGCGACGACAGCAGGTTCCAAACGTCTTACTACCGGCACTCTTAGGTCATACTTCTGCCGGCGGGCCAAGGTTATTGAAAGATGGTGCGCCTGGGGGATCATCGGTGCGCGACTCGGGGGAATTCTTCGCTTTGTTGGTCCGTCGGCCGACCCGCTTGAGCCGCCGCGTCAAAGGCATCCTCGTGAGCGGCATCATGGTCACGACGCTTCTCACTTCTGTGGGTACGGCCTCTGCCCAAAACATCTTCGAGGCGCTGTTCGGCAGCCTAGGGTTTTCTCCTGGTCCCGTGCCGGACGCCCATTTCACCGCCCGTGACCGACGGGAACTGGCGAATCCTCCCTACC
>Ga0207693_10004590_pt1 | contig 11653 bp, 10 predicted proteins | sample LARL81metaG_FD_184347 | JGI IMG/M metagenome (GOLD analysis project Ga0207693, IMG submission 184347) | Corn, switchgrass and miscanthus rhizosphere microbial communities from Kellogg Biological Station, Michigan, USA - LAR L8-1 metaG... | ecosystem: Host-associated > Plants > Roots >...
AGCCCTTGCGAGGCACGATGGCGCCGACCGACAGCAGGCGCACGATGCCGTCTGTACTTCCTGGCGCCGCCGGCGCGGCGTCGCTGCCTGGACGTGCGACGGTGATCTTGTCGGGGGCGAGGCCGTAATCCTCGGCCAGCTGCCGCGCGGTGGCGGGACTGGTGACGATCGCGTGTTTGGCCGCCGCCAGCGCCGCGCGCTCGCTGGCGCGCAGAATATCGGCTTGGCCCGCCGTTAGCCCAGACTCCAGCGCCAGCGGGTGGTGCACCAGCGCGACCAGAGCATGGTCGGCGCGCAGCCGCCGCGCCGCTTCCGGCAGCACGCCGAGCGCCAGCCCATCGGCGACGATGATGCCGCCTAACGGGACCATCAGCAGCCGCGCCTGCGCGGTCGCGCGCGTCTGGTCGTCCGCCCAGGGAAAGCCGGCGCCGAGATCGACGACATCGATCTGCCAGCCGAGCTTTTGCAGTTCGGCGATCATGCGGCGGTCATAGGCATAGCCGCCGGTCGGGGTCGCGAGATCGCCCGGCACCGCGAAGACGAAGCGCTTCACCACAAATCCGCCTCGTACCAGGCGCGCGCCACGTGCGACTCGGAGATGGTGATGCGGATGGCCTTGAGCTCGCGCCCGGGGCGTCCGAGCTTGCCGGCGCGCGCCGCCTCGGCCAGCCGCTCGAACACGTGGTGGGTGAGAAATTCGGTGGTGGTGTTGGCGCCCTTGAATTCCGGCAGGTCGTCGAGGTTCTTGTACTTCAGCGGCTGCAAGGTCGCGCTCAGCGTCTCCAGCGCGCGGCCGATGTCGACCACGATGCCGTTGCCGTCGAGCGTCTCGGCCATGAAGGCCGCGTCGACCACGAAGGTCGCGCCGTGCAGCGCCTGCGCCGGGCCGAACACGGCGCCGCGGAACGAGTGGGCGATCATGATGTGGTCGCGGACTTCGACGGCGAACAAGGCTACCCCCCTCAATAGGCAATGAGCGGACAGAGTACGCCGCTGTTGGGCGCGAGAATATCGGGAAGTTTCCGCGCCAGCTCGCCGAACTTCACCGCCGGCGCCAACAGCGCGTCGAGCCGCGCATCGGCCAGCAAACCGACCGCCTCGGTCAGCCGGCGGTGGTGCGTCCAGTCTTTGCGGTGCGAGGGCGCGACATGGCCGACCTGGCTCGCGACGAGCCGCAGCCGCCGGCTATGGAAGGCGCCGCCGAGCGGCACCGGCACCTGCGCGTCGCCGTACCAGGACAGTTCGAGCACCGTCGCCTCGAAAGCGGCGAGCGACAGCGCGCTGGCAAGGCCGGCGGCGGTGCCGCTGGCGTGGATCACCGGCGCGCAATCGGCCGGCGCCGCGTCGGGCGCGGCGAATTTCACCCCGAGCGTGCGGGCGAGATCGGCGCGCGCCGGATTGATGTCGATCAAGGTGACATCGGCCCCCGCCAGCCGGCCGCACAGGTAAGCCGTGAGCGCGCCGACCACGCCGCCGCCGACCACCGCGACACGCGCGCCGGGCGCCGGCGCGGCGTCCCAGAGCGCGTTGAGCGCCGTCTCCATATTGGCCGCCAAGACCGCGCGCTGCGGCGGCACGTTGTCGGGCAGCGGCACCGCGGCGTCGGCGGGAAAGTTAAACAGGTTCTGGTGCGGATGCAGCGTGAACACCGTCCGCCCGCGCAGCGCGGCCGGCCCGGCCTCGACGCGGCCGGCCGTGGCGTAGCCATATTTGACTGGAAAAGGGAAGTCGCCGGCCATGAAAGGCGCGCGCATGCGCTGGTATTCGCTCGGCGGCACCCGGCCCGCCAGCACCAGCGCCTCGGTGCCGCGGCTCACCGCGCCGTAAAGCGCGCGCACGCGGATGTCGGCCGCGCCGGGCGGCGCCAGCGCTTGCTCGCGCAGTTCGGCCTGTCCGGGCCCGACATACCAAAGCGCCTGGGCGGTCTCGTCGGTCAGGCTGCTGGCCACGCGGGCTCCGGATAGGGACTAGGGGTTCGGCTTTGTGTGTTATATCATGAGTTTAAATGGTCCATCGCCCCTTAGAAGCCGCCGCCGCGTGCTAGAGCGCAGCCCTCCGACAGCCGTGACCGCCGACACCGCCGGAGCCGCCGTGACCGGCCGGCGGGTGCTGTTTGCCGTCTTGGGCACGCTCACCATGGCCGGCTCGCTGGCGCTCGCCGCGCTCGCGCTGTCGCCGGGCGGGCTCGGCGTTCTCGATATCGCGCTGCTGGTGCTATTCGCGGTCACGCTGCCCTGGATGGTGGTCGGATTCTGGAACGCCTTGATCGGTTTCCTGATCATGCGCTTGTCGCCGGATCCGATGGCGGCCGTCGTCCCGCAACTCAAATGCCTGCGCGGCGACGAGCCGGTGACGGCCTCGACCGCGATTTTGCTCTGCGTGCGCAACGAAGCGCCCGAGCGGATGATCCGCAACCTCGAGCCGATGCTGGCGGGGCTTGCCGCCTCCGGCTATGGCGGCCGCTTCCATCTCTATGTGCTGAGCGACACCAGCGACGCCGGCTTGGCGAGCGTGGAGGAGGGGCGCTTTGCCGCGCTCGCCGCGCGCTGGCAGGGGCGCATCGCGGTCACCTACCGGCGGCGCACGGTCAACACCGGATTCAAGGCCGGCAATATCCGCGACTTCTGCCAGCGCTGGGGCAGCGACCATGAACTCGCCGTCACGCTCGACGCCGACAGCTTCATGACCGCCGCCGCCGTGCTGCGTCTGGTGCGCGTCATGCAGACCGATCCCAAGCTCGGCATTCTGCAGGGCCTGGTGGTCGGCCTGCCGTCGACCAGCGCGTTCGCGCGCGTCTTCCAGTTCGGCATGCGGCTCGGCATGCGCTCCTACACCATCGGCAGCGCCTGGTGGCAGGGCGACTGCGGACCGTATTGGGGCCATAACGCCGTGTTGCGCCTGCAACCCTTCATCGCGCATTGCGAACTTCCAATCCTGTTCGAAGGCGAGACCGCCCGCCACATCCTCAGCCACGACCAGATCGAGGCCGCGCTGATGCGCGCCGCCGGCTACGGCGTGCGCGTGCTGCCGGAAGAGGACCTCGGCTGGGAGGAAAACCCGCCGACGCTGATCGAATTCATCAAGCGCGATTTGCGCTGGTGCCAGGGCAACATGCAGTACTGGCGCTTTCTCACCATGCCCGGGCTCAAGGCGGTGAGCCGCTATCAGCTCGCGCTGGCGATCGAGATGTTCATCGCCTCGCCGGCCTGGATCGGCATGCTGGTGCTGGGCGTGATCGGGGTTGCGACCGCCAGAGCACCTGGCGATTTCGTGCGCGCCGACGCCGGCATTGCCTGGTTCGTGTGGACCATGGTGATGTGGTTCTCGCCCAAGATCTTCACCGCCATCGACATCCTGCTGCGGCCGAATTTGCGGCGCGACATGGGCGGCACCGGGCGCTTCCTCGCCAATTACTTTATCGAGCTCGTCTACTCGATCCTGCTCAACCCGATCGTCTGGTTCGGCCATGCCATCTTCCTGACCGGCTTGCTGTTCGGCCGCGAGGGCGGCTGGACCGGGCAGACGCGCGACGATCATTCGGTGCCGTTCGCGCAGGCGGTGCGCAACCTGTGGCCGCACACGCTGCTCGGCTGCGCCACGCTCGGCGCGCTGGCGCTGACGCAACCGGGCGCGATCCCTTATGCGCTGTTTCTCGGCGCCGGCCCGGCGCTGGCCGTGCCGTTCGCGGTGATGACGGCCTGGCCTGCCGCCGGCCGGCTGTGCGTGCGGCTCGGCATCGGGCGCTTGCCCGAGGAGACCGCGCCGCCGGCCGAATTGTCCGGCCTCGACCTGCCCGCGCTGGCCGGCACCCCGGCGCCGCGGCCCAATCCCGCCTGATGCTGGAAGCGTTCAGGACTGCGCGCGGCATCGCCCGGTCGTTGCGCATCTACTACGGCGATCGCGCGCGGGCCGCCGCCATGGACCGGCTGTACGGGCAATTCGTGCGGCCCGGCGACCTGGTGTTCGACGTCGGCGCCCATGTCGGCGACCGGCTGGCCTCCTTCGCCCGGCTGGGCGCGCGCGTGGTCGCGCTCGAGCCGCAACCCGCTTTGGCGCGCGTGCTCAGGCTGCTGCATGGCCGCAAGGCCGATGTCGCGATCGAGGCGGTGGCGGTCGGCCGCAGCGCCGGCACGACCGAATTGAAGATCAATCCCGACAACCCCACCGTGTCGACCGCCTCCGCCGACTTCGTCAGCGCCGCGCAAAGCGCGCCGGGCTGGCAGGAGCAGCGCTGGACCAGGACGCTGCGCGTGCCGGTGACCACGCTCGACGCGCTGATCGAAAAATACGGCGCGCCGGCCTTCATCAAGATCGACGTCGAGGGCTTCGAGGCCGAGGCGCTGGCCGGGCTGACGCGGCCGGTCAAGGCGCTGTCGTTCGAGTTCACCACCATCCAGCGCGATGTGGCGCTTGCCTGCGTCGCGCGCTGCGGCGCGCTCGGCTATCGCCGCTTCAACGCGGCGCTGGGCGAAAGCCAGCAATTCGCGCATGCCGACTGGATCGACGGCGAGGCGATCGCGCGCTGGCTCGGCGGATTGCCGCAGGCGGCCAATTCCGGAGACGTCTATGCCGCGCTCGACTAACGGCGTCCGCCTGGCGGTCGCCGCGCTGATCGCCTTGGGCTTCGGCTTGACGCTGCTGGCGTTTTATCCCGGCGTCATGACCTTCGACGCCAAATACGTTTACCTCGACATCGCCAAAGGATTTTACGGCGACTGGCAGTCGCCGGTGATGACATGGCTGTGGAAGTGGATCGATCCGGTCGCGCCCGGTTCGGCCAGCATGTTTCTGCTGATCGCGGTCTCGTATTGGCTGGCGTTCGGGCTGTTGGCGTTTGCGCTCGCGCGCCGGTCGGGAGCGCTGGCCGTCTTGCTGCCGATCCTGGCGCTGTTGCCGCCGGCCTTTGTGTTCGTCGGCACCATTTGGCGCGACGTGTTGTTCGGCGTGACCTGGCTGCTTGCCGCCGCGGTCGCCTATGTGGCCGCCGAACGCGCCGCGCGCCTGCGCCTCAGCCTGCAAGCCGTGGCGCTCGTCCTGTGCGCCTTCGGCGTGCTGCTGCGGCCGAATGCGCTGATCGCGGTTGTGCTGCTGGCAGGCTACATCGTCTGGCCGGCGCGATTTTCCTGGCAGCGCACCGCGATCCTCGCCGTGCCGGCGATGGCCGCGTTCTTCGCCCTGATGCAGGTCGTCTATTACGGCGCGCTCAATGCGACGCGGCAGCACGCGATACAATCGGTCATGGTGTTCGATCTCGGCGGCATCAGCCATTTCGCCAAAGAGAACCAGTTCCCGGTGACCTTCAACGCGCCGGAAACGGCGATGCTGCTCAACACCTGCTACCGGCCGACCGAGTGGGACATTTTTTGGCGGCTCGAGCCCTGTCATTTCGTCATGGACAAGCTTGAGAAAGAACAAAAGCTGTTCGGCACGCCGGCCGTGCCGGCGGCCTGGCTGCGCGCCGTCTCGCACCACCCGCTCGCCTATCTCGAGCACCGCGCGAGCTTCATGTGGAATTTTCTCGCCGGCGCCAACCTGACGATGTGGACAGCCGATATCGAGAAGCCGGACGCCACCGTTTTCCCGGACCGCGCGCTCTTCGGCGCGGTCAAGGCCGTGCACGACTGGCTCAAGCCGACGCCGCTGTTCCGCGCCGGCGCCTGGCTCATTGTCTGTCTGGTGGTTTGCGCCGTCGGCTGGCGCCGGCGCGAAACGCCCGGCGGCGCCTTTGCCATCGGCGTTGCCGGCTCGGCCGCGCTCTATGTGCTGACCTTCTTCGCCGCCGGCGTCGCGTCGGATTTCCGCTACGCCTATTGGGCCGTGCTCGCCGGCATCGCCGGCAGCGTCGTCGCCGCGCTGCCTAGGCCACCACCGACATGAACTGCGCCTTGGTCAGCGCGGTGAAGCGCCCGCCCAGGCGGTAGAGCTCGTCGAACGAGCCCGACTCGACGATGCGCCCGCCGTCGAACACCAGGATGCGCGTCGCGTTGCGGATGGTGGCGAGCCGGTGCGCGATCACGAAGGTGGTGCGGTTCTTCATCACCTCGTCGAGCGCCGCCAGCACACGCTGTTCGGTGGCGGTGTCGAGCGCGCTGGTGGCCTCGTCGAGGATGAGGATCGGCGGATCTTTCAGCAGCGCGCGGGCGATCGACAGCCGCTGCCGCTCGCCACCCGACAAAGCGCGGCCGCGCTCGCCGGCTTTGGCCGCAAAACCGTCGGCGTTGTATTCGATGAATTCGAGCGCCTGCGCGCGCGCGGCGGCGTCGCGCATCTGTTCGTCGCTGGCGTCGGGCCGGCCGGCGCGCAGATTTTCCGCGATCGAACGGTTGAACAGCAGGGCCTCCTGGAACACCACGCCGATATTGCGCCGCAGCGCGCCGAGCTTGAAGTCGCGCACGTCGCGGCCGTCGATCCTGATCGTGCCGGATTGCGGATCGAAAGCGCGGTGCAGCAGCATCAGCGCGGTCGATTTGCCGGCGCCGGTGGCGCCCACCAGCGCGATGGTCTCGCCCGGCAAAGCGGTGAAGCTGAGGTTGGAAACCGTCGGCCGCGAACCGTCATAGGCGAAGGAGACATTGTCGAACTCGACGCGGCCTTCGAAGCGGCCGGGATCGACCGCGTCCGGGCGGTCGTGCATCGCCGGCACGGTGTCGAGCACGTCGAAGAATTCGCGCAAGCGCGCGGCGTCGAGCGCCATGCGGTTGGCGAAGCCGACCGCCTGGTCGAGCCGCACGATCACCATGCCGGCAAGCGCCATGAAAGTGACGATCTCGCCGATGCTGATCAGCCCGTGCTGAAACAACCAGGTGCCGAACAGAATGGTGGACAGCACGGTCAGCGTGGTGGAGGCTTTGGTCAACACCGCGATGACCGCCCACCAGGACAGCACCGGAAACTGCGCCGCCAACAGGCGTTCGCTCACCGATTTGAGCGCCGTCACCTCGGATTCGACGCGTGCGAAGCTCTGCACCAAGGCGATATTGCCGAGCGCGTCGGTGGCGCGTTCCGCCAGATCCGAGTGGTGCGCCTGAACGGTGCGCTGCAAGGTTTCGGTCTTGCGCAGGACCAAAGCGGTCAGGCTGGCGAATACCACGCACAGCACGATGAGCAGGATGGCCAGCCGCCAATTGATCGCCAGCGCCAGCGGCACCAGGATGACCAGCGAGGCGAAGGCGGCGAGATACTCGCGGAAAAATCCCAGCCAGAACGCCCACAGCGCGTCGGTGCCTTGCAGCATCGATTTCATCAGCCGGCCGGAATGGACTTCGCCGTGATAGGCGAGCGGCAGCTGCAGCACGTGCTCGAAATAACTGGTCAGCACCGCGAGACGGCGCCGGTGCGACAACCGGTCGGCATAGAGCGCAACCAGCGTGCCGCAGACGATGCTGAACAGGCCGAAGCCGACCCAGATGATGAGCAGCGACCACAGCCGCGTCCAGTCGGCCATGGCAGGATCGTTCTGCGCGCCCGCCAGCACGTTGATGACGCGGCCGAACAGCACCGGCTCGGCAAATAGCGCGAGGGCCAATGCCACGTTGCCGAGCGCCAGGACCCAGCCGAGACGGCTGTCCTCGCCCAATTGTCGGAGGACGCGGGCGTAAAGACGGATAAAGCTCATGCAAACCCGGCGCGGCTAGAAGGAGGCGCGATCATACCCGAAACCGGTCCATGCCGCCGCGCGCCGCCAAACGACGTCAATCGCCTATTTGGGCGGCTCCGCGGGCGGTGCCGGGGCAGCCGGAGGCGCGGGCGGCGCTGCGGCCGGCGGTGCGGCAGCCGGCGCCGCGGCCGGCGCAGGTGCGGTCCAGGCCTTGTAGTCGGCCTCCGAGACCTTGGGCAATTGCTTGAGAAAGGCGACGATCTCCCAGATATCTTCGTCGCTCACGCCGACCGCCCCGAAGCTCGGCATGCCGGTCATGTTGATGCCGTTCTTGATCACCCAGAACAGCTGCGAGGGCGTGGCCCCGCCGACGACTTCCTTGAGATCGGGTGGATCGGGGTGCAGGCCTTCCGAGAACTTGGCCCACTTCACGCCCGGCCCACCATGGCAGGTGGTGCAGCCATGCTCGGCATATTCGCGCGCGCCGGCTTGCACCATGGCGGGGTCGCCGAATTTGGCCGGCGGCTGGTCGGTGGCATGGCGCTCGATCGAGGCGGTGCGCACCTTCACCAGGCTCCAATGGACGACGGCGGGGTCTTCGACCGTGCCGGCGACGCTGTAAAAGCCGCCGAAGAAATAGACCGCCGCGCCGATGGCCACGACGATCGCTAGCGCACCAATGATTGCCAGAACACGCATGATCGACCCCGCTGCGTTCGAAGGGCGCGAATTATAGGGCGCCAACGCGGCGTCGGCCAGCCGGTTCCCGAGCTAGATCACCGCGCCGCTGGCCGGGTCGATGAGGTGCATTTGATCCATGTTGGCGTTGAGCCGCATGGTGGCGCCGGCTTCGCCGGCGGCATCGGGCTCGACCCGCCCGCAATATTCGGCGCCGTTGATGGTGAAGAACACCATCGTCTCCATGCCCATCGGCTCCACCACGTCGAGCGTCACCGCGAACTCGCTCGGCGCGCCGCCGCCGTTGTGGCGCGGCTCGGTGACATGCTCGGGGCGCAGGCCGAGGATGACTTGCTTGCCGGCGGCCGGCTGATAGCGCGCCGCACGGCTTGCCGGGACGGGCAGCGCGATGGTGTCGGAAATGCGCAGCCGCAGATCCGCGCCGTTCTTTTCCAGCGTGGCCGGGATGAAGTTCATCGCCGGCGAGCCGATGAAGCCGGCGACGAACCGCGTCTTCGGATTGTGGTAAAGCTCCTGCGGCGCGCCGATCTGCTCGATGCGCCCGTTGTTCATCACCACCACGCGGTCGGCGAGCGTCATCGCCTCGACCTGGTCGTGGGTGACGTAGACCGTCGTCGTCTTTACCTTCTGGTGCACGCGCTTGATCTCGGTGCGCATCTGCACGCGCAATTTGGCGTCCAGGTTGGACAGCGGCTCGTCGAACAAAAAGACCTTGGGATTGCGCACGATGGCGCGGCCCATGGCGACGCGCTGGCGTTGGCCGCCGGAGAGCGCCTTCGGGCGGCGCTCGAGCAGTTCGGTGATGTCGAGGATGCGCGCGGCGTGCTCGACGCGCTGCTTGATCTCCGCCTTGGCGAATTTGCGCAGCTTGAGCCCGAACGCCATGTTCTCGTAGGCCGTCATGTGCGGGTAGAGCGCGTAGTTCTGGAACACCATGGCGATGTCGCGATCCTTCGGCGGCAGATCGTTGACCACCTCGCCGCCGATCGAAATGTCGCCGGAGGTGATTTCCTCGAGGCCCGCGATCATGCGCAGCGTCGTCGACTTGCCGCAGCCGGACGGGCCGACCAGCACCACGAACTCGTTGTTGGGGATGTCGAGATCGATCGAGCGCACGGCTTCGACGTCGCCGTACTTCTTGACAACCTGACGCAACGCGACTTCGGCCATGGTGTGCTCAGCCCTTGGTGGCGCCGGCGGTCAGGCCGGCGATGTAATAGTCCATCAGGAAGGCGTAGATCACGAGCGGCGGCGCCGCCGCGACCAGCGCGCCGGCCATCAGCATGCCCCACTTGTAGACGTCGCCGCGGATCAGGCTGGTCACCGTGCCGACGGTCAAGACCTGCTGGTCGGACGAATAGAGGAAAGCCATCGGATAGACGAAGGCCGCCCATGAGACGGTAAAGGCGAAGATGGTGGCGGCGATGATCCCGGGCAGCGCCACCGGGATGAAGATCTTGAACAGCATCTGCATATGGCCGGCGCCGTCGATCAGCGCCGCCTCGTCGAGCTCCTTGGGGATCGATTGGAAGTAGCCGATCATGATCCAGGTGCAGAACGGCACCGTCAAAGTCGGATAGACCAGCACCATGCCCCAGTAGGAATTCAACAGGCCGACCGATTTGACGATTTGGAACAGCGGAATGAACAGCAGCGTGTCCGGCACCAGGTAGGTGAGGAAGATGCCGGTCGCCAGGATGCTCGAGCCCCAGAACCGCATGCGGCCGAGCGAGAAGGCCGCCAGCACGCTGACGACCATGGTGATCACCACCACGCATACCGTCACGATCACCGTGTTCTTGAAGAAGATCAGGAAGTCGGTCTGGCTGAACAGAATCCTGAATTGATCCAATGTAATTCCGTCGTAGATGAACCACGGGTTGGTCGCCAAACGCGCCATCTCGGCATCGCTCTTGAGCGCCGTCACGATCATGTAATAAGGCGGCATCAGAAAGAAGATCGCGAACATGATCAGAAAGACGTAAGACGCGATCAGCGCCCAGCGGCGGCTGTTTTTGAGGCTGGCGCGGGCGGAAACGCTTCGACGTAGCGGCACTGCAAGGGTCGATGCGCTCATCCGATTTCCCTTCCGCGCTTGCGCACGCCGCGCAGGATGAACACCGCCGCGACGGCCAGAATCGGCAGCATGAACAGCGAGGTCGCGGCGCCCAGCGGCAGGTCGCCCGAGCGGATGCCGAGCAGGAAGGAGTAGGTGGCGAACATGTGCGTCATGTTGCGCGGGCCGCCCGCCGTCATGATCTGGACGACGTCGAAATTGGCGAAGGTGACGATCAGCGAGAACAGCACCGTGATGGCGATGATGTTGCGCATCATCGGCAGCGTGACGTGGATGAATTTCTGCCAGGCGCTGGCGCCGTCGATCGCGGCGGCTTCGTAGAGCTGCTCGGGCACCGACTTGAGCGCGGCGAGATACATGATCAGGAAGAACGGCGCGCCGTACCAGACGTTGACCAGAATGACCGAGAAGCGCGCCCAATACGGATCGCTCAGCCAAGGGATCCAATCAAAGCCCAAGCTTTTGAGGGTGTAATTGAAGGCCGAATTGGTCGGATCGAACAGCCACCACCATCCGAGCGTCGAGAGCGCCAGCGGAATCACCCACGGCACCAGCAGCATGCCGCGCCATTTGCGCTGACCTTTGGCCGGCAGGTTGTTGACGAGATGGGCGGTGACCAACCCGATCAGGGCTTTGAAGAACACTGCGGACAGGGCGAAAATCGCCGATTGCCGGACCACCATCCAGAAGGTTTCGCGCGACATCAGGAAGGTGAAATTCGACAGGCCGATGAAACGGGTCTGCGCCTTGTTGAGCATCGACAGATGGATCGAATAAAGCGCCGGGTAAATGACCAGGCCGCAGATGATCAAGATCAGCGGCAGGCACATCAGAAAGGCGATGGTCGAGCGCCGGCGCACGAACCGGTGCAAGCCGCTTCGGCGTACCGACGGCGCGCTCGTGTCGCGCAGCACGGGCGTCCAAGAATGAGTGGTGTCGGCCATCAGGCGCTCTCGCTGTAGCGGGAGTATGCATGCCGGCCGAGACGGCCGGCATGCAATTTGTCGTTACGGATAACGCTTAGGCGCGCAGAGTGCCTTCGAGTTCCTTCTCCGCCCACTTGATCACGTCGTCGAGCTTCTCTTTGCCCTGCGTGAACTTGGAGATCATCACGGTATTGATCGCCTGGTTGTACATCTGCGCCCCGACTTCCGAGCGCGCGGGCGCGCCGAACATCGAAGTCTGCTCGTCGCCGCGCGGCGGGTATGAATATACGGTGCCGACCGGCGGCTCGACTGTCTTCCAGGTGTCGAGGTCGTACATGGTCTTGAACGAAGGCA